>FWWM01008672.1_pt1 | contig 19353 bp, 20 predicted proteins | sample 2228351 | NCBI WGS metagenome assembly FWWM01 (sample SAMEA103939774, study PRJEB20133) | metagenome
TATAAAGTGAAAAAGCAGGCTGGAAGTATAAAGATAGCAGAGATAGCTTTCATCTGAACCATGTGGGATATAAAGGTATATCTCGGGTCAGTTAGTAAGGCAATCTCTTCATTAATAACTTTCATCTGAACCATGTGGGATATAAAGATATTTACTGTTATTTTCATAAATACCCCTAGCTTGCCTTTCATCTGAACCATGTGGGATATAAAGCGTCTTGGGAAGGTACAGGAGTAGAGCTTTGCTGTTCTTTCATCTGAACCATGTGGGATATAAAGCAAGATCATCGATGTCACAAGTAAATAAATTTCTTACTTTCATCTGAACCATGTGGGATATAAAGCTTGAATTGTTTGTAATCATCAAGCAATCTTTTAAGCTTTCATCTGAACCATGTGGGATATAAAGTCTTTTTCAAGGTCTTGCATTAGCAACAATGCTTCGTCTTTCATCTGAACCATGTGGGATATAAAGTGCGTTCCTTATGTTTACGCTACCTCAGCACTACATGCTTTCATCTGAACCATGTGGGATATAAAGAAGAAAATGGCGCTCATCAGCAGAGATTCTGCCAAGCTTTCATCTGAACCATGTGGGATATAAAGAGAAAATTAGCGTCAAGCGTTAACATAGCGCATCTATCTTTCATCTGAACCATGTGGGATATAAAGCAGGAGTGCCACTCGGCGTGACATTTTCATTCTTAATATCATCACCAATGGTAAATGAGGTTGCAGTTGTTCTGCTGTGGGGGCTTTTTGGATGGAAGATTGCAGCAATATATATGGGCACAGGACTTTTAGTCGCCATCTTTGGGGGATTCATTATCGGAAAACTTAATCTCGAAAAATGGGTTGAAGAATATGTTTACAAATTTCATATGGGACAGGATAAGGAAATAATAAAGCAGACATTCAAAGAGAGACTTCAGTATGCAAAATGCAATACAGGTGATATACTGAAAAGGGTATGGCTCTTCATAATAATAGCCATAGGCATAGGCGGTTTTATACATGGTTACGTGCCTCAGGATTTTTTTGGCAAATTATGCAGGCAAGGGAAATCCATTTGCTGTTCCTGTTGCAGTTGCACTGAGGGTCCCCCTTTTTCCAAATGCAGCAGGTATTTTGCCTATCATATATGCATTAATGGAAAAGGGTCTGAGCATAGGCACCGTGCTTGCATTCATGATGGCTGTGACTGCATTGTCATTACCCGAGATGATTATTTTGAGAAAGGTATTGAAAATTCAACTTCTGGTAGTATTTGCGGGTATAATGACTGTAACTATAATAGCCGTAGGCTATCTGTTCAATGTAATTTTATAAAAAGCAGATATTATGAAGATTGATTGCTACATGTCGTTAAGATGTGGGTCTGAAGATGCCCTCAGGGATAATATCCAGAAGGCATTGGAGATAGAAGGGGTAGAGGCTGATCTGAATTTTTACCGTATTGGAGACGAAGATGCTAAGTCCCTTGGACTAAAAGGTTCTCCATCAATTCTAATAAATGGAAATGACATCCAACCAATAGATATTACTGGGTTTTCCTGAAGGTTATTCAGGGATGAGTCTGGAAGACTTACGAATGTTCCTTCTGTAGAAACATTAAGAATGGTTATCAAAGAAAATAAAATAAATAGAGTTTAAAAATGAAAATCATGGTATTGGGATATGGTTGTTCAAACTGCGAGAAGATGGTAGAGTTGGCCAAAAAGACGGTGAGTGAATTGGGTATTGATGCGAAGATCGAGAAAGTTACTGATATAAAGGAAATCATGAAATACACCATGTCAACTCCAGGGCTTGTAGTCAATGGGAAGCTCAAGCATTCAGGGAAGCCTTTGCCGATCTCGACAAGGTCAAAGAATTGATAAAATCGGAGATATAGCATGCAAGAATTATTAAACATATTCAAAGCGCTTTCTGATGAAACAAGGCTCAGGATATTAAAGCTCCTTGAGCATGGCGAACTTTGCGTGTGCGATATTGTTTCTTCTCTAGATATGATTCAGCCAAAGGTATCATTTCATCTCGGCGTACTGAAAGATGCAGGATTAATTAATGACAGGAAGCAGGGTAAGTGGATTCATTATAAAATCAACGACTCCGATATGTTCAAAAGGTTTTTAATCCTTTCTGTGCTCGAAAAAGTTTCTGGAAGTGAAGTAACAGCAGATAAAAAGAGGCTAAAAACCGCTCTGCAAAAACAGGGTTAACCAAGTAGGCATCAGTTCATATACTAAGGCATTTTGCCACTTATCTGCTCGAAAATGGATATGAAATCGGGACTATTCAGTAATTGATTTTAAACAGTAAGCTATCAACTAAAATGATTTATACTCATGTGTTCCAAAAATTTATTAGGGGTGCGGAAGTGGTATAATTATAGATAGATTAAAAAATATCGGAGGAGGTTTTATGCCTGTCATAGAAGAAAGGGTGAGTAATTTGGAGAAGGTTCTTGAAGAGTTTATAAAGAATGTTGGCATTGAGTTTAACAAGCTTTATAATGCCCAGATGAGGGCTGAGATAGAGATGAAGGCCTTCAGGGAGCAGTCAGAAAGGGACAGGATAGCATTGCACAATGAGATGAAGGCCTTTAAAGACGAGATGAAGGCTTTTAAGGATGAGATGAAGGAGTTTAAGGACGAGATGAAGGAGTTTAAGGACGAGATGAGGCTATTCAGGGAAGAGACTAAAGAAGAATTTAAAAGGAAGAATAAGGAATGGAGCAATCTTGCAAAGAAGATGGGGACCATAGTTGAAGACCTTATTGCACCTGCGTTAAGACCTGTCATTTACAAATACTTTGAATGCGATGTCAAGATGGAAGGTCAGAGAATGCGGAGGAGAAAACAGGGAGAAGATTACGAGGTAGATGCAATAACTGCCTGTGAGGATAAGGTCTTTATGGTTGAGGTAAAGTCAACTCCAAAGGTCAGTGATGTTGATGAAATATATTTGAAGTCAAAAAGGTTTTTTGAATTTTTCTCTGAATATGAAGGACGGAAACTAATAGTTATCTTTGGAAGCATAGCCTTTGATGAAAGTGTGATCCATTATGCAAGCTCAAGGGGTATCTATGTGATGGCATGGAGGGAATGGGAGTATATGGATATATTGAACTTTCAAGAGATTTCCTGCTAAACAATGTTTTCTTAAAGATATTAATTACCTTAACAAAAATCTAAATAAAAACCGGGAATTATATGGACAGATGGAGAAAATAATTTATATGATTTATGGTATCGGCACTGACATTGTTGAGATAAATAGAATTAAGGATGCGGTTGAAAAGTGGGGGGAGCGATTTTTAAAAAAGATATTTACAGAAAGTGAAATCTCTTACTGTTATAAAAAGAAAGACCCTTTTCCTCATCTGGCAGCACGGTTTGCTGCAAAAGAGGCGGTAATCAAGGCATTATCGAATACGGGGCACAAGGCACAGAGCGCAGAACACGGACTAAAATTTACAAACTTGAAAAATATCGAAGTGCTCAATCAGCCCATAGGTAAGCCATTCATCAATCCGCTTGGAAGCCTAAAGGCATATTTTCAGGATAAGTTTATTATTCATCTTACGCTCACACATGAGCGATACTACGCTATTGCAACGGTCGTACTTGAAAGAAAAAATTCATAAAAGGTATAATTTCAAATTATTTTGTCAGTTATTCTAACTGTTCAAACAATTTAAACTTTCAATCTGTTCAAAGGGAGGATATTTCGTGAATATCATCGTCTGCATAAAGCAGGTTCCTGACACGGCAGAGGTCAGGATAAATCCTGAGACAAATACATTAATGAGGGAAGGTGTTCCGAGCATCATAAATCCATATGATCTGCATGCCATCGAAGCGGCGCTCCAGATAAAGGAGAAGACAGAAGCGAAGGTAACTGTAATAACAATGGGTCCACCGCAGGCAGAAGAAGCCCTGAGAGAGGCAATATCAATGGGTGCTGATGATGTAAGGCTTATCTCTGACAGGGCTTTTGCAGGCGCTGATACATGGGCAACTTCTTATGCCCTATATAAGGCAATCGAAAGACTTGGTTATGATATTGTAATCTGTGGAAAGCAGGCAATAGACGGAGACACCGCACAGGTTGGACCAGAAGTTGCAGAATTTTTGAATATTCCCCATATAGCTTATGTCAGGAAGATCGAGGAAATCAGTGATAAATATATCAGGGTTCAGAGACTCATGGATGACGGTTATGATGTTGTTGAGTCGTCACTTCCTGTCTTGCTGACAGTTGTAAAAGAGTTGAATACCCCAAGACTACCATCCCTGAAAGGAAAAATGGCAGCCAAAAAGGCTGTAATCACAAAGATGGATTTGAATTCGATCGGCGCCGAGCCTGATAATGTCGGACTGAAGGGATCACCTACACAGGTAAAAAACATCTTTGCACCACAGGCAAAGGCTGAAAGGAAAATACTTCAAGGATCCATAGAGGAGCAGGTGGATGAACTAATAAATGAACTCAGGAGTCTAAAATGCGTATAGTCGTCAATTTAGACAGATGCACAGGATGCGGGCAGTGTATTGAATCATGTCCTTTTACAGCAATTGTTATGCAGGAAGGCAAGGCTTTTATTAACGAATACTGCCAGTTTTGTAGGACATGTTTGAGTGTGTGCCCTGAGGGTGCGATAATCGAAATAATTGAAGAGGGAGACGTCAAAGAGACAGATATTTCGTCATATAAAGGCGTTTGGGTATTTGCAGAGCAGCGAGATGGCAAAGTTGCTCCTGTAGCATATGAACTTCTTGGAGTTGGAAGACGGCTTGCAGGTGAGCTTAATTCTGACCTTTCTGCTATATTATTTGGCTCTACCGAGAGTGAGGCAAATGAGCTAATAAGATGGGGAGCTGATAGGGTATATTATTGTAATGACCCTATTTTCGAAAGATTCAATGACGAGCCTTACTCTCAATTGCTCACAAGTCTTATAAATACGCATAAGCCAAATATAGTGCTTGCAGGCGCTACACCTATTGGAAGGTCTTTTATACCAAGGGTTGCTGCGAGGGTCAAGACTGGATTAACTGCAGACTGCACTTCTCTGGAGATTGACAGAGAAACAGGCAATCTTTTACAGATAAGGCCTGCATTTGGCGGAAACATAATGGCAACTATTGTTTGTCCAAACCACAGGCCACAGATGGCAACAGTAAGGCCTCGTGTCATGAAGCGTGGTGAATATAATACAGACAGAAAAGGCGAGATAATTCATGTGTCAGCAGCAGGTATTACAAGCAGGACAAAGGTCTTAGAAACCATCAGGGAGGTATCGGAGTGTGTTATCAATCTGCAGGAGGCAGAGGTTATTGTATCTGGAGGTAGAGGTCTTGGTAAGCCAGAGGGATTTAATATGCTAAAGGAGCTTGCTGAATTGCTTGGTGGAGCTATAGGTGCATCAAGGGCTGCTGTAGATGAGGGATGGATTCCTTATAGCCATCAGGTTGGGCAGACAGGAAAGACGGTCTGTCCAAAGATTTACATTGCGTGTGGTATATCAGGGGCAGTACAGCATCTTGTTGGTATGCAATCATCTGACATAATTATCGCCATAAACAAGAATCCCGAAGCACCCATATTCAATGTGGCAACCTACGGTATTGTTGGGGATGTTTACGAGGTTGTACCGCTTTTGATCAAGAAGCTCAAAGAGGTAAAGCAATAATGAAAATAGCCTTTGTCTTTCCAGGGCAGGGTTCCCAGACCATTGGAATGGGCAAAGACCTCTATGATAATTTTGATGAGGTAAAAAGGCTCTACGGCGATGCATCGGACATTCTTGATTATAATGTAGCTGATTTAAGTTTCAATGGTCCTGCAGAGGAATTGAATAAGACATTCAGGACACAGCCATGTCTGCTTGTGGCGAGCATTGCAGCATATAAGGCATTATCTATAAAGAATATCACTCCAACAGTTGTTGCAGGACATAGTCTCGGTGAGTATTCTGCCCTCGTTGCAGCAGGAAGTATATCTTTTAAAGATGCTGTAAGATTAACAGAAATGAGGGGCAGAATAATGCAGGATGCAGTGCCTGAGGGCAAGGGGCTTATGGCTGCCATACTCGGATTGGACAGAGTGGTTGTAGATGAAATCTGTAGTAATGTCAAATCTGGTTATGTATCGCCGGCTAATTATAACTGTCCTGGACAGATTGTTATTTCAGGTGAAAGCAGGGCAGTTGAAGAAGCCATGAACATAGCAAGGGAAAAGGGAGCCAGGAGGGTATTGCCGCTTGCAGTAAGCGTTCCTTCTCACTGTAAATTAATGGAGGATGCAGGCAGACGATTTGAAGAGGCATTAAAGGAGATTGAGATAAAGGATGCGCTGATATCATTTGTAAATAATGTGGAGGCAAGGTTTGTTTCAAATGCGGATGATATAAGGAAATCACTCGTAATGCAGATGAGCAAATCTGTTTTGTGGGAGGACTGCATAAAGACAATATCTTCATCAGGTATAGATACATTCATAGAGGTTGGTCCTGGAAAGGTTCTTTCGGGATTGATCAAAAGGATAGAGCCTTCAGCAAGGGTCTTTAATGTAGAAAATATGGAGACTCTAAATAAGACGTTGTCGGAGATTTCAGGAGAAAAGTAAAATGGAGATAGACATAAGGGGCTTGAAACATCCAGAACATATAAGGGAATTCAAAAGACACTTTGAGGGGTTATGTTCTGTTTATGAAGATGTGGTTGTATATCTTGATGACAATGCAGATGACTTAAAAAAATTTGAGATATTTATCCGTATGTGTAATGCCAGGTATAAGGTTCATAAGGAAAGTGGATATTTGAGGATAAATATATCAGAGCCATTTAATATATGTGGATAAATCGATATTAAAGGAGAATAAATCAGAATGAAGAAAAAGGTCTCTGTTATAGGTGCTGGAAATGTGGGTGCATCCCTTGCACAGATGATTGTTCAATCAGGAATTGCAGATGTTGTTCTCTTTGATATTGCAGATGGCATACCACAGGGAAAGGCTCTTGACCTCTCAGAGGCATGCCCATTGTGGGGCTCTTCGTCTTCAATAATAGGCACAAACGAATATTCCCATACAGAAAATTCAGATGTGATAGTCATTACAGCAGGGTTCCCGAGAAAGCCAGGAATGAGTAGAGATGACCTTTTGCATGCCAATGCAAAGGTTGTATCAGAGGTAACAGAAAATACAGCCATGATTTCTCCCAATGCAGTGATAATTGTTGTTACGAATCCCATGGATGTTATGGCTTATGTTAGCATGAAGGTGTCAGGATTTGGTTCCCAAAGTGTGGTGGGAATGGGTGGAATACTCGATTCTGCAAGGTTTAGGACATTTGTAGCATGGGAATTGAATGTCTCTCCTCAAGATGTTGAGGCCCTCGTGCTTGGGGGGCATGGAGATCTGATGGTTCCAATGCCGAGATTTACGACAGTAAAAGGCGTACCCATAACAGAACTGCTCACCAAAGAAAGGATTGATGCACTTGTCCATAGGACAAGACATGGTGGTGCAGAGATAGTATCTCTATTAAAAACAGGAAGTGCATACTATGCTCCAGCTGCAGCAACTTTCGAAATGGTAAAGGCAATTATACTCGATGAAAGAAGGATGTTGCCCTGTTCTGCTTATCTTAATGGTGAGTACGGTAAGAATGGTATCTATACAGGTGTTCCGGTGATACTTCGAAACGGGGGTGTTGAAGAGGTAGTAGAGCTAAATTTAAACGAGCAGGAGATGTCAGATTTCGAAAAATCTGTTTCTGCGGTAAAATTACTGGTAGAAAAACTAAATTTATGATGGAGGTTTTGATGGAGAGGACATTGTCGATTATTAAGCCTGATGCAGTGAAGAAGAATGTAATCGGAGAGATAATCAGCAGGTTCGAAAAGAACGGCTTGAGGATTGCTGCAATGAAAAAGATATGGATGACAAAGGAGCAGGCAAAGGGATTTTATATTGTTCATAAGGACAGGCCATTTTATGACAGCCTGACCGATTTTATGTCTGAAGGTCCAATAGTTGTAATGGTTTTAGAGGGAGATAATGCTATTGCTAAAAACAGGGAAATTATGGGTGCTACAAATCCTGCTAATGCAGCACCGGGTACAATCAGAAAGGACTTTGCAGAGAATATAGAAAGAAATGCTGTTCATGGTTCAGATTCACCCGAAACCGCAAAATTTGAAATAAATTATTTCTTTTCTGAACTGGAAATTATTTAATGGCTTATAAGGATTTAAGAGATTTTATTTCGACCCTTGAGAAAAAAGGGCTTCTTCATAAAATAAAGGTCGAGGTTGACCCGATTCTGGAGATAGCAGAAATTACGGACAGGATGTGCAAGAGCCCTTATGGTGGAAAGGCACTTTTTTTTGAAAAGGTAAAGGGTTCACAGTATCCTGTCGTAACCAATATATTCGGCTCTTTCGAGAGGATGAGCCTTGCCCTTGAGGTCAATAGGCTTGATGATGTCGCCAGTCGCATTGAAGAGTTGTTGAAACAGTCGCCACCAAAGACACTGATGGAAAAGTTAGCCATGCTTCCAAGGCTTTTTGAATTTTCAAGGTGGTTGCCTAAAAGGGTTAAGGATGCCCCTTGTCAGGAAGTAATAGTAAAAGAGAATCCAGATTTATCCATACTCCCTATTATCAAATGCTGGCCAGGTGATGGACAGATAACAGAGGCAGTTAAGAAGCAGCACCCTCCCGAAAGCCTTCCGCCTCAGAATGAAGGTAGATTTATTACACTTCCCATGGTCTTTACAAAAGACCCTGAAACAGGCAGACAGAATTGTGGTATGTACAGGATACATATCTATGATAAGCGAACCACTGGTATGCACTGGCATATACATAAGGATGGTGCAAGACATTATGACAAATATCAAAGGCTCAATAAAAGGATGCCTGCTGCAATTGCGGTTGGTGGTGACCCTGCTATTATTTATTCGGCATCAGCACCTTTACCAGAGTCAATAGATGAAATGCTTTTTGCAGGGTTTTTAAGGAGGGAGCCTGTTGAGATGGTCAGATGCATTACCTCTGATATAGAGGTTCCTGCAAACAGCGAGCTTGTTATAGAGGGTTATCTTGAGCCAGGCGAAATGTTGATAGAAGGACCATTTGGAGACCATACCGGCTTTTACTCAGCAGCGGACTATTATCCAGTCTTTCATGTGACCTGCATTACTCACAGGAAGGATATGATATATCCAGCAACTATTGTTGGAAAGCCACCAATGGAAGACTGCTACATGGGAAAGGCAACAGAGCGGATTTTTCTGCCACTGATAAGGCTCGAATTCCCGGAAATCGTTGACATGAATCTGCCGATGGAGGGTGTGTTTCACAACTGTGCATTGATATCCATTAAGAAAAGCTATCCAGGACATGCAAAGAAGATTATTCATGGATTGTGGGGAAAAGGGCAGATGATGTTTGCAAAGCTATTAATAATTGTGGATGATGATGTTGATGTACAGAATACATCTTATACTGCATGGCGTGTTTTGAATAATGTTGACTGGAAAAGAGATATTGTTGTAGCAGAAGGTCCACTTGATGACCTTGATCATGCAGCAAATTTCCCTCGCTATGGTTCAAAGATGGGGATCGATGCCACGAGAAAGACGAGGGAAGAGGGTATGATGAGAGACTGGCCTGATGAAATATACATGTCTGAAGAGATTAAGAGGCTTGTTGATATGAGATGGAAGGAGTACGGATTTTAAAACACAGAAGGGTCTTCTGGTGGTAATTCGTTTTCATCAAATGGCATGATGCCAAGTTGAGTCAAAATGTTTTCTATCTCTTTTAGTAACTCAGTGTAATCAAAGTCTTTCATTTCATCATAGGTAGCTCGTTCAACTATCTCATTGACAAACTTGTCAAAATTGAATTTTCCATCAATTATACCTGACCTAACCAATATTTTATAAAGGTCACCTTCTTTCTTCAGATTGTCGTCATCGTTAATTATTAGTTTGGATCTTCTTTCTGGAGATGCAAAGTACCATTCGAGGGCTCCTACAATTGCATCATAAATAGTAACGATTCCTGCTGCAATTTTACCCTGTCTAAGCCGTCTCTTGCCGCTTCTAATGTGAAGCTTTGCCCTTAATAAAGGACCTTCCTCATCGTTCATCTGTCTTTCGATCATTAATCCTGCATGAGGCATAATAAATCTCCGTTTTATAAAAATATACCAAAAAATATTGAGCGATTTCATTATGATTTTTTAGAACATGGTGCATCAGGTGTTTAAAATTGTGTTAAAATAAAGCCTGATAAATAATTGTAATCAATGAAGATAACCTATAAAGACATACAATTTATGAAAAGGGCGATTACTTTAGCTGCAAGGGCTAAAGGGATGACAAGCCCGAATCCGATGGTTGGTGCTGTAGTAGTCAAAAATGGAAAGATCATCGCAGAAGACTATCACAAAAAGGCAGGCGAGCCTCATGCCGAAGCACTTGCGATACTGAAGGCAGCGGAGAGGGCGAAAGGCTCTACTCTTTATGTTACCCTTGAACCGTGCTGTCATCTGGACAAGCGAACACCACCGTGTACAAGGGCTATTATCAATTCAGGTATCAAAAGGGTATTTATTGCAATGGAAGACCCTAACCCGAAGGTTTCAGGAAAAGGAATAGAAGAGTTGAAGATGCATGGCATAGATGTGGCTTCCGGTATCCTTGAAGATAAGGCAAAGAGATTGAATGAGGCATATATAAAGTTTATTACAACCGGAATGCCTTTTGTTATCTTGAAAACAGCAATGACACTCGACGGCAAGATTGCGACTCCAGAAGGTCAATCAAAATGGATTACAGGAGAGTCCTCGCGCAAGATTGTCCATCGGATAAGAGGCAGTGTGGATGCGATTCTTACTGCCGTAGGTACAGTAAAGGCTGACAATCCTGAGCTTACAGTAAGAATGGGTCAAGGGATTAAAAATCCAAAGAGGATAGTTATCGATCCTGACCTTGAAATACCGATTAACTATAAGATACTCAATGTGCCGCCAGAGACGATAGTCGTAACTAAAAAACATCAAGTAGACAATAGCAAGAAACAAAAAAAACAGCTATTGATTGAAAAGGGAATAAGAATTATTGAGTTTGGAGGTGAGCGTGTTGATCTAAGATGGCTGATGCGGGTACTTGGGGAAATGGAGGTCTCATCTATATTGATAGAAGGTGGTTCATCTTTAAATGCATATGCCTTACAGGACAGGATAGTGGATAAGGTGATTTTTTTTGTTGCTCCCAAAATAATAGGAGGCAAGAAATCTCTGACGGCAATTGGAGGAGATATATTCCGCAGATTAGAAGATGCTTATGTGGTAAAAGATCTAAAAATAAGGAGAATAGGTTCTGATTTGATGATAGAGGGTTATGTTTTATATTAAGTCTTTTATTTTATGATACATTTAGTTTAATCTATATTCAAAAAAGGTTAAGTTTATGGAAGAGATTGGCATTGTAAGGGAAGTGGTGGGTAAGAAGGCTTTTGTGGTAGTTCAAAGAAGCTCAGGATGCGAATATTGTCCTGGCGGGGCCCTTTGCAAAAGTATCGCAGAAGGAGCAGAGATAGAGGCAGTTAATGAGGCTGAAGCAAGGGTAGGCGATAAAGTAAAGGTTATATTCAAATCTTATGAATATCTTAAGGGTACTATCTTTGTTTATGGCATACCGACCTTGATGCTCGTTATAGGAGTAATCTTTGGAAAGGAATACCTCAGTAAGTTTTTTTCTGCATATGACCCCGACATTGTATCAGCAATTTGTGGATTTGGTCTTTTTGCTATCAGTCTTATTTTTTTAAAAATCGTGGCAAAAAGATATGAGGGCAAAAGGGAATATATGCCTGTGATAAGTGAAATAATAAATTAATGAACAGAGAGTTTTTATTAACTGCATTTAATGTATTTTGTGACAATTAATAAAATAGGGGGAGATTATGGCAAGATTGGATGTTGAAAAAATAAGAAATATTGCAGTGATAGCTCATAGTGGTGCGGGCAAGACATCACTGGTTGAGGCTATCCTTTTCAATGCTGGAGCGATTGACAGAATGGGCAATATAGAAGATGGAAACACAACTATGGATTATGAGCCTGAGGAGATCGCGAGAAAGATAAGTATCTCTTCTGCTATTGGTTTTTGCGACTGGAAGGGTTACAGATTAAACATTATAGATACACCAGGTTTTATTAATTTTATAGAAGATACAAGGGGATGCCTCAGGGTTTCTGATGGTGCAGTAGTTATTGTAAGTGCAATCTCGGGTGTGAAGGCAGAGACAGAAAAGGTCTGGAAGTATGCATGTGAGTTTGAGGTGCCAAGGATCGTCTTTATTAATAAGATGGATAAAGAAACCGCAAATTTTAACAGGGCTATTGGAGAAATAGAAAAATCGTTTGAATCAGAGGCTATACCCTTGAGTATACCAATTGGAGAAGGTGAAGGTTTTAAAGGTATTGTTGACCTTATATCTTTAAAGGCTTATATGCTTGATAATGGAAAGGTTGTTGAAAAAGAAGTCCCGGATGAGATAAAAGCCACTGTTGATGAGTATAGAAAAAAACTTGTCGAAAAGGTGGCTGAGTCTGATGATGCCTTATTAGAAAAGTATCTCGAAGGTGGGGAGCTAACAGTCGATGAGATAATGAAGGGAATAAAAGAAGGATCTCTCACAAGGAGGTTTATTCCTGTTTCATGCGGCTCAGCAACTATCAATACAGGCATATCGCAACTTATTGATGCATTGATTTTATGTCTGCCTTCGCCATCTGAAATGAGTAAGATTTCACCCATAAGGGGCATCAATCCGAAAGATGGGAAAGAAGTTCATAGAAAGCCTGCAGAAACAGAACCTCTCACATCATATGTATTTAAGACAATTGCAGACCCATATGCTGGAAAGCTTTCGATATTCAGGGTTTACTCCGGCGTTTTAAAGGCAGACTCTACTGTGTTAAATGCAAATACAGGAACAAAAGAGAGGATAGGCCAGGTTTATTATCTTTTGGGCAAAAAACATATCCCTGTCCAATCTGTTGGACCCGGTGAAATAGCTGCAGTGGTTAAACTCAAAGACACAAATGTAGGAGACACATTGTGCGAAGAGCATCATCCTGTTGTCCTTCAGAAGGTAAAATTTGCTGATCCATTAATATCTTATGCAATAGCTCCAAAAAGCAAGGGAGATGAAGAAAAGGTCAGTGTTGGACTTCACAGGATATTAGAGGAAGACCCAACAATACAGTTTACAAGGGATGAGGAGTCAAAAGAGATGATTCTTTCAGGTATGGGACAGGTTCACCTTGAAGTGACCCTTGAGAAACTGAAGAGGAAATTCGGGGTAGAGGTGGTAATGAAGACACCAAAGATTCCTTATAGAGAAACGATAAGGGCATCCGCAAAGGCGCAGGGTAAATACAAAAAGCAGTCTGGCGGCAGGGGTCAATATGGTGACTGCTGGATCGAAATAGAGCCTTTGCCGAGAGGCGGTGGATATGAGTTTATTGATAAGATTGTAGGTGGTGTTATACCTCAGCAGTACAGACCTGCTGTTGAAAAAGGGATTATAGAAACAATGAAAGAAGGTATCCTGGCAGGTTATCCTATAGTTGATATGAAGGTTACATTATATGATGGCTCTTACCATTCAGTTGATTCCTCTGAAATGGCATTCAAGATAGCAGGCTCTATGGCTTTGAAAAAGGCGTTTCAGGATGCAAAGCCTGTTTTGCTTGAACCTATTATGAAGGCAGAGGTTATTGTGCCTGACGAGACGCTTGGTGCAGTGATAGGTGATCTCAATTCAAGGCGTGGTAAGGTTCAGGGAGTAGAGCCACAGGCCGGTGGCAACCAGAAGATACTATGTCTTGTGCCAATGGCTGAAATGCTGACATATGCAAATCAACTCCAGAGCATGACCTCTGGGAGAGGGCTTTACTCAATGGAATTCTCTCACTACGAGGAGGTGCCCGGGCATATTTCACAGAAGATAATTGCTGAGAGGCAAAAACAGAAGGCGGAAGAACACTGATATGTAAGAAGATAATGCTGCAGATGGCATCAAGTGCGCAGAAAATATCTTAAATTTTATAAGAGGACTGCTCAGTGCATGGGGCATTTAAAAAGTGTCATATAACTTTAGAATTTAAGGGGTTTATAAAGTGTCAGGCATGAAAAAACCTTGGTCAGGAAGATTTAAGGAAAAAACGGCTGATATTGTTGAGCAATACACAGAGTCAATATCCTTCGACAAAAGGCTCTGGAAATACGATATTGAAGGAAGCATTGCGCATGCAAAGATGCTTGCAAGGCAGGGAATAATTCCAAAGAAGGATGCTGACAGGATAATAAAAGGTTTAAACGAAATATACAAAGACATAGAGAATGGCAGGTTTAAATTCAGGGAAGAACTTGAAGACATTCATATGAATATAGAGGCTGCCTTAATCGAAAAGATTGGCGATGTTGGAGGAAGACTTCATACAGCAAGGTCAAGGAATGATCAAATTGCCCTTGATATGAGACTTTACCTCAGGGTAGAGGTTAAAGAAATAATCTCCCTTTTAAAAAATCTCGAGTCTGTTGTTTTGGACATTGCTGAAAGAAGTCTTGGTATTATTATGCCTGGATATACTCATCTGCAGAGGGCACAACCAGTTCTTTTATCACATCACTTAATGGCTTATGCCCATATGTTTGAAAGAGACAGGATGCGATTTAATGATTGTCTGAAAAGGATTAATGTCCTTCCACTCGGCTCATGCGCCCTTGCAGGCACAAGCCTTCCAACAGATCGTCATTATGTTGCTGAGCTTTTAGGATTTGATTCTGTCTCTGAAAACAGCATGGATTCTGTGTCTGACAGGGATTTTGCTATTGAGTTTTTATCATGTTCTTCGATATTCATGATGCATATATCAAGAATGGCAGAGGAATTAATACTTTGGGCATCAGAGGAATTCTCTTTTATTGAACTGCCTGATGCCTTTACAACAGGCTCAAGCATTATGCCCCAGAAGAAGAATCCTGATGTTTCAGAATTGATGCGTGGAAAGACAGGAAGGGTTTATGGCAATCTTATATCTCTGCTTACAACAATGAAGGGACTTCCGCTCACATATAATAGAGATATGCAGGAGGATAAAGAGCCTGTTTTTGATACTGTTGATACTGTTAAGCTGACGATCAGTGCGATTATTCAGATGCTTCCAAAAATAAGATTTAATGAAAAGAGAATGAGGGAAACTGCTAATGCTTCATATTCGACAGCTACAGACATAGCAGAGTATCTTGTTAGAAAAGGCATTCCCTTTAGATTTGCGCACGAAATTACTGGCAATATCGTTAGATATTGTATAGATAAAAACAAGGGTCTCGAAGAACTATCTATTGACGAATACAAAAGTTTCTCTAATGTTATAGATAAAGAGATTTATGACATTATTAAAATACAACAGAGTGTTAATTCAAAGAAGTCCTTTGGTGGTACATCAATTGAATCAGTTAGAAAACAGATAGAAAATTTTAAAAGAATGATTAAGCCTTAAAATACAATCGTGCTTTGAAAAATAAGACTTAATCTGATAAAGCCTCTTTTACCGCCTTAGCAATTGTGAGTTTAGTAAATGGTTTCTGGACAAACGATGATGCGCCCTCACTCAGCAGTTTATCAATACCTGCAAATCCCTTTTCACTATAACCAGAACATATAATTACTTTAACATCCTCTTTGATGGTCTTTAATATTTGAAAGACCTCGCTACCGCTCATTTTTGGCATTATCATGTCTAATATGACGAGAGATATAATATCTTTGTTTTCTCTAAATACTCTTATTCCAGAGTTCCCATCCTCAGCAACCAGAACATTATAACCAAGTGGCTCGAGTAAGTCTCTACCTAACTCTCTTATGTCAGGTTCATCGTCAATTATCAGGATGGTTTCGGAGCCTCTCAGATCTGGATAGCTCTCGGTTTCTAATTTCTCGGTAATTTTGCTTATAGGAAGATATATATTAAATCTCGTGCCCTTGCCTGGCTCACTGTAGAGATTTATATATCCACCATGATTGTTTATTATTGAATGCACTATGTACAAGCCAAGACCAGTGCCTTTACTAATATCTTTTGTTGTGAAAAATGGATCAAATATTCTTTTCTGGACCTCTTTGTCAATTCCCACACCAGTATCCGATATGCTTAACTTCACAAAGCCGCCTTTTTCTGATGTCAATCCATTTGCAGCTCCATTTTCTTTGCCCACAAGAGATGTCTCAATGGTAAGCCTGCCTCCCTCTGGCATTGCATCTCGTGCATTGACTGCAAGATTAATAATCACCTGATGCATCTGTGATGGGTCAGCCATTATCAAAGGAATATCTCCTGAAAGATTCAGGAAAATCTCGATATTTTTAGGGATGCTTCTTTGAATGAGTTCAACAGAGTTGATTACTACTTCATTTATATTAATAGGTCTTGCTTCAAGTTTTTCTTTTCGAGATACTGTAAGAATTTTTTTGGCAAGATCTGCCCCTTTTAAGGCGGCATCGTTAATTATCTTTGATGGCTTGTAGAATGGGTCTCCTTCTTTTGTAAGAGAGAGCATTATTTCTGAATAACCGAGTATTGCTGTTAGTATATTATTAAAGTCATGTGCAATCCCACCGGCAAGCGTGCCAATAGCCTCCATTTTCTGTGCCCTTAGCAACTGCTCGTATAATTTCTTTTCTGTTGTAATGTCTCTCTGAATAGCTGCGTAATTGATGTTTCCCTCATAGTAAATGGGAAATATTATCGCCGATGCATAGTATATTTCACCACTCTTTTTCTTATTAATAAATTCTCCCTTCCATATTTTCCCTGACTTTATTGTATCCCAGAGCTCCTTATAAAAAAGCTTATCATGCATGCCGCTCTTCAAGATATTAGTCTTTTTGCCTATTACCTCCTGAAGTTTATATTCGGTTACAGATTCGAATGCAGGATTGGCATACTCTATGTATCCATCTGCATCAGTAATTAAGATGACATCAAATGCCGAGTCTATCACATGCTTAAATCTCTTTAATTGCATTATGTTTTCGGATTTGCTAATCGCTAATGCAGTATCTGCCGATATCGCCTTAAGCAAGATTTCATCATCTTCTGTAAAGCCACCATCTTTATTGCCGAAATAAAGAGAACCAATAGGTTTTCCTTCGGAAGAAAATATAGGATATGCAAGGAGATTTTTTATTATTGGGTGACCGTCAGGGAATGAACCGCTGAAGGCTGGATGCTCTGACAGGTTGTTTATGCGAACAGGTGTAACAGAAAGCCTTATAAATTCTAAAAGCCCTTTCCCTTCCGGCATCGCTTCCCTCAGTTTAATGGTAGCACCTTTAGTAACAAGACTCTTAAACCTTCCCTGTTCATCATAAAGTGCTATAGCAGCGAGTTCCGAATTTATCAGCTGACTTGACTTGTCAATTATGAGATTAAGTATTCGATCAGGTGAGGTATCTTCATGCATTGATATTGCTATGCTATGCAAAGCCTGAAGCTGGATGGTCTTTCTATTCAGGCTTTCTAATGAATTATTTATTGCAGAGCCAAGTATATCAATTTCTGATATATCTGTATTTCTAATTTTCTTGTTGTCTTTAATGTCAGCGATTATCTGGCTGAATGGGCGTCTCAGGTTTTTATTTAAAATTAAATGCATACCAAAAAGGATTAATAAAAGACACAGGGCAGTTGCAGGTAATAAATAGACCACTTCGTTTTTATAAATCAAAATAGTCTCGGGTTTAGAAAATAAGACCACCTTCCAGTCCCATGGACTATAATCTATTGTCTTTCCAACGACATAATGAAAATCTTTCTCATAGCGAAAAAGTCCCTCTGTGGAAGATGCATAAGCCTTTAATTCATTAATTAAGGGTTCATCTTCAGCAAGAAAGATAATTTCTTTTTCAGGGGTTTTTATAAATCCACCGAGATTATTTGCAGATAAATATATACCGATGCTATCAATGACCTCTTTCTTTTTGGCATCCTCAACTGTCGGTGCGTCAAGGAGTCGGGCAGTCGTTAATTCAGTGAGTGCTATATCTAATATTTTATTAATTTCTGATGAGTGCATTTCGATAACAAAATTGCTGTAGTCCTCTGTTACCTTGTTTGATAGCTTATAGGCTGTAAATAACAAAAAGAGCATCAAGAAAGTGACAAGGGCAAATATTGGTAGGATAATTTTTATTTTAAGACTATTTCTATCTATCATTGTATCTCTTTAAAAAGCATGTGCAATTTCATAATCTCCTGAATATAAACCTTAGGTGGTTTTATGAAACCATATCGTATCTCTGGGTCCCAATGTCTTACAATATCTTTATCCTTATAATTATGTAAAGGTTTTAGTCTCAAAAGGGCATCTGTAAACTTTGATTTAATCTTAAGTTCTATATTTGGAGATGCACAGAAGGCATGGTGAGGAATTGGCTCAGAAATCTTTAGGGCTTTGAGCTTCATATTGCGTACCTTTTCAAATAATGCAGCCTTTGTAGCGCCAGCATCAACATCATTTTTCAAAACTGCATTTAAGATATTGTCGTGGTTTTTTAGAAAAATAGGTGTTATCATCTCGATTGTTATACCATCATCTCTGAGCATCTTTCGTGGAATTATGTGAGATGAAGTTGATGTTTTGTCACCGAATGCAAATTTTTTCCCCTTGATGTCTTTTATTGATTTTATATCTGGATTTCCTGTAAAGATAACTGATTGATAATAGGGTTTCCCATCAGGTCCAAGTGATACAGCCAGAGGTTGTATCTTACATTTCTCATAGGCTATTGCCAAAGGGTTTGGTCCAAGGTATGCAATGCTAATTTTATTGATACAAATGTCTTCAATAATGGTTTCATAATTGTTATATAATTTTAATTCCCAATGAATACCTGTTGTCTTCTTAAGGTAATCTATAAAATCGGCATAAAGATACCATGTCTTCTCAATGGAGTGGTAAGGTAGAATGCCAATATATAAAGTATCCTTTTGGGCAAAGCAGGTTATCGAACTAAAAATTATAGCCGAAAATATAACAATTATGCTTAAAAACCTTTTCACCATGTTTTAAATTTTACAATAAGGCTTTTTAAATATCAATTAAATGTATGAGATAAGAACTTTTGCGACATTGTACCTTTTTATGAACTTTATAGTGTGCCCCCCGAATATCCAACCTGCGAGATTGGCTCTTATATATAACTTGACATCGTTAGCAGCATTTTATATAATGTGCATATGCACAAAATATAGAGG
>FWWM01008680.1_pt1 | contig 19342 bp, 20 predicted proteins | sample 2228351 | NCBI WGS metagenome assembly FWWM01 (sample SAMEA103939774, study PRJEB20133) | metagenome
CCACGGCGCGCTGAAGCGAACCGAAGAGGCCCTGGCGATCTATCAGAACTTAGCCGACCAGCACCCCGAGGCGTTCTTGCCCGATCTGGCCATGACGCTCAACAACCTGGGCAATATCTTATCGGAGCTGGGGGATCGCGACGGCGCGCTGCAGCGAACCCAACAGGCCCTGGCGATCTATCAGAACTTAGCCGACCAGCACCCCGAGGCGTTCATCGATAAATTGACGATCGTCCTTCGCAATGTATGCAATCGCTATATGGACCTCGAACAGTTCGACCAGGCCGCCGAACATCTCCATCAGCTTGCTCAGGCCAGTTACTTTCTTGCGGCAGTTCAAAAGGATCTGGCTGTGTTCATTCATGCTGTGTTCGAAATATCGCAAAAGCTGACTCGGATCGGGAAAGCCGAACAGGCGCTGCCGCATATCGAGCAGGCCGAGGAGCTGCTAAAGCCCTTTGCGGATCAAAATCAAGATGCGGCGCAGGACTTGGCCCGCTTGCTCGCGATCAAAACCGAGATCTCGGAGCAGTTGCAATGACAAAGATACAGCCGTGCAAAGGCCCAATTCCTCTGCACGGGCTCAGCTTTAATTTGCCCGCGCATGCGGGCACCCATTCAATCTATCCAGTCAATCCTGTAAATCCTGTCAAAAAACCAAGTGAGGGAGCGATGAACATCTCAAAAATTCTGCTGCTTTTCTCTTTGATCTTTCTCTTAGCCTGTGGCTCAAAAAATTACCTGACCGAATCCCAGGCTGACCGTGACGCCCGCATGGAATGGTGGCGGGAGGCTCGGTTCGGACTGTTCATCCATTGGGGGCTTTACGCTATCCCTGCGGGCGAATGGAACGGACGGACCGACCATGCCGAATGGATCCGAACCACGGCCCAGATTCCGCTGGAGGAATACGATAAGTTCGTCGGGCAATTCAATCCTGTGAAGTTCAACGCTGAGGAATGGGTCCAGATGGCCAAAGATGCGGGCATGAAGTACATCGTCATCACCTCCAAGCATCACGATGGCTTCTGCCTGTTCGACTCCAAATACACCGATTTCGATGTCATGTCCACGCCGTTCCAGCGGGATATTCTCAAGGAGCTTTCGGATGCCTGTCACAAAGCAGGGCTCAAAATGTGCTGGTATCACTCGATCATGGACTGGCATCATCCCGATTATCTGCCCCGTCGGGATTGGGAGAAGGATCGGCCCACCGAGGGCGCTGATTTTGAGCGCTATGTTCGGCACATGAAGAATCAGCTTCGGGAGCTGGTCAAAAATTACGGCGAGATCGGTGTGCTCTGGTTCGATGGCGAATGGGAGAACACCTGGAACCAGGAGCGGGGCAAGGATCTGTACAATTACGTCCGCAGTTTGCAGCCCAACATCATCATCAACAATCGGGTGGGCGCTGGCCGATCGGGCATGGAGGGGTTCACCCAGGCGGGCGAGTTCGCTGGCGATTTCGGCACGCCCGAGCAGCAGATTCCTGCCACAGGCCTGCCTGGCGTGGATTGGGAGACCTGCATGACCATGAACGATCATTGGGGCTACAACAAGCACGATCAAAATTGGAAGTCGGCCAAAGAGCTGATCCAGATGCTGGCCGACATTGCGTCCAAGGGGGGCAATTTCTTGCTCAATGTCGGTCCCACGGCCGAGGGATTGTTCCCGCAGCCCAGCATCGATCGGCTGAAGGCCATCGGGCAATGGATGAAAGTCAATAGCGCTGCCATCTACGCCACCCTTGCCAGCCCGTTCAAGTATCTGGCATGGGGGCGCTGCACCCAGCAACCGATAGAGGGCGGCACTCGACTCTACCTCCATGTGTTCGATTGGCCCGAGACGGGTGAGCTGGTGGTGCCTGGGATTTATAATAGCGCCAGAACCGCCTATCTGCTCTCCGATCCTGAGCGATCCCCATTGGCCGTCTCTCGGGATGAGGATGCGCTGGTGATCGCTATTCCCACAACTGCGCCCGATTCCATCAACAGCGTGGTGGTGCTGGAGATCGAGGGCAAGCCCGATATCAATAATCCGCCCGAAATCAAGGCCGATTTCAATATCTTCGTGGACGAGATCCAGGTGGCCATGACCTCGGATCGGGAGAACATTCAGGTGCGCTATACGCTGGACGGCACGATCCCGCAGCCCAATTCCATTCTGGCGACGGGACCGATTCGCCTGACGAAGACGACCACGGTTTCGGCCCGCTGCTTTCGGGATGATAAACCTGTGAGCGCTGCCATCCAGGCCACTTTCACGAAGGTCGCCCCTCGGCCTGCCGCAGCCGTGACCAATCCCGCTGCGGGAATTCATTACGCCTATTTCGAGGGCGATTGGGATTGGCTCCCCGATTTCAGCCAGTTGCAGCCGTTGAAAACTGGCACGCTGCGCAATTTCGATTTCTCGCCCCGAAATCAGGAGGAGTATTTCGGCTTTCAGTACACAGGCTTCATCAAAATTCCGAAGAATGGCGTCTATGGCTTCTCCACCGATTCCGATGACGGCAGCCAGCTTTTCATCGGCGATGAACTGGTGGTGAACAACGATGGCCTGCACGGGATGATGGAACGGTCGGGCGTGATTGCCCTGGCCGCTGGCTTTCATCCCATTCGGGTGACTTTCTTTGAAAAGACGGGCGGCGATGGGTTGAAGGTCTATTGGTGGGGATCCGGGATCGAGAAGCAGGCTGTGCCTGATGGGGTATTGTTCCATTAGACAGTCAACGCTAAAAACCATTCCTGCGAATGCAGGAACGCCTGCATTCGCAGGCATCAGATCCTCTCAATGACTCGATGATCTTGTATTCTGCGGATCTTCACCTTTATCAGCGAAGGAGGCATTCCAATGTCTCAACGGCAATCGATTAAGAGGCTCTCAGGGATCGGAGGAATCCTGCTTTTATTTATCCTTTTGACATGCGATCCCCTGGTGAACCGATTTGAAAAAACCGAAAACGCCATCCAATACACTGCCAAAAACCAGACAACACCTCCAGCCCGGCCTGATACGCTACTGGTCATGACCTGGAATATCCGTTTCGGCATCGGCCGGGCACCGTGGTTCGGCGATAGCTGTGGCGATCGCGTGCTGTTCTCCGAGGACGAAATCCTCGCTGTCTTGACGGGCATAGCAGCCAAAATCAATGAGCTGCAACCAGACATCCTGCTATTACAGGAGGTGGATGTCCAATCCAAAAAATCGGCGTATATCGATGAGCTGCAATGGCTGCTGGATCACACCTATTTCAATTATGGCGTCTATGCCTCGTATTGGCAGACGCAATTCGTTCCCAGCGATGGATTGGGCCGCATCGATATGGGAAACGCCATTCTGTCACGCTGGAAGATTAGCGACGCCATACGAATTCCATTACCCCTGCGCGGCGATCAGGATGCGCTGACCAAATATTTTTATCTGCGGCACAATATCCTCAAAGCCAAAATCGAGCTGCCTGGCGCCGATAACTTCTATGCCGTCAACGTTCACATCGAAGCGTTTTCGACCGACGATACCAAAAAAATCCAGGTCGATCTTTTTAAAGACGAACTCGATAAGCTCTCAGCAGAAGGCAACGTGTTTATTGCTGGCGGTGATCTGAATTTGCTCCCCCCTGGCTCTGATTCTACTGATTATTGCGATGAAGATAAATGTCCTGGGGAATCATTTCACGGACCTCACGACAAGCCCCTGCACAAAGAGGGCAGCAACTACACGCCAGAAATGACCTGGCTGCAAGGCTTGTACGATACCTACCAATGCTCGGTCCCGCTGGCTGACTATTTGAGAGATCAGAGACGCTACTTCACCCACACCACCAATCCGAATAGCTTTTGGGACCGCAAGCTGGACTATTTATTCACCAATACCCGATGGGTGCCAGGGTCGGACGTCACGCATCAGGATATTCTCGATCTATCCGATCATGCGCCAGTCAGTGCCAAATGGGAGGTGCCCAGATGAAAAATATATTTCAATCGATCCTTGCGAATGTTTCGAACCTTTGCAAGGTTGCAGTGATTATCCTGTGTGCCGTCGGCACCTTGTTCGTAGGTGAGCCAGACCAAACCGCCTGGCGCAACTGGTCCTCGAATACCGCCTATCTGCTGCCCGCTGGCCGATGGGAGATCGGCGTGTTCCAATCGCTCCGCTGGGGCTATTCCGATTGGCTGGAATTTTCAACGCATCCGCTGGCTTTTTTCCTCATGCCCAATCTGAATGTGAAATGGTCTCATGGTTTTTATCAGGATTTGAAGATAGCGACCCGCCATAGCATTTATTATCCCACACCGTTGTTGCGCACCATCTCCCGAAAAGGGACGGGCGGCATCATCTCGCCCGAGTTCGACATCCCGCACCTGGTTTCGATCTACAATGAAGTGCTTGTCTCCAAATCCATAGCCAATGGCCATCTGTTGACGGGCAAGGCTGGTTTCTGTGTGGGGATCAGATCTGGCGGTCTGGATGAGCGCACGACCATCGACCTGCCGCTGGTTTTTCCCCGATTGAATGTCTTTTACCAGGTCTATGGCTTTCGAGGCGGGTGTAATCTGGAGGGCAGGCTGGTCAGGCGCTGGAATTATCTAATGGATGCCGATGTGTTCTATTATCCCAGCGCCGATGAGAAAATGGCGTTTGAACATAAGGGCTTATTGCTGTGGACCAGGAGCCAGCGGTTTCAACTTTGCTTCGGCTATAAGCTGAGTTACGGCGAATATCCGTTTGGCACCCAATGGCATTTGCTGGGTCCGCTGGTTGATCTGGTATGGGCGTGGCAGGGGAAATAGAATGAATGTTCAACTGATCAGGTTAAATCTCCCGCCAACTGTCACGGATTCGGCCTTCGGCGAACGCAAAGCCGTAAGGCTTCTCAACAGGCAGGTTGAAGCAGGTGATTTTGGTATAGATGCACAAAAAATTGTCAGTTGTTTTTTCAGTAAACTTTGACTATATTTATCCAGCGTGAGTTCATTGAGCCTTAGCTGATTCTGGCAGCATTGTGGGTATCCTAAACGAGGATGTCTCTGCCATAAACTCTCGCAGCTACCTGGCTACAAAATTTAGAAAGAGATGCAATATGACAGTCATAGTAAAAAGCTCAAAGGAAGATGTGATTGCCCTTCCAGTATGGCTCATGAAGCTTTTAAACCTGCGTGAGGGCGATAAAATTAAAACCGTTGTCGAAGGACAGACGGTGCGCCTGACTCCCCTGGATAAATTTCTATCGTTGCGAGGAGCATTGCGTGACGACCAGGATTTCGATTCAGCCATAGAATCGCTTAATCAAGGATGGCAATCATGGAAATTCCCCGAATCTGTTTAGATACCACTGTCTTGATTGGTTATCTCAAAGGTCGTGAGCCGAGTGCTTCTGCTGTCGAGAAAGCCGTGAAAGAATGTGGCTGTTATGTGACGACCATAACCGTTTATGAACTCCTGTTCGGTGTTGCACGGGCTAAAAAAGAAATTGGAGAAGAGGCTTTATTAGGAACGATGATCATATTACCTTTTGACGACCGTGCCGCACGAGGAGCTGCTTACTTGCATTCTGAGTTGATAAGCCATAATAGAGATATCGGCGTCAAAGATGTGCTAATTGCAGCCATCTGCCTTGAAAATGAGCTGCCAATACTGACAACGAATGAGCAACATTTTTCACGGGTCCAGGGGCTGGAGGTATTCACACCTGCTCAATTTCTAAGGGAGCAAAACTCTCATGAAGCGCTGTAAAATAGCGGCACAACCCCGATATAAGCGCTTTGTGAGGGCACGGCAAAATGATTCTCAAAGCTCGCGAAGCAATGCTTGCTTCACAAATGACGATTTTGGAGTGCCAGATACTACTGAGCTATAAGCTGAGTTACGGCGAATATCCGTTTGGGACGCAGTGGCATTTGCTGGGGCCGCTGGTTGATATTGTTTGGGCGTGGCAGGGGAAAAAGTTTGCTAGCAGAGAGTAGAATTTTAAAATTTTGAATTGTGCTTTTAAAATTCATTTCCATGAAAAAAATCTTCCATCCCAAGAGTTCTAATTGACATTTAAGAACCAATTTTATATATTTTGGCCAAAAGATTTTGAATTAATGGGGGCAAAAAATGAGAGAAAGGATTGAAGTTAATGCCAATATTCATTTTGGCAAACCCTGTGTCGCTGGCACGCGGATTCCTGTCCAGAACGTTCTCGAATTAGTACGAGAAGGAATCTCATTCGACAAAATTATTCAGGACTATTATCCCGATCTTCAAATTGAGGACATTCGTGCCTGTATTCAGTATGCCATAGATATTATGACTGTCGAAGATATTCACGTTGCTTCGGTTGCGGTATGAAGTTCCTTCTTGATCAGGATGTTTATGCAGCTACGGCTCGCTATCTTATCGAGTTAGGGCATGATGTAGTGCCCGTGGCAAAAATCGGCCTCTCACGAGCGAGTGATTCGGATTTACTGCAAACGGCTACTGAACAAGGTCGACTTTTTGTCACCAGGGATAGGGACTTTGGTTACCTGGTTTTCATCAAATTCCAGGGCACAGGTGTAATTTATCTCCGCATACTGCCATCAAACCAAAACGCTGTACATCAAGAATTAGCCAGAGTCTTGAGAGAACATTCTGAAGACGAATTAAGACAGGCATTTGTTGTTGTAGAGCCACATCGGCATCGGTTTAGAAAATTAACAACTGAATAATACCTGTCATGAACCTGCAAAAAATGTTCAGTGGAGCAGGCAAAGGCAACATCATATAGCATGTGCCCATATTGCAAATGATTCTCAGATTGAAATCCTTGCGAAGGCTCGAAACCTTTGCAAGCGCCACTCCTTTTAAATAAGTCTGGCGGCAAATCAATAGGCTATGCTGCCTGGTTCAATCGAAATCTCAACGAAGCCAGGAATAATAGATGTCATTCAACGCCAAGCGAATAGACATGCTTAACATCGATCCGCGCCTTATGGATGCTAAAGGCAAACCCGTGTTTGCCGCTATTCAAGGCCGCGCATGGAAAATTGACCGCGGCTTGATAAAGTTGCTCGTTTCCGATCAGGGGGTCAAAACCGCGTTCCTTGAAGAAGATGGGGCACTAAACTGGCAGTTTTATGCGGAGGAGCAATGAGCACATTTTTTTCCGATACGCACCCTAAAATGGAGGCCCTGCAAATCGAACTGATTCGTCGCATGCCTGCCTGGAAGAAAATTGCCATCGTGGAGGGGTTGAATGAAACGGTGAAAACGCTGGCAGCACGCGGCCTTCAGCAACGTTATCCCAACGCCACGCCCGAACAAATCCGCCGGCTGCTGGCAGAGCAAATGCTGGGTGCAGAACTGGCGCAAAAGGTCTATGGCCATGCAAGGTGAAGCCACAAGAATTACGCTGTTGGTGACCCAAACGCTGGAGCGGTTGGGCATCCCCTATGCGGTGGCCGGTTCGCTGGCGAGCTCACTATATGGGGTCATGCGCTCCACACTGGATGTGGATATTGTGGCGGATATGCGCCTGGAGCATATCCAGCCGCTGGTTGCCGCGCTCTCCAACGAGTTTTACGCCGACGTTGAATCGATGCGCGACGCCATTGAACATCGCAGCAGCTTCAACCTGATTCACTACGAGACCGCCTTCAAGGTAGATTTTTTCATCTGTAAACTGCGCGCCTTTGACCAGATGGAACTGGAGCGGCGCATACCAACGGTCATCGCCACTGAACCCGAGCAGCGCGTGTATGTGGTCAGCCCCGAAGATGTTGTGCTGGCAAAACTAGAATGGTATCGCCTGGCCGGCGAAGTCTCCGATCGTCAGTGGCGCGATATTTTGGGCGTGCTGAAAGTCCGCGCCGGCGAACTGGATGTGGCATACCTGCGCCATTGGGCAGGCGAAATTGGCGTGAGTGATTTGCTGGAACGCGCATTCAAAGAAGCGGAATGGCCTCATGCCTGAACCCTTCACCTATGAATGCCTCGACGATGCTGCCAGTATGGATTTTCTCCTGCGCGAAATCCGCGCCAACACGTCGCCGTGTTTGCTCGGGGCGAGCCAACGGATGATCTGAGTTCTTTGCAGGATATGGAGTTAATCGGTTAGAGAATAATTTGATTGTGTTCCTTGCCAGGATCATCGAAATGGTAGTCTGCTAAAATTTGCGACATCAAGGCATTGTCCTCGGGCAGCGAATTCTTTGGTCGTCAATAATCCAATAGGCGAGTTCCTTGAAGGCTTGGATAGCTTTTTCCATCCCCGCAATCCCAAAAATTGATGTTGCGTTTTCGATTGGTCATGATTAAATATGAGCAGTTGAATGTGACAGTCTCCCTGCAAGTGGAACAAAGCTTTTAGGATTCCCTGATTTGGATGGTTGAACATGATTTGCTTTGAGGTTTGGATCCAGCGTGAAGAAATGAGTCAATGTCCTCTGATCGAAAAATGAGATTTCTTACAAATGGAAGATCGATTTAAATGGGTTTGCCGGATAGGCAAAAGGTTGGGTGGGCTAGTCAAGCATTGCATATCTGTTAAGGACGATTCATGATCGCAAAACTAAAAAGTAGTGCTCACACCCTCAAAGCAGAAGCTTATACTTTGTATATTGCGATCCATGATCCGCGAGTCCCGTGGTACGCCAAATTCTTCATGGGTTTGGTAATAGCGCATACTTTTAGTCCCATTGATTTGATCCCAGATTTCATCCCTGTGCTCGGTTATCTCGATGACTTGATTGTGACACCCTTGGGCATTATACTGGCCTTGAAGATGATCCCTGCTGAAGTAATGGCCGATGCCAGGCAGCAAACCGAAGAGTTATTGCGGCAAGCGAAACCCATCAGCAAGGCTGGCGCCATCATAACCATTGCCATTTGGCTAATCATCATCGCCGCGGTCGTCTGGTCTATTGCGCGTATGCTCATGAAATAGACCAAATGTCACGTATACCATGAGAAGCGACGGCAGATCTAGAAATGCTTCTATGTGTATAGCGCAGACAACTGACCAGCATTGTGAACGGCGTAGGTCCGCCCAACACGCGCTTCCAACGGACGCTAGGGATTCTGAAGCGCAGGCCGTTAGCCCGCCTTTCTTTAATCAGTGCTATATCGCCCGATTCAGGAGTATCGATATGTCCATTCTTAGCAAGCTATCTTCACAAGTTGGCGATCGTTCGGAGTACTCGAATCGCAAAGTGGCCATTCAATGCCTGGATGACCCTGATCTGATCGCTGAGATCGCGGAAGGTCTTAACAGTTATGATGTGGCTCTTGTTGGGGACTGCGCCGAAGTTTTGACCAAGATTGCGGAGCAACATCCTGATTGGGTGGCGCCTTACGCCGAATCCTTGGCGGCCCTGTTGAATCACAAGTCCACGCGCGTACGCTGGGAGGCCATGCACGCGCTGGCTCTGGTTGCCCCATCTGCTCCCACTGTGATTGGCTCTCTGCTTCCAACGCTGGCCGAAAAAATTCGCAAGGATTCGAGTGTCATCGTTCGCGATTATGCCACAGATGCTATTGCGAACTACGCGGCAACTGGTGATTCAGCAGCAGAAAAGGCTTATCCCTTATTGAAAGAAGCGCTAACCGTGTGGCAAGGCAAGCACGCGGGACACGCTTTAAAGGGACTGACCAACGTCGCCAGAAGAATACCCGCCTTGCACGATGAAATCTTTGCAATCGCCGAAGCTTATTCGCACAGCAGTAAGGGCGTTGTGCGGAAAGCGGCCAAAGAGTTGCTCAAAGCCATCGAACCAAAGCCAGCGGCATAGAGCGCGCGCCATTATGTTGCTTCTTCCGACAGAAGTTTCAACGAAGTTGGAAGATGATCGATGTCAGTCAAGGCTGAACTCATGGGCGATCTTTGTGGATAATCGAAGTGAACTGTCCATTGCCACCTTTTAAGGTCGCGCGGCGAAGATCGGCCATGACCTGGTGAAGCTTCTCTTCTTCGAGAAGGGAATTAAGACCGCTTTCTTCAAAAAAGACCAGCAGCTAAACTGGTAGTATTAAATGGTAAAACCGTAAGCATCAAATTAGAGATTTTTCAAGATGGATTAAATTTTGTGAATCACATTGAAGGCAAATCAACGAAAACCGAATAGCATTTTGTATTTGCTTTTCATATTGGTCGCTTTTACAATAATGATGGCGCAGCATTCAGAAAAAGACTATGTCCCCGTGGCCGATCCGCTGGTCAAAGCCAGGCTGGAGAAATGGCAGGACTTGAAATTTGGCCTGATGATGCATTGGGGACCCTACAGCCAGTGGGGCGTGGTGGAATCCTGGTCGATCTGCTCGGAAGATTGGATTACCCGACCTATTGATGATTATGAGGAGTACAAGCGCCAATATCGAAATCTGAAAAAGACTTTCAATCCCACGCAATTCGATCCTGTCAAATGGGCCAGAGCAGCCAAAGCGGCGGGCATGAAATATCTCGTGTTTACTACCAAGCACCACGATGGCTTCTGTATGTTCGATTCGAAACTGACCGATTACAAAATCACCTCGCCTGAATGCCCTTTTCATGGCCAGCCCAGAGCTGACATCACCCGTGCGATTTTCGATGCCTTTCGGCAGGAGGGCTTCATGATCGGTGCGTATTTCTCCAAGCCCGATTGGAGCAGCGAGTACTATTGGTGGAATTATTACGCTACCCCCGATCGCCATGTCAATTATGATCCTGCCAAATTCCCAGAGCGCTGGCAAAAATTCAAAGATTTCACTTTTGGCCAAATTGAAGAACTAATGACCCAATATGGCAGGCTCGATATCCTCTGGCTGGACGGCGCCTGGGTGCGGCCCATCGAGAATATGCCAAAGGAATTTGAAGATTGGGCGAAGAAGAAAAACTACAATCAGGATATCGACATGCCCAAAATTGCGGCCATGGCTCGAAAGCACCAACCAGGATTGATCATCGTGGATCGTTGGGTGAGCGGCGAGTTCGAGAATTATCTCACGCCCGAGCAGAAGATCCCTGAGCGACCGCTGAACGTGCCCTGGGAATCTTGCATCACCATGGCCGAGGGCTGGTCGTACAATAGCGAGCATCGATATAAGTCCGTGCCTCAGCTCGTCCATACGCTGGTGGATATCGTGGCTAAAGGCGGAAATTTTCTATTGAATATTGGGCCATCCCCCGAAGGTGATTGGGCTGATGATGCTTACGATCGCCTCAAGGGCATCGGCGAATGGATGAAGATCAATGGGGAAGCGATCTACGAAACCAAACCGCTGGCGCCGTTCAAAGAGGGCAAGGTGTGTTTGACGCAGAAGCGAGACGGGACGGTGTATGCCATTTATCTGGCTGATGAGGATGAACCCAATCCACCATCCAGGATCTGGCTATCTACTTTTCAACCTGCGGATGGGGCAAAAATGCAGTTGCTAGGCGTGGATCAACAATTGGCATGGGAAAAGGTGGGCAAAGGTTTTGTGGTGGCCATTCCCAAATCGATCCAGCAAAATCCACCATGTCGGCATGCGTGGGTGGTAAAGATTTTTTCCATTGCAATTGAAATTCTAAAATGAAAATTTGAATTTTAAGCGCCCACGAAACACACCAAAGTTCACTGAAAGCATTTTTCTTCTTTCGTGTCATTCTGTGTATTTCGTGGGCAAAGGATCTTTCTCTTCCTCTTTCTTAGTCAATTTGTTTTTGGTCTCAGAAACGAAAGGTCTCAGAATTTTTGGACACGGAAAAAGAACTCACACGGAAAAATACTTCAAAACTTGATTTCCGTGGCAGTTCCAATTCCGTGGCCTATAAGAATTTTATTACCTGAAATTCTAAAATGAAAATTTGAATTTTAAGCGGCCACGAAACACACCAAAATTCACTGAAAGCATTTTTCTTCTTTCGCGTCATTCCGTGTATTTCGTGGGCAAAGTGTCTTTTATTTCGCTGCCATAGTTCATGTTAGTAATTTGGGTACAGATCAAATCCGCTTTTTGTTGTTCTCTAAAAAAGATACTGAGAACAAAAAAAAGAGTTGACATTCAACTCAACATTTTGTATATTTGCTATCGCTTCAAAAGATTTCCGTTAAATGATCCGTCGGGGGCACCGCATGAATCAGACATTTGGAGAACTGTTACGAAGCATCCGCCGATCGAAGGGGCTGAGCCAGCGGGAGTTGGCCGATCGAATCGAGGTTGATTTCTCCTACATCAGCAAATTGGAGAACGACCGCATTCCGCCGCCAGCCGCTGATACGATTGTAAAAATATGCCAGACATTGGGAGTCCAGCCAGAGTTGCTACTCTCCCTGACGGGAAAATTGCCCAGCGAGATCAAGGAGCTGATCGGCTCCAACCCCAAAGCGTTGGAGTTTCTCCGAAAAGCCCATGCCATGAATCTCGATGAAAAAGACTGGGATGAATTGCATGCCAAACTGGCCTCGCTGCGTTAGCATCAGAGGTTGGCCTCGATGATGGCAAGCCACCCAGCATGATCACCAGGTTTGGCATTTATTATTTGGCGCTTGACTTGCAATACCACCAGTCGAGACCAAGAAATAAGATTGAGGTGGATCATGAGTGATCATTGGATTTCGTATCAGAGCTTTATCCAAAATCAACAACTCCTGGAAGCCATTAACACCCTGTCGATACACACCAAACTGAAATTAGCTGGCGATGCCGATACGGGACGTTCCCAAGAGGTGGAACAGGCAACGCAGCACCTGACTCGGTTTATTACATCGTTCGACAAACTGGTTCGACAAAACAATGATGATCGAGCGCTTAGTGGCGCCGATGACCGGTTGCGACAATTGCTGCAGGATTTCTATTCGGCCAGAAATAATAACCAGAAATTTCGGTCCCAGTTGTTTACCGATTCGCCATCTCGGATGCTTAAGCTAATGGCGTCGGACAAAACCGAGGACAAATTAGCGCTGGTCGAATGCCTGAAAGAGCTGAGATTGCTAATCGAGCAACATGTCCACGCCGACACCGATGCTATTCTGGGGGAATTTTGATGCGGGAGATGCTGGAGCAAGCCAATTTAGCCCTGTTAGCGGAAATCGATCTGTTGATCGCTGCATTGCCAGATAGAGGTTCAATCGCCTCGGAATTAGCCAGCTATTATGACCATATCATCCATTCCTGTCGAGGCTTGCGCCAGAAGGTCCAGCAATCGCTGGAAGATTTAGCCAGAGGAAAGCCCGACATCCTCGTCGATATTCTCAGCAATACGCAGACCCACACCCGAGAATTTCATCTTTATAACTATCGCCTGGTAACGCCGTTGCGGCGTTATCGGGAGTCGGACTTGCTCTGCCTGAAAATCATCATTTGGCTGCATCGGGTGCATCGTCAGACTCAGGAGATCCCTGCTGCATTCTGCGATGGGGATATTGGAATTTATCCCTCGGTGGGCTATCCCATCACCTATTTTATGCCGACCTCAGCCCAGTTCGGCCTGCTCTATTTGCCGCTGTTCTTCCATGAATTCGGCCATCTTCTCTATGCCTGTCATAAGGCCGAAATGGATCAACTGGTTTTTGAGTTGCAGAACGAAATCGACTCGCTGCTCAAGCGAGCCATGGCTGATCCAAAGTCGAAGCGACAAAGAAATGCTCAGCAGCGCAAGATCATTGTCGAGACCTGGTTCACCTGGACCCAGGAGCTGTTTTGCGATGCCGTGGGATTTCGGCTGGGAGGAGTGAGTTACGTTTACGCTTTTTCCATGTACCTGAAGATGTGGGGCATCGATCGGTTTCATCTCCCCAGGGAACGATTGGCCAGAAGCACGCACCCGCTCACCTGGTTTCGCATCAAATTTTTGGCGGAGCTTTTGAGAGCTGCGGGCAATGAGGACGTTGCGCAATGGTTGACCGCCGAATGGCAGGCGATCGCCGATGCGCTCAATGTGAGCGAGGATTATTGTGGATTTTATCAGGACGATTTTAAAACGCCAGTTCTGGAAACGCTGCACAATATGCTGATCGAAGCTGAACCGCTCCGCTACCAGCAGCGGGAATTGGACCTAAACCCGCCATTCACCTCGCCGATTGATGTGTTGAATCTGGCCTGGCAGAAATTTTATGAAGACCCCACTCGCTATCCCCAATGGGAAAAACAAGCCCTGCCGACTTTTCTCAGCACATTCGATGTGATAGACCACCCCGTTGCCGCAAAATAACCTCAGAACCATCGGGCACCTTTATTTTGGGCAGAATTATCTGTGGCAGGATGATTTGTAGCAGGATGATTTGTAGCAGGATGATTTGTAGCAGGATGATTTGTAGCAGGATGATTGGCAGCAGGATAATTGAAATAATTCTGCTATCAACGGTCCTGCTATTAGAGTTCATCGTACTTCAATTTTGGGGACAGAATTATTTTTAGCAGGATGATTGAAACAGAACAATTGAAATAATTCTGCTATCAATTGTCCTGCTATTAGAGTTCATCGTACTTCAATTTGGGGACAGGATTATTTTTAGCAGGATAATTTGTAGCAGGACTATTAAAATAGTTCTGCTATTCAATCATTCTGCTATTAGAGTTCATCGGAATTCAATTTTGGAGACAGAATTATTCTGCGCAGGATAATTGAAATAATTCTGCTATCAATTGTCCTGCTGCTGCTGATCTTCTTGCTGAAAGAAATGTTCAAAGGCTAAACGTTGAACCGAATGCTCAGAATATCTCCGTCCTGAACGATGTAATCTTTGCCTTCCAGCCGAAAAGCGCCATTGCTTTTCACCGCCTTCTCCGAACCCGCTTTGATCAGGTCAACGTAATTGAAGCACTCGGCTCGAATGAACCCCCGCATCAAATCCGTGTGAATGGCGCCCGCAGCTTGCAGCGCCGTCGATCCCTTGCGAATGCTCCAGGCTCGCACTTCATCCGAACCAACGGTGAAAAAGCTGATATATCCCAACATATCGTAGGCAAATTTGGTCAGCCGATCTCGGGCGGACTGCTCGATCCCCATTTCCGCCATGAACATCTTCATATCCGCCTCATTGTCGAATTGCGCGAGGTCCATTTCAAATTTTCCCGCAAATTCGATCACGTCGTAGGAGCGCTGGATGGACTGGATCAATCCATTGCCATTGCCGAAATTGTCCTCACCCGAATTCAGGATCACCAGCATGGGCTTGAGCGTCAGATATTGGTAGCCTCGAATAACCTTGAGTTCGTCCTGGTTCAATTCCAGCGTCCGGATGGGCTTATTTTCATTCAAATGATGTTGAATCCGTTGCAGTGTCTTCTGCTCGAACAATAGCTCATTGGTCTTTTTGCCACGGGAAAGTTGATGAGCGATGCGCTCCAATCTGGTTTCGGTAAAGACCAGGTCGAACAATAGCAGCTCATCACTGATCAATTCGATCTCTTTCACTGGCGAGGAATGGCCGTTCAATTCGTCTTTGAAATTCTTTACCACCAGTGCCAGCGCATCGGTGGTTTTCACCAGATTTAAAAGTTCGGGCGAAAAGGCTCCGTTTTTCGCCGAACCGCTGGACATACCCACAAAATCGATCAGCTCTATTGTCGCAAAGGTCGTCTTCTGGGGGCGATACATTTCCGCCAGCGTTCGCACTCGCTCATCGCCAACCTCCACCACTGCGACATTGGGTTCGGCCTTCGCCGGCACAAAGTTATGCACCTCCGCCTGCGAACGGGTAAGGGCATTGAAAATCGTTGTCTTGCCTGAATGTTGTAATCCTATTAAACCGAGCTTCATATCTCACAACCCACTTTGAAACCAAAATTGATTTTCCTCCAGGCCTCTTTTTTGATTTTTATCCAAGAAAGCCTTTTGAGATTCAAAAAAAGACATGCATTATTCGCTCGATGAACCATTAAGTTCCCGGGATTTTTGAGAATTTTTGCAATTCAAAGGGCCTATTCATGCGGAATTCGATAAGGCGCGCGAGTGGAATGCGGATGCCTATGATCCATTAATTAATAGTGGGCGAATGGCGGTCATTTCAATCGCTTCTCTCAGTGAGTCGCGATTGTGATTGAAGCATATTTTCTATCAGCTTTACCGTGCATAATTATAAGAATGCCATCAGTGTTCTTCCAAATTAACGCTGGCTGTTTCGGCTGGATCCAAAAGCAAAAGATAAAAATGCACGATTTTCTCTCAGTGATAGACTTCTGCAGAATAGCGAAAAACAAGTCCCGATGCGATGAAGCAATCCTTTATGCTTGAAGTATTATGAGATTCCCCGCTTCGCTCTGAACGACAAATTTGGCTATCACCTAAAATTCTAACATGAACCAAGGCAGATGAATATAAAGAGAATTTGCCCATAAAACACGCGGAATGGGGCGAAAGAAAGAATCAAAAAAATGCTTTCGGTTTATTTTCGTCTATTCAATGGTCGTCTCAAAGATCAAAATTTCGTTTCAGAATTTCAAGGGATAAAAATTTTTTTGGGCCACAGAATTGGAACTGACACGGAAATGATGTTCTATCCGAAAATCAAACCATTCGGGAGGAATGATTTAGACCTCATCCCCTGTCCCCTTCTCCTTGGAGGAGAAGGGCGCCTCTCTGAGGAGCGCTGCGAGGAGTCAAAATAAGATCTTTTCGTTTGACAAAAAGCCAGCATTCCGTGTGAGCTCTTTTTCCGTGTCAAAAATTCTGAGACCTTCGTTTCAGAGACCAATATCGAAATTTCTAAATGAACAATGCCAATCAAAATTAAAAACCCATTGCCCACGAAACAGACAGAATGAAGCGAAAGAAGAAAAATAAAAAGTGCTTTGCAGGCGTTTTTATGTATTCCGTGGGCATCTTAAGGATTAAATTTTGATTCTATGATTTCAGGTATCATACCGAAGACTATTAAGAATCGATTTGGGAAAATTCACCAAGAGATTGCCACTCTCGAAGACACTTTGAACTCCATCAAACCGAGGGACAAAAATCACAAGTTATCGGCTTCGATAGTTCATTTGTCCGAAAGAAGAATTGATTGGGGTTTAAACCGCCTCAAGCGCAGCGCATTAGAAACGACGGTGACACTGCTGGCGGCCATGGCGGCTGCCGCAATCATTGGATTCAATAGCAGGCCGAAAAACGGATAGAGCGCGCCAGCGGCAATTGGAATGCCCAGGGTGTTATAGATGAACGATCCGAATAGATTCTGTTTGATATTGCGCATGGTGGCGTGGCTGAGCTGAATCGCAGTAATCACGCTCATCAGATTGCCCGTCATCAATGTGATATCCCCTGCCTCCATGGCAATGTCCGTTCCAGTCCCCATCGCGATGCCAACATCGGCTTGGGCCAAAGCTGGCGCGTCGTTAATACCATCGCCGACCATGGCAACAATTTTCCCCTCTTGTTGTAAGGATTTCACTTGCAAGGCCTTCTCATCGGGCAGCACTTCTGCCAGCACTCGCTGGATACCCAACTGTCGTCCAATGGCCTCAGCGGTTCTTCGATCATCCCCGGTCATTAACACCACCTCAAGGCCCATCTCCTGCAATTTTCTGATCGCTTTCGGAGATTCATCTTTGATCGGATCGGCAATGGCGATGAGTCCAATAACCTTACCAGCTTGGGCGATCACTATTGGAGTTTTGCCTTCGTTGGCCAGGGCTGCGGTTCTTGCCCCCAGCTCAGCGTTCCCCAAACCACGTTCTTTCATGAGCGTCAAATTCCCCAATAGGATGAGATCGCCGTTCACCTTCGCTTCAACGCCCAGACCAGGCAGCGCATTGAATTGATCCACTTGACCCGGTGGCACACCTTTTTCTTTGGCGCAGTTCACGATCGCCGTAGCAAGAGGATGCTCGGAGCTTTGCTCCACGGTGGCGGCCAGTTGCAATAGTGCATCTGGTTCAAAATGATCGAGAGGAATAATGTCGGTCACGCCCGGCTTGCCAAACGTCACTGTGCCAGTTTTATCGAGCACGATCGTATCGATCTTGTGGGCAGTTTCCAGGGCTTCGGCACTTTTAATCAAAATCCCCAACTCCGCGCCCTTACCCGTACCGACCATAATGGATGTCGGAGTCGCCAGTCCCAGCGCACAGGGACAGGCGATGATTAAGACCGTGACCAATGTAACCAGTGCGTAGATCAATTGCGGCTCTGGTCCAAATTGCCACCAGATGATGAACGCCAAAAGCGCAATGCCGATCACCACGGGCACGAAGATGCTGGCAACGAAATCCGCGAGTCGCTGGATCGGCGCTTTGGACCCCTGGGCCTCCTGCACCAAACGAATGATCTGCGCCAGCACCGTGTCCTTGCCGACTTTGGTCGCTCTGAACTGAAATGAGCCCGTTTTATTGATCGTGGCACCAATCACCATGTCCCCCACAGATTTCTTGACTGGCATTGCCTCGCCAGTGAGCATGGATTCGTCCACGTTGGAGAAGCCTGAGACCACCTGACCGTCCACTGGGATGCGCTCACCGGGACGAACCACTACCAGATCGCCCACCTGAACCTGTTCGATGGGGATATCAAGCTCCTCCCCATTCCGAATCACACGGGCTATCTTCGGCTGCAAACCCATCAATTTTTTGATGGCTTCAGAAGTTCGGCCTTTGGCCCTCGCTTCTAATAGCCGACCGAATAGAATGAGCGTGATAATCACGGCGGTGGTATCATAGTAAACATGACGCATATCGCCCGGAAGAAAATTTGGCAAAAAGGTGGCTACCACAGAATAGAGATATGCCGCCCCTGTGCCGAGGGCGATCAAGGTGTTCATGTCAGCCGTTCCGTGCTTCAATGCCTTCCAGGCACCGACGAAGAATTGTTTGCCAGATATAAACAGCACAGGCGTCGTTAACGCGAACAATATAAACCATAGTTGCTGCTGAGGAACCACCATTAGATGAGGCATCATCTCTGCCATGGAGCCGATCATGATGAAAACAGTCAATGATGCGCTGAAAATGAGATGTCGCAACAAAAGCCGATATCTCGCTTGTCTGTCTGATCGCTCCCAGTCGGAACCGCGATCCTCGACGATTGCTTCGGCCTCGTAGCCAGCATCCGCGACCGCAGCTTTCAGCCGTTCAATTTCGGCTGCTTTGGGTTGAAGGGTTACCGTTGCGCGCTCAGTGCTCAAATTGACCACGGCATCAGCCACACCGTCCACGCTCTTCAGCGCCATTTCAACGCGGCGTACGCAGGCCGCGCAGGTCATGCCTTTTATGGCTAATTCTATTTTCGCTGATTCCATATTTCGATCCATTGATTAAAACCAGGCTAATCTTGATAACCTATGCAAAGCAATAAAAAATTTCCTTGACTTTTTCATTGAATACGTTTATAATGCAACTTGATTTTTTCAAATTTGATCCATCGAAGCCATTTTAGACCGCGAATTCCGCGAAGCGATCTTTAGCGCTCATAGCTATTCCGAAC
>FWWM01004602.1_pt1 | contig 19338 bp, 20 predicted proteins | sample 2228351 | NCBI WGS metagenome assembly FWWM01 (sample SAMEA103939774, study PRJEB20133) | metagenome
CCCAGGATGAGCTTGATCGCCCGGATCGCGTCGTCGTTGCTCGGGATGGGGTAGGCGATGGGATCGGGGTCGCAGTTGGTATCCACCAGCGCCACGATCGGGATCCCCAGCCGCTGGCACTCCGAGACGGCGATCGCCTCCTTCACGGTATCGATGATGAATACCGCGCCCGGCAGGCGATCCATCGTCTTGATCCCGCCGAAGTACCGGTTCATCCGCTCGATCTCGTTCTGGATCTCGAGCTGCTCGCGCTTGGGCAGGCGGCTGTAGTCACCCCGCTCGAGCGCCGCCTCCATCTCCCGCAGGTGCCGAATCCGCTGCTGGATCGTGCGGAAGTTCGTCAGCGTGCCGCCCAGCCAGCGGTTGTTCACGTACGGCAGGCCGGCGCGCCGCGCCTCCGTCTCCACCGTCTCCCGCGCCTGCTTCTTCGTCCCGACGATCAGGACCTCGCCGCCCGAGGCCACGACATCCCGTACGAACTGGATCGCCGCCTCCAGCCGCGTCACCGTCTGCTGCAGGTCGATGATGTGAATGCCGTTCCGCTCGGTGAAGATGAACTGGCGCATCTTGGGGTTCCAGCGCCGGGTCTGGTGCCCGAAGTGCACACCCGCTTCGAGCAGCTGCTTCATGCTGACAGGGGTAACCAGGGGAGCCTCCATCTTGCGGCGTCATAGATTTGACCCCATAGGCCACGGCGCCGCCAATCAACACAACAGTCCAAGAATACCAGCCGAAGCGCTCCGGGAAAGCCGCCCGCACCGCCGATCACCACACCCTCTTGACAGCGCACCCGCCGCGGGCGCATGCTCGCCCGCAGGAAAGGAGGTGATGCGCATGGACCATCATAGTCGTAGCTACGACCGTACCTTTGCGCTGGAGGTGACCTCCTCCTAGTCCGCGGGGAGTTCGCCCAATACCTCCTGAGACTTCGGTCTTAGCTACGCCAGGGCCCCGCATTGCGGGGCCCTTTTCACGCCCCCCACGCCCACAACCCATGCACCAGCTACCAGCCCTCGATGTCGCCCGCTTCCAGTCCCTGCTCGTGACGTCCCGGGTCGGCCGCTTCCTCCTCTATCGCACGGTCACCGGCTCGACCATGGACCTCGCTCGCCGCGAGGCCGATGAAGGCGCCGTCCACGGCACCGCTATCTTCGCCGAGGGGCAGACCGCAGGCCGCGGCCGCCGCGGGCGCGCCTTCTACAGTCCGGCGGGCGCCAACATCTACGTCACCTTCGTGCTTCGTTGCCCGATCGACGTCCACCGCTCACTCCCGGTGCGCGTCCCGGTCGCTGTGCTGCGCGCCATCCGCACCGTGGTGCCCGCCGCCCTCATCAAGTGGCCCAACGACGTGTGGGTTGAGGGACTCAAGGTGTGTGGCATGCTCATTGATGCCGAACTCGGCCCGGAGGGACCGGTCGCCTTCCCGGGCATCGGCATCAACGCCAACTTCGACCCTTCCGTGCTCCCCGAGCTCCGTGGGATCGCGACCTCGCTCGCTGCCGCTGCCGGCCGCCCGGTCGACCGCGAGGCCCTGCTCGCTGCGCTCTGCAACGAGCTCGAGCGCGCGCTCACCGCCCCGCTCCCGGCGCTCCTCGAGGAGTACCGCGCCGCCAACCTCGTCCTCGGTCGCCACGTCCAGGTCGCGCCCGTCGGCGGCGAACCGTTCCTCGCGCTTGCGCTCACGATCGACGAAACCGGGGCGCTCCTCGTCGAACGCCCCGGGGGCCCGCGCGAGGTCGTGACCGCCGCCGATGTCACGGTGCGCCCCGCCGGGGAATGATCCGTTGCCCCCGTTGGGCTATCGTTGCCGCATGACGTTCGAAGAGATCGTCGCCCTGGCCGCCAGCCGCCGGCGGGAGATGCCCGAGGGCTCCGCCACGGCGGCCCTCCTCGCGCAGGGGCCACACGCTATCGGCAAAAAGCTCGTCGAGGAGGCCGCCGAAGCCTGGATGGCTGCCCGCTACGAGTCCCGCGAAGCGCTCGCCGGCGAACTCTCGCAGGTGCTCTACTACGTCGCCTGCATGATGGCCGCCACCGATCTCACGCTCGACGAGGTCTACCGCTCCCTGTGATCAAAGTCGCCCTCCCCAACAAAGGCGTGCTCTTCCAGCCAACCATCGACCTCCTCGCCTCCTGCGGCTACCGGGTCGGCAAGAGCGGCAGCCAGCTCACCTCGCTCGATCCCGAAAACGAGGTCGAGTTCTACTTCCTCCGCCCTGGCGATATCCCCGTGTACGTCGCCAACGGCATCCTCGATGCGGGCATCACCGGCAAGGATTTCGCCGCGGAGCGTGGCCACCACCCGGAACTCCTGCTCGACCTCAACTACGGCGACTCCCGCCTCTGCGCGGCTGTGCCCGCCTCCTCGCCCGTGCGCACCCTCGAAGAAGTCGCCTCCCTCAAGCTCGCGACCTCCTTCCCGAACATCGTCCGCTCCCGCTTCCCCGGGCGCGAGCTGAAACTCATCGAACTCGAAGGCGCCGTGGAGATTTCCGTCGCCCTCGGCATCGCCGAGGCCGTCGTCGACGTCGTCGACACCGGGGCAACCCTTCGCCAGGCAGGCCTGCGCATCGTTGGCGACCCGCTGTTCGTCTCAAACGCCGCCCTCTTCGCACACCCCGACCGCGCCGATCACGCGCCTGTCCGCGTCCTCCGCACCCGCCTCGAAGGTCGCCTCGTCGCCCTCGACTACATGATGGTCGAATACGATTGCCCCGGCACTATCCTGCAGCGCGCCTGCGAGATAACCCCCGGCCTTGAATCGCCCACCATCACCCAGCTCCAGCGCGAGGGCTGGTACTCCGTGAAAGCCATGGTCCGCCGCAAAGAGGCGCACCGCATCATGGATGAACTCTCGTCCATCGGCTGCCGGGGCATCCTCCTCACGAACATCGAAAGCGCCCGCATCTAGCCACCGGCCGGGTCGCACCCCCGCTCCCTTCGCTACCATTGGGCCATGCCCCCGATCACCCTCCACATGGTGCTCGCCCGCCGGGTCGCCCTCGCCCTGGACCATGCCGATGTGCCCCCGGATTCAGGCGCCTACCTCCTCGGCGCGACTACGCCGGATATCCGCGTCCTCACCCGGCAGGACCGCTACAGCACCCACTTCTTCGACCTCAATGAGCACAATCACCAGGACTCAGTCGCGGCATTCCTCGAGACCTACCGCCACCTCGCCGCGCCCGAACGTCTCAACCCGCAGACGCGCGCCTGGGCTGCCGGCTACATCTCCCACCTCGTGCTCGATGAGCAGTACATCACCCGCGTCTATCGCCGCTACTTCCTCCGCCACGACGACCTCGGCGGCGCTCTCCGCGCCAACGTGATGGATCGCCTGTTGCAGTTCGACCTCGACCGCCGCTACGGGGGCGACCCCGACCTGAAGCGTGACATCTGCGAGGCGCTCGCCTGCACCATCGCCGACATCGACACCGGCTTCATCGATGGCCCCACCCTTGACCGCTGGCGGCAGGTTTCCATCGACGTCGCGGCCCGGAACCTCGACTGGGACCGGGCGCGCGCCATGATCGCCAACCACCTGCGCATTGCCGGGCTCGAACCGGGCGAGACCCTCGAGCACGTCCTCGATTCGCTCCCCGAACTGCTCGGTGAGACAATCGCCCACATCACCGAGGCCGAGGTCGAGGCCTTCATCGATCTTGCCACCGAGACCGCGCGCGCCGCCGTCGAGAGGTACCTGGGATGCGCATAATCCGCAACGCAGAAGAGGGCCGTCGCACCCTCCTCGCCCGCCGCCCCCTCGAAATTGAAGAGCTCCCGATGGAAATCCGGGAGACCACCTTCCGCACCTTCGGCCAGGAGCTCACGCCAGAAGAAGTCGTGCGCCGCATCATCCGCGACGTCCGCGAGGATGGCGAAAACGCTGTCCGCTACTACAACTCCGCCATCGATGGCGCCCACACGCCCGACCTCAGGGTAACTCCGGCCGAGATCCGCGCAGCCTACGAGGCGCTTCCCTCCGAGCTCATCGAAGCTCTCCGATTTGCGGCCGACCGGGTGCGCCGCTACCACGAACTGCAGCTCCGCGGCGCCACCATCGACTTTCAGCAGCACGGCCTCGGCCAGGTCACCCGCCCCATCCAGCGCGCCGGCATCTACGTGCCCGGTACGCGTGCCCCGCTCCCGAGCACCGTCCTGATGTGCGCCATCCCCGCGCGCGTGGCCGGCGTCGAAGAGGTCTACCTCACGAGTCCCGTCCTCCCCGATGGCTCGGTCCCGGCCGTCAAGCTCGTCGCAGCCGACATCGCCGGCGTCGATGCCGTCTTCAAGGCCGGCGGTGCCCAGGGGGTCGCCGCCTTCGCCTACGGTACCGAAACCATCCCGCGCGTAGACAAGATCGCTGGCCCCGGTGGCCTCTTCGTCACCATCGCCAAGCGCCAGGTCTTCGGCGATGTCGGCATCGATAGCATCTACGGCCCCACCGAAACCATGATCATCGCCGACGAGAGCGCCAACCCCGAGCTCGTCGCTGCCGACCTCATTGCCCAGGCCGAGCACGACCCGCTCGCCAGCCCCATCCTTCTCACGCCTTCCCACTACCTGGCCGAGGAGGTCGCCGTCGCCATCGAGCGTCAGCTCCGTACCCTCGAGCGTGCGAAGATCGCCCGCGCAGCGCTCGAGAACAGGGGCGGCTGCATCCTCGTCAACGACATCGACCACGCCATCCAGCTCGCCAACGAGTACGCCCCCGAGCACCTCTGCCTCTGCGTCGAAAACCCCACCGCCTATGCCATGAAGGTGCGGAACTGCGGCGGGCTCTTCCTCGGCGAGGCCTCCCCCGAGGCCGTCGGCGATTACACCGCCGGTCCCAGCCACACGATGCCCACGGGCGGTGCCGCCCGCTGGAGTGGGCCACTGGGGGTGCACGACTTCCTCAAGAAGATGGCCGTCGTCAACCTCCCCGAAGACGACATGGAAGAGCTGAACCGCATGGCCGCCGTCATCGCCCGGGCCGAGGGCCTCACCGGCCACGCCCATGCCGTCGAACGGCGCCTCCAGGGGCGGTGACGTGTCGATTCGTCGCCTGCTCCGCCCCGACCTCGACGATCTCGAGGAGTACGTGCCCGTCCTTCCCCTCGACGTGCTCGCCGCCGAAATTGGCCTGCCGGTGGAACGCCTCGTCAAGCTCGATGCCAACGAAAACCCGTACGGCCCCCACCCCGCAGTCCGGGAAGCCATCGCCCGGGCACCGCTCCACATCTACCCCGATCCCGGCCAGTCTCGCCTGCGCGCCGCGATCGCTTCCTACGCCGGTGTCGAACCGGAACAGGTCGTGGCCGGCGCCGGCGCCGATGACCTGCTCGATATTCTCGTCCGCCTTGTGGCCCCGCCGGCCGTTGTCGTTCCCACCCCCGCCTTCGGCATGTACCGCTTCCTCGCGAAGATCATGCGCGCCCGCCCCATCGAGGTGCCCCGCAGGCCGAACTTCGACCTTGACGTCGTGGCGATCCGCCACGCAGCCCGCGAAAACCAGGCCCGCATCATCTTCCTCACCCACCCGAACAACCCCACCGGCAACCCACTTAATCGCTCCGAGCTCGAGGCCCTCCTCGCCCTCGAAGCACTCATCGTGGTCGACGAAGCCTACATCGAATTCGGTGGCGAAACGGTCGTTCCACTCCTCGCCGCGCACCCCAACCTCGTCGTCCTGCGAACGTTCAGCAAATGGGCCGGCCTGGCAGGGCTGCGCGTCGGCTATAGCCTCTCCTCGGCCGAGCTCGCCGCCCATATGATGTCCCTCAAGCAGCCGTACAACGTCAACGTCGCCGCCGAAGCAGCGGCAATCGCCGCCATCGAACACCGCGCCGAAATCGCCGAGGATATCGCAGCAATCATCGCCGAGCGCGCCCGCATGGCCCGCCTCGTGGGTGCGCTCGGGTGGCTCGATCCGCTCCCTTCCGCGGCCAACTTCGTCCTCTTCCGCGTCCACGGCCGCTCGGCGCGCGAAGTTGCCGCTGCCCTCCGCCAGCGCGGCATCCTCGTTCGCTACTACCAGCGCCCCGACCTCGAGAACTACATTCGCATCAGCGCCGGCCGCCCGCAGGATACCGACGCCCTCGTCGCGGCCCTTGAGGAGCTCGCAGCATGACCGAACCCACAGCCCCCGCACCCGGGCAGCGCATCGCGACGGTTGCCCGCCGCACCGCAGAGACCAACATCGAAATCACGCTCAATCTCGATGGCTCCGGTCGCTTCTCCTGCGCCACCGGCGTCGGCTTCCTCGACCACATGCTCTCCCACATCGCGAAGCACGGCGTCTTCGACCTCGACGTCCGCTGCGAGGGCGACCTCTGGATCGATCAGCACCACACCGTCGAAGACGTTGGCATCTGCCTCGGCGAGGCGCTGGCCCGGGCAGTTGGCGATAAGGCCGGCCTCGTCCGCGCCGGCTCCGCCTTCATGCCCCTCGATGAGTCCCTCGCCCATGCCGTTGTCGACCTCAGCGGCCGCCCCTACGCCGTGCTCGATCTCAAGCTTCTCGGGCGCGAGCTCGGCGGCCTCCCGCCTGACCTCTTCACGCACTTCCTCGAGTCCTTCGCCTTCGCCGCCAGGATCAACCTCCACCTCCGCGTGCTGTACGGCACCAACGACCACCACAAGTGCGAGGCTGCCTTCAAGGCCATGGCCCGCGCCCTCGATGCTGCAACGCGGTTCGACCCGCGCCGTGGCGGTGACATCCCCAGCACCAAGGGCACCCTGTAGCCGCCGCGCAGCTTGACACCACCCGGAGCGCGCGTAACCTTCCCCTCCGCCCGTGGAAGACAGCATCGCTCGCTATCTTGCCCCCCGACTCGGCGCCAACGAGGTACGGGTCACCAACCTCCTGCGCATCCCCGGCGGAGCCTCCCGCGAGACCTGGATGTTCGACGCCGAGTGGGACGGCCCCAGTGGGCCATGCCGCGAGGCCTTCGTCCTGCGCAAGGATCCGCCCGCGTCGCTCCTCGATACGGACCGCGAGCTGGAGTTCGCCTTCTACTCGGCCTTCTGGGGAAGCGAAGTCCCGGTACCCCGCATGCGCTGGCTCGAAAATGACCCGTCCCTGCTCGGCGGCCCCTTCTTCATTATGGACCGAATCCTCGGCTGCGAATCGGCCACCGCTCGAATCGTCGCCCCGCCGTACACCGCCGTCCAGCCCCAGATCGCCGAGAACATGTACCGCATCCTTGCTGCCATTGCGACCTTCGAATGGCGCGGCACTCCCATCGAACAGGTGGCCCGCGTCCCAACCGAGGCGACCGCATGGAAGCAGGAGCTCGACCACTGGGAGCGAATCCTCGACACCGAAGCCATGGAGCCCCAGCCGATCATGAAGGCCGCCATCCGCTGGCTCCGCGCCAACCCGCCGCCGCCGGCGCAGCGCATCAGCGTCGTCCACGGCGACTACCGCGTCGGCAACTTCCTCTACCGCGAGGACGGCGGCATCTACGGTATTGTCGACTGGGAGATGGCCCACCTCGGCGACCCGCTCGAGGACCTCGCCTGGTCCTTCAACCAGTCCTGGCACTGGGCCAAGGATGGCCGCCCCGGTGGCATCGTCGACCGCGAGACCGCCATCGCCCACTGGGAGCGGTACAGCGGCCTCCGCGTCGACCGCGACGCGCTCTACTGGTGGGAGGTGTTCAGCCACGTCAAGTGCCAGGGCATTTGGGTCACCGGTGCGCGCTCCTTCCAGGAGGGTCGCACCAACGAACTCATTCTGCCCCTCGTCGCCTACTCGCTCATCAACGCCCAGGACCAGTACCTTCTGCGCACCATGGGGAGGCTGCCATGAACCCCGCCCCGCCGCGCGTCCTCCAGGGCGTTGCCGCTAACCTGCTCGCCGAAGTCCTGCCCCGCATCCAGGCGCCCTTCGGTCAGCAACTCGTCGGCATCGCCGCCATGCTCAACATGATGGTCGCCGAGGAGTTCGATCGCGCCGCCGATCGCCTGGTCATCGAGAACCGGGCAGTCCGCGACCTCCTCACCGAAGGAGCGACCCTGCTCGGCACGGCCTGCCCGCCAGCAGTCACCGCCGCGATCGAGTCGCCCGCCGCCCCCACCCTGCGCATCCCCGACCTCCAGGCCGAGAACAACACGCTCCGTGCCGCGCTCATCGAACTCCACGCCGCCGTCGAACAGACCCAGGGCGAGGCTGCCCGCGCCCTCGACGAGCGCATCTGGCAGGAGCTCATCGAGTCCACCCGCCGGCGCCATTTCTCCGCCCGGCCCTGACTCCCGTGCGCGATGACATCCGCCGGCTGCTCGAGGCGTACCAGCCGTCGCTCCAGCGCCCCGATCCGCCCCTCCCGCCGGCCGGGGTGCTGCTTTTGCTGCACGAGCGCCCCGGCGGGCCGCACGTCATCTTTCAGAAGCGGACCGACCACGTCCGTGATCACAAGGGGCAGATCAGCTTCCCGGGCGGGGTGATGGATCCCGGCGACCCGGATATACGGTTCACCGCGCTCCGCGAGACGCACGAGGAAATCGGCGTGGCGCCGGACGACGTGGACGTCCTCGGGCGGCTCGACGACATGGTCACCGTCTCGAACTTCCTCGTGACGCCGTTTGTCGGCTGGCTCGACCGCTACCCCTACCCGTGGCGCTTCAGCTCGCAGGAAGTCGCCTACCTCCTCGAGGTGCCCCTGTCGCACCTGCGCGACCCCGCCAACCTCGTCCCCGATCGCCGCATCATCAACGGCCGCGAGTATGTCTTCCAGGCCTACCGATTCGGCGACGACCTCATCTGGGGTGCCACCGCTCGCATGCTCGGCAACTTCCTCGACCTCCTCCGCGCCCTGGACTGACACGCGGGGCGACAGCCGCGCCCGTCGGCACTACCATCAACTCGTGCCAACCGAATCCTCCCCCGGCCCGCGTCCTCTCGCCTCCCTGCTCGACGAGCTTCCGCGTGCCCGTCTCCTCCAGGGCGACCCCTCCGCGGTCATCTCTGCCGTCCACCACGATTCACGCCTGGTAGGCCCCGGCAGCCTTTTCGTGGCGATCAGGGGATTCAACGTCGATGGCCATACCTTCCTCCCCCAGGTCGCCGAGGCGGGCGCCGCCGCGGTCCTCGTCGAGGAGGAGCATCCCCTTCCCGCGCTGCCGGGCAGCCTGGCCGTCGTCAGCGTGCCGGCCACCCGCCCGGCCCTCTCTGCCGCGTCGGCTTGGTTCTACGGCCACCCTTCCCGTGAGCTCGTGGTCATCGGCGTCACCGGCACCGACGGCAAGACGACGACCTCGCACCTCCTGACCAGCGCCCTCGAAGCTGCTGGCGCCCGCGTCGGACGCCTCGGCACGGTCGATACCTACCTCCCGGGTGAGACCGGCCACGTCACCGCCCGCATGACGACACCCGAGGCGCCGGAGGTCCAGCGTCTCCTCCGCCGCATGGCCGATGCGCACTGCGACTACGCCATCGTCGAGTCCACGAGCCACGGCCTCGCCCTCCACCGCCTCGACCACGTCGAGTATGACGTCGCTGTCTTCACCAACATCACCAGCGACCACCTCGATTTCCACGGGACCTTCGAATCCTACCGCGACGCCAAGGCCCGCCTCTTCGAAGCCCTCGACCGCGCAGCCCAGAAGGGCGTACCCAAGCACGCGGTCGTCAATGCCGATGACCCGTCGGCCCAGTACATGCTCGGCCGCACGCGCGCCACCCCCATCCGCTTCGGGCTCGAAGCCCGCGATGCTGAAATCGTCGCGCGCAACATCATCCTCCGGCCGGATGGCACCAACTTCCGCATCGTGACGCCCCAGGGCATGGCCGAGGTTTCGCTCCGCCTGCCGGCCCTCTTCAACGTCATGAATGCCCTGGCCGCAGCCTCTGCCGCGCTCGCCGTCGGCGCCGATCTCGCCGCCGTGGCCAGGGGGCTCGGTGCGTGCCCCGGCGTGCCCGGCCGCATGGAGCGCATCGTGGCCGGTCAGCCGTTCGAAGTCATCGTCGATTACGCCCACACCGGCGATGCCGTCCGCAAAGTACTCGAAGTGCTCCGCGACGTTTGCCAGGGCCGCCTCATCATCGTGGTCGGTGCGGCCGGTGAGCGTGACCCCGGCCGCCGCTTCGGCGTCGGGCGCGCCGCCGCCGAAGGCGCCGACTTCGCCATCTTCACCAGCGAGGACCCCCGCTCCGAAGACCCTGCCGCAATCGTCCGCGAGATCGGCCGCCACGCCGAAAGCGCCGGCCGCCAGCGCGGCACCGATTTCCTTGAGGTTGAGGACCGCCGCGAAGCCATCGCCACCGCATTCCGCATGGCACGCTTCGGCGACATCGTCGTCATCGCTGGCAAGGGCCACGAGAAATCCATCGTCTACGGCGACACAGCCATCCCCTGGGACGACCGGGAAGTGGCCCGCGAGGAGCTGGCGCGGCTCGGTTACCGCGGCTGAACCTCCCGTTTCCGGCCGGCTAGGCCGCTCCATTGGTTGCAACCAGCCCCCTCCGTATACTGGCCGGGAGCCGGCTGCCAAGTGCCGCAGCCGTCGATCGGAGTTGCCCTGTGCCCAAGCGCAAACGACGCGAGCTGCATCACCTGCGGCAGGAACCCTCCCGCAGTCGTACCTACCGGGTGAGCCACGCCTCGCCCGCCGAAATCTACAAGCCCGGCTTCCCGATGAACGTCCTTGGGAACGTCAAGTGGTTTGCCATCATTGGCGTCGTCGTGGCCGTCACCATGGTCGTCACCGCCGTGCTCACGACCGGCGGCCTCGACCAGGGCAACCCCGACGCCCTCCCGACCGCTACCCCCGTGCCGACCGGCACGCCCGATGCCTCCCCGACCGCCAGCCCAACCGCCGTCGCCAAGCAGTTCGAGAAGGCCGAGCAGGTGATCGACGCTGAGAAGAACACCTACACCGCGACCTTCAAAACATCGAAGGGCGACTTCACCGTCCGGCTCTTCGCCGATGTCGCGCCCAACACCGTGAACAGCTTCGTCTTCCTCGCCAAGCAGGGCTATTTCGATAACACCATCTTCCACCGCGTCGTCTCGAACTTCGTCATTCAGGGCGGCGACCCCACCGCCACCGGCACCGGCGGCCCCGGTTACCAGACGCAGGACGAACCGAACGAGCTCCGCAACAAGAAGGGCACCATCGCTATGGCCAAGGTGTCCGGCCAGTCACAGTTCGGCAGCCAGTTCTTCATCAACCTGAAGGACAACCCCTCGCTCGATTACGACAACCCCAGCGCAAACAAGTTCTACCCCTTCGGCGAAGTCATCTCAGGGATGGACGTCGTCGAGGCGATCGGGCGCGTCCAGGTTGGCCAGGGCGACCGCCCGGTCGAGCCTGTAACCATCTCCACCATCGAAATCACCGAGACGCCGAAGTAGCGCCCGCAGTCGGCTCTTCAAGGCGCGCGTCCCGCGCCGCGGCGATCCTGAGCACAGTCTCCGCTGTGGCGCGCCCCGCCCGGTCACCTGCAAACACGCTCAGCACCAGGTTCCCCCGCGGTTCGTGCAGCGCGAAAATCGTCGTTCGCCCGCCATCCTCGTCAGCCTCCAACCGAAAGAGCCTCCCGTTCTCGCTCGGGAGCTCGGCAACCGCCAGTGACGTCACCGGCGTCCACAACATCCCCGTGTCGCGGATGACCTCCGGCGCAACTCGCAGCCCCTCCACCCAGCTCGCCGCCTCCTCCGCCGAGCGAAACACCAGCACTTGGCAGAGCACATTGACCGGGTGATCGAACGGCGGCCTGGGCAACGCCTCCTTCCAGAAAACGAAGCGCCCGCCCTGCATCCCGGCCTCGCGGTACTCCCGTTTCCGTTCCTCGTGGTCCCGCGAAAGCCCGCCGAGGTCATCCGCGGTGAAGTCCCCTCGTGTCTGCTCGAGGAAGTCGAACGGCAGGTCGCTCTCTGCGCACAGCAACGGGTCGAGCTCCGGGCCGCCGGCACGCTGCGCCCCGCACGCGGCGAGCAGGAGGGCCGCAGCGAAGAGCGCCGCAGCCGATTCAGCTCTCCTCGTCATCGTCGACGGGCGCTGGCTCGGGCCCGATCAGGCCATGCTTCGACTGGTACCGCTCCACCACCACGATCAGCAGGAAGAACGGGATGAACGCCAGCGCCGATCCGAGCGCCCACCACCAGAACGGCGCGACCAGGAACAGGATGGCGCAGGCCGCCGTAAATGCCATGCCGATGATGGCGAAGATACGGCCCGCCAGCACCCACGGGGTTACAGGCGTGTGCATGATTCCAGTTTCGCGTGGAAACCCCGCCGGGTCCACGCCATCCCTGCGCGATCGGGCCCCGTCCCGTATACTCCCGCCGATCCCCGAAACCTGGAGGACAGCCATGGGACGTCCCGTGCTCCGCACGGAACTCTGTGACATGCTCGGCATCGAATACCCGGTCATCCTCGCGGGCATGGGCCCCGTGGCCGGCGGCCTCACCGGACCAGTCGCCACCGCGCCCCTCGTGGCGGCTGTCTCCAACGCCGGCGGCCTCGGCGTCATCGGCGGTGCCGGGTTCAGCGCAGAGCGCCTTCGCGAGGAGATCCGCAAGGTCCGCTCGATGACCGACAAACCCTTCGGCGTCGACCTCCTCCTCCCCTCGAACTACATGGGTGCCGCCGCCGGGGCAGAGATGCCCCGCGACCCACGCGAACTCATCCCGGCTGCGACCCGCGAAGGCCTTAAGAAAATCGTCGAGGACCTCGGCATCGAGTGGCAGGAGATGCCGCGCGAGCCCGCGGCTGAACCCCGTCGGCCCCGCGCTGGCGGCATGTCCGACGAGCAGATGGAGGTCGTCATCGAGGAGAAGGTACCGGTCTTCGCCAGTGGTCTCGGCAGCCCAGCGCCCTGGATCGAGCGCCTCAAGGCGAACGGCACCAAGGTGCTGGCCCTCGTGGGCAACGTCAAGAATGCGCGCCGTGTCGCTGCGGCCGGCGTCGATATCGTCGTCGCCCAGGGCACCGAAGCCGGCGGGCACACGGGTCGCGTCGCCACCATGGCCCTGGTCCCGCAGGTCGTCGATGCCATCGCGCCCACGCCCGTCGTCGCGGCCGGCGGCATCGCCGATGGCCGCGGCATCGTCGCTGCCCTCGCCCTGGGCGCCATCGGCGTCTGGTGCGGTACGGCCTTCCTCGTCGCTGAAGAGGCCAACCAGCCCGACCTCCAGAAGCAGCGCATCCTCGCCGCAACCGAGGAAGACACCCGTGTTACCCGCCTCTACAGCGGCAAGACCATGCGCAACATCACCAACCCCCTCATCGAGGCCTGGGAGGCCTCCGGCATCCAGGCCCTCCCCATGGGCCTCCAGGGCCTCCTCGTCCAGGACCTCGTCTACTCGCTCCGCAAGGCCGGGCGAGAAGACCTCCTCATGAACGCCGCCGGCCAGGTCTCGGGGATGCTCAACCGCATCCGGCCTGCCGCTGAAATCCTCCACGACATGGTGGCCCAGGCCGCCCAGATCCTCGCTCGCGACCTTCCCGCCCGCGTTACCGCCGTCCCGGAGTCCTGACCCATGCCCGAGCGAGCCCTCGACGGCCTGCGCATCATCGAATTCACCGACGAGACCGGCGCCTACTGCGGCCGCCTCCTCGCCGACCTTGGCGCCGAGGTCATCAAGGTCGAGCCACCCGGGGGTGGCCGTCTCCGCCACGCACGCCCCTTCCTTCGTGGCCACGAGGGTGACCCCAACGCCAGCCTCGCCTTCTGGATCCACAACACCTCGAAGAAATCGGTCGTGCTCGACCTCGATTCGGAGGAGGGCCGGGCGGCCGCCCGCCGCCTCGTCCTCTCCGCCCACGCGGTCATCGAAGATAACCCCGTCGGCTACCTCGCCGCCCGCGGCCTCGGCCACGCCGACCTGCTGCGGGAGAAGCCGTCGCTCGTCTACACCTCCATCACCGGCTTCGGTCAGGATGGACCTCATGCCGGCTGGGCCTACAGCGACATCGTCGGCCAGGCGATGGGCGGGATCATGACCCTCGCCGGCGAACCGGCCGACCCGCCGAACATGGTCTACGGCCGCCAGGCCGATATCTCGGCCTCGATCCAGGCCGCCCAGGGAACCCTCATGGCGCTCCTCCACGCCGAGGCCACCGGCGAAGGCCAGCTCGTCGATGTCTCGGCACAGGAAGCGCTCTCCATGGCCCAGGAAACCGCCATGCAAACCTGGGACTTCCAGAAACGGAACCGCACCCGTACCGGCGAGCTGGGCATGCTCCCCATCCCGCTCCCCGCCACTGGCGCCGTCCCCTGCCGCGACGGCTACGTGTACCTCTACATCCTCGCACCCGCCGGCAAGGACCTCCCCGCCCTCGTCGATTGGATGCGCGAGAAGGGTATGCAGGGCCCGCTCGACGACGAGCCCTACGCCACCATCATCAACCAGCTCAACATGGCGTGGCTCACCCAGCTCATGTCGAACCCGGCCGCGGCCGGGGAAATCCTCCAGCATCTCCCCGTCATCACACGGGCCATCAACGAGTTCTTCGCCACCATGACGGCGCGGGAAGCCTACGAGGAGGGCCAGCAGCGGCAGCTCCTCATTGGCATCGTCTCGACCCCGAAGGACATCGCCGAAAACACCCAGCTTCGCGCTCGCAACTGGTTCGTTCAGATTGAATCGCCGGTCGATGGCCGCATGCTCGAATTCCCCGGTCCACCCTACCGGCTCTCAGAGACGCCCGCGCTCATCAGCCGGCCGCCGCGCCTCGGCGAACATACCGAAGCCATCCTCGCGTCGCTCTCGTAGGAGGTTCACGCCATGCCCCGGAAGCCGCTCGAAGGTCTCCGCGTTGCCGACTTCTCCTGGTACGGCGCCGGCCCCATCGCCGGCAACACCCTCTCCCAATTCGGCGCCGAGGTGATTCGCGTCGAATCCGAGACACGCCCCGATGGTCTGCGCCGCGTCCATCCTTTTGCCATGAACCCGGATGGCACCTTCAAGGGTGGCTACAACGTCTCCGGCTACTTCAACAACTTCAACACCGGCAAGCTCTCGATGCAGCTCAATCTCAACCTGCCGAAGGGCCAGGAGATCGCCTACCGGCTCATCGAGAAGTGCGACGTCTTCCTCACCAACTTCACCCCGCGCGTCATCGATAAGTGGAACCTCCGCTACGAGCAGATCAGCGCCGTCAACCCCCGGATCATCGCGGCCTACGCGCCCATGCAGGGCCTCACCGGGCCGCACCGCGATTTCCTCGGCTTCGGCGCTGTCCTCACCCCCGTCACCGGCATCAGCCACATGAGCGGCTTCCCTCACCGGCCACCCATCGGTGTCGGCACCAACTACCCCGACTACGTCATCAACCCCGGCCATACCGTCACCGCCATCCTGGCCGCCCTCCGCTACCGCAACCGCACCGGCAAAGGGCAGCTTATCGAACTCCCTCAGCTCGAATCGGTCGTCAACGCCCTCGGCACAGCCGTGCTCGAATACCTCGTCAACGGCGACAACCCATCGCGCATGGGAAACCGCAGCCTCAACTACAGCCCCCACGGCGCGTTCCGCTGCGCCGATGATCCGGACTCGGTCGGATCACCCGACCGCTGGGTCGTCATCGCCTGCCGCGACGACCGCGAATGGGCGGCGGCTGCCGCCGCGCTCGGCCACCCCGAGGCCGCCGCCGACCCCCGGTTCGCCACCTTCGAAGCGCGCAAGGCGAACGAGGACGAACTCGAGGCCCTCATCAACTCCTGGGTGCGCGACCGCCGCGCCGAGGATGTGGCAGAGGCACTCCAGGCCGCGGGCGTTCCCGCCGGCGTCGTCCAAAACGCCCAGGACCTCCTCGACCGGGACCCGCACATGAAGGCGCGCGGCTACTACCAGTACGTCGAGCACCCCGAGGCAGGCCGCGAGGCCCATGACGGGCCCGCCTTCCGTCTGGCCGCCACGCCCGGGTCCGTGCCAGGGCCCGCCCCCATGCTGGGCGAGCACACCATGGAGGTTTGCGAGCGCATCATCGGCCTCTCAATGGACGAGATCGCCGACCTGCTCGCCGAGGGGATCCTGGTCTAAGCGCCAACGGCGCCGTTCACCGCTGTGGTAGCATCACGCCAGCAAAGCGTAGGAGCGACCGCGTGACCGGTCTCATCATCTTCCTCGTCATCGCCGCCATCGGGCTTGTCCTCGTTTTCTGGGTCATCGCCCTCTACAACAGCCTCGCCCGCGCCCGCATCCGGGTGAAGGAGGCATGGTCCGGCATCGACGTCCAGCTCAAGCGGCGCTCGAGCCTCATCCCCAACCTCGTCGAGACGGTCAAAGGGTACGCTGCCCACGAGAAGGAGACGCTCGAGAACGTCATCCGTGCCCGGTCGATGCTCGACCGCGCCCAGACGCCAGGCCAGGCCGCGCAGGCCGATAACATGCTCACCGGTGCCCTGCGCTCCCTTTTCGCCGTCGCCGAGGCCTACCCCGACCTCAAGGCCAATCAGAACTTCCTCGAGCTGCAGCGCGAACTGACCGACACCGAGGACAAGATCGCCTACGCCCGGCAGTTCTATAACGCCAACGTCCGCACCTACAACGAGAAGGTGGCCACTGTTCCCAGCTCCATCATCGCCGGCATGTTCAACTTCGAACCTGCCGAGTTCTACGAAGCGGAAGAAGCAGCCCGCGAGGACGTCCGCGTCTCCTTCGTGACGAACTGAGCCGGCGCGCCGGTCGCATCGCCCTCCCATGAGCCACCCGCCCGTACCGGGCCCCATCCTCATCTACGACCGGATCGCCGCCAATCGCCGGGCGACATGGCTGCTCATGATCGCCTTCGTCGCCATCGTCACCGGCCTCGTGGCAGTCATTGTCCTCGCCCTCGGGCTTCCCATCGGGGCTATCGGCGTGGTTGGCATCGGGCTCATCATCTACGCGCTATTCAGCTACTTCATGGCCTCCCAGGTCGTGCTCTCCATCTCCGGCGCCCACGAAGTGACGAAAGAACAGGAGTGGGAGTACGTCCGCCGCGTCGAGAACCTCTGCATCGGTGCGGGCCTGCCCATGCCGCGCACCTGGGTCATCGAAGACTCCGCGCCCAACGCCTTTGCCACCGGCCGCGACCCGCAGCACGCCCACGTCGTCGTCACCCGCGGCCTCCTCCAGAAGCTCGAACCAATCGAACTCGAAGCCGTGCTCGCTCACGAGCTCTCCCACATCGGCAACTACGACATCCGCGTCATGACGGTCGCCACCCTGCTTGTCGGCGTGGTGGTCCTGGTCAGCGACATCTTCCTCCGCTGGACCTACTGGGGTGCGGGTGCCCGGCGCTCCAACCGCAACCGTGGCGGTGGCGGCGCGATCATCCTCGTCCTTATTGCGGTTATCGCAGCCATCCTCGCGCCCATCGTCGCCCAGGCGCTCAGGTTCGCCATCAGTCGGCAGCGCGAATTCCTCGCCGATGCATCCGGGGCCCTCCTCTGCCGCCATCCAGAAGCCCTTGCCCGCGCCCTCGAGAAGATCGCCGCCGATCCCGAACCGCTCGAAGTCGCCAACAAGGCGACCGCCCACCTCTACATCTACAACCCCCTCCGCGAGCACCGCAGCTTCCTCAACAACCTCTTCAACACCCATCCTCCCATCGAAGAGCGCATCCGCCTCCTGCGCAGCATGTAGCACCCGCACGGCCGCAAGCCCGCCGCGGCGTACAATGGCCAACACGCGCCCCCGCGCCATACCTCACCGGAGGACAGCGCCCACGATGGGACTCCGAACCCCCGAACAGTACATCGCATCCCTGAAGGATGGCCGCACCGTCTACTACCGTGGCGAGCGCGTGCCCGATGTCACTACCCACCCGGTCATCAAGAAGGCCGTCGCGCACGCCTGCCTCGATTTCGAGATGGCGGAGGATCCCCAGTACCGCGACCTCGCCGTCGTCACCGGCGACGACGGCCAGCCGTACTCCCGTTACTACAAGATTCCAACCAGCACCGACGACCTCCTGCAGCGCTCCAGGCTCATCGAAACCGCCACCGCGCTCGGCAAAACACTCGTCGTCCTCGTCAAGGAAATCGGCACCGACGCACTCTTCGCCCTCCACCGCGTCGCCCGCCAGGTCGACCGCAAGTACGAGACCGAGTACCTGGCCCGCGTGCAGGCCTTCTACCGCCACTGCCGCGATAACGACCTCGCCGTCTCCGTGGCCCAGACCGACGTCAAGGGTGATAGGAGTGCTGGTCCCCGCGACCAGCCCCACCCGGATTACTACACCCGCATCGTCGAGCGACGCCCGGACGGCATCGTGGTCCGCGGCGCCAAGATCCACACGAGCTGCACCACCAACGTCAACGAGCTCATCGTCCTCCCCACCCGCGCGATGGGCGAGCAGGATGCCGACTACGCCGTGGCCTTTGCCATCCCGGTGGATACCCCCGGCCTCAAGCTCATCGCCAGCCCCTACGGCGGCGCCCCGAAGAACTCCTTCGATGCCCCGCTCTCAGCCGACCGCAAGATGATGGAGACGATCACCATCTTCGACGACGTGTTCGTTCCCTGGGAGCGCGTCTTCCTCGCCGGCGAACACGACTTCGCTGGAGCGCTGGCGCTCGGCTTCGTCGAGTACCACCGCTTCACCGCCGTTTCCTACAAGCTGCCGCTCGTCGATGCGCTGGTCGGCTCCGCGCTGCTGATGGCCGACCTCAATGGCATCGCCCGCGCCGCCCATGTCCGCGACAAGCTCATCCGCCTCATCTCGTATGCCGAGACGCTCCGTGCTCTCACCGAGATGGCCGCACTCCGCGGCCGCCCGGATGAAGACGGCATCTACGCCCCCGACCCCCTCACCACCAATATGGCGAAGTACCACTTCGCGCACGGCTACCACGAGGCGCTCCAGCATGTCCAGGATATCGCCGGCGGCATGCTCGTCACCGGACCCGGCGCCGAAGACTTCGCCAACCCCGAAACCGGCGAGCTCCTGCGCAAATACCTCGGCGGCCGTGCCGGCGTCGATGGCGAGGTACGCACCCGCGCGATGAACATGGTCAGCGACCTCACAACCGGCGATTTCGGCGGCTACCACGCCGTCCTCGCCATTCACGCCGAGGGCTCCCTCGAGGCTGAGAAGCTGATGATCAGCCGCGCGTACGACGGCCGGCGCGCACTCGAATTCGCCCGCAAGCTGGCCGGGATCGACTGATTCCCGGCGATTGCCCGGCCGGGCAACGCGCCCGGCCGGGGTTGGTCACCCGGCCCCGCCGCTGACATAATCGGCGCATCCCCCGCGAGGTGCTCTCCGCTGGAACTCCCACTCTTCCCCTTGCGGACCGTCCTCTTCCCGGGGATGCGCCTCCCCCTCCAGGTCTTCGAGGAGCGATACCGGGTGATGGTGCAGGAACTCCTCGCGTCGCGCGGGGAATTTGGCGTGGTCCTCATCCGCGAGGGAAATGAG
>FWWM01008682.1_pt1 | contig 19331 bp, 15 predicted proteins | sample 2228351 | NCBI WGS metagenome assembly FWWM01 (sample SAMEA103939774, study PRJEB20133) | metagenome
CTATTTCCCAGAAGAAGAAAAACATTTGGGAGAAGATTACATAAAGAGAGTGAGAGAAGAGTATGATAAAACTTTAAGAAAACTTTTTGAAGATAATCCTGAAAATCAATTTGGTCAAATTATAAACCAGCCTTATTACAAAGAAGGTTATTTTCCGCGTTTAAGAAATGAAATTATTGAGGTGATGGATGCCTATTCCTTAATATCGGAAGACAAAAAGGGATCTGGTAAATGTGCTGCCTTAGCCTTATTGTGGGCATCAGATTTAAATGTCTGCACAAGGTTTCCACTTGAGAAAATTATTCTTATAGGCAATAAGGCTCATCTTTTTGTTTTCTTAGATGAAGAAGATGGATACCTTTTTAATAATACAAAGTGGTTCAGTAAAACACGAATCGATAACTTATCGGAAATATCAGAATTTGTGAAAATGGTGACGACAAACTTTGACACCACCTTCTTTTTTATTCCAGGTCAAGGAATGTGTCGCTTGCTTTGAAAAAAGAATAACTCTTCCAATTTCAAGAATTGAAGAGATTTACACAAAAATTTTGAATTTTTTATCCGTTTCCCTGAAACACCCGGATATCAATGAATTAAAATTTATTCCAGCTTTAGATAAGATACCCGATACCTTAGAATTTGATTCGGTTGAGGAGTATCAATCTGCCATTTTTGACCTTGCTAAAAAATTTCCTGGTTCAATTTTTGATTTTGCTTTATACGCTTTCAGGAAAATAGATGTTCCGTATCCTCAAGCATATGTATATGCTGCGATGAGGGATTATCATACAAGAGAGTTGGGTCGCAACATAAAAAATCTGAAAGATGCTCTGGATATTCTAGAAAGTATCCCTGGTAAAGATTCTATTTTAAAAAGCAGGGAGAGGATTGCCTTGCCCGATGAATGCTTAATTTTTAAAACAGCAAGCGATAGAGATAGAGCCCTATTACTTTTTACATTATTAAAACATTCTCCAATTTCTCAAGAGAACATGGCAATAGCTTTTTCGGAGGAAGAAAGTTATGTGTACTATGATTATAAGTGGATAGAAATAAAAACATTTTCTTCCTTTTCCCAGGAACCAAGAGGATTAAAATTGGTTTTTAATGAGAAATATAAAAAAGTGTATATTTACAACGAACAAGCGGGGTAGCTTAACAATATGGGGATATAAACACTCCTTGCTTGGTCTGGTTTTTGAAATGAACATGAAAGATCAGGACTGTATTGAATAACAGAATAAGCTAAAATAAATAAATTCAAAAGTTTTCAGCCTACTTATGAGGAATTAAAGCTCAATCTGCTTGGGCTCTCCTCACTTGCTTAACGAAGATTTTTTAGCCTATGAGAATTAGCCTATGAGAAATTGAAACAAACTCTGCAGTGTATTCATGCTGAGGTATACCTATAAGGAAAAATTAAAAGTGAGATAGAAATTGAATCTGAAAGTGAAAGGGAAAGAAAAAAGAAAAAGAGAAAAATTAAACTTGTCTGATATAAAATCAGAACAACTGAACACAAATTCTTAAACATCTGGTATGATTGGACACTTTCACTCTCACACACATTACAGCATCCTTGATGGAGCGATGACAGTTGACCAACTCGTCTCAAAGGCAAAAGAAAGGGGTATAGATGCGGTTGCAGTAACAGAGCACGGGAATATATACTCAGCTGTAGAGTTTTTCTTCAAGGCAAAGGAGATGGGCATAAAGCCAATAATAGGGTGTGAATTATACATTCACCCAAAGAAGATGACAGACAAACTTGATACGGAAGATAAAGTATTTCATGCAACAGTTCTTGTTAAAGACGAGGCAGGATACAAAAATCTTTGTATTCTCCTTAAACTTGCAAACACAATAGGATTTAAGAGGAAACCACTTATAGACCTGCAAACACTTATTGAATACAGGGAAGGTTTGATTTTACTTTCTGGCTGTCTCAACGGGGTTATTCCAAGGTTTATCCAGGAAGGAGAGGTTGACAAGGCAAATGAGATTGCCGAGCAATTCAAAAAAATTTTCAAGAATGATTTTTATCTTGAAATTATAAGAAATGAACCTGCAGATCCTTCAAGAGAGGATGATATAGCTACTATAAACAGGCAGAGAAAAGTAAATAATCATCTACTTGAAATTTCCGAGAAACTTGGTATTCCAATTGTTGCCACTGGGGACTGCCACTACGCTGACCCCGAATCCTTTGAAATACAGGACATGCTTGTTTGCATAAGATATAATGAAAAATTAAATACAGAAAGAAAATATAGATACAAGGTCAAAGGGCTTTATATAAATTCAAAAGATGAATTTGAAAAAAAGTTTTCAGATATAAAGGAAGCTTTACAATCTCATGAGGAGATGATAAAAAAGTGTAATTTTGAGTTCAAAAAATCCTCCGAGCTGAGAATTCCGAAACCACCAGAATTTGGAGACCCAGATGAGACACTGAAGAAGAAAGCTTACGATGGTTTGAGAAAGCGTATCCAAGAGAAAAGGGAAAAAGGAGAGAAATTTAATGAGAATGAATATTGGGAAAAGCTTGAAAATGAGCTTGCTGTTATATCAAAGAAAAATTTCTCATCTTACTTTCTGATAGTTGATGATTTTATAAGGTATGCAAAGGAAAACGGAATAATGGTTGGTCCGGGGAGGGGTTCTGCTGCTGGTTCCATAACGTCGTGGGCACTTGGGATAACTGATCTTGACCCTATAAAATATGGTTTGATATTTGAAAGATTTCTTAACCCTGAGAGGGAAAAACCACCCGACATAGATGTGGATTTCTGCAAAGAAAACAGGGATAGGGTTATAGAATATATAATGAATAAGTATGGTCAAGACAATGTAGCACACATAATAACTTTTGGAACATTCGGAGCACGTGCAGCAATACGAGACGTCGGAAGAATACTCGATGAACCACTCCAAGATGTATCTTATCTCGCAGAGCTTATACCACAAGAACCATCAAGGAAATGGACTCTACAGGAAGCCTACGATGAAATTCCCGAGGTGAAAAATACCATTGATAACAACCCGAGATTCAAAAAAATATTTGAGAAAGCGAAAAAAATCGAGGGATTAATAAGGCATGTCGGCTCCCATGCATCAGGTTTCCTCATATCAGACAACCCCATAACAGAATACACATCAATATCAAACTCAAAGGGAGAAATAACAACACAGTTTGAAATGGAATCACTGGGAAAAATAGGACTTGTTAAATTCGATTTTCTTGGACTTGAAACACTAACTGTAATAGATAAAACTTTCAAACTCATAAAACAGAGATATGGAAAAGATTTATCCTTCAAGAATATTCCATTTGATGATAAAAAAACATATGATATGCTGAAAGCTGGTGATGTTTTTGGGGTTTTTCAATTTGAGAGTGCCGGAATGCGCGAGCTACTTATGAGACTTGAACCATCATGCCTTGAAGACCTTATCGCAGCGGTCGCTCTCTACAGACCAGGTCCGATCCAGTCAGGAATAGTAAACGACTATATAGAGAGGAAGAAGGGAATAAAACCCGTCGAATATCCACATCCCGCGCTCGAACCAATACTAAAAGAAACATACGGAACTTTTCTCTACCAGGAGCAGATAATGTTTGCAGCAAATATACTTGCAGGATTTTCAATGGGGGAAGCTGATATTTTGAGAGAAGCGATGGGGAAAAAGAAGGCAGAGCTTATGTCAGCTATGAGAGAGAGGTTCATATCGGGATGTGAAAAAAATGGGATAACAGAAGAAAAAGCAGAAGAAATATTCAGCATAATGGAAAAATTTGCCGGTTATGCATTCAATAAATCCCATTCCGCAGCATATGCCTTTTTATCCTACGTGACAGCATATCTGAAAGCAAACTATCCTGTGGAATATATGGCAGCATTACTGAGTTCTGAAATAAAAGACCATGAGAAGCTCACAAAATATGTTGAGAATGTTATGAAACTCGGTTTCAAAATACTCCCGCCATCAATAACAAAAAGTGAATTTGAGTTTGGGGTCGAAGGAGATAAGATAAGATTTGGGCTCGGGGGAATAAAGGGACTCGGAAAGGCGGCAGCGGAGGCAATAATTAAAATGAGAGAGAAAGTAAAAATGTCAAACTTCGAACAATTCATAATTTTTGCTAAAAAATATGGGATTAATAAAAAGGTCATAGAGACTCTGGTGAAAGCAGGGGCGTTTGACGAGTTTATAGACAGAGGGGAAGCTATAAGGAAACTGGAATTTCAACTCAGGGGAGAAATATCACCGACTATATTTTCTATTAACAATAAAAATAAAATAACTCCGGAAGAGATTGAGAAGATGGAAATTGAGGTGTTAGGGGTAGTCCTATCCTCTGAGAGAATAGAAGAGAGGGTAAGAAAAAAAACAAACGAATTTCTTCCCATAAAAATAAACGGGATATTTGAGTTCTTAGGATTTGTGAAAAAAATAACTCCATCAAAAAGTGGGGCCATACTTTCAGTAAAGTCCGCAGAAGGTAACACATACGAGGTACTTATGATAGAGAGAAAATCAGCTGAAACGATAAAGGAAGGAGAAATATATATTTTTTTGGGTAAAATAGCCGGTAAGGCAGTTGTGGCAAAAGAATTCTTCAAACCAGAAGAATCATTTCTCATAATAAAGATGCCATATCCCGATGAAGAAAAACTCAAAAAGTTGAAGGAAATTTTATCTTTACAGCCAGATGGAGATACGGAAGTTATCATTGAATTAAGCAATAGAAAGTTCTCATATGCGAGAAAAATACTCGCATCACAAAAACTTAAAACTGAACTTTGGGAAAATGGGTTTCTCTTCCTCCTGGCACCAACAAAATACAGATCAGCACATCTTATCTGATTAAAATTTTAAAATTAAAATGGATGCTTGTTCTCAAACGCAAGGAGGGTCAAAGCCTAATAATAGGTGGTAAGATAATAGTTAAAGTTGTTGAAGTTGAGGGAAAAAGTGTGAAAATAGGTATAGAAGCTCCAAAGGACATAAATATAGTGAGGGAGGAGCTGATTGAAAAAGCTAAGGAAAAGATGATCAGCTCAAAAATAGAGCCGGGAAAAATGGATATTATAGTAGGGAATAAGGAAAGAAAGTCCCAAAAATAAAAAACAGTGAGGTTTATCAGATGGAAGAAAGATGGAAGAAAGACGAAAAACACTAAGCTCAATTTTAAATTTATATTTATAGTGTTAAAAGGGGGGCTTGGAACATGGCGAAAAAAAGGATTCTTATAATAGATGATAGCATCTTTACCTTTGAACAACTCAAGACAATAATTGAGGGAACAGGCATAGCAGAAGTTGTTGGACACGCAAAAGATGGCATAGAGGGAACAAAACTCTATAGGAAACTGACGCCAGATATTGTTTTTCTCGACATTCTTATGCCTAATATGGACGGGCTACAGACACTCAAAACAATACTGAGCATTGATAAAAATGCAAAAGTTGTGATGATATCCTCACTCGGAGGAGCAGCGGAAAAAGCTGAGGAGGCAATAAAAGTTGGAGCAAAAAGGATAATATCAAAACCGTTTAATGAGAACGAAATAAAAAAAATACTTGAACAACTATAACGTGGATAAAAAGGAGGTAATAAAATGGGGGTAAAGTTCTTTGGAACATTTCTTGTTGAAAGGGGTGTTATAACACCAGAACAGCTCATTGAAGCACTTGCAGAACAAAAGAAGGCAAGTTTGAAATTCGGTGAACATGCAATAAGGCTCGGTTATCTTACTCAGCAACAACTCGAAGAGATAAGAAAAATTCAGAGAAGAGAAGACTTAAGATTTGGCGAAGCGGCGATAAAGCTTGGATACCTCACACCCGAACAGGTTGAACAGATAATGAGAATACAGAAAAGCTCCCACAAACTCCTCGGAGATATACTCGTTGAAAAAGGGATTGTAACTCGTGAGGTATTAGAAAGAGAATTGAAAAACTTCGAGAACGAACAGCGCATATACATGACAGAAACTGTTTTCCTACCAGAGGGAGTAAAAGAAAGAGAGTTCATAAACGTAGTGGTTGACCTCGGGAAAAAACTGCTCCTCAGAACAGTTGATGTGAACACAAAATTCGGTGACTTTTCTTTTGATGAATTCAAAAGAAGAAATGAGTATGATGCGCAAATTAACGTAACAGGGGATATAAACATAAAAGTAGTGTTTTCTCCACCTGAAAAGCTCCCTGAGCTTCTGATCAGGGAATATTCACTCCCAGATTCACCAGATATGAGAAAAGATGCAGTCAGAGAATTTATGAATATTATAATGGGCAATGCTGTAGCAAAAATGGAAAGACTCGGAAAAAAGATAAATGTGTCTATTCCCCAAGAACCAGATATAGAAGGGAAAGCTTTCAGATATAATCTGACAGCACCCGAAGATATATATTCGTTCTTCTTCAAAGAAGTGTAAAAATTTTGTTCAGAGAAATATAGGGGAAATATATAAAGGGAAAGAGAAAAAGAAAAAGTCTTATTCACTGAAGCTTCACCATACCAACGACTCTTATTTTGACCTTTGGGTCTATCTCCTGATATGAGACTACAGGTACCATTGGAAAATGATTTTCTATTATCTTTTTCACATATCTTCTTGTTTGTGCAGAAGTTATTATCAATGGCTGAGCCTTAAAACGTGAAAATTTTGGCACATGCTCTCCGACCGAGTTAAGCAACTTCTGAATAAAGTTGGGTGCAAGCTTTATTCTTACAGCTCCCTGAGTCTCCTCTATTCCCTCAAGGATTTTTTCTTCCACTGATGGGTCAAGAGCCATAGCTACAACCTCATCCCCTGTCGTGTAAAGACGGGTAATAAGCCTCCAGAGAGATTGCCGAACATATTCTGTAAGCTGTTCTGGATCCTTCACTGTCCCGCCCCAATCCCCGATAGCCTCAAGAATTGTGATGATGTCTCTTATGGGAATGCCTTCTTTAAGAAGGTTTTGGAGAACCCTGTGTATAACAGAGAGAGATACAAGCGATGTTACATCCTCAACCAGTTTAGGATAATTTTTCTTTGCTATGTCAAGAAGTTTCTGAGTATCCTGCCTTGTGAGTATCTCATATGCATTTCTTCTGACTATTTCAGAAAAATGAGTTATTATCACCGAAGGAGCATCCACAACTGTGTATCCCTTCGCAATTGCCTCATTCTTTTTCTCCTCGGTTATCCAGACAGTTTCAACACCAAAAACAGGGTCACGAGCAGGTGTCCCCTCAATATCAGGTTTTTCAACACCTACAACAAGATATCTTCCAGGGAATAATTCCCCTCGCATTATCTCAACGCCCTTGAGTATTATTGAATACTCGTTTGGTCTGAGAGAGAGATTATCCCTGATATGTACAGGAGGGAGGATTATACCAAGCTCATCTGCAAGCACTCTTCTCAAACCCTTTATCCTCTTTACTACCTCTCCCCCCTGCATCTCATCAACATAGGGCACAAGAGAATATCCTACCTCAAGCCCAAGTATATCTGGCTGAAGAATTGCTTCAATCTGTTTCTCTTCGTCTTGAAATGTTTGCTGTTGCTGACTTGGTAGAACACTTTCGCTCACTCTTATCTTATCTCTTTTCTCCTCCTCTCTCATTGCTCTCAGAGAGTAGAACATAAGTCCCCCTGCGAGCATAAGGAATAGAGGAGTAGCCCAGTTCATAAAAAGAAGACCTAGCAATCCGAGAACGAGTGATGATGCGAAAACAGCCTTCGGGTATGCGATTATCTGGCGTGTTATATCTCTTGTGAATTCCATTTCAGCTGACGATCTTGATATTATGATGCCCGCAGAAGTTGAAATCATGAGTGCAGGTATCTGTGCCACAAGCCCGTCTCCGACTGTAAGCTTAGTATAAGTCGCAAGGGCTTGTCCAACCCCAAGACCCTTTTGGATTACTCCCACTATAAATCCACCTATCACATTCACAAAAAGTATTATAACTGATGCTACCGCCTCCCCTCTTATGAATTTTGAAGCCCCATCCATAGCTCCGTAGAAGTCCGCCTCGCGTGTAAGACGTGCTCTCCTTTCCTTAGCCTCATCTGCAGTGATGAGTCCGGCATTAAGGTCAGCATCTATGGAGAGCTGTTTGCCCGGTAGAGAGTCGAGAGTGAAGCGCGCTGCTACTTCAGCTATCCTACCAGCCCCACGCGTTATCACAATAAGATTTATGACTGTCAGAACAATAAATATAATGAAACCTATAACGTAGTTGCCAGCCATAACTATATTACCGAAAAACTCTATTATGTAGGATACCACCCCAGAAATCTCCCCCGTCACAAACTCATGTCCATACGCCAAAATCCTTCGGGTTGTAGCAACATTGAGCGAAAGCCTGTAAAGCGTAACTATAAGAAGTATCGTCGGATATGCTGAAAACTCTATAGGTTCCCTTATATAAAATGATGTGAAAAGTATCATCACACCCAATGAAAAACTCAATATTATCAGAAAGTCCATTAAAAATGAAGGCAGAGGTAAAAGTATCAATATAAGCACCAGAAACAACGCAAAAGCTACAAATATATCCGAACCTCTCCTCACAACCTTAATTTTAATATTTTCCAACATAAACTTTCAAAACCACTTCCCATTCAAAACACCTCCCCTCAGTCCACTTCACATTCAGTATTAGAACTGGAAAATTTTGAGTTGATTGTTTTGTTCTGCGAAGAACCCCATTCCCCTTGAACCCATTCGCTAAAATTAATCCAAAAAATAAAATCTCAAATCCCATTGATGCCTATACACGATTTTCTTTTCATCGTTCACAACAAGGCAAAATCTTACATAATTGACAGAAATGCTGTCCATTTGAGCTGACCAGATAATCAAATGTTGCACAAACTCAATTTATTTTACAAGATTAAAATGGGCGATCATTACATTCTCTCGCAGCAAAAGGTTTCTCCCGTGATTGCCCCGTGCCTCAAAGCTTTCTGTGTTTATCGCATTTCTCTTGCGGAAAAAAGGACATAAATATAGTGAGAAACGAAAGCGACTATTTTTTAAAATTTGCTTTTCTGAAAATTTCGCATGCCCTCTGTATAATGTGATCAGGTGCCGTGAGCGATATCCTTACAAATCCTTCTCCTCCCCCTCCAAAACCGACCCCTGGAGTAAGTATAACTCCATAATTTTCAAGCATCTGCTTCGCAAATTCTCGTGAATCCCCTCCACAATATATCCATATGTAAAAAGTTGCATTAGTTTTTATGAAATCAAATCCACCCTCGCTCAGAGCTTTTTCCATCTTAGCTCTCCTCCGCGAATATACTTTTCTTATCTCAGGAACTATCTTGTCGTAGTTCTCAAGAGCAAATTTGGCGGACATCTGAATAGCTCTGAAAACACCAGAGTCGGTGTTAGTCTTAACCTTGCCAAGAGCATTAACGACTTCCTTGTTCCCCACCGCAATGCCTATCCTCCAACCAGCCATTGAAAATGTTTTTGAAAAAGAATGAAACTCTATAGCAGGTATGGACAGATCTTTTACAAACTGAAAAAATGATATAGGTTTCTCTCCGTTCTCTGTATATATTTCAGAATATGCAAGGTCAACCGCAACAACAAAACCATATTTCTTTGAGTAATAAGCTACCTTTTCATAAAGTTCAGGTGTTGCACAAGTTGTAGTGGGGTTATTTGGATAACAAAGCCACATAAGGCGAGCTCGGGAAAGAACGTCTTTAGGAATTAAATCAGGATCAAGCAGAAAGTTATTTTCTCTCTTCAGAAAAACTTCATAAACTTCCCCTCCCGCAAAGCGACTCCATATTGAGTAAACAGGATAAGAAGGAGAAGGAACAATAACAACATCACCCCCTTGAACAAATGCCATATGTATATGGGCAATTCCCTCCTTTGATCCTATAAGTGTTAGACAGTGATCAGGAGAAAATAGTTCGGTTCCGAATCTTTTTTCATACCATTGAACGAAAGTTTTTCTCAAAGATATATCTCCAGCGTAAGACGGGTAAGAGTGGTTTTCCGGTTTTCTTATCTCCTCGAGCATCTTCTCGACTATAAGGGGATGTGTTGGGAGGTCTGGGTCTCCTATGCCCAGGTCTATAACTTCCATTCCCATCTCAATTCTCTTTCTTTTGAGCTCATCTATTTCTGCAAAAAGATAAGGAGGAAGTTTCTCTATTCTCTCAGCGAGGCGAAGCATACTTACCTTTTTAAATAGAACGATAATGTTTTCAAACAAAACAATAACGTTTCTGAAATTACAGATTAAATTTTTCGTGCTATAACTTAAAATACAATGTCAAGAGGATTTTTTTGTGTGAGACCAGGATCGCTCATCATAAGGAACGTCCATATAATCAATTCAGATGAAGAAAAAGATGCGGACGTATTCATATCTGATGGGATAATAATGGAAATAGGAAAAGGATTGAGGTCTCATCCCAGTGTTCAGGAAATTGATGGGAAAGGTCTCTGGCTTCTCCCGGGAGCCATAGATATACACTTTCATATAAGGGAGCCCGGATATTATTATGAGGAGGACATGATTTCGGGAACCCGGGCTGCTGCGCACGGTGGTATAACATCACTTTTCATGATGCCAAACACGACCCCTCCCGTGGATTCCCCGGAAATGGTAGCATTCGTAAAAGAAAGAGCAAAACTCAAAGCAAAAGTTAGAGTATTTCCAGTTGGAGCAGCTACAGAAGGAAGAAAAGGAGAAAAGATAACAGAATATGGACTTATGCTCAGGGAGGGAATAGTGGCGGTATCAGATGATGGGAATGCAATAAAATCTCCGCTTGCTATGAGAAAAGCCTTGGAGTATGCGAGAACATTCGGAATTACAGTAATTGAACATCCAGAGGAAAAAGAATTATCTGGAGATGCCAATGAGGGAATACTCACATTAAAGTATGGACTCACACCATATCCAACCATGGCAGAATCAATAATAGTAGCACGTGATATAATAATATGCAAAACAACAGGTGGATACCTCCATTTCACACACATATCATCCGCGGAATCAATTGAGCTGATAAAAAATGCAAAAGATAAAATGAAAGATGAAAAGAAAGTGAGGATAACATTTGATGTAACTCCGCATCATCTTCTCCTTTGCGATGAAGATATAGATATAACAAACACAAGCTTCAAGGTAAATCCACCTCTCAGGTCAAAAGAAGATAGAGAAAAACTCATTTCCACGCTCTCAGAAGGATTAGTAGATATCATAGCATCTGACCACGCACCGCACCCGGATTTTGAGAAGATGAAGGAGTTTCCATCAGCTCCCCCAGGGATATCTCAGGCAGATATATTCCTACCCATATGCTTCAAACTCGTTCAAGATGGTGTGTTAAACGAAAGAAAAATCGTAGAGCTCATATCAAAAAAGCCAGCAGAAATCTTTGGAATTGATGGAGGAGAAGTAAAAGAGGGAAAGCCCGCAGATGTCGTGATTTTCTCACCAGACGAAGAGACCCATGTGAAAGAAGATGAGATCTTCTCAAAAGGGAAAAATTGTCCATACATAGGTTGGAAGCTCAAAGGTAAAGTTAAAGTAACAATTGTTGCTGGCACCCCGGTTTTCTCAGACGGAACCCTTATGGAAAGAATTTCTTGAACTCCTTATGGAAAAAATTCTTTGAGCCCCCTTATAACATCTCTCAGGGGAGGGGAATGGAACCATTCTCTACCTGTAATCTCATTACAGCATGACATATAAAGCTGTGAGACCAGCTTTTTGAGTTCAAAAGGAAGTCTGGGTGGTTCGACTCTCACAAGCTTCCTCCAATTTATCTTATCTGTTTCTTTCGCCCGTGATACCTCATGATACCACTCCGTATCTCTATAAAACTTTCTGAGAACCTCTTTACTTACCTGAACACCATCTTTGATAAACCTACATTCATCCGGTGTTCCGAGCACATCAACAAAAATAAGATTTCTCATCTCATCAAATGCAAACTCAAACTTCCCATCTTCATTTGATATGCCAGCTCTCAAAGTGTGCCTTGATATAACTTCATCAGCAAAAAGTGCAAGATCCTTCAACCTTTCAAACTCTTTGTCTGAAAGCCCACTTATTCTCTTTGCCTCATCAGGTCTCATATACCTATCTAAATCCTCAAGTTTGGTAGAAAAATCAAGCATAGGTTTTTTCAACTTCTCACCCGGTTTAGGATAAAAGTTAAGTCCGATATCCTGAGGTGTTATCTCACCTTTTTCAAGTCTTTTGAAAACACTTGAACCTTCAGGTAGAGAATTCCTGTATATTACCTCAATCGGTATAAGGTAGTTTGCCTTTTGATTCAAAAATACAGAGTAATCGTATCCTTTCCCATCCATCTTCGGACGTATCACCCTTACGAGTTTGACAACCATCTTATCTGATGGATTCCTGACTTCAGAAAGTTTTTTCAATTTTCCTTCTTCCTCAACACCGATGTAGTGCGTTTTTATATCTCCGTCACTTTCCTCTTCAATCTTCTCAAAAAAATAAGCTCCAATTATACAGAGAGCTTTTCCCTTGCTTTCTATCTCATCCGGCATGCTCCCCCAGTCAAATACGGAATATCTATCTGAAAATATGAACTTACCAAGACCGGTCATACCATCAGACGGAGGTTGAATAACTAACACATCTTTTACGCTTCCCATGAACATATTTGTAAACAGAAGAATAAATTTACCACAGTTTTGCGAAAACTTATCAATAAAACAGAGCAAAAACCATGTGGAACATTTTTTTCAAAACAGAGAAGAAACAAAGAAACAAAGGAGGTGGATATAAGATGATAAAAAAGATATTTTTTACATCGGCTTTCGCAATCGGATTAGTTCAGCTCTATCTTGCTTCGCCATACCTTCCCTCATCCCAAGCGGATGACGGAAAAACCAAGATAAGTGGACACATAGAGACTACAATAACCTCAGATTTCTCAGATAAAGTCACAGACATTCCCCTTAGGTCTTTTGACAAAAGCAACACAATATTACTTAATGCAGCAACACTCCATATAAAGAGTGGAAGTGGAATTTTCTCATTTTATGCAAAAGCTGGGTTTGGATCAGATATGATGGTAATAGGACTTCTTGGAAACGGAAATAAAATAGGGGTTGACTTATACCAAGCTGTTGTGAATGTAAAGATCTCCGAGAACTTATCTTTCACAGCGGGTAGATTTCCGACATTTGAAGGCATAGAAGTTATAGAGGGACCAGCGAACCCAACAATAACGCGCGGATATCTCTTTGGACTTGCAGAACCTTTTACGCATATAGGTGGATACTTTGAATTTACATCTGGCAAAATATTTGCAAAAGCGGGAGTTGTGAAGGGATGGGATGTATTTTTTGACAATAACTCAGGGAAAACAGGGGTAGCGGAGTTAGGTTTTTTAGACATAGCAGATGTGCTTTCATTTGACATAGCATACTATGTTGGACCCGAGATCGCAGAAAGGAACGATATAATTCAACATTCAGTTGACCTCACCGGAATTCTGAAAGTATCTCCCGCAGATTTATGGTTTCAGGGTAATATAGGAACAGTTCAGGACAGCATATGGTATGGTGCAGCTTTGGAACCAATGATCAAAATAACAGAGATAATATACCTCGGATTAAGGTATGAATTTTTTGCTGATTTAGAAGGTAAGAGAACTGCAATCGACGACCTATTCGCACAAAACATATCAATTACACCAACACTAAAAAAAGATGGCTTTATGCTCAGAGGTGAATTCAGGACTGATATAGTGAACAAAAAAATATTTTCCGACGGAAAAAAGAATGTGCTTCCAACAGTAAGCACAGGTATCTCGTATGAATTCTGAAGGTAATCAGCAAAATTGTGAATTGACAGTCAGTTGTGAATTGACAGTCAGTTGTGAATTGACAGTTAGAATGTCACAATTCCGTCAAATCCTTTTCTCTTAAGAACTTCAAGGAGTTTCTGGGCATCTTTCTTTTCTCTCAATCTTCCGACTCGCACCCTCCAAACAACGCCTTCACCTGTGGAACCTTTGGCAACATACGATGGAAAACCATAGCTTCTTTTGAGCTTATCCGCAAGTTCCTGTGCTTTTTCCCTCGAAGCAAAAGAAGCAACTTGAACAGTCCATTTACCCCCAGATTCCCACCACGTTCTACCCCTCAAATCACCTGTGATATTCTCATTTTCGGTAGCATTCTTCCGGACCTCGAGCCTTGTTCTACCCCTCAATTCACCTGTGATATTCTCATTTTCGGTAGCATTCTTCCGGACCTCGAGCCTTCCCTCAGTTCCGTGCCTTCCCTCGGCCCCGGGACCTCCCTCCACTCCGCGTCTTCCCTCTAATCCCTGCTCTCCTCCCACTCCGCTATCCACCCCGCCTGTTATGTTCCCCACTGCACTTCCGTTCCCCCCTCCCCCTGCTCTGTTCCGTGTTCTTACCGTCCTATCCCTGCCCGTTCTATCTCCGCCTCTTCCTTGCCTATCCTGTATTGCTCCCGGCCGGTTCCTCGCACCCATTGCCTCATCCTTTAATTCCTCTGTTCCCTTCTCCACTCCGCTCCCCACTCCTCTCTTCACTCCACTTCCCTCTCCCTGCTCTGTTCTTTCTCCCTGCTCTGCTCCTTCCCTCTGCCCAGTAATCCTTCTTTGCTCTACCCCCCCATTATTTTTTCTATCCTCCTCCAATTCTTTTTCTTCCGATTTAATCTGTTGCGTCTCTGCTCTCCCCTGTTGCACATCCGATTGCTTTTTCCCTATATCACCGCTCCCTATATTATCTTGATATTCCGATCCCTTGCCGCTCTTTTGGACAGCCCCAGGAACCTGTGAGCCTACATCCTCCGTTTTATTCGGTGTGCCCTCCTCACTACTCCCCTCAATTCTATGTTCCGCAGAGGTCTTCCCTCTTTCTGCTTTCTCTTCAGCTTTTTCAAAAATCCTTTTTAGGACATCTTCAAGTTCAGTTTCCTTTGTCTTGAGAACTTCCTTTCTCAGTTCCTCTTTTGCGATGTTCCTTCCAACACGGAAACCGACAAAGAATGAGGCCGCAATAGATATAGAAAGGATGAAAAAAGCAACTATATAGCTTTTCAGGTCAAACTTTCTTTCTTCCATAAATAGAAATTTTAAAAAATATAAGATAAAAAACTATTAATATTTTATGGGATAAAGTCAAGTTTTGAATTTTTCAAATTAAGATAGATAAAAAGATAAAAAATAATTGATTAGAACTAAATAAGGAAATAAAAGATAAAAGAAATAAAATATAAATATCTTCAGAAATGAACATTCAAGGTGAAGTTATACTTTCATTGGATGAACTAAAGGAAATAAGGAGCGTAATATGGCGCAACACAGGTATATACATAGAGGATTCAAAAGTATATCTTCTTGAATACAAAATCAAAGGCATGATAAAAGATAAGGGAATATCCCCAAGAGAATATATAAAGATACTGAATAATTCTGCTGAACGTGAATTATCAGAGCTTATAAATCAAATAACCATAGGAGAAACACAGTTCTTCAGAGATAAAATTCAGTTTGATGTTTTCTTTGACAGAATACTAAAAAAGCTTATTGAGGAAAAAAGGAGAAGCTTTTTGCATATTCTGTCCGCAGGTTGTGCCACGGGAGAGGAGGTTTACACACTATCAATATATATGCTTGAAAAATTTCCACTTGTGAGCTTCCGCATAATTGGTGTTGACATAAACGATAAATTCATTGAGAGGGCTAAAAAAGGATTATACAACACATATTCCATGAGAGGAGTACCACCCCCGCTCATCCCAAAATACTTTGAGAAGATAGGAGCTGATGAATGGAAAGTAAAAGATATATTAAAGTATAATGTAGTTTTTGAGAGGGTAAATCTTATGGATAAGGTAAGGGTCAAAATGCTCGGGAAATTCGATGCTATCGTGTGCAGAAACGTGGTAATATACTTTGATGAAGAATCAAGGAATAAACTTGCTGAAACATTCTGGTCAATTTTATCTCCGGGGGGATACCTTATGCTTGGACCGGCGGAAAGAATTCCGTCAATAACAGCGATATTTGAGCCGGTCTTTGAAGGAAATATGTTTTTCTATAGAAAACCAGAAAAACCCGTGGATACGCTCATGTAACTCATAAAATCAGCATGCACAAAGAAGGGAAGATATACACCGTAATTCTTGCGGCGGGGAGGGGTGAAAGATTCTCATCAGGGAGAACAAATTCAGGCATAGGTGTTGGAGATGGTATAGAGAAACCAAAGTGCTACGTAAATCTAAAAGGAAAAACAATTATTACCTACTCAATAGAGAAGCTCAATAAAATTTCTGATTTCATATTTGTGGCAACTCCACCGGGCGAAGCTCAAATCATGGAAGAAACAGAAAAGATACTCGCGGAAATTGTAGGTCGAAAAAACTACTCAGTGCTATACGGTGGGATGACAAGGTGGGAATCATTTGTAAGGTGCTTTCTTGAGCTTGTAAAAAGGTTCGGCATAACGGAGAACGATATACTAATAGAGCATGACGGAGCCCGTCCCCTTTTCTCTGTTCAGCTTGTAGAAAATCTTATAAAAACACTCATAGAAACAGACGCAGATGGCGTAATCCCAATAATAATACCAGTTGAAACTGTTAGATTGGTAGCAAAGGAAGAGGAAAGATTCTCATTTGAAAAAGAGCTTGATAGAACAAAAACCGCACTTATACAAACCCCACAGGTATTTAAGGCAAAAAAAATAGAAAATCTGTTATCACGTTTGGGACAAGGAAGTGAAAAATTTTCAAATTTTACGGACCTCGCAGGTGCGGTTTTCTCTGAAGGCGGAAAATTAATAGGTATAGAAGGAGAAAGACAAAATATAAAGATAACCTTTCCCCACGATATACTTGTAGCGGAAGCCCTCCTTAATTTCCTTGAAATCAATAATAATCAAACAAAATAAACAAAATCAAAAATAAAAAAATATATCTATCTCATCAATACTTTCAATAAATACATCTGAAAATATAAATACGTCTTTTGAATTTCTTCCTTATATCAATCTATCCTGAAAACATCTATGAAAGCTTCAGGGGGAATTTGTATATTTCCTATCATCTTGAGTTTCTTTTTTCCTTCCTTTTGTTTCTCAAGGAGTTTGATCTTACGTGTGACATCTCCCCCGTAGCACTTTGCGGTAACATCTTTCCTGTAAGGTTTTATCGTCTCACGCGCTATTATCTTTGAGCCTATACCAACCTGTATGACGACCTCATAAAGCTGTCTTGGTATAAGCTCACGGAGTCTTTCCGCTATCTCCCTTGCTTTTTTCATCGCCTCTTGACGCTCAACGACAAATGATAGCTCTCCAACAATCCTACCATTTATGTATGTGTCAAGACGAACTATATCGCTCTCCTGCCAATCCCAAAACTCATAGTCCCAAGAACAGAAACCACGTGTTGCGGATTTAAGCTCATCGTTAAATCCGAAAATTATCTGAGATAGGGGCATAAGATATGTTATTATCGCAACACCGGAAGTTATTCGGAAGTCAATTTGCTTACCGCGCCGTGATTCACATATCCTGAAAATCTCGCCTACAAACTCCTGACGCGTATGTATGCTCACACGAACAAAAGGCTCCTTTATAACTTTTATTTTGTCATAAGATGGAAAATCAGAAGGGCTCCTCACATCAAGCTCTTCTCCAGACCTCAAAACAACCTTATACATAACTTGCGGGAAAGTTGTCACAACATCTATACCGAACTCATCTTTTATCCTCTGCGAAGTCACCTCCATATGGAGCGTCCCGGAAAAACCTATCCTGAACCCAGCACCAAGAGCGGGTGAATTCTCATACTCTATGGAAAGCGAGTAATCATTCAATTTCAACTTGAAAATGGCTTCCTTGAGTTTCTCATATTCTTCTTGGTTCTGAGGATAAAAAGAGGCAAAGACAACAGGTTTTATCTCTCTAAAACCAGGTATAGGTTTAGCGACAGGGGTATCTGCCGAAGTTATCGTATCACCCACTTTTAGATCAGCTATGTCTTTTGTCCCAAGCACGACAAAACCAACATCTCCTTCCTCAAGCATATCGGTATCAAAAATCTCTCCTCCCCTCACAAAACCTATTCTTTGCACCTTGAAAACCTTCTTAGTTGAGAAAACCATAACCCTATCACCCAATTTTATCTTCCCGTTGAAGACTCTGACAAGAGATATAACACCCCAATATTGGTCATACCATGAGTCAAAAACGAGTGCGGAGAGCGGTTGTTCATCGTCGTAGACCGGCGGAGGAATTTTTTCTATGACCTTCCTGAGAAGTTCAGGAACACCGTCACCTTTTTTTGCACTTATACAAACGACATCAGACGTGTCAAGCCCCAATATCTCTTGAACCTGAATTTTTGTGGATCTGACATCAGCGGAAGGCAAATCTATCTTATTTATCGCGATTATGATCTCAAGCCCTCTTTCCACTGCAAGGTATGCATATGAGAGGGTTTGAGCCTGTACCCCCTGTGTAGCATCAACAAGAAGTATGGCTCCTTCACATGCGGTCATAGCACGGGATACTTCATAGTGAAAATCAGCATGCCCCGGTGTATCTATTATATTGAGCTCATACTCATCACCATTATCAAGACGATAGCGCACATACGCCGTCTGCGACCTCACTGTTATACCCCTTTCCCTCTCTACAGCAAGATTATCAAGATATTGTTCCCTCATCCTCTCAGGTGGCACCGCTCCTGTTATCTCAAGTATTCTGTCTGCAAGCGTAGATTTCCCATGGTCAACATGAGCTATTATACAAAAGTTCCTTTTCTTATCTTTGAATTTGAGAGCCACACTACCAAAAATAATTATTTCATTTCAACAAAAATAAAATATTTAATTATTCCACTTAATCCATTTAATTGATATATTCATTCATTGTTCAATTATTCATTGTTTAACTTATCGTAGTAAAGTATTAATTTTATTTTTGTATAGAGAAAAACAGGAACAAAAATTTAAAGGTATAATGAAATTAAAATTTTCAAATTATTATATTTTTTTTAATATATTATTATACACACAATAATATATACATAACCAATAAATTTAAACAAAAAATAAAATTAAGAAATTAAAAAATATTTACTCACATCTAATTTATTATTATATCACAAATGAACAAAACAAAAAGGCACTCAAATCCTGATTATATAACTTTGTATTTCGCAAACGCAATCGGAATTGTCGGAGTGACCTTCTGGATAGCCTTCGCAATATATATGATACTTTGGGTAAGAGGACTTGACAAAATCTCAAAGGAAAATATA
>FWWM01008685.1_pt1 | contig 19327 bp, 14 predicted proteins | sample 2228351 | NCBI WGS metagenome assembly FWWM01 (sample SAMEA103939774, study PRJEB20133) | metagenome
GACGGTTCTCGTCGTCCCGCAACGCCCCGGCCACGAGCTCCAAGGACCACGCGGGATACCGCAGACGGGTACGGCCCTCAACCCCCAACAGGGTCCCGTAGCGGAGGTAGGCCTCGCCCAAGAGGTCGCCGGCCCGGTAGGGGTACCGCAGGGCCAGCCAGAACCCGGTCGTCGCATCGTACCCGGCCTCGGGCCTGGGGAGGTTCTCCTCGAAGGGGCGTTCCCGCAGGGGCATCTCGAGCCGACCCAGGCCCACGAACCGCGTGTTGCCCACCCACAGGCCCGCCTCCTCCGCCAGCAGGGACTGGCCGGGGACGAGGGTGATGCGCCGGGCCGTGACGTGCACGAGCGGCGAGGCAGGGTCACAGAGGGTGGCAAGGGCGTCCAGGGCCTCCAGGACGTTGCCCTGGAGCACCGCCTCCTCGGCCCGGTAGTAAATCCCGTCCACCACGGTCCGGACCTGCGCCGCAAAGGCCTCCCGGGTGCGCAGGTGGTACCGGATCCGGTCTGCGACAAGGCGCCTTCCCCCCTGCTCCAGCACCACCCGCCCCCGCACCCAGACCTCGCCTCGCGCCAGGTCCGCGAACGCCTCGTCCGCCCACAGGCGGACGTCCAAATACCGCACCCGCACGTTCCCCGTGGCCTCGAGGGTCCGGGCGTTGGTGTCGTACTGGACGCGGTCCGCCTCCAGGACGAGCTCCTGGGCCCGGAGCTCCCCGCTCAGGAGGAGGACGATCAGCACGAGGAGACTCCAGCGCCGGCACACGGATTTCAGGAATTCTCGGCCGGACCGCGGCCGTCCTGCGTCTATAATGACCGCGTGGACGTGCTGCTGGTGAGCAACGGTCCGGGCGAGGTATGGGGATGGGCGTTCCCGGTGGCGAGGGCCCTCCGGCGGCTCTTCGGGGCCACGGTACGGCTCGTCCTTCCGCCCTGTCAGTACGCCACGGGCACGGAGGCGGACCTGGCCCGGAGGACCGGCCTCTTCGCGGAGGTCGTCGAACCCGCGGCGTGCGTGCGCCTAAGTCTTGGCCTCGGGCAGCGTCCTGCGGACTGCGTGGTGCACCTCGGCGGAGACCTGTGGTACGCGGTTCGGCTTGGCCGCCGGGCACGGTGTCCCGTTCTGGCCTACGTGGAGCGCCCCCTGATCGCCGCCCGGCACCGCGCCTTCGCCTGGATCGGCACCAACACCTTAGCCCTCGCCCGCCGGCTCATCACCCTCGGGGTACCGAAGGAGAAGGTGGAGGTCGTGGGTGAGCTCCGGGCGGACGCGGTACGCTTTGCCCTCGGCCGCTTCCCACCCTCCGGCTGGACGGACCGGGAGCGGCTTCTGCTGCTCCTCCCCGGCTCCAGGGCCTCGTTGGTCCGGGATCTCGTCCCGCTCATGGTCCGGATCGGGGAGCACGTACAGCACGCCCACCCGGACGTGGAGGTGGCGTTGGTGGCCTCTCCCTTCTTGCCTGTGGGGCTTGTGGAAGAGGTCAAGCGGGAACGCGGAATGAGGGTGGTCTCCGGTGAGGAGGAGCGCATGCAGGCGTACCGGCGGGCGGTCCTGGCCCTCACTGTCCCGGGCACGAGCACGCTCGAGCTGGCGTTCCTCCACACCCCTATGGTGGTATGGCTGCCCCTCTACGACCCGGCCCGCCTGCCTGTGGAGGGGATCGTGGAGTGGGTGGGCCGGGTGCCCGTCGCCGGCCGGGCGGTGAAGGCGGCGGCGGTGCGGCGGTACTTCCGGACTCCCCGGGTTGTATCCCTGCCGAACCGCCTGGCCGGCGAGCCCGTGGTGGAGGAGGTGGTGGGAGATGCGCCCGTGGAAGCCGTGGCACATCGGCTTGTCGCGCTCCTCCGGGCGCCCGAGCGGCTAGAGGCGATGCACGAACAGCTGAGGTCACACTTCCCCTGCGTGCCCGGGGCCGCGGAGCGCATCGCCCGCCGGATCGCGGAGGTGGCGGCATGAAGGGCTCTTTCGTGCTGCGGGAGGCCATCCGGCCCCACCTGGGGATCCTGTCCGTGGCCGCGGGCTGCACCCTTGTCGTGACCGGACTGAGCCTCGCGGTCCCCTTCGTGTTCGGCCGGACCATCGACGAGCTCATCGCCCGCTCGGACTTCCGGCTCATCGAGCGGGCCGGACTGGGGGTCTTGGGGATTCTCACCCTGCGCACCGCGTTCCTATACGGGTCCGTCTACGCGAACCTCGCCTTCGCGCACCGGGCCACGGCCCGCCTGCGCGACCGCCTCTTCTCCGCCTTGCTGCGGTGGCCCCTGCCGCGCCTGGGTGACTGGCACAGCGGGGAGGTGCTGAGCCGGTCGTTGTCCGACACCCAGCTCGTGCACACGCACCTGCTGCTCGGGCTCGTGGACCTCCTCGGCACCGTGGCCTCCCTCGTGGGGACCGTGGCGATGCTGTTCGTCCTGCACTGGCAGCTCGCGGCGATCACCCTGGCCATCCTGCCCGCGGTCGCCCTGGTGGCCCGCCATTACGGGGCCCAGATCCAGCGCACCAGCGCCCGGGCCCAGCAGCAGGTGGCGGAGCTGGCGAGCCGGATGCGGGAGGTGGTGGCCGGCGCCCGGGTGGTCCGGGCGTTCGTGCAGGAGGCACGGGAGGAGGCCCGGTTCTCGGAGGAGAACGCGCGACTTGTGCAGCAGCAGCTGCAGACAAGCCGGCTCGTGGCCCGGGAGGTGTGTGCCGTCACCCTGGCGACGGCCCTAGGGCTCGTGGGGTTCCTGTGGATCGGAGCACGGCTGGTGGCCTCCGGCTGGATGAGCCCCGGGAGTCTTGTGGCCTTCATCGCATACGTGGCCCTGGCCATCGAGCCCGGCATCAGCCTTACCCGCATGTACGCGAACCTCCGGCAGGCCCAGGCCGCTTTGGACCGCATCGAGGAGGTCCTGCGGGTCCCGATCCATGCAGACCCTCCGGGCGCCCGGGACCTCCCCCGACCCGCGGGAGACATCGTGTACGAGGACGTGTGGCTGACGTACGAACCCGGGCGGTGGGCCCTGCGGGGCGTGACGTTCCGGATCCGCAGCGGGGAACGGGTGGCCCTGGTGGGGCCGAGCGGATCGGGCAAGACCTCCGTCGTGAACCTGCTCTTGCGGTTTTACGACCCGACCCGCGGCCGCATTACGGTCGGCGGGGTGGACCTCCGGGAGGTGCGCGTGGCCTCCCTGCGCGCCCGCATCGGATACGTGCCGCAGGACCCCATCCTCTTTGCGGGCACCGTGCGGGAGAACATCGCCTACGGAAGGCCGAAGGCGACCCTGGAGGAGGTGATCCGGGCTGCCCGGGCAGCCCACGCGGACGAGTTCATCCAAGCCCTTCCCCAGGGCTACGACACCCCGGTGGGAGAAGCGGGGCAGAACCTCTCCGGCGGACAGCGACAGCGCCTGGCCATCGCGCGGGCGCTGCTTCTGGATCCTGAAATCATCGTGCTGGACGAGGCCACAAGCCAGCTCGACGCGGAGGCGGAGGCCACGATCCGGCAGGCCCTACAACAGCTCTTCCGGGGACGTACGGTCCTCGTGATCGCCCACCGCCTGAGCACGGTCCGGGAGGTGGATCGTATCCTGGTGTTGCGGGCCGGCCGCGTGGTGGAAGAGGGAACCTACGAGGAGCTCGTACGGGCCGGGGGCCTGTTCCGGAGCCTCGTGGCGGAGCAGCTGCTGACCGTACCGGGATCCTAGCCGTGGAGCTCTCCGTGGTGGTCCCCGCCTACAACCAGCCGCAGGTCCTGGCCGTGTGCCTGCGGTGCCTGAGCCGGCAGACCTTTCCCCGGGACCGGTACGAGGTGATCGTGGTGGACGATGGATCCTCCCCTCCCCTAGAGCCCGTGGTCCGGGCATTTTCGGAGAGCCTGCAGGTGCGCGTGCTTGCGCAACCATGTAACCTCGGGCGGGCGGCCGCCCGGAACCGGGGAATCGCGGAGGCTCGGGGAGAAGTGGTGGTGTTCCTGGATAGCGACGTCTTCGTGCCCCCGGAATTCCTTGACGCCCACGCAGAGGTCCACGCGCACCACCCGCGGGCCGTGGGCCGGGGTCCCCTCCTCCTGACCGAGCACCTGGACGATCCCTTCCAGAAGCCTCCCTACCTGTGGGACCCGTCCCCGGCCTACCTGGACACCGCGAACGCCTCCGTCCGTCGGAAGCACCTGCTGGAAGCAGGCGGGTTCGACGAGGGGTTCCGGGAGTACGGGTGGGAGGACTTCGACCTCGGGGTGCGGCTTGCCCGCCTGGGCCTGCGGCGGATCTCCCGCCGCCGTGCCCTCGCCTACCACTACCAACCTCTCCCGCACCCGGACTCCCTGGAAGCGCTCTTCCGGAAGGAGGAGGAGCGGGCCCGGATGGCGGTCCGGCTCCTCCGAAAGCACCTCGGCTGGCGGACGCGGTGGGCGGTGCAGCTTACCCCTCTCCACCGGGCCCTTGCCTCCCTCCTGGCCCTGGGCGGTCGCCTCGACCAAACACACCTGCGGTCAGCCCTGGAAGCTCCGCACCTTCCGCCCGCGCGCAAGTACCTGCTCCTCCGCAGTGTCCTCCTCCGCCACTACCTCGAGACCCTCAACCGGGAATGGCGCACGGTATGGAGCCCGTCCGGATCAGCGTGATAGTCCCCGCGTACAACTGTGCTGGGGTCCTGGAGGGCACCCTCGCGCACCTAAGCCGTCAGGACTACCCCCGGGACGCCTACGAGGTGGTGGTGGTGGACGACGGGAGCACGGACGACACCGCGGCGGTGGTGGCCCGGTGGACGGACCTCCTGCCCCTGCGCTACCTCCGCCAGCGCAACGCCGGAAGGGCCGCAGCCCGCAACCGCGGTGCTCGGGCGGCCCGGTTCGGCGTGCTCCTCTTCCTCGACGCGGACGTGTGGCCGGAAGGCGGAGTGCTGTCCGCCCACGCCGCGCACTACCGGGACGGCGGGCGCGTCGCGGTCCAGGGTCCGAGCCGCACCCACCCCGCCAGCAAGGTGAACCCCTTCATGGAGGTCAAAGAGCTATTCCCGGACTTCACCCCGCGCCGGCCGCGCGACCTCTCCCCTTACCACGTCATCACCCGGAACTTCTCCGTACGGGCCGAGGACTTCTGGCGGGTCGGGGGGTTCGACGAGTCGTTCGTGGGATACGGGTGGGAGGACATCGAGCTGGGCATCCGCCTGCGGCGGTCAGGCGTGCGGATCCATTGGGAGCCGAAGGCGGTGACGTGGCACTACCACGTGGAGGACCTCAAGACGGCACGGCGCAAGCTGGTGGAAGCGGGCCGGGGAGCGGTCTACTTCTGGAACAAGCACGGCCGGCCCCTGGGCCTCGGCCTCTTCCTCGAACTCCACCCCCTGCTGCTTCCCCTCAAGTGGTTCGTGTACCGGAGCGGGCTGTTGACCCCGTGGATCTGGAAGGTCCTCAGGCGGACGGAAAAGAGGGTAAGGTCCACCTCCGGGATCTCTCGGAAGCTGTGGCTCCTGGTAGCCGGCGAGTGCTACAACCACCTCCTGTGGCACGCGTACTACGAGGGAGTCTGGGAGGCCCTGCACGGGTCGAAATGCGGGTCCTGATCGTCTCGAACGGGTACGGGGAAGACGCCATGGGCGCGGTGCTGGGCCGCGCCCTCCGCCGGTACGGGGCGGACGTCGTCGCCTACCCCCTCGTGGGCACGGGGCACGCCTACGAGGGTGCGGAACTCCCCGTCCTCGACCCGCGCCGGACCCTGCCGACGGCGGGCTTCGGGTTCCGGACGGGCTGGCGGGAGGCGATGGAGGACCTCCGGGCAGGGTGGATCTCCCTTACCCTGGCCCAGCGCCGCACCCTCCGGACGCAGCGGGGGCAGTGCGACGAGGTGGTGGCCATCGGGGACCTCTTCTGCCTGTGGATGGCCTCGGCCACGGGCAAGCGGCCCGTCTACGTCCCTACGGCCAAGTCCGAGTACGGCGAGCCCCACCAGCCCTGGGAACTCGGCCTCATCCGGCGGTGGGCCCGGATCTCCTTCCCGCGGGACCCCGTCACCGCAGAGCGCTACCGGAAAGCCGGCCTGCCGGCCGAGTACGTAGGGAACCTCATGATGGACTGCCTGGTTTTTACCGGGGAGACTTTCGGGTTCGCCCAGCACGAACCGGTGGTACTGCTGCTTCCGGGAAGCCGGCGGGATGCCCCCGCGAACTTCCGCCTGCTGCTGCGGGTTGCAGAACGGGTGGCCGCCGCCCGTCCGGAGGTCCGCTTTCTGTGCGCCCTCTCGCCCACCGTGGACCCCGCGGCCCTGGCCCGGGCCGTAGGTGCCCGGGTCCTGCAGGACCACCTGGCATGGCGGGGGATCCGGATCCGGCTCACCGGAGCCTTCGCGGACGCCGCGAGGCGGGCCACGGTGGTGGTGGGGATGGGCGGGACCGCGAACGAGCAGGCCGCCGGGCTCGGCAAACCCGTGGTGGCCCTGCCGGGTCCCGGTCCCCAGTTCACCCGGAAGTTCTTAGCGCTCCAGGCAAGGCTCCTGGGGGAGGCCCTGGTAGGTGCGGACGGGCCGGAGGAGGCGGCCCGAGCCGTGCTGCGGTTGCTCGCGGACCCCGAGGAGCGCACAAGGCGGGGGGAGGCGGGACGGGCACGGATGGGTCTAGGAGGGGCCGCGGACCGGCTGGCGGGCAGGATCCTGAAAGGGGATCCGTCGGGTCTCGTCTAACTCTTGCCCGAGGGGGAGAGGCAGGATGACGGCCGGCTCCAGGCGGGAAGCGTTAGAGGCCCTCATCTGGAACTATTCGGAGTTCGACACCCCGGAGGAAGTGGAGGCGGTCTTCCGGGCCCAGCGGAGGCTGAGCCTCCGGTACGCCTTGCTGTTCTTCATCGTGACCCTGCTCCTTCCCGTACTTCACGTGGTGTGGGAGGCGTGGGTCACCCGCCCTTTGTGGGGTGGCCTCACCCCGGCCTTCATCGCGGCCACCATCCTCTACCCCGCCTTCTGCCTCCTCTTAGCGGCCGCTTACACCATGCGGGCGAACCGCCTCGAGGAGGACCTCCTGGAGCGCCCGCCGCTTCCCGAGGCCCTCCCGCTCAGAACACCCGCGGAGGAGGGAGGGTAGGGTGCAGTCCGCAGCCTTAGCGACCACCCTCCTCGTGCTGACCAGTGCCCTGGCCCTCTCCTGGTACGCACGGCGGTCCACCAGCACGAAGCTGGAGTTCTACCTCGCAGGCCGGACCGTAGGGGAGTTCCTCAACGCCTCCGCGGTGTGCGGGGATTACTTCAGCGCCGCCTCTTTTCTGGGAGTGGCGGGTGCCGTGTATGCCTCCGGACTGGACGGGGTATGGTTCGGGGTGGGGTTCGCGGGCGGGTTCGTGCCCCTGCTCCTCTTTACCGCCTCTCCCCTCCGGCGGTTCGGGGAGTACACCCTCCCGGATTACTTCGCGGCCCGGTTCGAGAGCCACGCGGCCCGCCTGGCGGCGGTGGTCCTGGTGCAGCTGGTGGTGCTCTTCTACCTGGCACCGCAGATGGTGGGCGCGGGCACGGTGTGGGAGCTGCTGGTCGGACAGGGCCTGTTCGGGCTCAATGCCTATGCCACAGGCGTGGCCATAACAGCCCTCAGCATGATCCTGATCAGCATCCTGGGTGGGATGCGGGGGATGACGTGGAATCAGGCCCTTCAGTTCTGGATTATGGTCTCCGCGGTGGGTCTGGTGCTGGCCTTCGCCTTCGCCGCGGGCTTCAGCTACACCCGCGCCCTGCGCGACCTCAGTGCAGCTCCTCTCGTGAACCCGGAGCGGTGGCGGGTGCAGGACCTCCTCCGGCCGGACCCGTCCGGCCGACGGCCCCTGGACCTCGCCCGGTCCGTGATGCGGGAATCCTACTGGCAGCAGCACATCGCCCCCCGCCTTGCGGACCCGGAAGCGGAGGTCATCGTCCTCATGCCGCAGCGGAGCCGTCTGCGGCCGGAGCCTGCCGTGTTCAACCGGCCCGGCCACCTGTACACCGCCCTCGACCACGCCTCCCTCCTCCTCACCCTGGTCCTGGGAACCGCGGGACTGCCGCACGTGGTGATGCGGTTTTACACCAACCCCACCGGTGCCATGGCCCGACGCACCACCGTGTACGTGATCCTGTTCACCAGCGTCTTCTACTGGCTGGCGAGCGCCGCGGGCATTGCGGGCCGCGCCCTCACGCCGGACCTGGCCGCCCGGTACGGCTCCCTGGGGCTCCTCATCCAGGTGGTGGACGGGCTCCTCGTCCACCCGGACCAGGTGCTCCTGTTCTTGGCCCAGAGCCTAGGCGGAAGCCTGTTGCTGGGGTACGTGGCCGCAGGTGCCTTCGCCGCCATGTTCTCCACCATCGGGGGGTTGCTCCTGGCGTCTGCGGCCTCCTGGGGGCACGACGTGTTCGAGCAATACCTCCGGCCGGATGCACCCGAGCGACTGCGGGTGCGGGTGGCGAAGGTATTCTTAGTGGCCATGGCCCTGGTGGCGCTGGCCATCGGCCTGTGGTTTCCCCGGGTCGCGCTCTTCCGCGCCTTCCCCGCGGTCATCGCCCTCATGGTGAGCTGGGCCTTCGCCATCTCCGCAAGCGGGATCGTCCCCGTGCTCATCACCAGCATCTGGTGGAAGGGGGTGACCCTGCGGGGGGCGCTCGCGGGGATGGTGGTGGGAGGAGGGAGTTGTCTTGTGCTCCTCGTGGCCAACCTGGCCCGGATCCTGCACGGGCTTTCCACTCCTTTTTTGAGCGCCCTGAGCGGACCCGGCCTCCCCACCCTCTTCACCGCGCCCCTCGCCTTCCTCACGGTGATCGGAGTCTCCCTGCTGGACCGGCGCAACGTGCCCCCGCACGTGGACGAGATCTGGCTGCGGTTGCACGGAACCGCCCGGGAACGGCAGGAGAGGCTGCTGAAGCGGCTTTCGGCCCTGGCGGCCTAGCGCCTCAGCCCTCCCGCAGGCCCAGGGAACGGCGGACAATCGGCGTGAGGGCACGGCTCACGGGGATCTCCGTGCGCTGGGCATCGTCCACCACCAGGGCGATGTGCCCTTTGAAGTACGGCACCACCTCCCGTACCTTCGCGAGGTTCACCAGAAACCGGCGGTGCACCCGGAGGAAGCCGAAGGGCCGCAACTTCTCCTCGAGCTCCCGAAGGGTGAACCGACACCCCAGGCGCTCCCGGTGGAGCTTCAGGTAGACCTGCTCTGCTTCCGCGTACGCAAAGACGACCTCCTCCGGGGCGATGAGGACCGTGACCTCGTTCCGGAAGGCGGGGATGCGGGGCGGGATCAACCTGGGCGGGGTCTGGGGACCGCGGACGGGAAGGCCTAACCGGTACAGGACCTGGGCCAGCCGCTCCTCGTCAAAGGGCTTCAGCAGGTACCCCACAGCCCCCACCTCGAACGCGTCCACCGCATACTGCGGGTAGGCGGTGGTGAAGACCACCCGGGGGCCGCCCGCAGCCGCGAGCTCGCGGGCGAGATCCAGACCGTTCTGCCCCGGCATCTCGATGTCCAAGAACACCACGTCGTACCGGATGGCCGCGATGAGCTTGCGGGCCTCCTCCGCCGTGGCCGCTTCCCCCACGATCTCCACATCGGGAAACTGGGAGAGCTGCGCCCGCAGCTCCTTCCGGGCCGGGTACTCGTCGTCCACGATGAGGACGCGCACCGCTCATCCCCCCCACGGCCGAAGGTCTCGGAAGGTGCGGACCCGGAGTCGGTGGACCAGGGCCAGGAACAGCTCCGCGGTGGCCACGGCGTCGGTGCCCGCGTGGTGCCGGGGATACGGGGGAAGACCGACCAGCGTCCGGGCCTCGGCCAGTTCCCACCCATTCTCCTCCATCTCGCCGTACAGCCACCGGAGACGGCCGTCCAGCCGCTGGAGGAGCCGCACGGTGTCCACCACGGGCGGACGCGGCCAGACCCGCCCTGCCCGGCGGTAGGCCTCCCGGAGGAACGGGAGGTCCAGGGGCGCGCCGTGGACCACCAAGACTCCCTCCCGCATCCGGCGATCCACCTCTTCCAGGACCTCCTCCCACCGGGGAGCCGCGGCGAGGTCCGCGGGGACGAGCCCGTGCGCCTCCACCCCTTCCCACCTCGTCCGGGCCTCGGGACGCACGAGCGTGTAGAAGAGCTCCCCGTAGCGGACCGCGCCGTCGCGTACGGGGACCATTCCCACCGCAAGGATCTCCCCCCTTTGGGGGTCCAGCCCGGAGACCTCCAGGTCCACGCACCAGTACACCCCTTCGCGCCACCCGAACCGCATTCGCCCTACCCCCACGCCTGGAACCGGAGCCGCAGCCCCTCCTGCACCTGCTGCACCACCCAGAGGGCCTGCCGCAGGTCCTGCCGCTCCTTCGGAGAAAGGGCATCTACCGCCACCAGGTTCGAGGGCGGCTCGCCGCGCCTCCAGCTCATCAGCTGCTGCCTCAATCGGACCTCCATCGTCCGGAGGAACGCCTCCGAGAGGGCCTCCGCGTCCTCCCGGCTCACCAGGCCCTGATCGGCGGCCGCCTTCAGCCGCCCCACGGTGCTGCGGACGCGGATCCTGCCCCATAAGGCCAGGACCCGGGCCATGCACGTCACGGGGACCAGAACCCCCAACTTGAGGTCCAGCTTCCCCTGCTGGGTCCGCAGCCGGCGGAAGGGACCGAGGGGAGGCCGGAACCGGAGGCAACTGCGCACCATGTGGGAGAGGAAGGCAGGAAACTCCGAAGCGGCCAGTACTGCCCGCTCCAGGGGCTCCACCTCCAGCGTCCCATACACTTTCCGGAAGTCGAAGAACACGTGGGCATTCAGCAGGTGCGGCCCCTCCGGCTGCCGGATCCACCGCGAGAAGTGCTGAACCCACGCCCCCATGGGCATCCGCCACCGGACGGCCATGTAGCCGCCCGGGCAGGGCGGAAAGCCCGCGGCGAGTAACCGCCGGATTCCCGCTTCCGCCAGATCCCGGAAGTATTCCTCGTCCGCACCGTCCGCATACACCAAGGCGTTGTCCTGGTCCGTGGGCAAGACCTGCTCGCCCCTCCCCTCCGACCCGAACACGAGCCAGGCATACGGCGCGGGCGGCCGACCCACTTCCGCCTCCGCCTCCTGGAGGACCCGGCGGTACAGGGCCTCGTGCAGGTAGCTGACGGCCTGGCAGATGCGGTCCACCTTCAGCCCGGCTCCCAAGAGGGAGTCCGCCACGGAGGCCACCTCCCGGGCATACCGCCCGATCTCCCCTGCCTCGAGCCGCTTCCGCACGAAAAGAGGACTCCGGGCCTGGAGGTGCATCAGGTCCGTGTCCGTCACCATGCCCACGAGACTCCCTTCCCGGCGCACGGGCAGGTGGTGGATGCGCTTTTCCAGCATCTCCAGAACCGCGGCGAAGGCGGGGGTCTCCTCGGTGACGGTGTGCACAGGGCTCGTCATCACCTCCCGGACCGGTGTCTGCGGACCCAGCCCCCGGGCCAGCACCTTCGAGCGCAGATCCCGGTCCGTGAGGATCCCCACTACCTCCTCGACCGGGACCCGGGCGTCGGACACCGGCTCCCGCACCACCAGGAGGGAGCTGACCCCTTCCTCCGCCATCTTCCGGGCGGCCTCACCCACCGTGGCGTCCTGGACCACCCACACGGGAGACCGGCGGACCAGGGTACTGACCGGTGCCAGGAACTCCGCGGTCTCCTCCACCGCGGCCTGTGCCGCCGTTGCCCGGACTTCCGCCACCACCTCCGCGGGCCACCGGTACACCAGCAGGTCCTCCTCCGCCACCACCTCCACGGGGAGGGGCCACGGGGCCCTTTCCCCTCCCCCGAAGACCTCCCCTTCCTCCAGGTACGCGGGCTGTCCGTCCCCGCGGACGAGCCGCACGACCCCCTTTCGGATCAGGTACACGTGCGGCGTACCCGGCTCCCACCGGACCACCCGGCTGCCTTTGGGGAAGTACAGGATCTCGAGGGTCGACCCGAGCTGCAGCAGGGCCGTTCGGGAAAGCGGCCCGAAGGGGGCGGTCCGCTCGACGAACGCGAGGGGTTCCACGGGGCTCTCCTAACGCATGGGCAGCCGCAGGTGCACCGTCGTTCCCCGGCCGGGGGCACTGTCGATCTCCAGGCTGTAGGCGTCCCCGTACAGGCGCCGGAGCCGCTCCAACACGTTCGCCAGCCCCACCCCCCTCCGGCTCCGAGTCCCCTCCCCCGGCCGGCCCTCCAGGAGTTCTGCCACCCGCTCCCGGCTCATCCCCACCCCGTCGTCCCGCACGGTGATGTGCACCCGGAGGGTGAGGAGGTCCAGGCGGGCCCGGATCTCCACCGTGCCCGGGCCGTTCTTGGGGGCAATCCCGTGGCGCACCGCGTTCTCCACGAGCGGCTGGACGGAGAGGGCGGGGACGCCGATCTTCAGCACCTGGGGATCGATGTCGTAGACCACCCGCAATCGGTCCCGGAACCGGGCCTGCTCGATAAAAAGGTAGTTCCGAATGTACTGGTACTCGTCCGCGAAGGGGATAATCTGGCCCTGGAGCTGCATGTTCATCCGGAACAGGTCCGCGAGCCGAAGCAGTAACCGCCGGGCCGTCTCCGGGTCGTCCCGCATGTAGCTGATCACGGTGTTGAGGGTGTTGAAGAAGAAGTGCGGGTTGATCTGGGCCCGCAGGGCCCTGAGCTCCGCCTCCGCCGCCAGCCGTGCCTGCTGCTCCATCTCCGCCAGTTCCAGCTGCATCGCGAGGAACCGTGCGAACACCTCCGCGGCCCGGGAGACGTCCTCCACGGAGGAGCCGTCCCTGCCGACTGCGAATCCGAGCGCCCCCAGAGCACCGCGGCGGTGGAGGAGCGGGGCCGCGACCAGGACCACGTCTCCTACCCTCCTCCACTGCGGCCTCCTTTCCTCCCGCGCCTGGCGGAGGGCTTCTTCCATGGAGGCCAGCACGTCAGGGTCCTCCAGCCCCTCCCGGGCCAAGAGTTCCTCCCGGTTGGCCAGGGCCACGCCCCGCACCCCCTCCAGCCGGGTCAGCATCCGTACCGCCTCCTGAGCCGCCTCCCGGTTGAGCCCTTCCCGTAACAGGGGGAGGGGCTCCAGGAAGGGCAGGCCCATCCACCGGCGGGGGCGGTGGTAACCTACGTGGGCAATGCTCAGGTGCCCCACCATCACGGTGAGGACCGCGTTGAAGAGCCCCAGGATCACGACGAGGGAGAGGGGGTCCGCACGGACCAGGGAGTACAGCACGACAGTCTCCAGAAGCGTCAGGAGCCCAGCCCCCGCGGCCGCAACCCGCAGCATAACGCCCGTTCCCCTTCCCCCCCAAATATACCAAATCGGCGCCGTCTGGAAAAATTTTGCACTTCACCCCATCAAGAAATACCGTTCACCGGTCCATTCACCCGTATTTTTACCCGGTTCACCCCGAGGAAGCCATCCACCCACCGGCCGGATCGGCGGATTGACGGGTCAGATTCGACCGCTCATCCCGAAACCGTTGACAGCTCGATCAAAAGGCACTACCCAAGGCAGCGAGAGGCCTCTCAAAACGAAGTACCGCTGACATCGCCCGCTTTGGGGGAAAGGGGGAGGTGTATGCCAAAGGTCGTAGAGTTCCCTGAGGAGCACCTGCCTGAGCACCATAAGCAGTGGTATTGGAGCCGCCTGCTGTGGGTCACCTGGGTGTTCTTCCTGCTGTGGACTGTGATTGCGGTCTGGTGGCACATTCCGGCCCCGCATGCATGGCGGAATGTGCTTCTCTTCGGCAACATGCCCCTGCACTGGTATTTGCCCGCCTTCTTCAGCATCTGGGTGGGCGTCGCCCTGATCTTCATCTACCACGTGGTCATGAGCCGGGTGGACGAGGCCTTCCGGGCGCTCGCCCTCCAGGACTGGGAGGCGCTCCCGGAGGACGTGCGGATGAGCTTGCGGCTGGTCGGGGTGGCGCCGGCCGGCGAGCAGCGGTCATAGCGGAGGAGGGCACCGATGCGGATCCATCCTGATGTGTACCGGATCTTGATCCCCTCGATCCTCGGGTGGATCGTGATCTCCGCCATCCTGGGGGCGATCAGCCCCCGGGTCGGCGCGGCCTTCATGGTGATCGCCTCGATCTTGATGTACATCTCCATCGCCTACGTGTCCCGCGGGGCTACGGCTTCCGCGGTGTACGTGGCGGAGCGTCGGATCCCGCCCATCGTCAACGGAGCGGCCACGGCCGCGGACTGGATGAGTGCGGCGAGCTTCCTGAGCATGGCGGGCGCCATCGCACTCCTGGGCTACGACGGGCTGCCCTTTATCATCGGCTGGACTCTGGGCTACACCATCCACGCCTTCTTCATCGCGCCGTACGTCCGGAAGTCCCACACCTGGACCGTGCCGGACCTGGTGGAGAGCCGGGCGGGGGGCTACGGGCCGGCCCGGGTCATCGCGGTGATCATGCTCTTCATCACTTCCCTCACCTACCTCGTGGCGCAGCTCGTGGGCGCAGGCGTGGTGTTCAGCCGGTTCCTAGGGATCCCTGCCCAGATCGGGGTCTTCGGGGCTCTATTCGGCATGGGTGTGTACGCGGCCACGGGCGGGTGGAAGAGCATCACCTGGACCCAGTTCGCCCAGTATATCGTCCTCATCATCGCCTACGTGTGCGCGGCGTTCCTGGTTGCCACTTTCGTGGGCATCTGGAAGCCCCTGCCGTGGTTCGGGTACGGGGAAGTGATCCAGGCCGTGGAGAGCCGGGAGAAGGCCTTCGGGCTTGTGCCCTGGACCACGCCCTTCGTGAAGCCGCTCGGCGGGGCTACGGGGCAGCTGAACTGGATCCTCTCCGCCCTGCTGCTGATGCTGGGGACGATTGGCCTCCCCCACATCCTCATGCGCTCCTACACCACCCCCACGGCCTCTGACGCCCGGGTAAGCGTGGGATGGGCCCTGGTCTTCATCGGCCTCCTGTACACGACCGCGCCCATGTACGCAGCCCTGGCCCGGTACGCCTTCAGCGGGCTGTGGGGGAAGCCCATCGCGGAGGTCCAGAGTGTCCCGTGGGTCGCCAAGTTCCTGCCCACCGGCCTCCTCAAGATCGAGGACGCGAACGGAGACGGGATCCTCCAGCCCGCGGAGCTCACCTTCCACGGGGACATCGTGGTGATCGGGATGCCGGACATGTGGAACCTGGCGTGGTGGTGGGCTCCCTTCGTGGCCGTGGGCGGGCTTGCGGCCGCCCTGAGCACCGCGGACGGGCTGCTGATGGTGATGACCACAGGGCTGGTGCGGGACATCTACCACCGGTTCATTAACCCCAACGTCCCCGAGCACGTGGAGATCCGGATCACTCGGGTCCTCGTGATCGTGCTCTCCGTGGTCGCGAGCTTCCTGGCGTTCCTGGCCATCGGAGATCCGCGGTTCGCCTTCTACGTGGCCCTGCTGGTGGGCTGGGCCTTCGTCTTCGCGGCCGCCAGCTTCACGCCCATCGTAGTGCTGGGAACCTTCTGGAAGCGGCTCAACCGGTACGGCATCGTCTGGGGGATGATCGCGGGCATGGCCACGGCCTTGCCGTACGTGCTGGCCGTGGGCGTGTTCGGCGCGAAGCCCCTGTGGAACATCGGCACCATCGCATGGGGCTGCATCGCCTTCGCGGTGAACCTGGTGGTGGCCGTGGTGGTGTCGCTGCTGACCCAGCCGGAGCCCGAGCCCGTGATGCGGTTCGTGGACCGCATGCGGCTGCCGGAGCTGGTGCGGGTCCCCGCGGTGGCGGGCGGCTCACCGGAGGGAGACCGTATGGAGACCTCGTAGCGAACACCGGGAGGGTTTTATGGGCCTGCAGCTGATCCCTCCGCAGGCCAAAGCGATGGTGGAGGCCGCCCGGGCCGACCCGGAGGGGTTCTGGGCCCGGGCGGCCTCGGCCCTCCCGTGGTTCCGGCCGTGGGACCGGGTCTACCGCCGCGATGGGACCTCCTTCCGGTGGTTTGAGGGCGCCCTCACGAACCTCTGCCACAACGCCCTGGACCGCCACGTCCGGGCCGGCCGGGCGGGACAGGCGGCCCTCATCTACGTCAACGAGCGGGGTGAGCGGAGGGTCTACACCTACGCCCAGCTCCTCCACCTGGTGGAACGCCTGGCCGCGGCCCTGCGGGGGATGGGGATCGGGAAGGGGGACCGCGTCACGATCTACATGCCGACCTGTCCGGAGGCCATCGCCCTCATGCTGGCCTGCGCCCGCATCGGCGCGATCCACAACGTGGTGTTCGCGGGGTTTGGATCTGGGGCCCTAGCAGACCGCATCGGGGCCAGCGGCTCTAAGCTCGTGGTCACCGCGGACGTGACCTACCGCAAGGGCGCCCAGGTCCCCCTCAAGCAGGTGGTGGACGAAGCCCTCCGGCAGGTCCCGGGCGGGGTCGAGCAGGTGGTGGTACTGGAGCGGAGCGCGGGGGGAGCCTCCCTGGAGCCCGGCCGGGACCTGCGGTGGGACGAGTTCCTGGCCAAGGCAGAAGGGCAGAGCTCCCGGTGGGAGCCGATGGAGGCCAACGAGCCCGCCTATATCCTCGCCACCTCCGGGACCACGGCCAAGCCCAAGCTCGCGGTCCACACCCACGGCGGCTACCAGGTGGGGATCTGGGCCACGGGCCGGTGGTGCTTCGGGCTGAAGCCTGAGGACGTATGGTGGTCGACCTCCGACATCGGCTGGGTCGTGGGCCACAGCTACATCGTGTACGCGCCGCTCCTGGTGGGATGCACCACGGTGGCCTACGAAGGCGCTTTGGACTACCCGGATCCCACCACGCCCTGGCGGATTGTGGAGGAGTTCCGGATAAGCGGCCTCTTCACCTCGCCCACCGCGGTGCGCCTACTCATGAAGTACGGGGAAGAACCCGCCCTGCGATGGGACCGCTCCTCCCTGGAACGGGTGGTCTGTGCAGGTGAGGTTCTGAACCCGCCTGCCTGGGAGTGGTTGCAGAAGCGCGTCTTGGAGGATCGGGTCCCCGTGATCGACCACTGGTGGCAGACGGAGACCGGCGGGCCCGTGGTGGGAAACCCCTACGGGATCGCCATGATCCCTATCAAGCCCGGGTCCGCGGGGATCCCCCTTCCGGGGATGGAGGTGGCGGTCCTGACCCCGGACGGACAGCCGTGCGGACCGGGGGAGCGGGGGATCCTGGTGATCCGCCGGCCGTTCCCCAGCCTCACCCCGACCCTGTGGGGCGAGCCGGAACGGTACGCCCGGGAGTACTGGCAGCGGATCCCCGGTCAGGAGGTGTACTTTACCGGGGACGCGGCCCAGGTGGATGAGGACGGCTATGTGTGGTTTGCAGGCCGGGCGGACGAGGTCATCAAGATCGCGGCCCACCGCATCGGCACCATCGAGGTGGAGACCGCCTTCCTCAAGCATCCCGCCGTAGCCGAGGCGGGCGTGGTGGGCCGGCCGGACGAGGTGCGGGGGGAGGTGATCTCCGCCTTCGTAGTGCTCAAGCAGGGGTACGAGCCCACGGAGCAATTGCGCCAAGAGCTCGTGGAGACCGTCCGGCGGGAGCTGGGGCCGGTCGCGGTCATCGGGGAGGTGAACTTCGTCTCCGTCCTCCCCAAGACCCGCAGCGGCAAGATCATGCGGCGGGTCCTGCGGTCCGTGATCCTGGGCCGGGACCCCGGAGACATCACCACCATCGAGGACGAGGGGTCCGTGGAGGAGGCCCGGGCCGCCTGGCAACGGCTTCGGTCCGAGCTGACCGGAAAGTAGAACCTGACCGATAAAATAGAACCGGAGGAATCCAGGGAAAGGGGGAGTCCTATGGACTGGACGGGCGTGCAGACCCAGGCCACCATCGAAGCCCTCCTCCAGGAGACCCGGAAGTTCCCACCCCCGCCGGAGTTCGTGGCCCGGGCCAACGTGAAGGACCCCCGGGTCTACGAAGAGGCGGAGCGGGACCCGGAGGCCTTCTGGGCAAAGTACGCGGAGCAGGAGCTCCGGTGGTTCCGGAAGTGGGACCGGGTCCTGGAGTGGAACGCACCGTGGGCCAAGTGGTTCGTCGGCGGACAGCTGAACGTCTGCGACAACTGCGTGGACCGGCACGTGGAGACCTGGCGGCGCACCAAGGCCGCCATCGTGTGGGAGGGAGAGCCGGGCGATCACCGCGTGCTCACCTACCAGGACCTCCACCGGGAGGTCCAGCGGTTCAGCAACGTCCTGAAGAGCCTGGGGGTTCAGAAGGGCGACCGGGTCACCATCTACATGGGCATGGTCCCGGAGCTGCCGATCGCCATGCTGGCCTGCGCCCGCATCGGCGCCCCCCACAGCGTGGTGTTCGGCGGGTTCAGCGCGGAGGCCCTGGCCGGCCGCATCCAGGATGCGGAGGCCAAAATCCTCATCACCCAGGACGGCGCGTGGCGCCGCGGTCAGATCGTCCCCCTCAAGCAGTACGCGGACCAGGCCCTGGAGAGCTGCCCCTCCGTGGAGAAGGTGGTGGTGCTGCGGCGGGCCGGAAACGAAGTCCGGATGCAGCCGGGCCGGGACTTCTGGTGGCACGAGCTCATGGAGCAGGCAGAGCCCACCTGCCCCCCTGAGCCCCTCGACAGCGAGCACCCCCTCTTCATCCTGTACACCTCCGGGACCACGGGAAAGCCCAAAGGGGTGCTCCACACCACGGGCGGGTATCTCTTGGGCGTCTACCTCACCACCAAGTGGGTGTTCGACCTGAAGGACGAGGACTACTACTGGTGCACCGCGGACATCGGGTGGGTCACGGGCCACAGCTACATCGTGTACGGTCCCCTCAGCAACGGCGCCACCTCCGTGATGTACGAGGGCGCCCCGGACTGGCCGGACAAGGACCGGTACTGGCGGATCGTGGAGAAGTACCGGATCAACGTCCTCTACACCTCCCCCACCTTCATCCGTACCGCCATGAAGTGGGGGCCGGAGTACCCGAAGCGGTGTGACCTCAGCAGCCTGCGCCTGCTGGGGACGGTAGGCGAGCCCATCAACCCGGAAGCGTGGATGTGGTACCACGAGCACATCGGCGGCGGCCGCTGCCCCATCGTGGACACCTGGTGGCAGACGGAGACCGGGATGACCCTGATCACCCCGCTTCCGGGCCTCACCACCACCAAGCCCGGGTCCGCGACCGTCCCCTTCCCGGGGATCGCCGCAGAGATCGTGGACGAGAACGGGAACCCGCTCCCGCCCAACGTGGGCGGCTACCTTGTCCTCACCCGGCCGTGGCCCGCGATGCTGCGCACCTTCTGGGGAGACCCGGAGCGGTACGTCCAGACCTACTGGAGCCGGTTCCCGGGCAAGTACTTCACGGGAGACGGGGCCCGGCGGGACGAGGACGGGTACTACTGGATCCAGGGGCGGGTGGACGACGTGGTGAACGTGGCAGGCCACCGGCTCAGCAACATCGAGATCGAGAGCGCCTTGGTCTCCCACCCCGCGGTGGCCGAAGCCGCCACCATCG
>FWWM01007697.1_pt1 | contig 19326 bp, 18 predicted proteins | sample 2228351 | NCBI WGS metagenome assembly FWWM01 (sample SAMEA103939774, study PRJEB20133) | metagenome
GGCGGACCGGATGGACGGCGCGAGCGGGCGAGGACTCCGGGCGCCCCGTCGTGCACGCTCCCGTCATGACAGCAACGAGAACCGCCAGCGCGAGGCGCGGCTGGAGGGGCATCCGGGGCCTCAGCCTATCACAGCCGTCTGGGGCGCGGGCCCGGGCAGAATGCCGGGGGGGACCGGACCCGGGCGCCGGGCACATCGCCGGGGGCTCCAGGGCAGAGCGCGCGGAATTTCCGGTCAGGCCTTGGCTTTTTGGCCGTGGCAGGTCTGGCATCCTGGTTGCTACTCCCTCCCCCGAGCGCATCGCCCAGGCGATGACAACCCAGGGAATCGGCGAGGAGGTGGGATCGGTCAGTTCAGTGGAGGCCGGACAGGGGGACGACCCAGCGGACATCAACTCAACGATGGAAGGAATGGACGGACGATGACCAAGGCTCTTGCAGTGATCACGAGTGTGGCGATGCTCGCCGCCTTCACGCCGCTGGCCGAGGCGCAGACCTCGTGCCCGCCCGAGGTGGCGCAGGCCAAGCAGATGCTCGCGCAGAAGCAGACGGCCCAGGCGCCGCGCTCCCTCGCCGGTGCCCGGCCCATCCAGGCGCCGCGCGGGCAGGAACAGCAGGCCCCGGGCCGCGACCACGGCCGCCGGCGCCCCGAGGCGCACGCCGGCGAGGGCCACCAGGGCGAACAGGCACGCCGCGAGCCCGGCCTTGAAGACCGTGACCCCGGCGGGTCCCGCCGCGTCGTGGGCGAGCCACAACAGCGCGTCGAAGCCCCATTCGTGGTTGTGGAACGGCCGCCCCGCGGACACCAGGCAGAACGGCTCGGTGTCGGGCAGGCGGCCCGATTCCACGAGGTCCCGGCCCACGGCCAAGTGGAAGAAGACGTCAGGGTCCCCGGACGGGTACGCGGCCATGGCGGCGGCCGCGGCCGCGAGGAGCCCGATCATCGCCCAGTCCCGACCGCGCACCACGGCTCTCCGCGTGATCGGGTGGATTATAAGGGGAGAGGGAACTGGGGGGTGGGGAGGGAGATGCGCGAGCAGGCGCTCGCGCCCCCAGGGGGACCGGAGGCGGCAATTGGCCGCGTTCTTCAACAGGGGCGTCAGGTCGCCAAGAGGCGCCGCGCTCGCGCCCCCACAGGGACCCCAAAGGTGACTGGACGCGCTCTTCGTGGCAGGATCGAGACGCTCGGGAGCACGCAATCCCATGGTCCTCGACATCGCTGTTTTCGTGCTGGCGCTTGTCGCCCTGGCGGGTTCTTGCCTGGCTCTGGTCGGATATGCGCGGGGTCGCCGCGCGAGTCGTCCGGACCGCGCGTCGTCCCCGGTCGCGGTGGTCCTCGCGGGCTCCCCGGAGCACCCCCTGGCCCCGGCCCTGGTCCGGTCCGCGGCCGTGTCCGAGGTCGGGGACCCCACCGTCCTGTGCGCGGCCCACCCGCTCCGGGACACCGCGTCCGAGTCCGCCCTGCGCGAGGCCGCGGGCCTGCTTGACCCGTCCCTGATCCGGGTACGGGCCGCGGACCCTCCCCCCCGCGTCTTTCCCGCGGCATGGCTCCAGGCCCAGGCCGCCGAGGCCGTCCCCGACGATGCGCGCGTAGTCGTCTTCCTGGACCCCTGCGCGAGGCCGGCGGCCCGCGCGATCGCCCCGATCGCAGCCGCCATCGCCGGGTGCGACACCCTGGACGCGGCCGGGGCCTGTCCGGTGGCGGCCCCGGGGATACCGGGAGGCGCGTTCTTCGGGCGGGTGGCCGCGGACCTGGCCCCGCTCCTGCTCGCCTGGTACGGCCCTCCCGGCCTCCTGCCCGTGTGCGTGGCCCAGCGCCGCGGGGTCCTGCCGTCCGCCCTGCGGGACCCCCTTTCCCTGAACCGCCCTGGACTGGCCACGTCCTTCCTGATGACCCTGCCGCGAGGACGCGCGGTCCTGCTGCCGCTCTCCGTGGGGGCCCTGTCCGCGGTTGGACCCGGGTCGCTCCGCCGCGTCCTGTCCGGGCACCTCGCGGTCCTCGCGCGGACGGCCCCCGCGCGGACACTCCTGCTGGCGATGGGACTTGCGGCCCTGCCCCTGTCGCTCCTCGGAGCGGCCCTGGGCGGAAGCCGGGCCTCTCTGGTGGCCGTCACCGTGGCCACCGCGGCCCGGGCCGCGCTCGCCGGGACCTGGGCGCGCTCGGTGCAGGGCAACGGGCCGGCGCTCGTCGCATTGCTGCTAGCGCCGCTCCGGGACCTGGCGGCGCTCGGGGTCCTGGCCGGGGCCATGGCCCGGCGCACCGTCCGCTCCGGCGGGCGGTTGTTCCGGCTCCGGCGGGGCGGTATCCTCGTGCCCACCGGATCGGAATCCGGGGAGTGAGGGCTGCCGTGCCGTTCCAGGAGCCGACATGGAGAAGCCGAGTTCCCGGGCGCTCCACAACCCGTTGCCATTCGCTCTGCTCGGCGTGGATGCGGGCGGGACCAAGACCGCCGGCCTCGCGATGACCTTGGATGGTCGGGTGCTGGCTCACGTGCTGACGGGCCCCGGGAACTACCAGGCCATCGGTGTGGCCCGGACCCGGGCCACCCTGATCGAGGTCGTCGGGCCGCTCGTCGAGGCCTGCCGCCGGGACGGCCTGGCGCCGGGGGCCGTGACCTACGGGCTCTCCGGCCTGGACCGGCCCCGGGACCACGCGGTCCTGGACCGGATGACCGCAGAGGTCGCGGTCGAAGTCGGGGAGCCCTCGCTGGCGAGGTCGCGGGTCCTTGTCAACGACACCTTCCTGATCCTGAGGGCCGGCACCGACGACGGCGTGGGTGTGGCCGTGGTCTCCGGGACGGGGGCGAATACGGTCGGGCGTGGCCGGGATGGGCGCGAGGCCCGGGTCGGGGGGCTCGCGAGCGAACTGGGCGACACCGGGGGCGCATCGGACATCGCCATCGCGGGGTTGCGGGCCGCCCGCCGGGGCAAGGACGGGCGCGGCCCGAAGACCCTGATCGAGGACCTGGTCGTGCGACACCTGGGGCTCGACGAGATCGAGGACCTTGTGGATTTCATGATCCCGCGCGACGAGCCCGAGGGTCCGCCGGGCCTGCCCTTCGGCGCGCTGGCCTCGACCCTGGCCCCGCTGGTCTTCGAGGCGGCCGAGGCCGGCGATGAGGTCGCCCGGGCGATCCTCGTCGAGATGGGCCGCGAACTCGGGCTGTCGGTCCGGATCGTGGCGTCGCAACTCTTTCGCGCGGATGAGCCCTTTCCCCTGGTGTTCGGGGGGAGCGTCCTGACCCGCGCAACGTGTCCGCTGTTCGCCCGGACCATCGAGGCCGAGGCGCGCTCCGCCTTTCCCCGGATCGAGGTCCGCTCGATCGAGGCCCCGCCCGTCGTGGGCGGCGTGCTGCTTGCGTGGGACTGGCTGGCGGAACAATGCCTGCTCGATCCGGCCGTCGCGGCGCGGCGTCACGATCCCGGGGCACGCGAGGCCGTGACCCGGGCCGTGGTCAGTGCACTGCCCGGAACCAGCGTCCCGGGGGCCACCAGATGAACAGGGCCTTGCCCTTGACGTTCTCAACGGGAACGAATCCCCAGTACCGGCCGTCGCTCGAGTTGTCCCGGTTGTCGCCCATGACCAGGACATGCCCCTCCGGGACCGTGACCACGGGGTAGTCCCCGTTCGACCCCTGGCTCCCGTACATCCTCGGGTCCGTGGTGGGCCAGTCGGGGCGGGTATCCTGGCATCGGATCGGGTCCGACGGATCCGCCTCCGACAGGTGCTGGGTCAGGTACTCCAGGCCATCCACCCGCTCCTTCTGCACGTCGCAGCGGCACATCACGAGGGTGTCGTCGTTGCAGGACGCCCGCCGGGCCACGACCTCGTTCGCCACGGGCCTGCCGTTCACGATCAGGTGATTGCCTGCGAGCCGGACGCGGTCCCCGGCCACGGCCACCACCCGCTTGATGAAGTCCTTGCCGCGGTCCTCGCCGTCCCCCGGGAACTCGAAGACCACCACCTCGCCCCGTTGTGGGGCGCCGAACGTGACGAAGTGCCGGTTGGTGAAGGGGATCCGCAGACCGTATATGAACTTGTTCACAAAGATATGGTCTCCGACCATGAGCGTTGGAATCATTGAGCCCGTCGGGATCTTGAACGCCTCGAGGACGAAGGCCCGGATCAGCAGCGCCACGGCCACCGCCGTGCCGAGGGACTGGACGTACTCGAAGACCGATGCGCGGCGCAGGGTCTCGGCGTGGGGCGCCAGGGTCTCCCGCAGCCTCCGGGCCGCCTGCTCCACCCGCGCATCGTCGGTCCGCTCCCGAAGCGCGTCTTCCAGGTCCTTCAGGCTCGCGGCGAGCCTCTCCCTCTCCGGGGCGGCCAGGCGCCGGCCCCGGTGACGGAGGATGCGCGCCGTCTCCTTCGCGAACTTCCTGGCGCTGCGTCGTACGTTTGCCATGCGGTGCGCAGCCTCTTTCTCGGCCTTCCGTGCTGGCGGCCGCAAGGATAGGCGCCGGACGTGCCGATGTCAAACACGCATCCGCTCGATCCCACGATTGAAACCGGGTGGCCACGGGTCTATACTTTGCCCCGATGTGAACCGCGAGGGGATCACGATGGACGCTCGGCTTCGCGAAAGGAGCGTTGCGTGGAGACAACGGCGGCGGCTGGTGATCGCGACCTTCGTGTGCCTTTGGAGCCCGGCCGCCTGCCGAGAGGAAGCCCCCCCGCCCCCACGGGAACCGCCGCTCGACGTGGGTCAGGTGGTCAGTCGGCTCGCCGGGCTCCAGTTCGACGACGCCTTCTTCCGGGACCTGGAGGCTCTGAAGGGCGCGGCGTCGAAACCTGGTGCCGATGCGGCGGCCCAGGACGCGTCCGTGCGCTTTGACATGGTTGCCGTGGCCGCTGGCCTCGCCTCGGGCGCGCAATGGCTTCCAAAGGTCACCGGGGGCGGGCCGGGCGACGCGGGCAGGGTCGCGGCCTTCTTGAAGGGGGTCGCGGACCGCGCCGCCACGCGCGACGAGGGACTGGCCCGTGACCTCCGGGCCCTGGCCGGCGCCTTCGATCCCTCGGCCGTGGCCGACCTCACTGGGGTTTTGGGTCGGGCCGAGGGCGACACGCCCCTGGCCCCCGCGATCCGCCTCGTGGTGATCAGGCGTCTGCTCGACGTGCTCCGGACCGTGGCCGGCGCCCCCGACTCCGAGAGGGGACCGCTTCTGATGCAGGCCCTTCCAGGCTGGCCGAATCCCCCGACCTCCGACCCGATGCAGACGGCCTTCCCGACGGCCCTCCAGCGCCTGTCCCGCTGGCTCGCGCTCGGCGAAGGCGGCGAGAAGGGGCTGGCCCCGCAGGTCGGGAAGGTACGGGACGAGGCCGCGGCGCTGCTCCAGGCACACGCCTTTCCCATGCCCGTGGTCCTGGACCCCGCGCCGAGGCCCTCGACCCCGTCTGCCGGGCTGGCCGGCACCTATTCCCCGCTGGTGGTCGCGACATTGAAAGGCGACGAGATGCGCGTTGGACTGCGCCCGGTGCTCGGGTGGAAGGACGGGCAGGTGGCGGACCTCGCCGCGGAACGGGCCTTTCCGGGGGTGCCTGCGGCAGCCGGGGAGGACCTGGCCCGCCTCACGGACGCCGTGGTCGAGAAGGTCGGCGCGACACTGCGCGAGGTCGCGGAGGCGGCGAGTCCGATTGAGGCGCGGGCCTATCCGCATGCCGGGGCCGCGCGCAACGCCGACCGCAAGGACCGGGGTCGCGCCCTTTTGTGGGCCGTGGAGGGCACGCAGGTCGCGAGGCGTGTCGAGACCGCCCTCACCCTGGCCGAGCGGGCCGGGTTCACGGACGCGCGACTCCTGCAACCGGGGTCCTTCTTCCGGGTGCTCCCGGTCTTCTTCCGCAAGATCGTGGACGTGCCGGGGGTCAAGACCCCGAAAGGGTCGAGGGTCCTCGTGGCCCTGGGTCCGGGCGCGGCCGAGGTCTATCCCCCGGCGGGAGACCCCCGGTGCAAGGTCCCGGCCGGGACGTGGCCCGAGGGTGTGCGGGTCCTCCAGCAGGGCCGGGCGATCACCGGTCTCCAGGTCCGCTGGGAGAAAGAGGCCGGTTTCAAGGGCCTCCTGGCGGCCGCGCTCGGCGGCCCGATCCGCCCGGCGCGCGCGGCGGCCGCGGGCACCCGTGACGCGCCCGCCCCTCGGCCGCGTAGTACCGCGCGCATAGCCACGCCGGCATCTCGGGGCCGCGCAGTCGGTATGCGCGCCGGCCGCCCGACGGCAGCATGACGACGGCGTACGTCTCACCCTGAGCATCGTGGACCAGCTCGAGCTCGTCGGCGACCCGATCAAGAGCGACGAGCTCGGCTTCAACGTGGCGCGCGACCGGGTGCATGTTCATGACTTGCACGCCACCATCCTGCAGCTTTTTAATGACATGGTCCCTCCGGATATGCGGGACAAACTGCCGCCTGAGATCTTGGAACAGATGGAAAAATTAAAAGAGTAAGGTTCCGTTGCAGAAAACGCTGCGCGGTTATTTGCGGCGCGGGTTTCCGCCGTTGATCCACCAGTCGCCCTTGTCTTTAAACCACCAGGACGTTGAATCCGTTTTTAGAATTGCCCCTGCAAGGGACTGCGCTGCGTCAGTACGCAGACGTTTGAGCGCAAAATTGATCCATTCTTCGGCATAGCGGTTGCCCAAGTCCTGATGTTCTTTCAACATGAGGATTAGCTCAAGCTGATCGGCATCATTGGCAAGCCGCGCTTCGGTGGTCTCTGCCTGATTGAATTCCTCAATCATTTGCTGAATATCCTGACCAAAGGGAATCGTTTCCGCAAGATCCTGCACCGCTTTTGTCTCGTCTGCAGTCACATACTTTTTATTCACATAATTCAGGTCCCCGGTTCGAGCCTCCGGAAGATCATGCAGGAAACACATCTTCAGAACTTTCAATTCATCCACGTCACGGTGCAACCGCGCCAGCGCATAGCCAATAATTGCCACCCGAAATATATGCTCGGCAACCGACTCTTCCCCCGACCCTAAAAACTGCAGGCCTGTGCGCGGCGTCTTTTTGAGCATGCCCACTTCAAACAAAAAATTTGCAATATGTTCCATGTGCGTTCTCACTGCCCTGCTTTATCGTAAAACGACAACCAGCCGTCAATGGTTTTGTGCAGAAAGAGGTTTTTTAGCTCAACAGGTATGCTTCGATAAACCCGTCAATGTCCCCGTTCAGAACTGCCTCAACATTGCCGACTTCTTTTCCGGTGCGATGGTCCTTGACCATCTGGTACGGCTGCAAAATGTAGGAACGAATCTGGCTTCCCCAGGCGATCTTCTTTTTGGATGCATGAATTTTATCCAGTTCTTTTTCGCGTTCTTCCATTTCTTTTTCATAAAGGCGCGCTTTCAGCAGTTTCATCGCCATAGCCCGGTTCATATGCTGCGAACGCTCATTTTGACATTGCACGACAATGCCGCTCGGCAGGTGTGTAATACGCACGGCCGATTCCGTCTTGTTGACATGCTGGCCGCCAGCGCCGCTGGAGCGAAACGTGTCAATGCGCAGATCCTTGTCCTCAATCTCAATGACCACATCGTCCTCTATGTCAGGATATACATACACGGAAGCAAACGAGGTATGTCGCCGCGCATTGGCATCAAATGGCGAAATCCGAACCAACCGGTGAATGCCAATCTCGGCTTTTAAGTAGCCAAACGCATATTCCCCGTTAACCGTAAACGTTGCGCTTTTAATGCCTGCTTCTTCTCCTTGGAGCATATCAAAAATATCTACTTTGAAACCCCGCCGTTCTGCCCAGCGCAGATACATCCGCAAAAGCATGTTTGCCCAATCTTGGGCTTCGGTGCCTCCGGCACCGGCGTGAATGCTGACAATCGCGTTATTAAAATCGTTCTCGCCGCTGAGCATGCGTTTAAATTCAAGCTCGGAAACCTCCTGTTCTATCCGCTTCGTGCTCTGTTCAAGTTCGCCCTCGACGGCTTCATCCGCTCCATCCCGCGCCAGTTCAAGCAGGACCTGACAGTCTTCCATCTCCTGCTCAAGTTGATTCCAGAGAGCCAGCATATTTTCTATCGTTTTTCGCTCTTTCGTAATTTTTTTTGCATTCTTTTGATCAGACCAGAAATCAGAGCGGGCAATCTCCTTTTCTAACTCGGCAATACGTGCCTTTTTCTGGTCAACTTCAAAGATAACCTCGCAGGGTTTCCATGCGGTGCTCTAAGACGTTCACCTTTTCTTCCCATTGGCTTGCAGTCATATTATCTCCTGTTATTTATTATTGTGTTGCCCGTCCTTCAGCGAACCTCTGACCATTTCTTTTGGTAGCTTCTGTTGAGTATCCCGGCCATGGGTTTCATTAGCAGCAACACGCTAATTCCCAGGCATAGCAAGGCAAATATATCTCCATACCTGGCATAAAATGTTAGATTTGTTCTTTTATAGATAATACCAGTTATGGCCGCGGGAGTAAAGAGGCTGGTGCGCTGGAGAATGCTGCCGTCAGCATCAATAAGCGCGCTGATTCCTGTGTTTGCAGATCTGGCAACTGCACGTCGGTTCTCCACCGCGCGCAGCACCGCCATAGATAAATGCTGATAGGGCGCGGCAGTGCGGCCAAACCAGGCATCATTGGTAATATTTACTAAAAACGTAGCGCCGTTCTTGACAAATCTGCGCACCAGGTCGGGGAAAATAATTTCATAACAGATCAGCGTACCGAATGCCCCGCCGGGGAAACGTAATACGGCAGTTTCCTTGCCTGGGGAAAAATCGCCAATTCCGACGACCATTTTTTCGATAAAGGGGAAAAACCGTTTCAGCGGAACATACTCGCCATACGGCACGAGATGTATTTTGTCGTAACGACCCTGTATCCGACCGTCGGGCGAAACTAAAAACGCACTGTTAAAATACTGGATGCCTTCCGCGGTGCGCTCCCAGGCAGGGCTGCCCAAAAGCAAATGGGCCCCTGTCTTGCCCATAAGCGATGCAACCTGTTCTTGATATGGTTTTTCAGACTGAAAATAAAACGGGGTTGCTGCTTCTGGCCAGATAATGAGCTCCGGATTTTGCGGCGCCGTTTCCATGGTCAATCGCCGGTATCTGTCCATTGTTTCGTCAAGGAATGCCGGATCCCATTTAACATCCTGCGGAATGTTTCCCTGAATTAACGCCACCGTTACTGCTGCACCATGATGCTGTTGCAACAGGCCAAGACGCAGCCAACCATAGCCCAGTGCTATCAAGAGCAGCATGGCAGCAACAACCATCTTCCGATAAGAAATTGCCCTTTTGTAAATCAGCGATACCAGAAGCGAAAACACCGCACCGTTTACCATGACCAGCAGAAAACTGATGCCATACACTCCGGTGATGTCTGCTATTTGGATAACCGGGCGCAGCAGAAACTGGGAATATCCCAAGTTTTCCCACGGAAATCCGGTAAGAAACCATGAACGCACATGTTCGCTCGCTATCCAGAAAAGGCAGTGTATGGGCAATCTCGATGCCCTGCCGGTGTTCTACATAACAGCTGCAATACAGGGGGAGACTAACAAACAGGCTCAAATACAAAGCAAACAAAATCAACACCAGAACTGACAAGGCCAGAGGCAGCTTGCCATAGGTCGTCATGGAGACTGTTACCCAGTACACCAGACCAAGATGAAACACAAAACCGGTAAGAGAGCCGAGAAGAAATGTCTGATGAGCCTTTTTTCCCCGGAGTGCAAATAACAGCGGAACCAGACAGAACCAGGCAATTTCTTTTATGTTCCACTGCGGGAAAATAAGGATTAACAAGACGCCGGATAATAGAGCGAGGACATAATCCATATCGTCGGGGTCATCTAAAAATGCTTGCTATGGTGTCGCAACCTGTATTAGATTCTAACAGGTTCCTCTGTGAGAAAAGTTCTTGAGCTGAAACTGCAAATGCTGTGGCACCCCTGGGTGTTCAGAAATTGAACAGGCCGCCAATAATGGCAATTTCAACGGATAAAATCTGGCTAAAATCATACGACCGTGCCGTTCCCGTGACGCTTGACTATCCGCGAATGCTCATTCACGAGCTGTTTGAGCATGCTGCAGAACGGTTTCCCGAGCGGGCGGCGCTCAATTTTCTGGGAACAACCATAACCTATCAGCAGTTGCGAGAATCAATCCTGCGGTGTGCCGCCGCTCTGCAGCAACTGGGGGTTTTACCAAAAGAACGCGTGTTGCTCTTTTTACCAAACTGCCCCCAGATGGTAATTTCCTTTTACGCTGCGTTACGCATTGGCTGCATTGTTGTGCCCACCAACCCACTGTATACGGAAAAAGAACTTGAATATCAAATTAACGATTCTGGGGCAGAAACTCTTATCACACTGGACCTGCTTTTTGCAAGGGTAAACAGTGTCAAAGCCCGCACCCCCCTGAAAAAAATTGTCGTCGCTGCCATACAGGATTATCTGCCGCCATTGAAAAAAGTCCTGTATCCGCTTTTCGGAAAACCGGCCACTGAGCTGCCTGCTATAAAAGAATCTGCGGGCGTCGTGCTGTTTCACCATCTGGTGCGCAGCGCCGGTACCCCTGCTCCAGTACCGGATATCAATCCCGATGATATAGCAGTGCTGCAATATACCGGCGGCACTACCGGCACCTCAAAAGGAGCGATGCTGAGCCACCGCAATATTGTATGTAATAATATCCAAATGCGCCACTGGTATTATATTGTGCGGGAAGGGCAGGAAATTTTTATCTCGGTACTGCCGTTTTTCCATTCGTATGGCCTTGCTGTGGCAATGAATTTACCTCTTTCCATAGGCGCAACGTTAATTCTCATGCCGCGCTTTATCCCGAAAGATATCTTGAAAGCGATTGAACACCACAAGGTTACCTTTTTCCCTGGTATTCCCGCTATCTATGCCACCCTCAACGCCGCCAAAGAAACCAGAAAATATGACATCTCAAGTGTGAATTATTGCATTTCCGGTTCCGCCCCGTTACCACTCAGCGTTTTAAAGAATTTTGAGCAGGTAACGCAGAGCACAATCATTGAGGGCTACGGACTTACCGAGGCATCTCCGGTGACGCACTGCAATCCTATTCAGCACCGGCGAAAAATTGGCAGCATCGGCCTGCCATTGCCCGATACCGATTGTAAGATTGTTGATCTTGAGACCGGTCAGGAACTGCCCCCGGGTAGCGAAGGCGAACTTTGTATCAGCGGACCGCAAGTTATGCAAGGGTATTGGCACAAACCGGAAGAGACGTCCCAGGTTCTTAAAAACGGCTGGCTGCATACGGGCGATATTGCACGGATGGATGAAGACGGCTACTTTTATATTGTGGAACGGAAAAAAGATATGATTATATCCGAGGGATATAATGTCTATCCACTTGAGCTTGATGCGTTTCTCATGTCCCATGCAAAAGTTTCTGAAGCAGCCGTGGTCGGCATTCCCGATGAACTGCGCGGTGAAAAAATTATTGCGTATATTGTTTTAAAGGAAGGCGTGACGGCAACGCAGGATGAAATCATCAAGTATTGCCGCGATAATCTGGCAAAGTATAAAATACCTCGGCGTATCGTGTTCACTGAGCAACTTCCCAAAAGTTTAGTGGGCAAAGTTCTGCGGCGGGTGCTTCGCGAAGAAGCACTGCGGCAGCGTGCCGGGGAGTAACTGGCAAATCAGGTTCTGAATTCTTATTAAAAACTGAACTCCATTGTACGACAACGAAAAGTTTTGAGGAGTCGCCTATGATAGAACGTTATACCCGTGAGGTTATGAAAAAAATCTGGTCTCCGGAAAATCGTTTCCAAAAATGGCTGGATATCGAAATTGCCGTGTGCGAGGCCCGGTGCCGGTTAGGGTTGATGCCAGAAGCAGCGCTCAAAAATATTAAAGAAAAAGCCCGGTTTAGTGTCCAACGCATTGCAGAAATTGAACAGGTTACCAAACATGATGTCATTGCTTTTACCACCTGCGTCGCCGAATATGTGGGTGAAGATGCGCGCTACATACACTGGGGGCTCACGTCTTCTGATGTGCTGGATACGTCATTTGCGCTGATATTAAAGGATGCTGCTGATATTATTCTACAGGATATTGACACCCTTATGGCAGTCCTCAAGGCCAAAGCCTATGAGCATAAAAACACGCTCATGATGGGACGCACTCACGGCGTGCATGCAGAGCCCATAACATTTGGGTTTAAATTGGCAGGATGGTATGACGAAATGCGGCGTCACCGTCAGCGCATGGAGCGTGCCACAGAAACCATCAGCGTTGGCAAAATCTCCGGTGCCGTCGGCACCTTTGCCTACAATCCACCGTTTATTGAGGAGTATGTGTGTAAAAAATGCGGCCTCAAGCCGGCGCCTATTTCCACCCAGATTCTGCAGCGCGACCTCCATGCCGAATTCTTTACCACCATGGCGCTGATTGGTTGCAGCCTTGATAAATTTGCCCAGGAAATCAGACACCTGCAGCGTACCGAAGTCTCTGAAGCCGCAGAATATTTCTCCGCCGGGCAAAAAGGTTCTTCTGCAATGCCGCATAAGCAGAACCCTATTTTGTCGGAGAATATTTCTGGGCTTGCTCGGATTCTGCGGTCACATGCGCTTGCCGCCATGGAAAATGTTGCACTCTGGCATGAACGCGATATCAGCCACTCCTCGGTTGAACGGGTGATCGGTCCGGACAGCACCACCATTCTTGATTTTATGCTGGTGCGGTTTACCAATCTGATTCAGGATCTCATCGTATATCCTGAACAGATGCAGAGGAATATGGCGCTGACCAAAGGCATATTTTTTTCGCAGCGCATTCTTCTGGAACTGACCGAGCGCGGGATTTCCCGCGAAGCAGCGTATCAAATAGTACAGAAAGATGCGCTGCAGGCCTGGCGCCAGCAGCAGGATTTCAAAGATGTGCTCTTGCAGGATCCGGCAATTACCAGCATTTTCAAACCGGAAGAGATTGAATCGTTCTGTTCAATCAGTTTTTTTCTGCGCAATATGGATGCTATTTTTGAGCGGGTATTTAACCACACGTGAAAAAACAGGCAGTTTTTCTTGACCGCGACGGAACGATAAATACCGACATCGGCTATTTGCATCATCCCGACCTGCTGGAGCTCATACCCCGCGCGGCAGCAGCAATCAAACTCTTAAATGATGCCGGCTTTGCAACCGTCGTCATTACCAATCAGGCGGGTATTGCAAAGGGGATTTTGCAGGAAACGCTGCTCACTGAAATTCATACCCGCCTTTCAGCACTGCTGCAAAAAGAGAATGCGCGCATTGACCGATTTTACTATTGCCCCCATCATCCAGACGCCGTTGTTCAGAAATACCGGGTCGCATGTCAGTGTCGGAAACCGTCACCCGGATTGGTCTTGCAGGCTGCCGATGAATTGGGAATTGATGTGCAGCGCTCTTATGTGGTCGGCGATAAGTCATGCGACATCGAGCTTGCGCATACCGTAGGCGCGACGGCAATTATGGTGCTGACCGGCTATGGCGCAGCCGAATTGCACAAACATCGGGAGGCGAATCTTGAGCCACCGCGGTATATAGCCGCGGATTTGTATGGTGCCGTTCAATTAATTTTGAACGATGGTTTGGCAACATGACCCAACATTTTTAACTGGTTACCAGCAAGAGGGTTCCTATGGCCATCAGCAAAGAATTACTTGATATCCTTGCCTGCCCGCAGTGTAAAGGAGATATCCGATTAAATGAATCACAGGATGGTCTTATCTGTGATGCGTGCAAACTGCTCTATCATATTAAGGATGATATTCCGGTGATGCTTATTGATGAGGCAACGAAGCTTGATTAATAACCAGGCACGCCGTCAGTAAGCTACTCTTCTGAGAAACAGCCCGTGCGGCGGTGCGGTTATGCCGGCAGCAGTACGGTCTTTTTGCAACAGGATTGACTGGAAACAATCGGCACTTAGTTTGCCTGTCCCAACATCCACCAGCGTTCCGACAATATTTCTCACCATATGCTTAACAAATGCGTTTGCTGTGATTGAAAAAATAACAAGGTGTTCCCGCACTTTTTTACACGCCACGCGGTGCACCGCCCGCACTGCATGGCTGTTTTCTCGGTCAGCGCCTTGAAAAGAGGAAAAATCATGCACGCCAATCAAACCGGTTGCAGCCTGTTTCATAGCGTTTATCTCCAGCGGGGTAGAGACGTGCCAGGCATAGCGCTGCAAAAAAACGCACCGCTGCGGAGCGTTCCAAATAAGATACCAATAGGTCCTGCTGCGGGCACTGTAACGCGCGTGAAAAGCTGCATCAACCTCCTCGGCCTTCTTAACCACAATATCTTTTGGTATCAGACTATTTACCGCCTTACACAGGGTTTCTAAAGACAGGTTGCTCTCCGTGGTAAAATGCGCGACCTGGCCCAAGGCGTGCACACCGGCATCCGTTCGTCCTGAGCCATGCAGTATTATGGGGCTGTTTAAAACCATGGAGATAGCATCGCGCAGCACTTGCTGCACCGTTGGCTGTTCTCTCTGTATCTGCCACCCATGGTAATTCGTCCCGTCAAACGCAATGGTAAGTTTAATGGTGCGCATATTATCATGAGGGTTAAGGATTCGGGACTCGTCGCTCGCATCTGCTGGCACGAAACACAAATCACGCAGCACGAGCCACGATTATTACTTTTCACTTTCTTCTTTTCACCTGCCACATTTCATGTTAATGTATCATAAATTTTTATCCGCAAGGAGGAATTTGTGGAGCAGAAATTAAAGATCGGCATCCCTAAGGGAAGCCTGGAAAACGCAACGATTGAGTTATTTAAAAAATCGGGGTGGAAAATCACTACCAGCTCCCGTAGCTACTTCCCAAGCATTGATGACGCCGACCTTTCCTGTGTGCTGGTGCGCGCGCAAGAGATGCCCCGGTTTGTGGAGAATGGCACTATTGATGTTGCCCTGACCGGCCGGGACTGGATACTGGAAAATAACTCAGATGTCGTCGTGGTAAGCAACCTCGTTTACTCGAAGGCTACCCAGAAGCCGGCCCGCTGGGTTCTGGTGGTAAAGGAGGACTCGCCGATTACTCGATTAGAGGACCTGGAGGGCAAAAAAATCTATACGGAGCTGGTAAATTTTACCAAAAATTATTTCAAAGCCCGCAATATAAATGTTGCTGTCGAATTTTCGTGGGGAGCAACTGAAGCAAAAGTTGTTGAAGGGCTTGCTGATGCAATTGTTGAAGTTACCGAGACGGGCAGCACGATAAAGGCCCACGGGCTAAAAATTATTTATGAACTGCTGGAGACACACACGCAGCTTATTGCACATCGCGATTCGTGGGCTGATCCGTGGAAAAGAGAAAAAATTCAGCAGATTGCCATGCTCTTGGAGGGCGCACTGAAAGCCGAAGGCATGGTTGGCCTTAAAATGAACGTGCCAAAAGACAAGCTGGAAACAATCGTTCAATTGCTGCCCAGCATAACCGCGCCAACCGTCTCACCCCTGTATCAAAGTGACTGGTTCTCTGTTGAAACGGTTATTACGGAGAGCGAGGTGCGCAAGCTCATCCCGGAGCTGCACCGGAAGGGAGCGGAAGGGATCATTGAATATCCGCTCAATAAGATAATCTAACATCAGCGAGCACTTGTGCCGGCGTTTGCTATGGTGCGCTTTGCAGGAGCTTCTCACTCACCTCTTGTGCTGACATCCCCTCAATTCTTACTACTTTTTTGCGTGATCTAACACCCCTGATTATTGACACCTGGCGCCGCGGGATTCCCAGTTTTTGGGCAATCATGGCGCACAATTGCAGATTGGCTTCATTTTCAACCGGCGGGCTGGTAACTTTTATCCGCAGGGCATTATTGTGGATTCCAGAAAATGCACACCGGGAAGCGCGGGGCATAACTGCAACCGCAAGTTCAACCCCGCTGTCTGTCGTGCGCATTATATGATCGCTACCCGTGTTATCCACGTTATTTACCGATGATGTTCAGATAGCCTTCCAGGAGCGCCCGCAGAGAAGTTTCAAACTGCTCGCGTTTCTGATTCATGGCCGTTATTTCCTGCTGCAGCGACGCGCATTGCTGGCGCACCTCGGCTAAAATTTTTTGCGCGTCAAATTGAGCGCCGGCAATAATCCGCGAAGCTTCCTGTTCGGCTCGAGCACGTATGTCTTCGCCCATGCTCTGCGCCACCAACAGTTCTTCTTTTAAATTTCGCTCTTTTTCCCGTAACGCAGCAACCTCCTCTTGCAACTGTTCACGCTCTTCTTGAACGCTCTGAAGTTCTCGCAACATCCGTTCAAATTCCCGCGCCACGTCTTCAAGGAACGCATCCACCTGATTGACATCATATCCGCGGAACCGCAGCGGGAATTCCTTCTCAAGGATTTCCTTGGGGCTGATCTTCATATCCTGTTCAAAGGAAGGCTGCCCGTCATCATCAAAAAGTATTTGATGTTCTACCATGGCTATCGCAACCTTATGGCTAATTCCTGCAGCGTGCCAACCAGAAAGCTGTCAAGAAATATGATAATGGCAAAAACAATAATCGGGGAGATATCAATGCCGATGCTGGGGAACGGCAGTATGCGCCTGACCCGATATAGAACCGGTTCGGTAACCTGATAGAGAAAGTTCACAATCGGGTTATACGGGTCCGGGTTCACCCACGATATAATCGCCCGCCCTATTACCAGCCACAGATAAATCTGCAAGGCATAGTGAATAATCATGGCTATGGCATTTAATAAATTAGCTATAATGAACATAAGCGTTTCCTGAGAATTGAAGGTTTGAGAAATACTACCCCACAAATGAAAAAATTACAACAAATTCTCAGGCGACAATGGTTTTGGACGTTATCTCAGGGTTAGTATCAGACCCAACAGCCATACAATGACGCAAGGAAAAAGTGGTTATTATTAAACAAAGCACCAAGATTGTTTGAACACGAACCTTTGGACAGCGATGCTGTTATATCATAATCGCAAAAAGGAAAACCATGCCGCTTAACAAATCTATGTCAATCCTGCGAAATCGCACATTAGGCCTTGCATTGTTATACAAGGAACAGCTTGAGCCGGTTTACGTGACTACTAATAAAGAGGGTGATTTGGTGGTGATGAGCCAGAAACACCATGAAAAAATACAAGCCAACATTGAATGGTTTGAGAAATTTGCGGTTCCCCAAGCACCAGCTGCTTTAGGATAAAAAGGATTTATCCCTGCCCAGGTAATAAACAAACTGCAAAAGCGACTGCATGGCAAACAAATATACCCTCAGATACCTTCCTGTTGCTAAAGATGACTTTGTCTTAATTTTCGACTGGTTAGCTCATGACCGTCCCAGGCATGCAGCAGCTTCTGGACACGATTGTTCAACGTATTAACAGCCTGAAAAATCACCCACGTCTGGGCAAACTGCGCCAAAATGAGTAACTTAAAAAAGCCGGGTACCACGTTCTGATTATCGATGCTTACATCGTATGTTTTTGGTTTTCGGCAAGACAGTAAAAATTCATCGCATTCATCTGGGGTTGCCGCAAGTTAAACGAGCTAATACAGACTGAACCTTTGTCAGTTTGTATTTACAGTTAATAACACCGTATATTTTTTAACAGGACTCCTTGCTTGAGCCTCATATAGTTTATCCACATTCTTTGCACTGGTAGTTTTTCAGGATAATGTCATTAATATTAATGTTAATTCCCCTACGCAGATCTGTTCTAATTTTCTCCACCAACTCCTTTTTTCGCTCTTGCTGCAGCCTTGCGTTGAGTGCTTTTTTTATTTCATCAAAGGACTGGGTTCTACTGAGTAATTTTTCCTCTACGCGCAAAATATAATAGCCCTTCTGAACAGCAAGGACATCGCTTAACTCACCCTTTTTGAGGCTGAACGCAGTGCGCTCCATTTCTGACCCGGCCTCAGTGTGCTGCACCCAAAGGGTATCAATCTTTATTCTGATATCTGGATGTTGCTTCTTAAATTCTTCGAATGTCATTCCCTTTCTGAACGCTGTCAGCGCCTTATCCTTGGCATCAAAAACGATTCTCTTAACGTTCACTCTCTCGGGGACAACAAACTCGTTCCGGTGGCCAAGGTAATACTGCTCTGCCTCTGCATCAGTAACAGGTTTCAATAGTTTAATGCGATATTGCAAATATTCATTGCTCAGTATCTGCTCATTAATAAAACCTCTCTCGGAATTTTTTACTAATTTTGCTTTAATTTCTTCACTCTTGTCCAATCCTGTTTTAACTGCCTCCTGTGCCATGAGTTTCCAGTCAATTATCATGTCAACCAGCATCCGTTTCCCCTCTTCAGTGAGGTATTCATATTGAGTCGCTGCGGGAACCTCCCGAAGCACTCTTGTTAAATCATCTGTGGTAATAAAATTAGTACCAATGCTTGCGACGATGCCCGCAGGTTGTTTTTTCTCCTCCTGCTTCTTAGTACAGCTTTGGAACATAAAAGCTGCTATCAAGCACAAAACAATTATTGCTTGAAATTTTTTCATAATAGTGCACTTTCGAAAAAATTACCGTTGTTAACACGTTATATTACATTACCCTCGCTGTTTATAGTTAAAAAAGGGGATCTGACTAGGCTTTTACATTCAGCCAGATCCCCTGTTAAAGGTTTACTTATTATTTCCCCACATTTAAGTGGAATTTAATTGTTTTGCGCACCTTCTAAAATCCACGCGCGCTGTTTTTCTCGCACGTCATCATTCAGGCGCTCCCCGCCCACATCATGTGCATGATATCTGGGCGCTTCTGTAATCTGAACAATAGGGCTGTTATCAGGATCATAGGGGATAACAATGGGATAATTAGTCCCGTCAGGCAGCGTCCTGCCTGCCATGATAGCAGCGTAGCTGCTCAGGTTAACGCCTGCACCAACATTATACGGAGCGCCTGTATAATGGCAAACTTTGGCGCAAAATGCGTTATATGCTGGATAGAGGTCGCAGTTAAATTGAGCAGTGACCCCTGCAGGATATGCGACGTTAATCGTCACGTCTGCCTGAGCGATAAGCCCGTCGTTGTCAATAACCGCACAGGTGGCAGTATAAACGCCCGGACAGGCATAGGTGCCTGTCGTATTCTGTAAAATGCTGTTGCCTCCATTACCGAAATCCCAGTAATAGGAGATTACAGAGCCATCCGGATCGCTTGCTGTTGCAGTAAAGCTGACCGTGAGTGGCACGCCGCCACTGGTCGGAGTTGCTGTAATAGTAATCTGAGGCGGCTTCAGCGCACCGGTTAGCTCCTGAAGAGTCTTCTTAAGCCGTTCTGCGACAGCATAGGGTTTTTCTTTATCATCACATGACTTAATATAGTCATTTGAGGGGTTTCCCCCGGCACAGCCA
>FWWM01008686.1_pt1 | contig 19325 bp, 15 predicted proteins | sample 2228351 | NCBI WGS metagenome assembly FWWM01 (sample SAMEA103939774, study PRJEB20133) | metagenome
TTATCTTATTATTTCAGAATTGGCAAAAGTCTTTGAAATTTTATTTCCTCTTTGTACCAATATTCAACGATCGTTTAGGTTTGGTACATATTTTATATATAAAAAATATATAAAAATAAAATATATAAAATATATAAAATAGGTAAGGTAGGTAAGGTTTAAACCAATATTCCAACATCAGATCTCTTAAAGTCTTTGATTCCCAGAGGCTCAATGAATATTCTCAATATTATTAAAATAATCTTGATAAAACCATTAAGGTGTTCTAGGTTATGAGCCAAGACAGGGTATTGACAATTCTCTAATTCCCCAGTAATATATTATATTATTGATACTATGGGGCTGACGAGCTTTGACAAAAGATTTATTAGGGTAAGTGGCAGGCGAAGTTGCTGAATCTTCTAAAAATCAGCAAAACCATACTTGCCAAACCTCAAATGGCATTTGCTGCCGCTTAATTCGGTAGCCGTTCTCTCTGGTATGTCTTGTATCCAGGGATGAGCGTCGTTTACAAGACTTAGATTTCAGAACCAGCCTGAGTTCTGGGATCGAAGATTTTCCAGGCTGGATTTGGTGGTTTTTGTTCAGTTTTTACCATCAAATTGAGACTTTAACTGGACTATGTCTGTAGAAGCTTACTCTAATATCTTTTGGACGGGGATGCAACTTCCCCCAGCTCCATCTATGGACAAGCCAAAAACAAAGAAGGCTTGCCCATAGATGGAGCTGGGGATAAAGTAAGTCAATTAGCGGAGATGGAGATTAGAGGCCATTGAATTATTATAGTAAATTTCTCTATTTTAAAAATAGCCCCTGGGGCTATTTTTTATATCTTATTATTTTTTCTATTTTTCTTTTAGCTTCTCTTTCTTTGATTGCCTTGCGCTTATCGTAAAGTTTTTTACCTCTACCAATACCTAATTTTATTTTGACTAAATTTCTTTCCAAAAATACTTCCAAAGGCACCAGAGTTAATCCTCGCTCTTTTAGTTTGCCCACCAGAGCATTGAGTTCCTTTTTGGTTAAGAGAAGTTTGCGGTTTCTTTGAGGATTGTAATTTTTGTCTTCAGAATATCTATAAGGAGCAATATGGGCATTGATAAGCCAAAGCTCTCCTTGGGGGTCGAGGGTGGCAAAAGAACCTCTAAGATTGATCTGACCTGTTTTGACTGATTTGACTTCAGGCCCAGTAAGAACAATTCCCGCTTTATAAGTATCCTCTATTTTGTAATCAAATAAGGCTCTTTTATTTTTGGCTAAAATCTTTCCCATACATTACTATTATATATTAACACGGCAATCAAATTAAGGTATACTGAAGATGTATGATTAAAGAGAAAATAAAAAATTTAATCAAAAGAGCCATCGAGCAAGCTCAAAAAGAAAAAAAACTACCCCCATTTGATATTCCAGAAATTGTAGTTACTCGCCCCACTGACAAAAGATTTGCTCACTATGATTTTACTACCAACATACCCGCTGTAATTGCCCCAATAATTCAAGAAAGGGATTATGATAAGATTAGTGGCCTCATTGCTGAGAGGATGCCTAAAAGTAAGTTGGTGGAAGAGGTAAAGCCAGCTTCTGTATTTATCAATTTTAAAGTTTCAAGTGAATATCTTATCTCCGCTTTAGCTGAGATTTTAGAAAAAAGAGAAAATTATGGAGCCTCTAATTTAGGTCAGGGCAAGAAGGTGCAGGTAGAATTTATTTCCGCCAACCCCACCGGTCCTCTAACATTAGGTAATGGGAGAGGGGGGTTTGCTGGTGATGTCCTCTCGGGAGTTTTAGAAAAAGCAGGATATAAGGTGACTCGGGAGTATTTTGTGAATGACAAAGGTAGGCAAATCGAGATTTTAGGATACTCAATTTTGGCAGCTTTGGGATATGTGGGCCAAGAGAAAGAGGTCTATAAAGGCAAGTATATTAATGATTTAGCCAGGGAGCTTGAAGGCCAGATAGACCTAACAGAAGAAACACCCTTTAGAATTGGTCAAGCTGCTGCCTCCTTGATTTTAAAAAAATTAATTAAAAAAACAATTAAAAAAATGCAAGTCAAATTTGATGCCTACTTTCAAGAATCCTCTCTTTATGAGGAGGGGGGTTGGGATATTAAAGTTTTAGAATATTTTAAAAGGAAAGACTTAATCTATGAAAAAGATGGTGCTCTGTGGTTTAAGGCAAAAGAGTTAGGGGATACTCAAGATTGGGTTTTATACAAGTCAGATGGTCAGCCAACTTATTTTCTTTCTGATATTGCCTATCATCTGGAAAAATTTCAAGGTCGCAAGTTTGATAAAGTAATTAATTTCTGGGGAGCGGATCACAGCAGTCATGTCCGTCGCCTCAAGACAGCTATGTCTGTTTTTGGCTTCAGGGAAGAACTGGAGATTGTTATTTCTCAATTTGTAAGATTGGTAGAGAATGGCAAAGAGGTTAAGATGTCTAAAAGAGAAGGCAAGTATGTAGCCCTGGATGAATTACTTGATGAAATTCCTCTTGATGTAGTCCGATTTTTCTTTTTGATGCCTTCAGTTGATCGGCATATGGATTTCAACCTTACTTTAGCCAAAGAAAGATCTCAAAAAAATCCTGTTTATTATGTTCAATATGCCTATGCTCGACTTTCAGGCATTCTGCGCCGGGCTGGCTCAGGATTCAAAGTTCAAAACTCAAAGTTAGCTTTACTAAACCATCCAGCAGAGATGGCCTTGATAAAAGAGTTGGTCAAATTTCCAGAATTAGTAGAGGAAATTGCTTCCAACTATCAAGTTCATCATCTCCCTTATTATGCCATCTCCCTAGCTGATAAATTTCACAATTTTTATGAAAAATGTAGAGTATTGGATGCCAAACAAGGCAAGCAATTAAAGGAGGCACGAGTGATGCTTCTGGAGGCGACTAAGATTGTTTTGAAAAATACCTTTAACCTTTTGGGTATTTCTGCTCCCCAAAAAATGTAGTCGACAAAAATCCTTTTTAGAAATACTTTTAATCTACTATCTCTACTACTGGAAGTTAATGTCCAATGATTAACTTTTTCGATAATTACTATATTCAAACTTTTTTAAGATTTTTTCTGTTTCTCTTGCTTCTTCGACTTGGGGATTTGATTGAGGCCTTGTTTTAATCCTCCCAATACCATGTCCTAGAATTGCCAATTCTGCTACCCTTTTATTGGCTTTATATATCTTCTGGGTAATTTCCAATCCTATTTCTTAACAGGTATTATGGGATATTCTAACTGAGATAGGAAGTGAGTTTTTTGACACCCACCTTTTTGGGATTTTCTATTGCAGAGATCTATTTTATATCCGCCAGAGTAGGCTGAGGCCTTCAACGTCGTTTAATCAAAAATAGATTCAAAATAAGTTCTTATAAAAGAACTCTACTTCTTCAATTTTTCAAACTTCACTATTATACTATTCAGTATGGTAGTGGGGTAGTAATAAGATGGTGAATTTTTGCTAATTTCCTTTTAAGGGATGGATGAGCTAAAACAACCCCTCTCGGAATATAATACCCAGTTAAATAAAAACATTGTCTAAGATTAGACAATGTTTTTGGTTGGGCAATATCAATATAATAATTTAGTAATATAAAAGGAGCTAAACTAAAGTCCGAATTGATAGATTTTGTTATTGGAAAGGATATATCCTTTTTTAGATTTTTCTTCAATATAGAGGCTCGAAATATTGGCAAACTCATCAGCATTGAGTTGTTTTATAAACTCCCCCTCTGAATTTAAAACAACAATTCTTTTATTTTCAGGGTCAGCAATATAAAGATTTTGGGTAGTTTCTGAGGCATAGATATCAACAGGATTATTGAAGGAAGAAGGTAGGTTTTTCACTTTAAAGTCGGCTAGAGTTGTCCCTTGAGTGATTTTGGTTAATTCCCCATCTTTATGAAGCACATAGACGAATGTAGAGATGGCAATAGCTTGAGGATTTTGGTTAATTCCCCATCTTTATGAAGCACATAGACGAATGTAGAGATGGCAATAGCTTGAGGATTTTTTAAGCCAGAGATGTATTGGAAAGGTTTTGAAAAGCCAGAATAAGTTTTCCAATATTTGTAAATTTGGCCCTCTTCTGTAAGAAGATAGAGATTGCCCAAATAATGAGCGGCATCCATTCCTTTTTGCCATTCAGTACCGATAGGAAGAGTAACTTTAGTTAGCTTTCCTTCTTCAAGTCGCCATAATTGGGGAGCCTCTGAGTAGGCTAAAATTTTCCCCTCGATATTAACTAAAAATTTAAGCTTGGAGCCAATTTCACCTTCTCCTATTATTTCATTTTTATTCTCTTTAGGATTATGGGAGTAGATTTTGTTGGTGGGGGTGGCGATAGAATAGAATTTAATCCCATCAAATACCAGATTTGAGGTTTGGGTATTTTGTTCCAGAGTACTGAAATCAGTCAATAATGTGGGAGTAAGCTTAACAATTCCTTCAACTTTATCAAGGTCTTCTTCAATCTTTCCAAGAAGCAACAATACCTGCTCAGGTTTGTAGATTACCTCAAGCAGGCCTTGGGCAAGTTTTTGAGCCTCGTTTAGCAATGTCTTGGCTTTCTTTCTATCACCAATAATTAGAGCCTGAAGTGCTGCTCCCTCCTTTGTTTCAGCTTCGGTTAAAATAGATTCATATTTGTTTATAAGTCTTTTTTGATTTTGCCTTACAATCATAAAAGTAATGCTGGAGGCAAGCAGTAATAGACAAATCATAAAAATTGCCAGATAGCGGCGAGAAGTTTTATCTCTGAGGTCAGTAATTTTTAGTTTTTTAATATCTCCTATAATTAATCGGGTGTATTTTTTTATAACCAGACCAATATATTTTAGCCCCTCACCCAGAGAGCTGAAAAATCCTTCTCTCCAAGATTCTTGTTTTGTTTGTTCCTGAGAGATAGTTTTTGGGGGAGTAGGTTTCCTAAATGGTGTTTTTTGGAAGGTAGATGAAGTTTTTGATAATTTGTGGACAGTGTTTTGAATGAAAGGTATGATATTTTTTTGAGTAGTTTTTTTGGTTTTAGCCCAAAGGGTCCTCACCCCAATAGCCCCCCCTCCAATAATTATTTTGATTAGCTTTGTAGTTTTCTCTAGAATTGTTTCTGGTTTTTTAATCCAGACTTCCTCAGGCATCTCTTCTAGAGGTTCTTCAGAGATAGCTTTTTGAGTTTGAAGCTCTAATACCAAAAGGGAAATTCCCAAGGCATCTTCTTCTTGATGGAGAAGAGAAACAAGTTCTCCCACAGCAGCCGGAGGGGAATAATTACCCACTATATTTTTTAGTCTTTATTGAGAGATTTTATAAAATAATCCCGGAGTAGAGAAAATAATTGATACTGTTGTAGAAAAATACCCGATTGACCGAACGAATATTTTTCTCGCCGGAATCTCTGCCGGTGCATCGTTCTGTCATCATCTGGCTAATCGCCGACCTGATTATTGGCAAAAGTTTTAAGGGGGTCAAGTTTGTCTTGGGGTGGAGGTTTTTCAGTGATTTCAGTAAGAGTATTTTCTCTCAAAATATGAGCGGTGGCTGCTCCCACAGAGCTTAAGTCTAAGTGGTTTTGGTGCAGGCATCCTAAGACAGCATTGATTTTTCCCAACCAGAAGATTTCTCCTTCCTCAGCCAGGTCTCCTAAAAATTGGTTGGCTTTTTTTAGAGCTAATTCAAAACTAGCAAGAGGCTCTCTTTCTAAGTCTTTATAAAATTCTTCTTGAATTATTTTGATAAGCATCTCTCCAATTTCTGCGGATTGGGGAGAGGGACTGGCAATTTCGATGACAAGATAGAGAGTGCCATAATTTTTCTCTTCTGGGTTTTGAGGCTCATAAATAACGGCGGTGGAAAAACCTGCTTTCACTTTTGGTTTATGGGATAGGAGCTTACCAATTTTTGTGGCAAATTTCTCTTCCATTTTTTGACTAAAATTTAAAATTAAATTTGATATGTCAAATTCAACCTGCTAAAATTATTATACATCATAATTATATAATTCAAAAGGGAATGGAAGTGATTTTATCAGATCGCGATATCAAAAAATTTATCAAGTCGGGCCGAATTAAAGTTATTCCCAAGCCCAACTTTAAAAAACAGCTTGGTTCTGCTTCTTTAGACTTGAGGTTGGGCGGGGAGTTTCGTTTTTTTAAACACAGCCAAAAAGCACTTATTGATTCCAAGAAAAAAGCAACTTCAGAAGGTCTGACCGAGCTTATTAAACTTAAAAAGAGCCAACCTCTAATTCTTCATCCTGGAGAATTTGTTTTAGGAACGGTGGAAGAATATATTAAACTGCCTTCTAATTTAGCGGCTCGGATTGATGGTCGTTCTTCTTGGGGGCGGTTAGGAATAGTGGTTCATTCAACTGCTGGTCATGTTGATCCTGGGTTTGAAGGAAGGTTAACTTTAGAAATCTCTAATATCGGTAATATACCTGTTTTACTCTATCCAGGACAGAGAATCTGTCAGTTGGTTTTTGAGGTTTTGTCTTCGGAGGCGGAGATTCCTTATAGTAAAAAAAGTGGGGCCAAGTACTTTGGTCAAAGTTCAGTTGAAGGAAGTAAGTTAGAATAATTAAATACAATTTTCCAATTGGGTTCTTTTAAAACTTATAAAACTTAGCTCAGGGAGGTGTTTTTATTGAACTTCCAGACAAAGATTTGTCAAATTTTTGGTGTTAGGTATCCTATTATTCAAGGGGGCATGGGAGTTTTGGTGTCTAATTGGAGATTAGTTTCCGCAGTAGCTAACTGTGGAGGAATGGGAACTTTAGCAGGAGCTGGTTTAACACCCTCCAAACTAATAGAAGAAATAACCAAGACAAGGAAAAATACCAAAGGAGTTTTTGGAGTCAATTTAATGACTGTTCAAAAAGAATTTAGTGAATTACTTCAAGTTTGTATTCAGAGTAAAGTTGACTTTGTAACCCTGGGTGTGCTGGATTCTCAAGAGATGCCCCAAGGGCTCTCAAGGAAAATAATATCTTTTCTTTTGTACTTGTCTCCTCGCTCAAAGCAGCAAAGCTGGCAGTTCGATCTGGTGCCTCAGGAATTATTATTGAGGCTCCAAGTGCAGCTGGAGGACACCTAGGTATTCAGGAGAGAGATGAAGAGTGTTTCCAAAAGCACTTACAGGCCTCGGTCTGGCAACTTTTAGAGGAGATTGTACCTGCTCTTTCTGATTTTCAAGGTCCTATTGTGGCTGCAGGGGGGATTCTCAATGCCCAAGATATTAAAAGAGCAGTTGTTTTAGGAGCTGATGGGGTCCAGATGGGAACTAGATTTGCTTTGAGTTGGGAGTCGAATTTTTCCCCTCAAGCTAAAATGAAGCTTTTAGAAGCTGGAGGCACTAAAGTGATTACCTCTCCATTGGGATTGCCAGCCAGGGTGATTGACTCTCAGAAAGTTGAGAGTCTTCCCAAGATGAAGGATATAGCAAAATGCGAGCAATGTCTGAAAATTTGCAATCGAGAATATTGTATTCTTTCATCCCTAAGAGAGGCTCTTCCTGGAGGAGATGTTGAGAGGGCTCTGATCTTTTCAGGAGTTAGAATTGGTGAAATTAAAGATATATTAAAAGTTGAGGAGATCTTTCAAATCTTAGAAGGAGATCTATAATTTACAAGGCAGAGCTTCTGGGATATTAATTACAGTAAAATCTCTGCCTTTTTTATTTGACAAACCATCTCTTTCTATTTAAGATAAGGTGTTTAGGGCATCTTGAAAATTAAATATCTTTAAAAGGAGGCGAAGAAGATGAAGATTTGTCTTATTGAGCCTGGTTCACCTGGCTTCCATGTTTTTAGTAAATACCCCATGCCTCGTCTAGGGCTTCCTATAATTGGCACTATTTTACGTAACATGGGCCATGAGGTTACAATTCTTTGTGAGGATATTCTGAAGAAAGATAAGCGCCCCCTTAACTGGTCTTCTATTTTTGGTTCAGATTTGGTAGGAATCTCTAGTATTACTTCTACAGTTCCTAAAGCTTATGCGATTGCAGACAAAATAAAGGAAAAGGGAATCCCTGTAATTATAGGAGGACCTCATGTTACATTTTTACCCGAAGAAGCTCTAGAGCATTGTGACTATGTGGTTCGAGGTGAAGGAGAAAAGACAATCGTTGAGTTTATCCAAGTATTAGAAGATACTAGTAATTCTAAAACAATGAGTGATGTTTGTGGACTTTCCTTTAAGGAAGGTACAAGGATAAGACATAATCCAGACAGATCTATGATGACAGAAGAAGAGCTGGAATCCCTTCCGTTTCCCGACCTTACTCTAATTGAAGGTCATGAAAAAATCAAAATTATGCCCATTATGACAAGTCGGGGTTGTCCCTTTGGTTGTAAATTCTGTTCGGTCACTGCTATGTTTGGCAGAAAGTATCGTCGAAGAAGTGTTGAAAGTGTAATTTTAGAGATAAAAGAAAAAAATCCTAAACAAATCTTTTTCTACGACGATAACTTTGCAGCCGATATTAGAAGAAGCAAACAGCTTCTCTTAAGGATGAAAGAGGAAGGTTTGAGTATTCCTTGGTCAGCACAGATAAGAACAGATGCCACTAAGGATTATGAGTTCATTGCTCTCTCCCAAGAAACAAAGTGTTTCCTGTTTCAGATAGGTATGGAATCGATTAATCCTGATACATTAGTGAGCTATAGCAAATCCCAGGATGTCAAGGATATTATTCGAAGTATAAAAACTTTACGAGAGCATAAGATAAGAGCTCACGGAATGTTTGTACTTGGCGCTGACTCTGATAAGGTGGAAACAATTAGGGAGAGTGTTAGTTTTGCCAAGAAACATAAGATATTTACTGTACAGTTTCTGGTTTTAGTGCCATTTAAAGGAACTCAGATTTTTGAAGAACTGGAAAAACAGGGAAGAATCTTTACCAAGGACTGGTCTCTTTATGATGGTCATCATGTGGTTTTTGAACCTAAGGAAATGAGCGTATATCAACTACAGAGGGAATCTTTCTTGGCGATGAAGGAGTTTTATTCTCTTTGGAGATGCCTGGGATACCTCTTTACATTCAGATTCATAAGAGCCTATTTCGGCTATGTAGGATATAAGATAGTGAAAAAGTGGGAAAAATCTAATAAAAGGTTGTTTGAGAGCCTAAAGAAAAAATCATCTAAAGGGTAGAGTGCTAAGTTATCTTAGCAGAATCTCTGCCTTTTTTATTTGACAAACTATCTCTTTCTATTTAAGATAAGGTGTTTAAGGCATCTTGAAAATTATTATATTGTATCAATCTTAATTCTCTGGCACCGCCAGTTTAGATAGAGTTTATTAATTAGTTTGGTTAGCAAGGAGGTGAAAAGAAATGGATGTTTTCTCGGAAATTGTTGAGTTAAAAAGGGAGATTGAGGAAGAATTACTGCTTAAGGAAAATGTAATAGGGGTAGCTGCAGGATATAAAGAAACAGGGGGCCAAAAGACCTCCAATTTAAGTGTAGTATGTCTTGTAGAACATAAGGTACCAGAATTCCAACTGCTTGCTAAAGATCTTATTCCAAAGAATGTCCAGGGAGTTCCCCTAGATGTTCAAGAGACAGGGAGGATAGTGGTTTTTAGTTCTCCCCACAAGACCTATCAGAGGCCTTGTAAAATGGGGACCTCTGGAGGTCACTACCTGACTACTGCAGGAACAAATGGGGAGCTTCTCCGGGACAAAGGAGAATGGAAGCTATGTATTGGAACCAATAACCATGTGGCTGCCAACTCCAACCAGGCACGGGTTGGCGATCCCTATCTTCAGCCCGGGCCTTATGATGGAGGATGGAATATCGAGAAATATATAATTGGAAATCTTTTGCGCTTCGTTCCTATAATCTTTCAGAATGAGGAGAATGGAAATGAAGAGAAGAGTTGTCCTGTAGCTCAGTTTTGGGCTGGGATTTACAACTCTCTAGCCCAGATTTTGGGAAGAAAAACTAGACTTAAGGCAGTAGTCCCAGTAGTCCCTCACAGAAGAAATCTTGTAGATGCCGCTTTAGTAGAAGTGAAGAATCCTAAATATGTCAGAAAGGAAATTATGGGCATAGGAGTTCCTAAGGGACTGAGAGAAGCAGAACTAGGAATGAAAGTTCAAAAATCAGGAAGGACCACCGGCCATACTACAGGTGGCATAATTGATGGTCTTGACACTGTAGTGGATGTTGACTATGGGGGGAGAGTGGCTCGTTTTGAGCGCCAGATTTATATTTCCGGGGAAGGATTTTCCCGAGGTGGAGATAGCGGAAGTTTAATTCTGGATATGGAGAGGTATGCTGTGGGCAAGCTCTTTGCTGGCAGCGATAACAGCACCATTGCTAACCCAATTCATGCATACTTGCAGGCTCTAGGAGCTTTTCTCATAACAGAGAGCGGTCATGTGGGATAAAGATAAAGAAGAATATAAAAGGGTTAAAGAAATTAAAGAAAAATATGAAAACTTCTTGATGTCAAAAAAGGGGGTTGTTGGTTGCGGGATCGGCTATAAGGAAATTAAAGGCAAAAAGACCAATATATTATCGATAGTATGTTATGTAGAAAAAAAATTCCCCCAGAGGAACTATCAAATAAAAATTTGGTTCCTCAAGAACTCGAGGGGGTTCCCCTCGACATTCAAGAGACGGGGGAATTCAAAATAAGATAGTCTTCAGCCAGCTTTTTGAGGTCCCAAGGACAGCAAAAAGCTGGCTTATTTTTATGTTGACAGAATTTTCCATATATTTTATGATGGAATATCTTTGAGGTTTAATAATTTCATATCTTTATTTAGCTTACCGAAAGGAGGTAAATTGATCAGGGCAAAAGACTCCAGATTGAAGAGAGCCCAAAGGGTGGTCCAAAGTAGTAAAAGCTTTCTCTTAGCTCATAGTGGAGTATTGGAATGCGAGGCCCAGAGACTTAAAAATGGCCAGGTAGTAATTATTTGTTATCTGGACAAGGGACAATTCCAAGAGCCCTCAAAGAGACCTCTGCTTCTTAGCATTGAAGGATTTGATATAGTTGCCGTTGAAGTAGAAGACAGAAAAGAGTTCCAAATGCAGTTAGAGAAGAAGAGGTCTTTACTCGAGAGAGGGGCGAGATTTCTGGTTCGATTGATCTTCGGGGCAATCCGCCTTTTTACCTTCATTGCTTTAGTTGCCGCTATGTTATATATCTAGAGTAACCAGATATCAATTCCTCAGCTAAATATTAATTATCCTCAAACTCTCATAAGAGTCATCTTAATCTTTTCTTTTTATCTTTATCTTTATTTTCTGGTTCGAGGGGGATAAAAATTTATAAGTCAAAATTTATAAGTCAATTTCTTACAGGAGGAGTTGGTTCCTTTTTTTATTGGCGAAATAAGATATAATTAACTTAGATGTTGGGCGATTAAAAAATAAGATTATTCATTATGGTTGGGGAGATTAAAGTTTTACATTTTGGAGATCTCCATTTGGGAATGGAGAATTATGGCAAATTAGATCCCAAAACAGGCCTAAATTCTCGTTTTTTTGATTTTTTAAAGGTACTGGATAAAATTGTTGAAGCCTCCAGAGATACTGATTTAGTGGTTTTTGCTGGCGATGCTTATAAAACTAGAGAACCTTCTCAAACCTACCAGCGAGAATTTGCCAAAAGGATTAAAAAAATTGCTGAGTTTTGTCCTATTGTTTTGGTGGTTGGCAATCATGATACTCCCATTGTTAGCTCAAAAGCCAATACCTTAGATATTTTTAAAGCTTTAGGAGTAGAAAATGTTTATGTGTCAGGAAAGCCCGAAATACTGAGGTTAAAAGTTAGAGAGGGCGAGGTTCAGGTTGCCACCTTACCTTGGTTAACTAAAAATAAACTTTTAGGCAAGGCAAGTAGAAATAAATCAATTGATGAAGTTAATCGGTTAGCTACGGAAAAATTAATCGCGATTGTAAAGGAGCTGAATAACAAAATAGATAAAACTATTCCCTCTATCTTAGTAGCTCATGTGTCTGTTTCCGGAGCTGTTTTTGGTTCCGAGCAAAATGTTATGTTGGGAAGCGATTTAATTCTACCCCAATCTCTTCTTGAAAATTCCCATTTTTCCTATATTGGGTTGGGGCATCTTCATCGATTTCAAATACTGAGGGAATCTCCCCCAATTGTGTATTGTGGTTCTCCAGAGCGAATTGACTTTTCAGAGAGTGCTGAAGACAAGGGTTATGTTATGGTAAGCCTTAAGGAATCAAAATCTAAAGGTCCCAACTCAAGATTTGATGTCAAGTACCAATTTATAAAATTACCGGCTCGGAATTTTGTACCTGTAGAGATTGTTTTGAAAGAGGGGGAGAATAATCCCACCGAGAAAGTAATTTCGGAAATTAAAAAATATGATATTAGGCAGGCGGTGGTGAAATTGACTATCATGGGCACCAAAGAGGCAGTTTTAGGGGTAGATACCAGAAAGCTGAAACAGGTTTTGGATGATGCCTATTATATAGCTGCTCTTAACAAGAAAATTGTTAGAGAGGTAAGAGATGCTGATGTCCGCTTTCTTGAGGAGTTATCTCCCATTCAAATTTTAGAAGAATATCTGAAATCCCAAAAAATGAAAAAGGCTAAGATTAAACTTCTTTGTCAAAAAGCTCAAGAGTTAATTAAAGAGATCGGTCAGAGTATATGATTCCTAAAAAAATTACTCTCCATAATTTTATGTCCTATGGTGAGACCAATGAGTCTCTTGATTTTTCTGCTTTTGATTTAGCTTGTCTTTCTGGGCCCAATGGAGTGGGCAAATCCAGTTTGTTGGAAGCAATTACTTGGAGTCTTTGGGGCAAAGCCCGAAGTTCTTCAGATGATGATTTAATACATCTAGGTCGAGATGAGATGAGGGTTGATTTTATCTTTGAAATTGGAGGCCATACTTACAGAGTGATTAGAAAGAGAAAGAAAGGTAAACAAAGCGATCTACAACTTTTTTCTCTGGTAGGTGAAAACTTTGAGCCTCTCCAGGAGGCCACTTTGCGTCAAACTCAATCTCAAATTGACAAAATCCTCCACCTTTCTTACGAGACATTTATAAACTCTGCTTTTATTCGTCAAGGCAAAGCCAATGAGTTTACGACTAAAAAACCAGCTCAACGCAAAGCCATACTTTCTGATATTTTATTTCTTTCTTTTTATGATTTATTAGAGCGGCAGGCTCGATTGCGGGCCAGAGAGAGGGAGATTGAAAGGCAAGGTTTAGAGCTTTATCTTCGGCAAAACGAAGAAGCTATCAAAAAGAAAGATAGCTACAAAAAAGAATACCAGAATTTACAGAGTAAAGCTTCTAATTTGAAAAAAGAGCTTCAGAAACAGGAAGATATAGTTTCTGGGCTAAGGGATCAAGTTTCCAAGTTAAACTTAACTAAAAAAAATTTGGGGGAAGTTGAGGATTCTATTTCTAAAATTAAAAGCGAAATTAGTAATTTGGAAGATGAGGCAAGGTTGCTTGAGGATGAGATTTCTCAAAATGAAAAGTTAATTAAAAGAAAGGAAGAGATTGAAAAAGGGGTTGATGAGACGCCCAAAAAGAAATTAGAGGAAAAATTAAAAAAAATTATTTTAGAGATAGAATCTTTAAGCATTTTAAATAAAAATGTTGAAGCTGAAGGTCAAAAGATAAATGAAAAAATTGATATCTTGAGCAGGGCCCAGGCTAACTGTCCTCTTTGCGGTCAAAGTCTGGACCAAAGTCATAAAGAAAAAGTAAAACAACAGTTGATTTGGGAGCGGGAGAAAAAAAGAGCTCTTTATAAAAAAAACCAGCTAAACATTAAAAAACTTACCAAAGAAAAATACAGAATTGAAGTAGAAATTAGTAAGTTAGATAGAGAGCTTACTAAGTATAAAGTTTTAAAGGAAAGATTAAGCCAAAGTATAGCTCTGGTTAAGACTCAGAGTCAAAACAGAAAGAAGTTAAAAGCTTTAATAGGTCAAAAGAAGGAGGAATGGAGGGGGAAAGCTGCTAAATTAGAGAACTTAAAAAAAGAAATTAAGAGACTCGGTCAACTCCAAGAAAAATTAAATGAAGAAACTCAAAAACTTCAAGCAATTCGGTTAAAAAATGATGAGATCCAAAATACCTTAGGGTCTTTGAAAGCTCAAATTCATCATTTAGAGGACTTAGAAAAAGAACTAAAAAAGCAAGAGGAGAGGTTGGGGGAAGTTGTTTCTGAAAAATTGGTTTATGATGAGTTAGCTTTTGCCTTTTCTAAAAAGGGTCTTCAAGCTATGATTATTGACCAAGTTATTCCTGAAATAGAAGAAGAAGCTAATGAGATATTAGCCCGGATGACTGATTCTAAAATGCAAATTCAACTTTTTACTCAAAAAGAAACTAAAACTACAGGGGAGATTGTGGAGACCTTAGATATTAGAATTAGTGATGAGGAAGGGGAAAGAGAGTATGATCTTTATTCGGGGGGTGAAGCTTTTAGAGTGGATTTTGCTTTAAGAATTGCTCTCTCTAAGCTTTTGGCGCGTCGGGCGGGAGCAAAATTGCAGTTTTTGGTTATTGATGAAGGTTTTGGCACTCAAGATGAGGAAGGTTTGAGACGCTTGGTTGAAGCCATTAATTCTGTATCTAATTATTTTGCTAAAATTATTGTGATTACCCACCTGGAACAGTTGAAAGATGTCTTTCCGGTAAGAATAGATGTTTCCAAAGACAAAGAGGGAAGTCATATTAGAGTTTTAGGATAAATTCTGGGGTTAGTTGCCAATTATCTTTTTTATATAGTTAAAAATTGATACAATTATATATAGATAAATTCTAAGTCCAAATTTAAGTTGATTATTATGACCTTACGCTCTTATTTATTTTTGATATTTATGGCCACTGTCCTCTGTTGGGGAGCATTTCTTTTGGCTCTTTTTAATACTAATCCTGAGGATGCGGGGGTTATGGCTTTAGTATCATTTTTTGGTAGTTTGTTTTTTGCCTTGATGGGCACTTTGACTTTAATAGGATTTTATCTTAGGGTTTATTTCTCCAAAAACGAGGTTATTTATGCTAATATGGGAATAGCTTTTAGGCAAGCCGTTTTATTTTCAATTTGTGTAATTGGGCTTTTAATCCTCCAAGCATTAAGGCTTTTAAATTGGTGGGATGGGATTTTATTTTGTTTAGCAATTTTATCACTGGAATTATATTTTAGAAGTAGATAATAATTATGCAAAGGGAATTATTACAACTCAAAAAGGAAGCCTTATTAGAAATTACTCAATCTCCTGATTTAGATAGATTAAATGAAGTAAGAATTAAGTATTTAGGCCGTAAGGGGAGGCTCACTTTAATTTTGCGAGGCTTGGGAAATTTGCCTAAAGATAAAAGGCCTCAAATTGGCAAATTAGCCAATGAAATAAAAGAAGAGATTGAGAAGGCAATAGATAGAAAAAGGTTGACTGTGAGGAGGGAGACAATTAGCCAATTAATAGAAGAGGAATGGGTTGATATTACTCAGCCGGGAACCAAACTCCAGCCGGGGCATATTCATTTAGTTTCTCAAATTTTAAAGGAAACTGTAGAGATATTTTTAAGAATGGGTTTTAGTATTGTTTCCACCCCCGAAGTTGAAACTGTCTATTATAATTTTGATTTTTTGAATACTGACAAAACTCATCCCTCACGGAGCTTGCAGGACACTTTCTATATCAGTGATAGAATTCTTCTTCGTACTCATTGTTCCACAATGCAGGGCCGAGTGATGGAGAAGCAAAAACCGCCAATTAAAGTTATTTCAGTGGGCAAGACTTATCGTCGTGATTACGATATTTCTCATACTCCCATGTTCCACCAAATTGATGGTTTGGTGATATCTCGCAAAGTAAACTTGGGAGACCTTAAGGGAACTTTGACTTATTTTGCTAAGGAATATTTTGGGCATGATAGAAGGATTAGATTTTATGGCCATTTTTTTCCTTTTACTGAACCCTCACTGGAGATGGAAATTGATTGTGGAATTTGTAGAGGTAGGGGTTGTAGATCTTGTAGCCGAACGGGGTGGATTGAACTTTTAGGGTGTGGGATGGTTCATCCCTATGTTCTAAGAAATGGTGGTATTGATCCTAAAAAATATCAAGGTTTTGCTTTTGGTGGCATTACACCAGAGAGACTGGGTATGTTAAAATATGGGATCTCGGATGCTCGCCTACCTTATGAGAATGATATTAGATTTTTAAAGCAATTTTAGGAGTTTGAAGTATGCGATTGCCCCTTTTTTGGTTAAGAGAATATATTAACTGTCAGCTTTCTCCAGATCAATTGAAAGAGAAATTGATTTTATCTGGAACAAATGTTGAGAGTGTAGAGAAGATTGATGGGGAGATAGTATTTGACTTAGAAATCACTCCCAATAGGCCAGATTGCCTATCAATAGTGGGTTTGGCCCGAGAGGTAGCTGCTTTAACTGGCCAAAAGTTAAAATTACCCCCAATTAAGAAACCAAAACCAAGCGGGTTAAGACATCCCTTATTTGTGGAGGTAAGAGATGCTAATTTATGTCCCAGATACACAGCCGCTGTTATCTCTGGGTTGAAAGTTACTTCCTCGCCGAAATGGATCCAAAAAAAATTAGTTGCCTCTGGGCTTCGTCCGGTTAACAATATAGTGGATATTACAAATTATGTAATGTTGGAGCTTTCTCAGCCTATTCATGCTTTTGATTATGAGAAGATAGAAGGCAAAAGAATTATTGTTCGTCGAGCCAAAGAAGGAGAAAAAATTAGAACCTTAGATGGAGTTGAGCGGAAGTTAAGTAGAGATATTTTAGTGATTGCCGATAGCAAAAAGCCAATTGGTATTGCTGGCGTTATGGGTAATGAAACCACTGAGGTTAGTAAAAAGACCTCTATTATTGTTTTAGAATCAGCAACATTTTTCGGCCCTAATATCAATAATACAGGTCGCCTTTTGGGTTTGCGAACTGATGCCCTGGATAGATTTGAGAAGGGCCTGGGTGTAGAGTCAGCTATTTCTGGTTTGGAGAGATGTATTAATTTAATTTTAGAAATTTGTGGTGGAAAGCTAGAAGAAGTTTTTGACATTCAGAATACCCCTCCCAAGTTATCTAAAATTAGGTTTGATTGGGATCTGCCAGAAAGGCTGTTGGGGATTAAGATTCCAAAATCAGAAATGGTGAAGATTCTAACCTCCTTAGGATTTAAAATTAAAGATTCCCTTGTCCTGCCCCCTCCTTGGCGGGGCGATATTTCAATTCCAGAAGATTTGGTTGAGGAAATTGGTAGAATTTATGGGTATGAGCAGATACCTCCGACCTTGCCTGTAGAAGAGTTTCCTCTCCCTCAAATTCATAAAGGGATGATAGTTGAAAATTTAACAAGAGCTGTTTTCAAAGCAGCTGGCTTTTATGAGGTTTATAACTATTCTTTTATCAGCAAAGATTTGATAAGAAAGACTGAGTTAGATGAAACAAAAGCCCTCCGAATCATTAATCCCTTAACTCCAGAATTTGAATATCTGAGGACGAGTTTAGTTCCCAGTGTTCTTCAATCTACCCTAAAAAACTTGAGGAATTTGGAAAATTTCAAAATTTTTGAGTTATCTAAGGTGTATCTACCAAGAGGTAAAAATCAACTTCCCCAAGAGCGGTTGAGGTTAACAGGAGCTTTGCTGGTTCCCAATTCATTTTATCAGGCTAAAGGCATGGTGGAATTATTAGCCGATGAACTCAATATTAAAAATATCAATTTCCAACCTGCCAGAGAGGATATCTACCACCCTGGAAGATGTGCTCAAATCTTGGGAGGAGGAAAAAGTATTGGTTTTGTCGGTGAAATTCATCCTCTAATTTTGGAGAGGTTTAATATCAAAAGAAGGGTAGGTTTATTGGATTTAGATTTTGAAAAGATAGTTAAGTTAGCTAATTTGGCCAAAAAATATAAACCTATTCCTAAATATCCTCCAGTAAAGATGGATTTATCTTTTATTGTTCCAGAAAGAGTGCTGTATAGGGATATTCTTAGTGTTATGAGGAGAGCAGGCGGTAAGTTGGTGGCCCAGATAGAATTATTTGATGTCTATCGTAGTAGACAGATTGGTAAAGGCAAAAAGAGTCTTTCATTTTCCATTACTTATCAGGCTAGAGATAGGACTTTGTCTGATGAAGAAGCCAAAAAGGTACAAGAGAAAATTATCAAAGCTCTAAAAGATAGATTGCAAGCAGTAATTAGAGAAAGATAGATTCGTTGGCCATTACTAATTCATAATTCTATGATTGATTTAAAAAATACCTCAGGACTGTATCTAAAATTTGATGAAGAGAATCAAAGGCTTATTTTTGGTGATGATTTAATAGGTAGGGAGCCAGATAGGCGGACTTTTCAGGAATTGAGAGAAGTTTTGTTTGACAAAGATTACAAGATAGATAGGGCTGAGATTCTTTATTTAATGTATCGGGGGGTTTCCCGAAAGAGAGATATCGACACCTTCAATAGATATAATTTTAGATATGATGTTACAGTAATTTTTCCCAAAGTTCTAGGGAGAGAGTTTAATAAAACTCTGGGCCATTATCATCCTCAAGTTTCAAATACTGCTCTCACTTTTCCTGAGATTTATGAAGTTCTTTGGGGCCAAGCTTATTATTTGATTCAGAAGGTTGACTTTTCCGATTTAGAGAAGCAAAAAGTAGAGGAGGTAGTGGCTTTCCAAGCTACCAAAGGAGATAAGATAGTCATCCCTCCAAATTATGGCCATATTACAATCAACCCTAACTCTAAGGAGACTCTTATTATGGCTAACATTACAGCAGAAGGATTTTCTTCTATTTATGAGCCAATTCAAAAAGCTGGGGGAGGGGTTTATTTTAGAGTTAAAGACCAGTGGATAAAGAATAAAAATTATCTTAATATCCCTCCCCTGAAAGTTAGAACCAAGAGGCAGATTTCTATCTTGAATTTGGAACCCTCCAAGCCCCTATATTTTCAATGTATTGAAAATCCCCAAAACTTTAGTTGGCTTAAAAACCCCCAAGGGCATTTAGATGAGTTTTTAAATCTCTTGTAATAGGTGTTTATTGATGATAATAGGATCAAAAAAACCGCCCGGAGGCGGTTTCTTTGATTAGCCAATAATGGTTTGGACTTGTTTGAGAAGATCCGATATTTTCTGGCGGTGTTCCTTAATTTTTTGGTCAAGCTCATCATGTTTTCTTTGAAGTTCAGTCAGTTGTTTTTCTAAGGCATCTTTTTCTGCTTTTAAATTATCCAACTCCACTAAAGCCTGAGCAACTTGGTTTGCTAGGTCTTTTAGAGCTCGGCCATTGATAACTGGCTCCTCTTCCGCTGGCTTGGGG
>FWWM01008687.1_pt1 | contig 19323 bp, 19 predicted proteins | sample 2228351 | NCBI WGS metagenome assembly FWWM01 (sample SAMEA103939774, study PRJEB20133) | metagenome
TTGGATGCGGAAGCAGTGGGCGTATTTGCAGGGGCAGCGGTCGGGCAAGGTTATCTCCAAACCGACCTCCGTTTGACGGAAGGCTAACTCGCCCTTATGCCCCAACAACTCAACCTTGACAACCTTCACCCCACTGTTTGTTGACAGCGACTTGATAACTGTTTTGCCATTTTCCGTCCATCGCATTTGGAAAGCATAGAGGGTGTTGCCTTTCGCAGTGAAGCGGAAATCTTCGGCTGTCCAATCCACGCGGGCTTCTTTGAAGGGACCGGCAGGCAGCCGCAAGTTTGGTCCTTCACCCGCCACTTTCCACGGGCGCGTCTCGTAAATCCCTTCCCCATTCACCTGTATCCATGCTGCCATCTCTTCCAAGATGTAAAGGCACTCTTCGTCAATGGTGCCATCAGGGCGCTGAGGGACATTGAGCAACAAGTTACCGTTCTTGCTCACGATGTCCACCAACATGGTGATGATTTGCTCGGGCGTTTTGTAAGGGTAGCGGACATTGTAAAACCAGTCGCCGATGGAAGTGTCGGTTTGCCACGGGTGGGGGAAGATATCCGCTTGCGCTCCCCGTTCAATGTCCAAAACGCCCACAGGGTAAATGTCGGGGCTGGCATCTTTTTGCGTGTAAACGGCTTGGTTGATGCCACCGTGCAAACGGGCGCTGGTGTTGTAAAGGTGAGCAATGAGGTGCAACCCTGCTTCGGGATGCTCCCGACCGAAGGGCACGGTTCCGTCAGTGTAAAACAAGTCAGGATGGTGTTGGTCAATCAAGTCCTTCATCCGCTCAAACCAGCGACGATGCCACCAACGGTTGTTCGTATACCAACCTTCACGCGGCTCATCTCGGTTGGGGTGATAAAGGTCTTCGTAAGCAGGGTCGTTGCCGTCGTAGGGGACACCTGCGTAGGGTCCTTCCTTGTCAGCGCCCTTGTTCACGACCCACCAGCGGAAGGAGGCGCCCAAGTGTTCGCTGACGCCGAAGTGAAGCCCATGCCGTCGGGCAGCATCCCGCCACAAAGCGATGATGTCGCGACGGGGACCAAAGTTGACAGCGTTCCAACGATGGTGGCGGGAGTTCCAAAGGTCAAAGTTGTCGTGGTGACAGGCTAATGCAACGAAATACTTTGCTCCTGCCCGCACATACAGTTCCATCAGTTCGTCCGGGTTGAACTTCTCCGCTTTCCAGAGTTGGACGATGTCCTTGTAGCCGAACTTGGATGGGTGACCGTAAACGCGCCAGTGGTAGCGATACTGCTCGTGCCCTTCTACATACATGTGGCGGGCATACCAGTCGCCGAACATAGGCACCGACTGCGGACCCCAGTGCGCCCATAGCCCCAACTTTGCATCGCGGAACCATTTCGGGCACTCAAACTGACGCAGCGACTCCCAAGTTGGCTCAAAGGGACCCTTTGCGATTTCAAAAGTTTGGTTGGTCACTTGCTTTTCAGCGCTACCAGCCCTTTCAGGCAATTGCCCTTGCATCCACGCTCCCATTCCAATCACTCCCAACCGCACGAGCATATCTCGCCGCGTCACGGTGAACGCCTCCGTTGCGGGCTAATTGAAGCCTGCCCAATGTTGGGGGAGCGATGCCACTTAGTAGGTGACGAAAGGCAGCAGACCCATGATGCGGGCGCGTTTGATGGCAACGGCTAACTGCCGTTGGTGGCGGGCGCAGTTGCCCGTTTGGCGGCGGGGCAGGATTTTGCCCTTGCTGTCCATAAAGCGTTGGAGGCGGTTGATGCTCTTGTAGTCAATTTGGCGAACGCCTTCCAAGCACCATTGGCACCGCTTTTTCTTTTTCCGTCGCGCCGACATACTCTGTCTCACCTCAAAGCCTCCTTTTGGGTTTGGATTTGGTTCAGAAGGGGAACTCTTCGCCCTCCTCTTCGGGGGGCGGCAGTTCCTCCAAAACGGTGTCGTCAATGGGCATATCTTGCTCGGGCAAAAAATCGCTTTCCAGTGGTGTCGGGAAGCCACCTGAAACGGGAGGGGCAGCGGGAGCGATGCCTTCGGGGCGCCGCTCCATAAATTGGATGGTGTCCGCCCAAATTTCTGTTGCGACCCGACGCTGCCCCATTCGGTCGTTGTAACTGCGGGTGCGCAACTTTCCCTCTACCAACACCAATCGCCCTTTGGTCAAATAACTCTGCGCAAACTCCGCCAATCGGCGAAAGGTCACGATGCGAATGTAGTCCACTTGCTGTTCGGCATTGCGCCGAACCGGTCGGTTGACAGCAAGGCGAAAAGTTGCGATAGGGATGCCGTCAGGAGTGTAACGGACCTCTGGGTCCGCCACCAGCCGCCCGACCAGAATCACTCGGTTGAACATTCACAGCCACCTCCGTGCAAGCGTGCCCGTTGCGCGCTGAGGGTGCAAAAGGAGGGGAGGAGTTGCCCTCCCTCACTTGTTGCACGCTGCACGCAGGCACTTCAGCCAGGAATCTTGATGACCATATGGCGCAAGACTCGCTCTTCCAAGCGCAACATTCGCTCCAACTCGTTCAACAAATGCGGTGCTAACCAGAAGTTGAAGACGACATAGATGCCATGAGTGCGCTTCTTGATCTCGTAAGCCAACCGGCGGACATCGGAGACGCGCACATTGTCCACAACGCCCTCTCGCTGCTCCAGGAAGGTTTGCACCTTCTCAATGAGGGCGTTCAGTTCCTCCTTTGGGAGCCCGGCGTCCACCAGAAAGATTAACTCGTAACTGCGTGCCCCTTTCGGGATTTCCTTCTTCCGTTCCGGCGCCACTGTGGGCGCTGGCACCTCTGCAACGGTGACATCCTTTGCCTCTACAACTGGTTGTTCCTCAACAGCAGTTAGCGTTGGGGTCGCTTCAGCAACCTGTTCAGGTGCTGTGCCTTCCTGCTTTTGCTCTACTTCGCTCATTCTCGTCCCTCCTGCTGCCTTGTTTGGGTGTGTTTGCTTGGTGATACCTTGGGCAAATCGTCCGAAAAATTATAGCACACCTGCTACGGTTGGCTTTGTTCCGCTGCTTGCGCGATACCGTCCAGCAGCCGCTGGCTCATCTGCTCCACGATTTTGCGCACCAACTGTTGCACCAGTGCGCCGCCGATGGGCACGCGATACTCGTAGGTGACGGTCAACACCATGCGGGTTCCCTCAGGGTGAGGGAGGAAGCACCACTCTCCTTCGTAGCGTTCCAAGTCACCTTCTTGGAGGGCGAAGCGGCACACTTTGTTCTCCTCGTCCCACTCGTCTCGTTCCACCCATCGGGCTTTCAGGCCGAACATGGGCACCGACGCTTCCCACTCGCTGATCACCACGCGCCCATCCTCACTGCGTTCGCGGACGCGAATGGCAGTGACATAGTCCAGCCATTCAGGAAAGCGCTCCACTTGACGGGCAGCAGCGAACACTTGCTCCAAAGGCGCTTTCGCAACGCGCTCAACGGAGAGCGTCTCCGCCACAGACCTTCACCTTCCTTGCTTCAGCGACTGCAAGTAAGCCACCAACGCCTCCAAGTCTTCCTCGCTGCCTTCAAAGGGTGGCATGACAGTGTTGGGATTCAGCAGTTTGGGGTCGCGAAGGATTTCCTTCATCGTCTCCGCTGTCAGTTTGTTGCCCACATCGTCCAAACTGGGACCAATCTGCCCACCGATCCCGCCGACGGAGTGGCAAGTAGCGCAGCCGCTTTCGTCAAAAACAGCCTTGCCCTTCGCCAACTTGGGGTCGGTCGGGGTGGGGGCAGGATCGGGAGCCCGTTTAGCGACGGTCGGACCCGGCTCGTTTTTATCGCCTGTGTTGCCTGCCTGCTCATTGTTCGCTTTGCCGCACGCAAAGAGCATCAGTGCAGCAAGGGCAACCGTTGTTATGTGTATCGCCTTCATCGGCGGTCCCTCCTCTTTTTGGTTTTTTGTTTTCGCCGTCACAAATCGGTTCGCACTTCAAACTCTTCCACGACGGGGTTTGCCAGCAACTGGAGGCACATGGCTTCCACTTGCTGGCGAACGTCTTCCATTGTTGCGTTGTCGTCCAGCCACACCTCAATGAGTTTGCCGATGCGCACCTTTTGCACAGTTGTGTAGCCCAAGTTTTGCAGGGCTCGGGCGACCACGCGACCTTGAGCGTCGTCCAAACTGGGTTTCAAGCGCACCAAGACCGTGACTTTTGGCAAGGTCATCCCTCCAACCTTCGTCCACTTTTGCCCGCAAAATTTTGCCACGAAGGTGCGCCAAAATTTTACCATCGGTGACGAGAATGGCAACATGGGTTTACCTCGTCCGACATGGTGAAACGGTGTGGAACGCAGAAGGACGGTTGTGCGGGAGCACCGATGTGCCGCTGAGCGACGAAGGGTTGCGCCAAGCGCAAAAGGTGGCAGAGCGACTGGCGTCGGTGCCGCTCGCAGCCGTTTACACCAGCCCACTGCAACGGGCGCGCCAGACAGCCGAAGCCATCGCCTCTGCCCACCGATTGCCTGTGCGAGAGGAACCTGACTTGCGCGAGGTGGACTACGGCGAATGGGAGGGGCTGAAAGTCGCGGAGGTAGCGGAACGGTTCCCTGAAATGGAACGCCAGCGCCGAGAGGAACCACTCCGATTTGCTGCTCCCAACGGTGAGCCGATGGCTTCTTTCGCTGAGCGAGTGATTGCTGCCATCCAACGCATTGTCGCTTCCCACCCAGACGAGTGCATCTGCGTGGTGGCTCACCAAACGGTTAACCGCTTCATCCTGTGCTGGGTGCTACAAATGGACTTTGCTCAATGGCGCCAATTGCGCCAAGACCCCGCCTGCGTCAATCTATTGCAGGTGCGAGAAAACGGCTTGTGGCGGGTGTTCTGGATCAACGACACAACACACTTGCACCCTTTAAAGCAACTGCTGACAGAAAACGGCGCATCAGGAGATGCGCCCTCCAGTAGCCCGAGGTGAGCGCGATGCCGTCCCTGCGCCGAACGCGCAAGAAATTGCAAAAGCAGGTCATCCGATGGACGATCTGGCTGACCATCACCCTCATTTTCGTGCTGGGGATGTTCAGCGGCTTCTCGTGGGTGGAACGGCAGGTGCGGGGGTTAAACCTGCCGCGCGCTGTCGCAAAAGTCAATGGCGCGGAGATTTCTCGCCAAGCCTATGAACAAGCCTTGCTGCGGTTTTCGCAAGGGCGCTTGGGCGCGTTGGATTGGCTGTTCCTCAAAGAGCAAGTGTTCAATGAGTTAGTGACCGAAGAATTGCTGCGGCAGGAAGCGGCTCGCCGTCGGCTGCGGGTCACCCGTGCGGACATCAACCGCCGAATAGATGAGGTCGCGGAAATCCAGTTAGCCAGTGCTAAGGAGCAATACCAGCGGGACAAGGAGTTCCGTGACTTCGTGCGGAAGCGGTTTGGTTCGCTGGAAGGATTTGCGAAGGAGTGGCGCAAGTCCCTCCGCCAGCAAAGCGATATGTTGGCGCAAGAGTTGCTGATGGAAAAACTGCGCCAGTCGGTCATGGAGGAAGTGCAAGTGACGGAGGAAGACCTGAAAGCCCATCACACCTCCTTCCGTCTCCGACACATCTTCGTCAGCGCTAACCGCTTCTTGCCCAAAGACAAAACCCCGTCCGATGAAGAGCGGCAGGAGGCGATGAAGAAAGCGCAGGAGAGGGCAAAAGAGTTGCGGGAGCAATTACTGAAAGGGGCGGATTTTGCCCGCTTGGCGGCAAAGGAGTCTGACGACGCAGCCACAAAAGGGCGCGGGGGCGATTTGGGGTCTTTGACTTTGGACGCCGTTCGTTGGCGGATCAGCGAGAAAGCCGTCTCGCTCCTCCCCAAGATGAAGATAGGCGACCTCTCCGAACCCATAGAAGGCTTCAACGGCTACCACATCGTCAAACTGGAGGGCAAGCGCTTGGAGTTGCCACCCGATTACGAGAAAGTGCGGTATCGGTGCGAGGAGAAAAAGTGCCGCCACATTTGGCTGGGAGAAAAGGGCGAAAAGAAGTGCCCCAAATGCGGCAGCGAAAAAATCAAGCAAATTGGCGAGCGGAAGAAGGAACTGCTGGACGAACTGCGCCAGCAACGGATGAACGAACGGTGGTCGCAACTCTTGCGCGAGTTGCACGAACGCGCCCGCATAGAGATTTTTGACCCCGAACTGAAAGCCGTCATGGCACAACGGCAGGGTGACACAGAAGAAGCCATCCGCTCCCTGAAAGAAGCCTTGCGCATCGCCGAAGAAAATCCCGAAGCCCGCCGTCACTTCCTCTTCCCCGACCTGCTTCACTACAAACTATCGCAACTGTATCTGGGCAACGGCAAGTTGAAGGAAGCAGAACGAGAAATTCGCAAGGCGTTGGAATACTCCGACGATAACGATTTACACCTGCAATTGGGAAGCATCCTGCTGCTGCAGGGCAAGAAGGACGCTGCTTTGAAGGTGTTCCAAAAAGTCGCTAACTCTAACCCGACGCCAGCGCAGCGCTACAACCTTGCCAACTACTTTGAGCAACTGGGGCGGAAAGACTTGGCGAAACAACAGCGGGAGTTGGCGGAGAAGGAGAGCAAGGGAAGTGGGCTTTCCATCCCACTCTCAACGCCGTAGCCTTTCAGCACTCCCTTGCGAGAGGTGGAGAGCCATGCGGTTCGTCATCGCTGTGGATTGCGAGGGGTTAGCGTGCGTTGTCGGGGCGCCCGGTGGCACTCTCAACGAATCGCGCAACTTCGCCTTCGCCTGTGAGGAAGCGGTGCGCGAAGCCAATGCGGCTGCTCGCGCCCTCTTTGATGCTGGCGCCGAGCAAGTCATCGTGTGGGACTGTCACGGCGGTAGCCTGAACATGGACTACGCGACTTTGGATGAACGAGTAGACATCGCTTTGGGCGTTGGCTTTCCCCATCGTTTTCCTGGCATGGACGAAACTTTTTCGGGCGTTCTCCTCATCGGCTACCATGCAAAAGACAACACCGAAGATGCGGTCATCGCCCACACCTTCAGTTCCCGCACCTACCAGTGGATCAAAGTCAACGGCGTGGAGGTGGGCGAGATAGCATTGGATGCTGCCGTTGCTGGCGAGTTAGGCGTCCCCGTTATCTTTGTCGCCAGCGACGATAAAGGCGTGGCGGAAGCGAAACAGTTTTTGCCTTGGGTGGAAACAGTAGTGACGAAGCGTGCTTTCGGTTGGAACGCAGCAGTAAGCAAGCACCCTAAACGAGTGGAGCGAGAGATTTACGAGGCAGTGCACCGAGCGTTGCAGCGGCTTTCCGAAATGCGCCCCTTCCGTTTCCCTTCGCCCCTGCAAGTGGAAATCCGCTACAAGCGGCTGGAGGATGCGGAACGAGCAACGAGGGGTGCTACTTGCTGGCGCCGCATTGACCCCTACACCGTTTGCGCCTCCTTTGATCGCATCACCGATTGGCTGTAACCAGCAGCCAACTCTCATAGTTTCTGTTGCTTCAGGGCTCTCTTCCCCCTTGCCCTTCGTCAACGCACCCGTCAAAATGAGTTATGAGCGCTTTGGAAGGTGAGCGAACAACTGTCAAGGAGGTGGCGAACAATGCCTTTGGTTGACTTGCGTGGGCAAGCGACGCGGCGGACGCCAGAGGAGTTGGTCAAGCACTTGCAGACCTTTGAGTTGGAGTTGAAGTTCAGCGCGGGCATTTGGTATTTCTCCCCTGCGGCTTCCCGCTTCCACGACTACTACAAGCCCATCCTCAACATTGAGCAGCGACTGGAAATTGCTGCCAAGTTGAAAGACTACGGCTTGGCAGCGTTGGAAGCCCACTACCCAACGGAAATCAACGAGGACAACTTGGACTTATGGAAAGCCTTTGTGCGGGACACGGGCATCCGCTTGCTGACAGTTGTGCCCGGGCTGTTTTACGATGCCGACTTTGAGTTCGGCTCCCTCAGTTCGCCCATCCCCTCTGTGCGGCAAAAAGCCATTGAACGCACCATCATCACTCTGCGACTCTGCAAGGAGTTTGACTGCGATTTCGCCATCGTTTGGCCAGGCATTGACGGCTACGAGAACAACTTCGGCGTGGACTTCTATGGGATGTGGGACCGCTTTGAAGAAGGCTTAGCGGCGGCGATGGACGAAGTGCCTGGCGTGCGCATCGCCATTGAGCCCAAGCCTTACGAGCCGCGCGGCAATAACATCTACCGCATGACCGCCGACGGCATTCTTGCCGCTAAGGACATTGAGGCACGGTTGAAGAATCCCGAAAACAAGAAACTGCTGGAGGAAGGGCACGCGCTGGTGTGCTTGAACCCTGAAATCGGTCACATCTTGATGGGCACGGAAGATGTGCCTTACTGCCTCGCCCGCATTATGCGAGAAGGGCGCTTGGCGCACACCCACTGGAACAGCCAACCTCTGGGCAACTACGACCAAGACCTGAATGTGGGCGTCATCTCGCCTGAAATCACGGAAGCAGCCTTGTTCGTGCTAAAGATGTACGGCTACACGGGTTACCTCGGCATTGACATCAACCCTGAGCGGCAACCAGTAGATGTGGCGTTGAAGATTTGCATGGACGCCTTGCGGGCGGCTGCCGACCGCATTAACAGCCTTGACTACGAGAAGGTTGTCTGGGCGATGATGCATCCCGACAAAGCGCGAGGCTGGTTGGAGGCTTACCTCGTTCGGATGCGTGCCTTGCACCCAGAGAAACTCCCACCTTTGTGGGACTTGCCGATGGCGTGAAGCAGGCAACGCTTCTCCGAGGTGACCAACATGGCTGCTGGCGCTCGCGAGGTGGTCGTCACCGAAAAGCGCGAGGTCATAGAGGTGCCCGAGAAGATGCCCGAGAGTCCGTGGCACAACAAACTCGTGCGCCTGTTAGAAGATGTGCTGACGGATGCGGTGGCGCAGCGGGAAGGGGCAGCGGTTTTTCGGGACCTTTACTTTGAGTTTGCGGGACAGCGCCGCGCCCCCGACTTAGCGGTGGTGCTTCAAAACGCGCCACCTATAGAGCGCCTCAGCGCCATCTACTTCGTCCCAGAGGACGGTCCCGCTCCCGATGTCATCGTGGAAGTAGCGGTTAGTGCGAAATCCTTAGGAGAAGCGGTGGGGGAGAAGGCGGACTTCTACGCTGCTTTGGGTGTGAAGGAACTCGTCATCATAGATGCTCCGCCAACCCGCGAAATCCGCCTTTGGAAAGGGAAACCCGCTGCTGGCGAACCGCCCGTTCGCGTGCAAGAAGCCGTTTTGGAGACGCTGGGGTTGGTGATTAAAGCAGAAGGACAGCAAGTGCGGGTCTTTGACCTAAGCGGGAACGAACTCCTCCCACCGCGCGTTGCTCTGGAGCAAGAACGCGCCCGCCGATTGGAACTGGAGCGGAAACTGGCACAGTTGCAAACGGAGCAACGCTGACAGCGCCGTTGTGAGATTGGCGGAACAAGGGATTGTCACCGACAAACTCTACCGCTCTTAGCGCTACTCTGGAAGAATGGCTGCCTTTCGCTTTAGAACACAAGGCACGGAGCGCGGGGCAAGGCATGTTTTCGCCGTCCCGCGTTCCTCGTCTCTTACCCCGACAAAAACGAGCGTGTGAAGGAGGGATTAGAAGATGGCAACGATTGTGTCGGTGCGCGCACGGGAGATTCTGGATTCGCGGGGCAACCCGACGGTAGAAGCCGAAGTGGTTTTAGACAATGGCTGTCGCGGGTGGGCAGCCGTCCCATCGGGGGCTTCTACGGGCGAGTATGAAGCACTGGAATTGCGAGACAACGACCCCAAGCGCTACAACGGGAAAGGCGTTCTGACAGCCGTTCGCCATGTCAATGAAGTTATCGCCCCTGCGGTGCAAGGCTTAGATCCGATAGACCAGCGGCAACTGGACAAGGCGATGCTGCAGTTGGACGGGACGAAGAACAAATCGCGTTTGGGCGCCAACGCCATTTTGAGCGTCTCCCTCGCGGCTGCCCGGGCAGCAGCGGCGGCGAAAGGCGTGCCCCTGTATCAGCACATCGCCGATTTGTTCGGCAGCAAGGGTGTAACCTTGCCTGTCCCGCTAATGAACATCATCAACGGCGGTGCCCACGCACAAAACAACTTGGACTTGCAGGAGTTCATGATTGTGCCTGTTGGGGCATCCACTTTTGCTGATGCTTTGCGCATGTGTTCGGAGATTTACCACACGCTGCGGAAAGTGCTCATCACAATGGGGCGCAGCGTGGGCGTCGGTGACGAAGGCGGATTTGCCCCCACGCTGGACGGCGGCAGTTTGGAAGCGTTGCAACTGCTGATGGAAGCGATTGATAAAGCCGGCTACACGCCAGGAAAAGATGTTTGCTTGGCGATGGATCCCGCTGTCTCCGAACTTTACGACGCCAAGAAGAAGGTCTATGTCTGGCAACGAGAAGGAAAGCGCCTGAACGCCGAAGACATGGTTGGCTTTTGGACGGAAGTCGTTGACCGATTCCCCGTGATTTCGCTGGAGGATGGGATGGCGGAGAACGACTGGAAGGGTTGGGAGTTGCTAACGAAGGCGTTAGGCAACCGCATCCAACTGGTGGGTGACGATTTGTTCGTGACGAACCCGCAGCGGCTCAAACGCGGTATCAAACTGGGCGTCGCTAATGCCATCCTCATCAAGGTCAACCAAATCGGTAGCCTGTCGGAAACGCTGGAAACCATGCGCATCGCTAAGGGAGCAGGCTACGCCTGTGTCATTAGCCACCGCAGCGGCGAAACGGAAGACACCTTTATCGCCGACTTGGCAGTTGGCACCGACGCGGGACAAATCAAGACGGGTGCCCCATGCCGCAGCGAACGAGTTGCCAAATACAACCAGTTGCTGCGCATTGAAGAAGCGCTGGGTAGCAAAGCCGTTTACGCGGGGCGCAAAGCCTTCCCAGCGGTCAATTGGCGGAGGGTGAAAGCCTAAGTCCTGTCAGTCCCCGTTCCCTTTCAAACGGGTCAGAAGAAAAAACGGGCGCACCGGGTGATGCGCCCGTTGGTGGGGTTTTATCAAGACGAAGGCTTATTGCGCTCGTGCGGAAGAGCGTTGCCCGCCTTGGCGGGTGCCCCGCGGTCCCCCTATTCCGCGCGGACCACCGAAACCGCCGAAGCCGCCGAACCCCCGCATTTGCGGCATTTCGCCGACCGTGATGCTTTCAGCGATGAGGTTTCCGCTGCCTTCCTCCGTCCGCCCTTGCACCATGACCCGCTCGCCTGGCTTTATGTCAGTGACCTTGATGGGCACCATCTTGTAAACCTGCGCGTCGGGGTTAACAGCAACGGGAACAGACACACCAAATTGGTTGCCTTGTTGGCGGACATCGTAGATGCGCCCAACCACCATCCCGGCTTGGCGGGGCAGCGATGGCAGCACAACGATGCTGCTTGCCCGCAGCCAGCCACTTTGGGGATCGGGTTGCCCTATGACAAGGGCGTAGGCGTTAGCTTTGATGTCCGCTTTTGTGCCCTGCTGGCTTCGTTGAATTTGGGTTTGGTTCGTCACGACCACCGTGCGGGTGAAGGAGCGGTCGCCGAACCGCGACTCTACAACGATGGTGTTACCTTGCACTTGAGCGACCTCGCCGAAAGCAAAGGGAGGCGGTCCGAAAGGACCACCAAAACCACGCCCTTGCGGGGGTTGCTGTTGCGCCAGCAAGCCGCCCAAGAAGCCTGCAGCAACCAACGCAGCGCCAATAAGCACGCGCTTCATCGTGCGTCACCTCCGTCGCAGATTTTTATGTCACTGTGGCGCCTTTGTGGCGTCGCCGTTTCCGCCTTTTTCAGCCCCTGACGAAGGGGCATTCTCTTGCGGTTGAGGTGGCAAAGGTGGTGCATATCGGCTGCGCTTCCGCTCCTCTTCCAACAACTGTCGCAGTTCGTCCGGCGTTCGGACGATGCGGGGGGTTAGGAAGACCATCAACTCAGTGCGGTCTTTCGTCTTCTCGGTTCGGCGGAACAGCGGACCAATCAGCGGCAAGTCTTTCAGGATGGGAATCCCTGTCTGCACCTCCTGGATGCGGTCACGCATGAACCCGCCAATCACGACCGTTTGTCCGTCCTTGACCATCACCGAGGTGCGAGCAACGCGAGTGTTGATGATGGGTTGGGTGAAACCCGCCTGCTGGACGGTTCCGCCTAAATCGTCAATGGTTTGGACGATGTCCATGACGATGAAGCCTGCGTTGTTCACCCGCGGCGTGACTTGCAAGGTCGTCGCAATGGATCTCAGTTCGGTGCTAATCTGTGGCGGTGTCCCGACGGTTCCGGGGTAGTAAGTGGTGACGACGGGGAACAGTTGACCGATTTGAATTTGGGCTTGGACATTCGCCATTGCGAGGATGTGCGGTGTTGCTATCACTCGCACCTTCTGATCCCGCGCCAGGGCTTGCAAGGTGGCTCGGAAGGTATCGCTGACATAACCCCAGAACAGCCCTTGCCCGCCTGCCTGCTTTGCCGCTTCTGTGCCCGTGATGAGGTCGGTCGTCACTTCGTTGGTCTCACCGAAAATGTTCCTCTGCGTGATGTGCCATTCCACGCCGAACTGCAAATCTTTCGTCAGGGTCACATCAGCGATGACCACCTCAATGAACACCTGCGGCTGTGGTTGGTCCAATTGCTCAATGAGGCGCTCAATGGCGCTGAAAGCCGTTGGTGGTGCGGTGACCACGACCGTGTTGGTGCGCTCATCCGCAGTGACCGTCACATCTTGCAAGTTTTGCAGCGGACCAAGGCGCTGGGTGTCCCCTGCCAGGGCGAAGAAGAGGAAACCGGTGGGGCGCCGCTGTTGTTGCAAAATCGTCGTGATGGTTTGCGCCAACGCTTGCGCATCCACATTTTGGACACGGTAAGTTTTGACCAGCCGCCCCAAATCAGCGGGTTGATCCAATTCGGCGATGAGTTGCTCAAAGATGGGCATGTTAGCATCGGTGGTGGTGACGATAACGGCGTTGCGGCGAGCGTCGGCGACGATGACATTCTGCTGCAACCCCAACCACTGCTGCTGCCCCAAGACCCGCTGCTCAAAGGGGATGCCCGCAAAGAAGAAGCCAAATCCGCCCCGCTGCTGAGTGCCCGAAGTTTGCACCATGCGATTGAGCATGTCCGCCACTTGCGTGGCGTCCGCGTATCGCAACTCAAAAACTTTCACCTTCACTGGCGGCAAGTAATCCTTGTCCAGTTCGGCAACCAGTTGACGGATGAGCGCGATGTTCTCTCTTGTAGCGGCAACAACCAGAGCGTTGGCACGGGTGTCCGCAGCGATGCGCACTTCCCCACTGCGGACGATGCCACCCGCAGGAATTTGGGAGACGAACGCACCAGGTTGCCCAAAAGCGGCGAAGCGAGCCCCTGCCTGCCGTTGGGCTGCCGTCGTCCCTTCAAAAAGCAGCGTTTGCAAAATTTGCGCCAAGTCTGGTGCATACGCTCGCTGCAGCGGGATGATTTCAAACTGCAAGTTGGGGCGCGCATCCACATCCAGTTCCTTGATGAGGTTGCGGATAACTTCCAAGCGCTCTCGGGTTGCGGCAACAATCAATGAGTTGGTGCGGGCGTCAGCGGTGATGATGGCTTCGGGTTCCGTCGGGATGGTGCCCCGCCGCTGCGCTGCGGCTTGTTGGGTTGGTTGCTGTTGCTGCGGTTGGAACGGGAACTGCCCTGGCTGCATCGCGGGGGCTTGCCGCCGTTCAAACAACTCCGACAAGATTCGGTCCAACTCAACGGCGTCGGCAAATTGCAGGCGGAACACCTCCACCTGCAACGCTTCTGCCGCAGGGGTGTCCAGTTTAGCGATGAACTCCTTAATCCACGCCATCCGCTCCTTCGGCGCCCAAATCAGCAGGGAGTTATTGTGGGGGAAGGGCACGATTTGAATGGAAGCCGTTGTGACGGCTGTGCCAACAGCAGCAGGCGCTGGGGCGCCTGGTTGCCCTGGTGCAGGGGGGGCTGTTGGGGCGCGCGGCGCCGCCCCCACGACAACACCAAACTGCGCCAACAATTGCCCCAGTATTTGCGCCACCTGTTGGGCATCAGCATATTGCAGCGGGACAATGGCAATCTCCACCTTCGTGGACAGGTCAATGTCCATCAACTTCAACAGTTGACTAATTCGCTGAATGTTCGCCTGCGTGTCGGTGACGATGAGCAAGTTGCCAACGCTGGTGCTGGCGATAAGAGCGTTTTGAGCAGAAAGAAGCGGTTGCAACTCCGCTTGGATTTGCCGCGCGTTCAAATACCGCAATTCAAACACTTGCGTGACCAATTGGCTGGGGGGAACGAAGGGTTTGCGGACATCACCGAAGAAAGTCTCCACGGCTTTTTGACGGGCTTCAAAGATGGGGACAATCTTGATGATGCGATCGCCTTCAGGGAGCAAAGTAAAGCCCCGCACTTCCAAAGCAGCGGCTAACACCTGTATCGCTTCGTCCGTGCTGAGGCGGAAGGGCACGATGAGGGTGATGGTCCCGTCCAAGTTCGGGTGGGGGATAAAAATCTTGCCCGTTGCCTTGCTGTAGAACTCCAACACCGCTGAGATTTCCGCCCGCACAAAGTTCAACTCCATCATCACGCCCCGTCCCTCACGGAAGAAGCGCCCTTCGGCTCGGCTCGGACCAGGCAGGGTTGGCGGTTGTGCTGGCTGTTGCGGCTGCCCTGGCGGTTGCCCGGGTGGCTGCGGTTGCTCAGGTGGTTGTGGTTGTCCAGGGGGTTGCTCAGGTGGTTGCGGCGGTTGTTCAGGTGGTTGTGGCGGTTGCTCAGGAGCCTGAGGCGGTTGCGGCTGTTCAGGTGGCTGTGGCTGTTCAGGTGGTTGTGGGGGTTGTTCGGGCGGTTGAGGTGGCTGCTCGGGTGGCTGACCTTCTTGCTGTGCAACCGTTGGCACTGGCGCTCCCACCACCATCGGCATCAACGGTGCCCACGAAAGCCAAAAAGTGAGAACGGTGCCTACCAAGAGCCATTGCCACTGTGTGCGCATCCTAATCACCTGCCGGGCGGCGTGAAGTTCACACCCATTTCGCGAAAGCGCCGCAGGATTTGTTGCTGCTGGTCTGGGGGTAACTGTTGCCAGAACTCACCCATCCGCTGAAGGATGCGGTTGCGGACAAATTCAGGCAGTTGGTTCCATGATTCCACAGCGCGCGAGATCCACTCGCTGGAACCCCGTCGCTCTCCTTGCCTTTGTTGCTGCCCGAACTGTCCCCCTGGCGGACCGAACGGACCACCGAAGGGACCGCCGAACGGACCACCGAACGGACCGCCAGGCGGTCGGGGACCGCTGGCAGCGGCTAAGATGCGGCGCTCTTGTTTTCCTTCCCCCAAAGTGATGCGGTAAGCCATATCGCCTTGCCGAACTTCCACATAGTTTTCCCCGACTTGCCTCACTTCGTAGCCGAAAGCGTATTCGCCCACTTTAACCAAAGCAATGTCGCGGGTCTGCGGGTTTTCCAGCAAGACATAGGTCTCATCACCAATTCGGGCAACACCTGTGGCAGTGAGGTTGGCAGGGCGTGATGCTATTTGAGTTGACGCAGGCGTTGTTGGAGGTGGGGGCGGCGGAGCCGGAGGCAAAGGTGGCGGCGCAGCCAGTTCGCCAGAAGGTTGCCCACGCGTCCTTCGGGTAGGAGCAGGAGGCGTTTGTTCTGTGGTCGGTTTTTCGCTGGAAGGTTGGAAGATGTTGCGCTCGGCAATGTAGCGGTAATCGCGGCGCGGTAAAGCAACAGGGCTTGCCCCCTCCTGCGGCAAAGGGGCAGGCGCCACATCCCGCACAACCCCAGAGGGTGCTTCGGTCGGTTCTGTCGCCCGTTCCAAAATGCGGCTGGTTGTCGGCTGCAAAGCACGCCCTGAACTTGCTGGTGCGGTTGACCAGCGAATGTAACCCCACGCACCCGCCACCAACACAAGAGTGAAGATACCCAACACCACCTTATCGCGCGGCGTCAAAGTGAGGTTCATCTATCGCTCACCTCCGCAGGGTTGGGCGCCGAGTGGGTGCTGCCCACCGTTTCAACACGGCATCCTCAACAGGCACTAACCAAACCACTTGCGCTTGCAACCGCAACGCTGGGCGTGGTTCGCTCAGCGCCTGCATTGTTAGACGCTCTACCAAAATAGGTGGTCGTAAGGAACGCAGCCGCATCAACAGTTCCGTCACCGCTTGCAACCCCTCGGAAAGGGTTGGTTGGGTTGTCATAGCGGTCACCTGCACCGAAAGGCGCACTGCTCGCAAGTCAGAGTTGGCTTGCCATGGGATGGGTTGCAGCGCTTCTGGTTTAAGTTTGCTCTGCGTCAGCGCTCCTTCCACCTGCTCCATCAACTTAGCGGTCATGCGCCCAGGGTCAAACTCCGTCAAGGGGGGTCCTAACTCTTGAACGAGTTGGTCGTAGCGGTTGCGTTGCTGTTTGGCTTGTTCAAGGAGTTTTTGCGTTTCCCCACTTTGCTGTCGCAAGTTGCGCAACTGATGGCGCAACCCTTGATACTGCCAGAAAGCGGAGGCTGCCCAGAGCCAACCGACCAAAGCGGCGAGGGCTAAACTGGCTAAAAGAAGCCTGTGGCTATCCTTCATGGGCGCAACACCTGCCGTTGCCGAGGCGCTGTCCGTTCCCGCAGCCAAGCGGTGATCTGGAAGTCCACAAAAGTCCGATCACCGACAGTGCGGGCGTTAGCATAGTTTGTCAACACTTCCGCAAACAACCCTTTGCCCTTCTCCAGTTCTATGCTGCTAAGGGCTCTGGCGGCATCGGTGACAGCGGAGTGGGAGAGCGCGCTTCCCCGCAAGACCACTTGCCCATCCCGCAAGAACGCCCACTCGGTCACCCAAACGCTGGTGGGCAGTGCTTTGCTAATCCAGTAAAGCAGTTCCAACGGGTCGTTGCGGGGGTTGGCTGCAAGGCTCCAAATGCGTTCCAAACTCTGCACTTTCACGCTGAACCCACCAGCAGTCAACCGATTGAGTTCCCTTCGCTGTTGGTCCAAAGCGGCTTGCTCCTTTTGCACCGCTTCTTTCAGCGAACGAATTTGTGACGAAAGAACAAAGCCTGCGATGAGCCCTATCACGGCTAAGACGGCTAACGCACCCACCAATCGCTCCTCCACCCGCCGCCAAACCAATGCGGGTTCTCGTTGCGGAAGCGGGAAACTCATGATGCTTGGATTTTGCCCGACAGCAGTAGCAATAGCGCTCAAAGCCCGTTCTGCTGGTGTATTGCCTTCCGCAGTCAGCGGCAATTCTTCTGCGGAGGGCAAGCGGGGGTCACTGATTTCCGCCACCCATCGGCGGTCCCCCACGAAAAACAGTTGCCTGACGGGTTCACCAAAAGTGCGGTGATAGAGGGCAAGGGTTCGGTTTAGTTCGCCCTGCAGCCATTCACCGTTGCCTCCGTTGAGGGTAACCGTGTGCACCAACCGCAAGCGCTGTGCCGTTCCCAGCGCGATGGTGAGCCCTATGAGGCGCTCGCGGTTGCCCCGCAACTCCAAGAGACCCCAACTTTCTGCAGGTGGCTGCTTGACCGCCATCCACAAGCCAACGATAGACGGAACAATCCAACGAATGGGCAAGTCCAATTGCACGAAAGGTGACAGGTAAGTGTGTAGGAAACTTTTGCGGACCGCCGCCACCAAAACGCCATCGGGTTGCTCCGCAAACGCCAGTTCAATTTCGCTGAGGGGGAGCCCCAACTGGTTCGCCGCTTCTGTCAAGATTTGCTCGCGGTTTTCGCTGCTAACGACGACAGGTGCCATTAACTTGAAGGTGCACCCGTAAGATGGGAGGACAACGCAGAGGGGCGCTGACAGCGAGCCGCGCTTGGCTAACTCCTGCAAGCGTTGGGCAACCTCAAACCCCTGCTCTTCGGTGGGAGCCGTCAAGGGGAAAGTGGCGGTCATCCGTCCACCTTTTGCTGGCAGGCTGAGCCGCAGTTCCCCTTCGCCCCACTCCACAGCGATGGTCTGTCGCGATTTGCCAAACAGGTGACGCATTGTCAACCCTCCAACCGCTCGTTATGCCTATTTCTCGGACAGGGGTTACAGTGCTGTCCGCCTGCGCCGAGGGCATTTACTTAGACGATGCGCTCCGTCAACTGGTGCGAAGGGGAACAACCTGCCGCTTCCTGACGCCCTCGCATAGCGTTCGCTTAAGGCGCTGTAACGCGTTCGCCGGGTTTCAAGTGTTCCACAAGCCACATGTAATTGTTAGCGTTGCCAATGCGAGGGGTGAGGGGCGTGCTATCCAACTCGGCACAAATCCAACCGTCGTAGTTGATTTCCCGCAGCACATCCAAAACGCCTACCAAGCCCTTTTCGCCGATGGCGCCGCGTCCCAACTCCCAGAAGACATGCTTGACGCGTCCTACTTGATACCGCTGCTCCAAAGTCATCCCACCCAACTGCGGGTTGAGGTCTTTGATGTGGAGGTAACCGATGCGGTCTTTGAACTTCCTCAAAGTCGCCACAGGGTCAGCGTCGCCATATGCCAGTTGGGCTGTATCAAATCCTGCCCAGACCAACTCTGGGTCCGTGTTCTCCATCAGGATGTCAATCTCTTCGGCAGACTCAATGAGGGTCCACGCGTGGTTGTGGAAGACCACCTTGACATCAAACTTCTTTGCGCGCTTGGCGATTTCGTTAATGGTCTCGCAAAACCGCAGGTAGTGACGCTTAGGGGCACGACCAGGGCGGGGTGAGTAGCCCGAAGACGCCAAGATGAGAATGGAGCACCCAACTTTAGGTAAGGCTTCAGCAATCTTCACCGCTCGCTCTGCCTCCTCGGTCCATCCCTTCCAAAAAGCGCCGCTCACATAAGTGGCGGAGCAGGTTAACTTGTGCTGGTCCAACAATGCCTTCAGTTCATCCAAGCGCTCCAAGAAGGCACCAACAGGGGCTTCCACGCCATCGTAGCCGATTTCGGCGATGTCCTTCAAGGCTTCCTGAAAGTTGCGCCATGTCAACGGTTGACACGCCAACCGCACGCGCATTCCCACGACCAACACCCTCCTTTCATCCGCTGTGGAGCAACCCTTGTGGTTGCCCACTCGTAACAATCTTAGCAAGGAGGACACACAACTCCTTGCATCGCGGTCTTTTCAAGTTCTTTTCAAGTTCACACCGCCATAACGATAGCGCACAAACTCTCCCTTGTAAAAAGTGCGCAAGAAATGCTTTGCGGCGTTAAAGCCTTCACTACCAGTCCGTTGAACCGAGGGTTTCTCACTCGTAGGTGAAAGCGGCTTCCAGTTGGATGGTGACGCGGATGGGTTGCCAGACGAAAGTGTGCACAGGGTCGCGCCCTTCAGGAGTGATAAAGCGCCGCTCTGGGTAAGTCTGGATTTGGCTCACTTGAACCCGAACCAACCGCACAGTCACTTTCCCGATTTGCTGCACCGCTTGCTCCGCCAATTTGCGCGCCCGCTGCAACGCATCATCCAT
>FWWM01008689.1_pt1 | contig 19320 bp, 14 predicted proteins | sample 2228351 | NCBI WGS metagenome assembly FWWM01 (sample SAMEA103939774, study PRJEB20133) | metagenome
ATGCTGCAACAGGGTCCACAACGCTAAGGCGATCAAGCCTGCGACGACCAGAAACATGTAGTGCTGCACGAGCCCCGTTTGCACTCGCCGCACGAAGTTGCCGACCAATTTGGTGAGCCAACCAATGAAGTTGACGGCGCCGTCCACGATGTAAAGGTCAAACCAGCGGTAAGCGGTGGCGAAGATGTAAGCGGTGGCGTAACCGATAGCGTTGACAATGCCGTCAACAATGTGCAGGTCAAACCAGCGATTGAGGATGGCGAACCAGATGAACGCGCGGCTGACAAAGTAACCCAGTTGCCCTGGCGTCGGGTCATACCAGTCAATGCGCCACTTATTGGCAAGCCAATCGTGAAGGGCACCCAATTTCGCTTTCAGCGGCTCTTCGTCAGGCGAACGGATGGGTTGAGCGATGTAAAGGCGATAGCCCGCGATGATGCCCGCTATTGCCGCGCCAACAGAAATGACCATCAGCAACAGCGCTGTCGCATCAAAGTGGTGGTGCGGGGCGCCTTCAAAGTGCACCAACCGCTCAAACAAACTGGCTCCAGGGAAGCCAATGAAGCCAACGGTAGCAGAGAAAAACGCTAACACCATGAGCGGGATAGTCATCACTTTGGGACTTTCGTGGGGATGGACATGAGGCTCTCGCAACTTGCCGAAAAAGACTAACCCAATCTGGCGTGTCATGTAAAAAGCCGTTAAGAAGGCGGTGACAACGCCTAAGGCGAACAGGGCTTTGGCACCGGGGATGTGGCTGTGGAAAGCGGCTGCGAGGATTTCGTCTTTGCTCCAGAAGCCTGCTAACGGGGGAATGCCTGCCAACGCCCCCATCCCAATCAGGTAAGTCCAGAAGGTGACGGGCATGTGTTCCTTCAGTCCACCCATTCGCTTCATGTCGTTCGTGTGGACAGCGTGAATGACGCTGCCCGAGCCCAAGAACAGGAGCGCTTTGAAAAAGGCGTGGGTGACGAGGTGAAAGAGACCGGCGGTGAAGCCTCCAACACCCAAACCCATCAGCATGTAGCCCAGTTGGCTGATGGTGGAGTAAGCGAGCACGCGTTTGATGTCATCCTGCGCAACAGCAATGGTTGCGGCAAGGAACGCGGTGAATCCCCCTATCCATGCCACAACAGTTAAAGCGAGGTTGTGCTCAAAGCCCTGCAACGCAAACAGGGGGTAGAGCCGACCGACCATGTAAACGCCCGCTGCTACCATCGTAGCGGCGTGGATAAGGGCGCTGACAGGTGTGGGACCTTCCATCGCGTCGGGCAACCAAATGTGTAGCGGAAACTGAGCGGATTTGCCGATAGCCCCACAGAACAAGAGGAGCGCTCCTAACGCCAGCAACTCCTTTGCAGGCACGGGCGCTTTTTCCGCGAAAGCAAAAATCTCGCTGAAGCCCAGAGCCCCTGCTGTGGCGAAAGTGAGAAAGATGCCCAAAGCGAAACCGGCGTCGCCCACGCGGGTGACAATGAAGGCTTTTTTCGCTGCTCGGGCGGCTTCGGGCTTCTCAAACCAAAAGCCGATGAGCAAGTAGGAGCACAACCCCACCAATTCCCACGCTGCGTAAAGCCCTACTAAGTTGTCCGTCAGCACCAAAAGCAGCATGGACGCCTTGAACAGCGAGAGGAAAGCGAAGTAGCGCGAGTAGCGAGGGTCGCCGTGCATGTAGCCGACGGAGTAGAGTTGGATGAACCAACCGATGAAAGTGACGACGACCAACATGAAAGCCGTTAAGGCATCCACTTGGTAGCCGAACTTGATGGTGTAGGCGCCGGCGGGGATGGTGAACCAAGTGCCGTGCCAACCGTGGAAATGGGGGTCGCTAAGGGCGCGCCACACCGTCGTCCCAAACAAGCCCAGCGACAAAATTGCTGAAACGCCCACGAGCGGGAGGGAGACGAAGTGTGCTCGCTCCTTTATCCACCCACCGAAGAACACATTGACCAGATAAGCCACAAAGGGCGCCAGCAAGATAATTGCTGTCACCGTCGGCGTCGCTTCCATCCACATCACCCATCACCTGTGGAGATGGCATTTTGTGCTCCGTCATTCACAGTTTCAGGATGCTCACTTCGTCCACATTGATGCGATTGAGGTTGCGGTAAATGGCGATGACTAACGCAAAGCCTACCGCTGCTTCGGCAGCGGCTAAAACGATGATAAAAGCAGCGAAAATTTGTCCCGTCACCAATTTCCAATCGGGTTGCAAAAATCGGTTCATCGCCACCAAGTTGATGTTGACGGCGTTGAGCATCAACTCAACGCACATCAGCAATGCGATGGCGTTGCGGCGCGTGAGGATACCGTAAACGCCAATGGCGAACAAAATCGCCGATAACACCAAGTAGTGCGTGAGCGTCACCTGCACGGGACTTCCCTCCTTCACTCCGCCGTTCGGGCAATTACGATGGCGCCAATGAGGGCGATGAGTAAGAACACGGAAGCGAACTCAAAGGGCAAGATGAACTTGGTGAGCAGCAGGGTGCCGAAGGCAGCGATGTTGTTGGTCACATCTTGCAGAACGGGCAAGACAGGGTCCTTGATGGAACTGGTGTGGGCAGGGAGGGAGGAAGTGACGGCGAGGACGACCACCACGCTCACAACCCCCAACGCTGCCAGCAGCCCCAAGAGGCGATTGTAACTGACCAAACGGATGCGTTCACCCGTGATGTTCTCGCTGAGCATGATGGCGAAGAGGATGATGACCAAAGTGGCGCCCACATAAATGAGCACTTGCACACCTGCCAACAGTTCGGCGCCGTTGAGGACGAAAATGCCTGCCACGCTGAAAAGCACCAATCCTAAACAGAGGGCGCAATGGAACAGGTTTCGCAAGGTCACAACGCCCAGCGCCGCTGCGACGATGAGCGCTGCCAGCACCCAAAACGCAATGGCTTCCCCCACTGTTTTTCACCCCTTTTCGTGAGCCTTGTGTTTGCTTGATTTGAGTTGCCGACGAGGGTCTCTAAGGCAAGATGGCAACAAGCAAGCCGACCACCGTAACGCAAAACAGCCCTGCAGGCAGCAGCACCTTCCAACCCAACTCCATCAGTTGGTCAATGCGCACACGGGGTAAGGTGCCGCGAACCCAGAAAATCAGAAAGACGACGGCAGCAACTTTGAGGAAGAACCAGAGCATGGACCAAAAGCCTGTGTCGGGAAGGAAGGGGACAGGGGCTTTCCAACCGCCCAAGAACAGGTGCGTGCCGATGGCAGAAATAGCAACAGTGTTACCGAACTCCGCCAGGAAGAAGAGGGCGAACTTCATGCCACTATACTCCACATGGTAGCCCGCCACCAACTCGCTCTCTGCTTCAGGCAAGTCAAAAGGGGTTTGATTCGTCTCCGCCAAAGCGCAGGTGAGGTAGATAAGGAACGCGAAAAAGCCTAAGGGAAACATTCGGAACAAGTGCCACTGCCAGAACCACTCCCCTTGGTTGTTGACGATGTCGGAGAGTCGGAGGGAACCTGCCATGAGAACCGGCACCAACAGCACGAGAACCATCGGCACTTCGTAGGAGATAAGTTGCGCTCCCGAACGCATGGCGCCCAGCAACGCCCATTTGTTGCCCGATGCCCAGCCCGCTGTCACAATGCCCACGACAGTGATGGAGGTGATAGCGACGATGTAAAGGATGCCGATGTTCAAATCCCGCACCTGCAACCCGCTTTGTGGGTCGCCGAAGGGGATGACGAGGTAGACGAGGAAAGCGGGAAGGAAAACGATAAAGGGCGCTAAGTTGAACGCTACCTTCTCCGCAGCGGCGGGGATGATGTCTTCTTTGCCCAGCAACTTGATAGCGTCGGCGACGGTTTGAAAGATGCCGCGAGGACCCGTGTAGCGGGGACCCAATCGCGCTTGGATGAAGCCGATAATTTTGCGGAAGGCATAGACGAGCACCAGCACTGCCACCATCAGGAAGGTGAAGATGATAAGGGCGTCCACCACTGCCAACAGGATAAGGGTAGCAGCGTCTTGGTAAGTTGCTGGCACGCCCAACTGTTGGATGATTTTTTGGCACAGTTCTGTCAGCGTCATCGTTTCCCCTCCATCCCACTCTACCTATCCACTTCGCCCATAACGATGTCAATGTTGCCCACGATAGCGACCAAATCGGCGACCTTGTGCCCAGGGGCGATAGCGGGCAGAACGGAGAGATTGACGAAAGCGGGACCGCGAATTTTCACACGGTAAGGGCGCTCGCTCCCGTCGCTCACCATGTAGACGCCCAACTCGCCCCGCGGCGATTCTATGGCGACATAGACATCGTTGGGCTTGGGCTTTGGCTTAGGTGGCACCTTCGCCATCACATGGGGCGAAGGGTCGTAGGGCGCGTCAAAGTCGGGTTCGGGGAAAGTGCGCAACTTAGCGATGCATTGGCGGATGATTCGCAGGCTTTGCCGCATCTCCTGCGAGCGCACCCACACCCGTGCCCAGCAATCGCAACCGTTGTGAGTGACCACATCAAACTCCACTTGGTCGTAGACGCTATAAGGTTGCACCTTGCGGATATCGTAAGGGATGCCACTGCCGCGAATCATCGGTCCTGTCAAGCCGTAATCCATCGCCATTTCGGGTGGAATGACGCCGATGCCAACTGTGCGGGCGACGAAAATTTTGTTGAAGGTGAGCAAGTCGTCCAGTTCGTCAAACCGCTTCTCTAAGTAGTCCAGCAACTCTTCGGCTTTGTCCAACCACCCTTTGGGGATGTCGCGGGCGACGCCGCCGATGCGGATGTAGTTGTAGGTCAGCCGCGCCCCGCACAGGTCTTCAAACAGGTCCAAGATTTTCTCCCGCTCGCGGAAGCAGTAGAAGAAGGGTGTGAGCGCTCCCATGTCCAACCCGTAGGTGCCTAAGAAAACCAAGTGGCTGGCGATGCGCTGGAATTCAGCAATCATCACCCGAATCCACTCGGCTTTTTCCGGCACCTGAATGCCGAGAAGTTTCTCCACTGCCATGCAGTAAACCCAGTTGTTGTTCATCGCTGACAGGTAATCCCAGCGGTCAGTGAGGAAAATGCCTTGCGGGTAGGTGCGCAACTCCGCTAACTTTTCAAAAGAGCGATGCAAATAGCCGATGTCTGGGTCGGCAGCGCGAATCCACTCGCCATCCACGCGGATAATCACCCGCAACACCCCGTGGGTGGACGGATGCTGCGGTCCCATGTTGATTTCCATCTCTTCGGTGCGTAAATCCCGACTTGCTGGTGGCACCATCGTTTGCATCTTTGGTTGCCTCCTTCTCAGCGCTGCAATGCGCCGACAAGGATAATTTGGTGAGAAGCCGCCACCGGTGCTGCTGAGGGGTGCACAAAGAACCCGAACAGCACGGGCACAATCCGTTTCTCCGTCTTCAAGTGCGCCCCTATTCGTTCCAATTTGCGGGCGAAAGTTTTCACTTCTCGCCCATAGACGCGACTCTTGCATTCGCAGATGACACAAACTTCCTCGCCATTCATCGTTCCCTCGCCGTAGAGGTCAATTTGCGCCCATTCCTTGTTCACAGGAAGGTAAAGGGGTTGCAACTCTTCGCCGGGCTCGCTCCGCAGTTTGATGCCTTTTTTCTTCTCCAAGTAGGGCAGGAGCATCACTTGTGCTACTGCTTCCACCGACAACCCCCATTGCTGTTCTATGCGCCCCACCCTTTCCGTCAACTGCGCGAGCAACCGTCCCATTCGCTTATTGGCAACCATCAACTCAGCAACTGCTGCTTGCAACTGCCGTTGCCCCTCCGCCAGTTGGGCTGTCAACTCTTCCAATCGCTGCTGCCTCTCCAAAGAGTGAGCGACCGTTTCTCGCAACTGCCGTTGCCCCTCCGCCAATTCAGCCACTGTTTCTCGCAGTTGCTGTTGCCCTTCTTCCAAACGCTGTTGCCTTTCCACTAAACGGGCAGTCACTTCTTGCAATTGCCGTTGCCCTTCCGCCAGTTGAGCCATTTCGTTGGTTAGGCGGGTCATCGCTTCTTCCAAGCGGTTACTTGTTTTCCTGTTGGGCTTTTGGGTCGGTTTGTTGTGTTTCCGCGCTTGGCGCTTCTCTGCCATTTCGTCCACTCCTTGGCTAACGGATATCGCCGCGCCGGATTTTTTCAGCATACTCATCGTCAAATCGCTCTATATCGTGGATGTAATCCTTGCGCAGTGGATGCCCAACCCATCCTTCGGGCAAAAGAATCCGGCGCAGATCGGGGTGTCCTTCAAAAACGATGCCCATCAGGTCAAAAGCCTCCCGTTCATGCCAGTTAGCGGTGCGCCAGACGGATGTGACGGAGGGCACTTTAGGGTTGGAACGGGGCACCCGCACTTTCAACACCAACTCATGGCGGTGACGGAAGGAAAAAAGGTGATAGACAACCTCAAACTCGCCCTCTTCCAACCAGTCCACAGCGGAAAGGCAGCGAAGGAAGTTGAAATCCAACTCGGGTTCGGTCTCCAAAAATTGGCAAAGGAGAACCAATTGCTCTGGGGCGACGCGCACTTCTAATCCGTTCAGCCCAACACGGGTGCTGAGGATGGCTTCGCTAAACCGCTCCTTCAACTTTTCTTCCAACTGCTCAGGCGACACGAACATCACCCCGCGCATCACATCTTGTGACAATGCAAGTAAGAGACCTTGAGAGGCATCAAGTCCAACGGAGCACGCCCTTTCGCCACGCATAAATCCAGCCGAAAGCCAGAACAAGCAGGAAGATGAGCATGTCCACAAAGGCTAAGAGCCCAAGCCCCTGCGCTTTCAGCCACTGCAGCGCTGCGCCCCATGGGAACAGGAAGACGGCTTCCACATCAAAGATGACGAAAAGGATGGCGAAAAGGTAGTAGATGATGCGAAACTGCACCCACGCTGTTCCCTTGGGCGGGACGCTGCACTCATAAGTCATTCGCTTGTCAGGGGTTGGGTTATAGGGGCGCAGCAGCCACGCTATGCCCAAAGTCACAGCCACTGCAAAAGTGCCCACCAAAATGAACACCGCTACGAAAAGATACCCTTGAGCGACATCCTGCATACCCAATCACCGAAAGGGGATTATAACTTCCCTTTCGGGAAAGGGCAACAGTAGCGTCTCTTTCCAACGGCGATGAACAGGGTTAAACTAAAAGGGTGAACCTGACGGTAAAGCGCGTTGGAAGTGGGTGGTCGTTGCACCCACTTTTTCTTTTGCAGGTAATCTGGGCAAAGCGAGGTGTCGCTTTCATGAATGTTGACTTGGTTGCGCTCGTGCAGCAAATAGCCAAGGAAAAAGAGTTGCCGTTGGAGGAAGTGTTAGGAGCGATGTGCGATGGCATCCGCCACGCTTACGAGAAACAGTTCATGCGCAACATAGGGCGCCACCAACGCAAGAAGATACGCCCCCGAGTGGTGGCTATCTTGGACTTGGAGAAAAACTCTTTGCAAGTGGCTTTAGAGAAAACCGTTGTGGAGAACCCGACCAACCCCCATTTGGAAATCAGTTTGGAAGAGGCGCGCCAAATTGACCCTAATGCGCAACTGGGTTCAAAGGTGCGGGTGAATCTTCCCCTTCATCTTTTCTCGCGTTCCGCTATGCAACTGGCGCGGCAAAGGATGCAAGAGCGCATCCGCAGAATTGAGCAGCAGCGTGTCTATGACCTCTACAAGGACCGAGTCCACACCGTTGTGACTGGGCAAGTTGCTCGTTGGGACTCTTACGGCAACATCTACCTAACTTTGGACCGTGCTGAAGCCCTTTTGCCCCGTCGGGAGCAAGTGCCGACGGAAAAGTTTCAAAAAGGCGAGCGCGTTCGGGTTTACATCCACGAAGTGCGAGAACCCACGGGGGGCACGGAACCCATCATCTTTGTCTCCCGCACCCACAAAGAGTTGGTGCGCAAGTTGTTTGAGGCGGAAGTTCCCGAGATTCGGACTGGCGCTGTAGTCATCAAGGGATTGGTTCGCGACCCAGGGCACCGCTCAAAAGTGGCCGTGGCGGCAACTGACCCCACCATTGACCCTGTCGGCGCTTGTGTGGGACCGCAAAGCAAACGCATCAATGCGATCACCCAAGAACTGAGGGGCGAACGCATAGACATCATCCAGTGGAGCCCTGACGAAGCCGAATTCCTTGCCAACTCCCTCAGCCCAGCGAAAGTGGACACAGTGATCATGAACTTTGATGAGCGCTCGGCAACGGTGGTGGTCACGGAAGACCAACTATCCTTAGCCATCGGCAAGCAAGGGCGTAATGTGAGTTTGGCAGCACGACTCACGGGATGGCGCATAGACATCCGCACCCCCGAACAGTTAGGGCAAGAAGTCACCCCAGAACCCTCCCAACCTGCTGAGGTGGCTCCACCCTCGGCAGAGGAGGAGAGCGAAGAAGAAGTAACGGCAGTGTCTCAAGTGCAGGAAGGCGTGACTGCTCCCCTTACCACAAGCAGTGGAGAGGTGTCCGCCGATGCGGCGCCGTCGGAAGGGTGATAACTGCGAAAGAATGTGCATCGGATGCCGTCAGTTGCGGCACAAACGCTCCCTAATCCGCATAGCGACACTTCCACACCAATGTGCCATCATTGATAAGGCTCAGCGGTTGGGAGGACGGGGAGTTTACTTGTGCCCTATCGTGGATTGCTTGATAACAGCCACCAAAACCCGTCAGTGGGACCGTTACTTGAGGGGGACAAGTGACCGACAAACGCTTTTGAACCTTCTGCGTCAATTGGGACAAGAGGCTTTTTGGATGACTGGCGACTTGAAGCAACTATGGCAAATGCCAACACCCGTGAGGTGATGTCGTTTGGGAAAAGTGCGCATCTATCATTTGGCAAAAGAACTGGGCGTTTCCACTGGTGAGTTAGTAGCGTTGTTGCGAGAGTTAGGAGAAGAAGTCAAGGGGCATTCAAGCACCATTGACGAAGCAACAGCGGATGCCCTTCGGGAATTGATACGAGAGCGAGGGAAAGGTGTCCCGAAAGGACAGGTCGTTCTCCTGCCTCGTTCCCCCCTCTCCCCCATTGAGTTGGCACAGCGCTTGGAGGTGGATGTGGGCACCGTTATGAGCCACTTGATGCGTTTGGGCGTCATCGTCCCTCCCAACCAACCCCTCAGCATGGAAGATACCATCCGCTTGGTCAGAGACTTAGGCTACGAGTTCCAGTTTGAGCGGGACGGAGGGAGGCAGGAAGCAATGGCAACGGGCACTGCCCCGCCAAGTCCTGAGGAGGCAACGACAGCGCTGGAAGAAGAAGCAGAAACGGGAGAGACAACTACTGCAACGGAGTCACAGACAGCGGTTGTGGAAGCCCCTCCCTCACCTCCCAAGGAGTTAGTGCCTCGTCCACCCGTCATCACCGTCATGGGGCATGTGGATCACGGCAAAACCACCCTTTTGGATGCCATCCGCCAGACGAACATTGCGGAACGGGAATACGGTCAAATCACGCAACACATTGGCGCTTATGAGGTGGAGTGGAACGGTCGCACCATCGTCTTTATTGACACCCCAGGTCACGAAGCCTTCACCGCCCTCAGGGCGCGGGGAGCAATGGTGACCGACATTGTTGTGCTGGTTGTCGCCGCTGATGACGGGGTGATGCCTCAAACAATTGAAGCCATCAACCATGCCCGCGCTGCCGAAGTGCCTATCATCGTTGCCATCAACAAAATTGACCGCCCCGACGCCAACATTGAGCGGGTCAAGGTTCAATTAGCAGAGCATGGGCTCGTTCCTGAAGAATGGGGTGGCGAAACGATTTGCGTGCCCATTTCCGCATTGAAAAAGCAGGGCATTGAAGACCTGTTAGAGATGATTTTGCTGGTCGCTGACATGATGGAACTCAAGGCAGACCCCACTGCCCCTGCATGGGGCTACATCTTGGAAGCGAAAAAGGATCCTAAGCGCGGTCCCACAGCAACCGTGATTGTCAAAGAAGGCACTTTGCGCAAAGGCGATTGGATAGTGGCAGGAACCACTTACGGGCGCATCCGCTTAATGACCGACTGGAAAGGCAACGAGGTGAAAGAAGCACCTCCTTCCAAACCTGTCAGCATCTTGGGCTTGGAAGACCTTCCCGAAGCAGGTGATAAGGTGGAAGTGGTTCCCGATGAACGCACTGCCCGCGAGATTGCCGAACAACGCGCAGAGGAGAAGCGCCTTCGCCAACTCCAACCCACCCGTCGCATCACTTTGGACGAGTTCTTTGCCCAAGTCCAAGCGGGACAAACAAAGGAACTCAACCTCATTGTCAAGGGTGATGTGCAAGGCTCGGTGGACGCTATCGTTTACTCACTGAGCCGTTTGGAGCACCCCGAAGTGCGTATCAACATCATCCACAAAGGCGTCGGCGATGTGTCCGAAAGCGACATCATGTTGGCTTCCGCCTCCAACGCCGTCATTTTGGGCTTCAATGTTCGCGTTGACCCCTCGGGTCGGCGCGCCTTGCAGCACGAGCAAGTAGAAGTGCGCCTCTACCGCATCATCTACGAACTCATTGACGATGTCAAGAAAGCCATCGTAGGGCTGCTGGAGCCCATCCGCCGCGAGGAAGTTTTGGGCGTTGCCGAAGTGCGGGCAACTTTCCGAACGCGCATTGGCATTGTGGCAGGGTGTTTCGTCCAACGCGGTCGGTTGGTGCTCAATGCACCCTGCCGCATCGTCCGCAACGGGCAAGTTATCGCCACTTCCCGCATCATCTCCTTGCGCCACTACACGGAAGACCGAACGGAAATCCTTGAAGGCATGGAGTGCGGCGTGGGGTTAGAGGACTTTTCCGCCTTTGAACCCGGCGACTTGATTGAAGCCTACCAGATTGTAGAAGTCCAGCGCAGCGTGGAGGAAATTCGTGAGCGGCAGGTGCCTGTCAGCGCTGAAGTGTAAAGTGTTATTCGCTTTCCCCCTTGCCACTGCCGCTCCCTTTCTACCGCGCCTTAATCGTCACACGAGGAGGGTGGGTAAAGCGGTCGTAATCCCATGCTGCAAACCGAGCATCCTTCTGCCCACCGTGCAGGACATAAGCAAGGCGAATGTCCCCTGTTCGCCCCGTGTTGAAACAAATACCGCCCCACGCACCGGGAGCATCCCAGTAAGTCAAGTTGTCAAAGGACGATAGCGCTACACACGAGTGCGCCCATGTGTCAGCGTAAACGGCGTACCATCTCGGTTGTGCATTCTTACCGAGCACTCCTTCAGCCTCGCCGTTCCCGTCCACTCTCGCCTTGTTGCCTTTGTCGTCCTCAAACTGAGCAGGCAGGGCGTAATAGGCGCGGCTGTATTCGCGGATGCCTGCCTTGTTGGCTTCCACTGCCACGATGAAATGGCGTGGGTAGAAGGTGAAAACTCTGGTGACCAGAAAATCGCCTTGCAACCGCTTGACGACTTTCACGATCACGCTAACAGGGGTGATGCGTTCGCATTCCAAAGAAACGAGGTCGCCGACTTCGTCCACCCATCCTGTTTGTGCGGACGAAACGCCTAAACTGCGCAGAAAACTTTGCGCGGGGGCGTTCGGCAGCAAACTACGCCACTCGCGGACCATCCCGTCATCGCCAAACCGCAACCGATAAAACGGAGTTATCACTGCCTTCGTTTCAGCATCCCACCGAAGTTCGGATGGCATGGGGAAGAAGCGGCGAGTCGTCCCTTGTTGCGCTTCGGCGACAACGCGAAAAGTGCGAACAGCATTCGGCGCCGTCTCGCCTGTCAACAGAAACTCCAGCCTGCCCCTCCGATTGCCTGCTCCTGTTGGAGTGTAAACGCAAGGGACAAGGACAAATTGCTGTTTTGCACCTTTTGTCACTTCTAAAACGCGGACGCTATCAGGGTCAAGGGTCACGCTTTCAGGCAACCCCGCTGTCTGCATCCAGTCAACCTCCACTGTCACTGGTTCATCCAAACGACGGATGCCGTTAGAGTTAACCGTCAGGTCAAAACTGTAGCGCCAACGGGTGTAGTCTGCGTGGACGAAAAGGACCGTCGTTTGCTCGTTGTCTGTCGTCACCAGTTCCTCTTTAGGCTGAACGGATGTTACGCGAGCGATCAATCGCCTTCGTCCGTCCAGTGCATCGGTTTTGAGCATTACGGTGACCGTGCGGCGTTGTTGAGCGGCGAGAGAAAGCCTTTGTGTGGCTAACTGGTGTGTCTGGATCGGTTCGTCCACGAACAAGGACAACTGACAGGTGCCACTGAGGGCGCCATTGTTGCTCACGGTCACAGTGACCTTGACAGGTTGCCCTTGCTTCGGTTGCTCAGGAACGAGGGCAATTTTCTCCGCGACGAAGTTGGGTTTGCGAGTAGCAGAACCCCAAAGGAGCAACGCCTGCCGCCACTGTTGGAAGGACAACGGCACCAGCAATTCCTTGCCCTTTGCCGTCAACGCTTCCACCTTCTGAGGCGTTCCTTCTTTGGAGAACCAAACCAGCCGCGCAGACGCAAGGTCAATGTCGGGTGCAAGGGTGCGCAAGCGCAGCGAGACTTCCCTCGTTGTTTCGCCCAACTGCAGCCACAGTTGCTCTTTGTCCCCACGCTTGACCGTCACTTCGCCGTCGGTGATCACAGCGCCGAAATCGTGCCTGCGACCGCTCGCATCGCAATAAAGGTAATCGGCGGTCTTGACGAACCCTATCGTGCGGTCGCCCGCTATCGCCCGATACTGCGTGATGCTCGGTCCGTGCACATAGAAGCCATATTGCGGCAAGAGAAAGGTTTGACCATTGCGCTTGAGGGGAAACGGTTTTTCGCCAAAGTTGACCACGACCTCCGTGACGGAAGGTTGGGTGGCGAAAAGGGTGCGTTGGACATTTCGGTCAGGCGTGAGCCATTCGTGAGACAGCATTTCCGCAAAGGCAACTTGCTGGTGCAACTTGCACACATAGCGGTAACTTTGCAGCAACCGCCGGCGCATTTGCGGGTCTTCCCAAGTAAAGCCTAAGCGATTGACCCAGAACATGGGGGGTGTGCCGTAGAGGATGTTGAAAGCGTCCTTCTTGTCGGTGAGGTCGGGGGCGACGCGATGGAGGAAGTCGGTGCTATCGCCCCAATACCAGTAACTGACCACACAGTCGTGGAAGACCAACTCCCATAGGGGGACACGGCGCTGGTGCCCTAAACCCCAAACGAGGTAGCGCTCACCAATCTCCTCCCGCTTCTCTGGCGGTCGCAAGTGCCCCGCTGGCCAGGTGAAGAAGGGGTTGTGGCTCATCATCCCTTCCCAGTAGTCGTAAATGTCAACGCCCCACCAGCGCCCGTGTTCGCCACCCAACACCAAGCCTAACTCGTCCACGAACTTTGCCAGTCGGCGCTTGGCTTCCTTGTCTTCCGTGCGGTTGTGCCGGTGCTTGGGGTCGTAGCACTCAATCAAGCCTGTTGCGGTGGTGACATCCAGAAACCATGCGTTGTGGGGATGGCGCTTCAGTTGGTCGGTGATGTATTGGCGAGCCACCCCCAACTGCAGAAGGGAGCAGCGTTTGTGGGCAGTGTGCTTTTTGTCCCAAGTCACCCAACCCACTTGGCGGTTGCCGTCAGCGCGCAGCACACAGTCGTCAATTGTGCCCATGTTGTAGGGCGGGCTGTGTTGAGGACAGCAAGTGTAAAGGTCTTCGTAGTTGTCGTAGCGGCTGTTGAGGTAGCCCAAGGCTTTGACCGCTTCCATTTGCTCCCTTGCCCAAACGCCGTTGATGAGCATTCGGTCAATGCCGGCTGCTTTTGCCTCCTTTGCAAACTGCGGGTTGCCACCCCAAACATTGGGCGCACCGGCTAAAAGCCTGACCGCAGGCTTGCGCTTTGCTTTCTCCGCGAGGGTGACAAGAAAGCCGTTGCGCTGCACATAAGCGCGATAACGCTTACAAATCGCCACATGCCCACCTTCCGCAACAAAAAAGTAGCGAACCCGACGCGGGTAGCCGAAAGTTTGCATGGTAGGGTCATGAGAAGCGGTTGGCGCCATCAAGGTGCCGTGCGGTGTTGGGTAAGTGTTGAGAATGCACAACCCGTCGTCAGCGCTACGCCCATCCCACAAAAGCAAGTAGCCGACTTTCCCGTCCGTCAAGCCAACCCAAGGCATATCCAATTGACCGTAAGTTCGGAACCACCAGCCGCGAAAGTCGGTGCTGTCAATGGGGATGGCGATGCCGTTGCCGTAAAAGGGCAGCAAAATTTCGCACCCCGAACGGTAGGGTAAAAGGGGCGGCAACACGGTGAAGGGGGCAACTTTGCGCGTTCGGTCGTCGGTGTCCGACTCTATCACCAACTCGTCCCCTTCCAACCACATCGTCACCCGAACAGGAAAGGTTCGCTTATCCGTTTGCTGAGCATCGGTGACGAAAGAGAGGCGGTCGCCGTCGCGGCGCAATTCCCGAAAGGGGGAAAGGGGTGATGCGCTCTGCCAAGTGACCTTTGCGCGCTTGTCCAAGACAGCGAAGGTGCCCTCAGGGGTGACCGTGACGGTCAAATGCTGGTTGCTCAAAGTAAGCACCGACGCACCTGCCCCTTCACCAAGAAGCGCCAATAAAAGCCACACCACCATCGCACATCACCTTGAAGAAAGATAGCATGACATGCCTGACTGGCACCCGTGTCAGGAAAGAGCAATGTCGGCTATGATTTTTCCAAGTTTTGCAAGAACTCGTTGGCTTTCCGAGACAAAAGAAGCGCGCGCTCCTGAAGGAAGTCTCTGTATCGCTTCAAACTCCACTGCTTCTGTAGACGCGCCCTATTATTAGTTGCCGCAGCAAACGATTCTGGAATTAGGTGGTCACGCAAAGTTTGTCCTGAAATGTTAAATTGTGCAATGTATTCTGATGGAGCCTTATTAGCCAATTTGTTAACATTGGTGCGTTCGTTCAATATGGTGATATTTGCCAAAGCGTGAATTTCGTCGTCTGAAAATCCAGCCCTCTTGAGTATGCTACGGGGGAAGATGTGATGCCATTGAGGTTCAAATCCGGCGGCTATAGCAGAGCCAGCACGGTCATATCCAATACGGGTGCGGTCTACCCAATCCCGTGCCTTGCTGTTGAAGAGCAGCAGGTAAAGCATCAAACGCAGAAACTTGTTACCAACACGGTCATAGCGATTCAGGAATTCATCTTCTGCGATCTCTGAGGACACTCGCAAGCGTTTCATTAGAGCCCCCAAAGCCGCATGAAAATCTGGTGCTTCAGTGATGGCTCGGACATCCTCATTCAGGCTAGTAATTGCTGAGCCACTATAGCGACCATCGCGGTTTGCCAGAAGAAACCAATGGACTGCCTTACCGAAACCGTAATTGTGATCTTGCTTCCAACGATGGTGCAACACGAAAAGTGGAATCAGGCTGTTTGTGGAGGGGAGAAGGTCTGCGGACATAATGCCGATCTCAGCCAGTCGCTTCAATACTTCCCAGATGGTCTCTTTGGCAGCCTTCCAAACAGTGTTCAGGTTTTGAGGATCCCAGAAATCGCTTGGCACTTCTCTGAGCCGAGCACGACCTTTACCAATCCCTGTCATAGTGCGGACAAAAATTCCAGCGTCTAAGTCCCATCCATGCTCTTCTAACTCATTACGAAAAGGCAAATACTCCTTGCGCACCCAACCTGGATTTCGCACTGCAGCAAGGGCAAGCACTACATCGGCTTCTTTCACGCGCGTTCCTTCTTGGTTCAGACGGGCAAAAATCTCGGCTACATCCTCTACTTCGTGATTAATTTTGATGATGGGGATATCCCGCTCCCGAATTTGCCAGAGATCCTGGAGGCGAGCATGTATCTTACCGAACAGTTCCATCATTTGAACGGGGTCATTGGTAGCAGATTTCACGATTCCCCGTTTCGCGATCTCTTGAGCCAGCTCTTGAGCCAGTGAGGTCAGGTCCTTGACCTCTTCCACGACAAGAACTCGGCGGATGCTAATCCAGCGAGGGTCGTCGCGGCGAATTGGGTTAGGCAGGGCAAATTCTAGACGATCATCGTCCTCGTCGGGGAGAAGGTTGACCATCACGTCATAACGCCTTAAAGCCTCATTCCAACTTTTTGCGTCGTTCCACCAGTAAGGCTTTTGACCTAAGAGCAAGCAGAGCGCAGTTATGCGTTGTTGACCATCTACGATCCAAAGCGAGGCTTGAGTGCCTTGGGCTATCTTGGATTCCTGGTATTCCGAAGAGTCCCAGAGCAGGAACGAGCCGATCGGATAGTTACGGTAGAGCGATTCTGCCAGTCTCTTGACCTGCTCTGGGTCCCAGACGAACTCTCGCTGGAATTCGGGAATATCCACATTCCTGCTGACCGCCTGCCTGACAATCTCACGGATCTTGAGTTGCTCAAGCGCCATAAGTCATACCTCCCACCGCTAGCGGTTCATTTATGTGCCCCTGCCCCTTCACCCCAATAGTGCCGACAAAAGCCACACCACCATAGTGGGTCCTCCGTTTTGCGCCTCGCTCAGGGCAAAGTAGCGATTACCACCGTTGGTTGTAACTGATACCGACTATGACATCGGGGTCTCGGAGATTAACCACGAACCCTTCCACGGAAATTCGGCGAGTTAGACGCAAGGTAGCGCCAACATTGTAGTCGTTCTCAAAGACTTCCCCGAAGAGGGACAACGATGGGGCTAAATGAACTTCGGCACCAACGAATAGGTTGTTCCGTCCCCGCCCTGCAATGAACCCCATATGCCCCCGAACAAGGAAGGTGTCATTACCGTTACGGGGTTGGGATTTCCACAAATCCCCACTGGCGACAAGGTATCCTCGCGTGCCACCGTTGACACGACCGAAGAAGATAAGGTTTTTGCTTTCGTCGGCAACATCTATCAAGCCAGCAGCCACTTGGGTATGCTTGCCGAAAAGGGGTTGGTCAAATCGCAACTTGAGGTTAAGTAAAGAGGTTGAACTTCCCGCAATGCTACTCGGCAACCGAACGAAACTCAGTTCCAACTGCTCCAATACACCGTAGGCGACGGTGTAGGTGGAACTAAAGTCAATAGCCTCTGTATCCACGCGCCATGCTGCATTCAACCGACGGGCAGCGAGGGTATCAGCAGTGGGAACAAAGACCAACCCTGTATACCCCAAAAAGGAGGGTTCCGCACCAACCGCTACACACCACAACGCCACGACAACTCCTACCAACACCGATCGCGCCCACATAAGCATCACCTCCGTGAGATGTTGGCGCTGACATTTTGCCACGCACCTTAGCGAGGCGCGAAACAGTATTTATGGCAACACAGTGGTGCTACTGTGTTACTGTCCCCGCTGCGCACTCCACGGTTGCGTTCCATTGATAGTGCCTGCCAAGCGGTCGCCCTCCACAACGCCCTCGTAAACGCGGTCGCCTGTGCGGAAGTAGATTCCCGCTCCCCATGCGTAAAAGTCAGCAATGGGCGTTGCTTTCCCATTGTCCAACCAACTGGCGAACAACTCGTTGTTGCGGCGCTCTATGCGGATAGCGCCCCCTTGCCATCGCCATGTGCCTACCAAGTTCACTTTGTCCCGTTGCGCCGTCCATTCTCGCTTGCCAGCGAAAGGTCCACCCTGAATGTCCACGCTTCCCCTGATGGTGTCTCCGTTCACTCGCCCCTCAAAGCGCATAGTGACCTTTTGTTCACCAATCTGGCGGGTAACGGTGAAACTCAGGTGATTGCCGACCAACCTGGCGTTGGTGATGGGCGTTACTTGGTTATCCACAGTCACCGTGCCCGTCACCACTTGGAAGCGTTGGCTCAGGCGCAAGACATACTGGCGCTCCCCCCGAGGCGTTGTAACGCTCCAACGCCAAGTGCCCGCAACGCCGGCAGGGATGACCCAGTAGTAGACCGTGTGCTCGCGGTAAGGACCACGCACTCGCAACACTTTGTCAGGATGCCACCCGCGAAGGCACTTGGGTGACCCTTCCTCCTCGCACTCTTCGCACATGTCAAAGTCGTGAGAAACAACCCTCGCACCAGGTTGCAACTCACGGAACAACTTGGAGCGCAGCCGAACATTGATGCTGGGCAGCAAGTAAAGGGTCACCACTGTTGCATCGCGAACGCTCGTCTCAAATAAGTCCTGCTGGAGGAACCTCACACGGTCGGTCACGCCGGCTTTGCGGGCGTTTTCGTTGCTTTCGCGGATTCGCTCGGGGTCAATGTCCACACCCACACCCCGCTTTGCTCCGAACTCTTTCACCGCAGCGATAACGATGCGACCGTCCCCGCATCCCAGGTCGTAGACCACATCGTCTTTGCCCACTTGCGCCACCCGCAGCATCTCCCGCACCACTTCGTGAGGCGTTGGGACATAGGGGACATCTGGTGGTCGCTGTTGTGCGAGGGCGAAAGTTGTGACCATAAAAGCGCCAGCGACAAACCAAAGCAACGAACGCCGTAACCGCATACGACTTCCCTCCTTACGCAAAGTTTTTGTTTCGCCACTCATAATAGCGCACGACCATCAACACAGGAATCCCAGCCAAGAGCACAGCAACCCCCACCAGCGCGCCGATACCTGTGTAACTGAGGCTGGATTGGAGCATGTAAACGCAAGCGGTGCAGAAGAGGAGCGGCGTAAGGGGGAACAAAGGGACGCGGAAGGGACGGGGTGTTTGCGGGTCAACGGTGCGCAGGATGAATAACGCCAAACCCGTCAGCAGGAAGAAGAACCAAAACACGGGGGCTGTGTATTCCACCATCGTGGTAAAACCTTGGCGGGTCCAAGCCCCCAACGCCACCAGTCCCAACGCGATGCAACCCTGCACGATCAGGGCATTGACAGGGGTGCCGGCGCGTTCGTTCCAAACGCCGAGGAAACGCAAAGCGGTGAAATCGCGCCCCCATGCGAAGTTGGTGCGAGCGCCCGTGAAAATCGTCGCATTGGTCGCCCCCAACACCGCAATAGCGACAAGGAAACTGACGAACTTGGCACCCCACTCACCCACCCCACGCCGCATTAGGTCGGCGGCAACAGCCTCCGATTTTGCCATCGCCCCCATCCCCAGCCCTTTCAGGTAAGCGACATTGACGAGCAAGTAGACAAGGGTGATGATGCCGATGCCCAGCAGGAGCGACCGCAGCATGTTCCGCTGCACATCTTTAAGTTCGGCGGAAATGTAAGCGGCTTCGTTCCAGCCACCGTAAGTGAGAAGGACGAAAACCATCGCTAATCCGAAGGCTCCCGTAGAAGGCGAGGGTTGTGTGGGGGGAGGCTCAGACGGTGTTGCCCATAGAAAGCCAACAGCAACGACCAGCAGCAAACCTAAAACCTTAGCAGCGGTGAGGATGTTCTGTGTCCACTTGCCTTGCTGAACGCCCATCACATTTAGGGCGGTGAGGACGATAACCGCTGCCGCTGCGTAAATAGACGGCGAGTGGTCACCTAACCGATACAGTTCGCTGGCGTAATCGCCGAAGAC
>FWWM01008702.1_pt1 | contig 19300 bp, 15 predicted proteins | sample 2228351 | NCBI WGS metagenome assembly FWWM01 (sample SAMEA103939774, study PRJEB20133) | metagenome
ACTTCACCACCGAGTGGCTGGGCAAGGTCGAGAAACTCGGCAGCGACGGCCTGCAGGGCCAGGACCTGCTCAGCTACGAGATCTTCGTGCGCGACGCGCGCGCTTCGCTGGCCGCCGAGCGCTACCCGAGCTGGATGATGCCGATCAGCCAGTACTACAACGTCGGCAGCATCATGGCGATCCTCTTCCTCGGCGAACGGCTGCAGCTCGTCGATCTCGACCGGCGTCAGGTCGGGGAGCGCCGCCCGCCCGGCGACCGCGAGCACGGTCGCGTGGCGCAGGCGCTCGAGCACCGCCTGGCCGAAGCGCGCGAGGTCGACGCCCTGCGCGCTCACCCCGGCGACGACGGCGAGCGCCTTCGCCGGGTCGCGCGCGACGAGCGCCTCGATCACCTCGCGCACCGCCCGCTGGTCGGGCAGCCCGAGCGCCGCGTTCACCGCCTCGAGGTCGACGGTGCCCGAGGAGAACGCGAGCACCTGGTCGAGCAGCGAGGTCGCGTCGCGCAGGCTGCCGCCGGACTCGCGCGCGATCGCCCGCAGCGCGTCCTCGTCCGCCTGCATGCCCTCGGCGCACACCATCGCGCCGAGCGTCCGCACGATGGTGTCGATCGCGACGGCGCGGAAGTCGAAGCGCTGGCAGCGCGAGAGGATCGTCGCGGGCAGCTTCTGCACCGCGGTGGTCGCGAGGATGAACTTGGCGTGCGGCGGCGGCTCCTCGAGGGTCTTGAGGAACGCGTCCACCGCCTGCTTCGAGAGGCCGTGCGCCTCGTCGATGATGTAGACGCGATAGCGGCTGCTCGCCGGCTGGTACTTGACGGTCTCGAGGAGCTCGCGGGTCGCGTCAATGCCGGTCTGCGAGGCGGCGTCCACCTCGAGCACGTCGAGCGAGCGGCCCTCGGTGATCTCGATGCAGCTCGGGCAGCGGTTGCACGGATCGGGGGTCGGGCCCTGCGCGCAGTTGAGGGCCTTGGCGAGGATCCGCGCCGTGGTCGTCTTGCCGACCCCGCGCATGCCGCTGAAGACGAAGGCGTGCGCCAGCCGGCCCGACGAGATCGCGTTGATCAGCGTCTGGGTGACGTGCTCCTGGCCGACCACGTCGGCGAAGGTCTGCGGCCGGGCACGCCGCGCGAGCACCTGGTATGCGCCGTCCGCGCCGCGGCCGCCGGCCGCGGGACCCCCGAACAGTTCCCGGTCCTCGCTCATGCTCCCCGCTCGCGCTCGCCTCGTTCGCGCGTTCCCGGCCCAGCAAGGTTCCGGGTGGCGGGCTTCACCCGAACGCTCCCCCTACGCGAGCACGTCAGTGATAGCTAGGCACCCCCGCGGCACAGAGGAGAAATCGGTACCGTTGCTCCCTTCCGGGCCTGGCGGGGTTCGCGACCTCCTCTTGCGCAGGACCTAGCTATCACTGACGTGCCCGACGATCAGGGAACGGTACCCCCCGCCGTGCGGGCGCGCAAGCAGGGAGCTCGGCTCCGGGATCCCGCTAGCTGCGCTGGTGAAGCGCGTTCGCGAGGCGCAGGTGGTAGGCGATGCCCGACCAGAGCGCGAGGAGCAGCGCGATCCAGAGGAACGCCATGCCCGCCGCGTGGAAGTCGATCAGCCAGTAGCGGTAGTGCAGGAGCAGCGACACCAGGGCGACCACCTCGAAGGTCATCTTCGCCTTGCCGAGCGATTCCGCGCCGAGGACGATCCCCTCGTCCCGGGCGATCGCGCGCAGGCCCGTCACCGCGACCTCGCGGGCGGCGATCACCGCGACGATCCAGCCCGGCACGCGCGGCTCGCGCGGCATCGCCGCGAGCATGATGAGAGCGCTGATCACCAGCACCTTGTCGGCGAGCGGGTCGAGGAACTTGCCCAGGTTGGTGATCAGGCCGTGCCGCCGCGCGAGGTAGCCGTCGAGCCAGTCGCTCACGCAGGCGATGATGAAGGCGGCGGCGGCGACCAGCGCGAAGGTCCGCCCGGGATGGGTGAGGAGCCAGATCAGGAGCGGCGTGACCGCGACCCGGCTCAGCGAGATGACGTTCGGCAGGTTGAGCGCACGCGGACGACGCGCCGGGCTGGCCGTCTTGCCGGCTGCCGTCTCGTCCGCACTGTTCATCGCGAGGCGACAACGAAGCGCCTCTGCGGGGCCCTGACCCTGCCGCGCAGCAGGTGCTCCTGCCGGTAGCGGAGGACGCGCTGCACGTACTCGATGGTCTCGGCGTACGGCGGGATGCCGCCGCTGCGCTCGACGGCGCCGGGGCCTGCGTTGTACGCGGCGAGCGCGAGGCGGACGTCACCGGAGAAGCGATCGAGCATCTGCCGGAGGTAATATACCCCGCCCTTGAGGTTGTCCTGCGGGTGGAAGATGTCGCGCACCCCGACCTCCGACGCGGTGGCCGGCATGAGCTGCATGAGCCCGCTCGCACCCTTCGACGAGACTGCGAGGTGATCGAAGCCCGACTCGGCGCGCACCACGGCGTGGACGAGCGCCGGCTCGACGCCGTAGCGCCGCGCGGTCTCGTCGATCATCTCGTGCAGATCCTCGGGCGCGCCCTGCCAGAGCGGCTCGAGGTGCACCGAGCCGCCCGAGCGCCGCGGGCGCGGCGCGGTGCTCCGCGCGTAGGAGATCCGCCCGACGGCCTTGTCGTCGAGCTGCACGGGGCGGAAGCGGCGGTCGGTGGGCACGTTGGTGAAGTGCTGCGTGCCGCGCCGGTCGCGGTACGAGTAGACCTCCGCCTGCGCGACCGCCGCGAGCAGCGGCACCAGCATGCAGGCGAGCCCGAGCCCGACACCGTAGCGTGTGACTCGAGGCGTACCCCACCCGACGAGACGTGCGACGACGCTCCTTCCCCCCCGCTCGACCATCGGCTCAACCCTCCTATGGGGGATGCGCGTGGCCGTCAAATTCCCGGCACCCGTCACACTTCCGACAGGCCCGCCCAAGGCGGCGGGTCCGGGAACGGCGACGCCCCGACCACTTGCCGGCAGCGGCTCTCGCGCCCTACTGTCGCGATGTGACGCTGCTTCCCCCTCACACCACCTCCAGCCTCGGGCTCGCGCCCCGCCGCGAGCCGCGGCGCAGCTTACCCGAAGGCCCGGGCCGCGCCTACCCCCGCGCGACCCGGCGCGAACACGAAGCAAGCTCGGGGCCGAGCATCCGGGCTCGGGGGTGCCATGCGCTTTGACTACCTGGTGGTGGGCAGCGGCATCGCCGGCCTCACCTTCGCGCTCGAGGCGGCGAAGCGCGGCAGCGTCGTCGTCGTGACCAAGGACCGGCTCCCCGAGGGCTCGAGCAGCTACGCCCAGGGCGGCATCGCGAGCGTCTGGAGCCCCGAGGACTCGTTCGCCGCGCACGCGGCAGACACCGAGCTCGCGGGCGCCGGGCTATGCGACCCGGAGATCGTCGACCTGGTCGTCCGCGAGGGGCCCGAGCGGGTGCGCGAGATGATCGCGCTCGGCACGCGCTTCTCGCTCCGCCCCGGCGCCGAGGACGAGTACGACGTCGACCTCGGGCTCGAGGGCGGTCACTCGAAGCGCCGCATCCTGCACGCGCTCGATGCAACGGGAAGCGAGATGATGCGCGCCCTGCTCGAAGCCGTTGCCAGGCAGCCGGCGATCACGGTGCTCGAGAGGCACGTCGCGGTCGACCTGCTGATCGGCTCGAAGTTCGGCATCCCGGGCGAGGACCGCTGCTGGGGCGCGTACGTCCTCGACGCGACCTCCGGCGAGGTGAAGACGATCCGCGCGCGGGCGACGCTGCTCGCGACCGGCGGCGCGGGGAAGGTCTACCTGTACACGAGCAACCCCGACGTCGCGACCGGCGACGGCGTCGCGATCGCCTACCGGGCGGGCCTGCCGATCGCGAACATGGAGTTCATCCAGTTCCACCCGACCTGCCTCTACCACCCGCGGGCGAAGTCGTTCCTGATCAGCGAGACCGTGCGCGGCGAGGGCGGCATCCTCCGCCGTCCGGACGGCACGCCGTTCATGGCGGCCTACGACCCGCGCGCCGAGCTCGCGCCGCGCGACATCGTCGCCCGGGCGATCGACCACGAGATGAAGCTGCACGGCTTCGACCACGTGTTCCTCGACATCACGCACCGCCCGGCGAGCTTCCTCGAGAAGCGCTTCCCGACCATCCTCGCGCGCTGCCGCTCGTTCGGCATCGACCCGACGCGCGAGCCCATCCCGGTCGTGCCGGCCGCGCACTACATGTGCGGCGGCGTGTGCACCGACCGCGACGGCCGCACCGCCCTCCCCGGCCTCTACGCGGCGGGCGAGGTCGCGATGACCGGGCTGCACGGCGCGAACCGCCTCGCCTCGAACTCGCTCCTCGAGGGGCTGGTCTTCGGGCGGCGGGCGGCGCTGCACGCCTCCGCGGCGCTCGCGGCGGGGTCCGAGGAGCTCCCCGAGATTCCGCCCTGGAACCCGGGCCGCGCCCGCGACACCGACGAGTCGGTGCTGATCACGCAGAACTGGGACGAGATCCGGCGCTTCATGTGGAACTACGTCGGCATCGTGCGCAGCGACCGGCGCCTTGCCCGCGCGCGCGCCCGGCTCGACCTCGTGCTCGCGGAGATCGAGCACGACTACTGGGACTTCCTGCCGACCTCGGATCTCCTCGAGCTGCGCAACATCGCGACCGTCGCCGACCTCATCATCGCCTCGGCGAGCTACCGGCGCGAGAGCCGCGGCCTGCACTTCAACATGGACTGCCCCGAGCGCGACGACCAGAAGTGGCGGCGCAACACCGTGATGGTCCGCGACCCGGTGACGCACCGGCCGCGGCCCGCGTAGCGCTCAGGCGGCGCTCGCCGCGTCGAAGAGCTGGAGCTGGCGCGGCTCGTGCGTCTCGTTGATCGGCGTCGGGTAGCGGCCGGTGAAGCAGGCGTCGCAGAAGTCGCGCTCGCCGCCGTTCAGGAAGGCGTACAGCCCGGACTCGCTCAGGTAGGCGAGCGAGTCGGCGCCGATGAACTTGCGGATCTCCTCGATCGAGTGCGTCGAGCCGACGAGCTCCTCGCGGGTCGGCGTGTCGATGCCGTAGTAGCAGGGGCTGATCGTCGGCGGCGAGCAGATGCGCATGTGCACCTCCCGCGCCCCCGCGCCGCGCAGCATGGTGACGATCTTCTGGCTCGTCGTGCCGCGCACGAGTGAATCGTCGACCACGACGACGCGCTTGCCCGCGAGCAGCTCGGGCATCGCGTTGAGCTTGACGCGGACCCCGAAGTGGCGGATCGAGTCGGTCGGCTCGATGAACGTCCGGCCGACGTAGTGGTTGCGGATCAGCCCGAGCCCGTAAGGGATCCCGGACTCCTCGGCGTACCCGATCGCGGCGGGGACGCCGGAGTCCGGCACGGGGGTCACGATGTCCGCGTCGACGTGCGTCTCGCGCGCGAGCTGACGGCCGAGCGCGTGGCGCACCTGGTAGACCGTGCGGCCGAAGACGCGGCTGTCGGGGCGCGCGAAGTAGACGTACTCGAAGACGCAGCGCCGGTGCGGCTGCGGCGGGAACGGGTGGTACGAGCGGACGCCGTCGGGCCCGATCAGCAGCACCTCGCCGGGCTCGATCTCGCGCTCGTACTGAGCGTTGATCAGGTCGAGCGCGCAGGTCTCGGAGACGACCACCCAGGCGTCCTTCACCCGCCCCAGGACCAGCGGTCGGAAGCCGAGCGGGTCGCGCGCCGCGACGAACTCGTCCTTCGACAGGAAGACCATCGAGTAGGCGCCCTGCACATGGCGGAGCGCCGCGGTCACGCGCTCTACGAGCGAGCCGCGCGCCTGCGCGATCAGGTGGATCACGACCTCGGTGTCGGAGGTCGACTGGAAGATCGAGCCGCTCGCCTCGAGGCGCCGGCGCACCTCGGCAGCGTTCACCAGGTTGCCGTTGTGCGCCACGCCGAGCGCCCCGCCGGCGTACTCGACGACCAGCGGCTGGGCGTTCTTCAGCACCGTCTCGCCGGTCGTCGCGTAGCGGTTGTGGCCGATCGCCGCGGTGCCGACCAGCCGGCGGATGATCTCCGGTTGGAAGATGTCGGCGACGAGCCCGAGCCCGCGGTGCGAGATCAGCGCGTCGCCGCGCGAGGAGACGATGCCCGCGGACTCCTGCCCGCGGTGCTGCAGGGCGTAGAGCGCGAGGTAGGCGAGGTTCGCCGCTTCGGGATGACCGTACACGCCGACCACCCCGCACTCTTCATGGAAGCGATCCGCGTCGCGAGAAAGCATCCCTTCAACCGTCGAGCAGCTTCGCGAGCGCCGAGTCCCAGGCTTCCCGCAGCTCGACGACGGGAATGCTCAGGAGTCCCTCGAACTCTAGCATGCCGCCCCCCACCTCGCCGAGCTGGGCAAGGGCGACCCCCGCCTCCCCCGCCAGGTCGCGGAGCGTCGCGAGGTGCTCGCGCCGGACGCTCACCAGCATGCGCGCCTGGCTCTCGCCGAACAGGAAGGCGTCGGCGCGCACGCTCTCGTCGACCCGGACTCGCGCCCCGAAGATCGGCAGGCCGTCGGGCGCGAGCATGCAGCACTCGGCGAGCGCGATCGCGAGCCCGCCCTCGGAGAGGTCGTGCGCCGAGCGCAGGATCTCGCGCGTCGCCGCCTCGAGCACGACCTTGTGGAGCTGGCGCTCGGCGCCGAGGTCGACCCACGGCGGCGAGCCCCGGGTGTTGCCGTGCACGACCGCCGCGTACTCGCTCCCCGAGAGCTCCTCGCGGGTCCGCCCGAGCAGGACGATGACGTCGCCCTCGCCCTTGAACCACGGCGTGACGGGTTGCTTGGTCCGCAGCAGACCGACCATCGCGATGGTCGGCGTCGGCGGAATCGCCTTGCCCTCGGTCTCGTTGTAGAAGCTCACGTTGCCGCTCACGACCGGGATGTCGAAAGCGTTGCAGGCGTCGCGGATGCCGGCGATCGCCTGCTCGAACTGCCACATCACGTCGGGGCGCTCGGGGCTGCCGAAGTTCAGGCAGTCCGAGATCGCGAGCGGCGCGGCACCGGTCGCGACCAGATTGCGCGCCGCCTCGCACACCGCGATGCACGCGCCGATGTACGGGTCGAGCGCGCAGTAGCGCGCGTTGCAGTCGACGGTCATCGCGACGTTCAGGTCCGTCCCGAGGACGCGCACGACCGCGGCGTCCGCGCCCGGGTGGAGCACCGTCGCGGCGCCGACGTAGTGGTCGTACTGCTGGTACACCCAGCGCCGCGAGCAGAGGTTCGGCGAGGCGACGAGCTCGCGCAGTACCTGACCGTAGTCGCGCGGCTCCGGAATGTCGCGCAGGTCGAAGTCGCCCCCCGTCTCGGGCGGCTCGGCGGACGGGCGGACGAGCGCCGGCGGATCGGCAAGCAGGTCGATCGGCATGCAGATCACCTGCTCGCCGCGGTGGCGGACGCGCAGCAGGCGGTCGTCGGTCAGCTTGCCGATCACCGCCGACTCGAGGTCCCAGCGGTCGCAGATCTTGCGGATCGCCTCGGCCTTCTCCGGCTTGGCGACGAGCAGCATGCGCTCCTGCGACTCGGAGAGCATGATCTCGTAGGCCGACATGCCCGGCTCGCGGAGCGGGACGCGGTCGAGGTCGAGCTCGATGCCGAGCCCGCCGCGGTGGGCCATCTCGATGCCCGAGCTGGTGATGCCAGCGGCGCCGAGATCCTGCACTGCGAGCGCCAGGTCTGCCGCCTGGATCTCGAGCGTCGCCTCGAGGAGCAGCTTCTCGAGGAACGGGTCGCCGACCTGCACGGTCGGGCGCTTCTCCTCGCTGGATGCATCGAACTCGGCCGACGCGAGCAGGCTCGCGCCGTGGATGCCGTCGCGTCCGGTGCGCGAGCCGAAGAGCATCACCAGGTTCCCGACGCCGGTCGCGCGCGCTCGCATGAGACGCGACTCCTCGACGACCCCGAGCGTGAAGGCGTTCACCAGGCAGTTCAGGTCGTAGCCAGGATCGAACACCAGCTCGCCGCCGACCGTCGGGACGCCGATCGAGTTGCCGTAGCCGCCGATGCCCGCGACCACGCCGCGCGCGAGGTAGCGGGTGCGGGGATGGTCGAGGCTGCCGAAGCGGATCGAGTCGAGCGAGGCGATCGGCCGTGCGCCCATGGCGAAGACGTCGCGCAGGATCCCGCCCACCCCGGTCGCCGCACCCTGGTACGGCTCGATGTACGACGGGTGGTTGTGGCTCTCGATCTTGAACACCACCGCGAGCCCCTCGCCGATCGACACCGCGCCCGCGTTCTCGCCCGGCCCCTGCACGACGCGCTCGTGCGTCGTCGGCAGCTTCTTCAGGTGCACGCGCGAGCTCTTGTAGCTGCAGTGCTCGGACCAGATCACCGCCGCGACGCCGAGCTCCTCGATCGTCGGCGTTCGGCCGAGCGCGTCGACCAGGCGCGCGTACTCGTCGTCCGTCAGCCCGTGCTCCCGGGCGGTCTCGATCGTGACCTCTACGCGCGCCATGGGTGTCAGCGCATCGAGTCGACGGCGGTCCGTAGCCCCAGGTCGGCGATCCAGCCGGCGATCGACTGGAAGATGCGCAGCCCGTCGGGGACGCCGGCGTTCGGGTAGGTGACGCTGCGGAGGCTCGCGTCGGCGCTGTGCTCGGGATGCGGCATGAGGCCGAACACGTTGCGCGACGCGTTCATGACGCCCGCGATGTCGCGCATCGAGCCGTTCGGGTTGTAGTCCGACGCGTCCTCACCCTCGCGGGCGCGGGAGCCGTCCGGCCGGCAGTAGCGCAGCAGCACCTGGCCGTCGCGCTCGAGCTGGTCGAGGGTCGCCTCGTCGGCGACGTAGCAGCCCTCGCCGTGCTTGACGGGAATCCGCCACACGTCGCCGACCAGCGCCATGTTGACGAAGGGGTTCGCGACGCTCTCGAGCCGCACCGTCGCCTCGCGGCAGATGAACGACAGGGTGCGGTTCCGGACCAGCGCGCCCGGCAGCATGCCCGCCTCGCACAGCACCTGGAAGCCGTTGCAGATGCCGAGCACGAGCCCGCCCCGCGCCGCAAACTCCGCCACCGCGCCCATCACCGGCGAGAACCGCGCGATCGCCCCGCAGCGCAAATAGTCGCCGTAGGAGAAGCCGCCGGGCAGCACGACGCAGTCGACACCGGCGAGATCTGCGCTCTTGTGCCAGAGCGATACGGCCTCGTGTCCCAGGACGTTGCGCAGCACGTGCAGCGTCCCGAGGTCATCGTTCGAGCCCGGGAAGCTGACGACGCCCCACCTCATGCGCCCTGCCCCGCCTCTCCGCGATCGATCTCGAAGCGGAAGTCCTCGATGACGCCGTTTGCCAGCAGGCGCTCGCACATGGCGCGCACCCGCGCCTCGGGATCCCAGCCCTCGCCACCGTTCGACGCCGGGTCGAGGCGGATCTCGAGGTACTTCCCGACCCTCACGTCGCCGACCTCCGTGAAGCCGAGCGCGTGGAGCGACGAGGATACGGCCCGGCCCTGTGGGTCGAGCACGCCCTTCTTGGGCGTGATGAACACTCGGGCGATCACGCGACGACCCGCCTATACACTTCCTGGTAGGCTTCCTCCACCCTTCCCAGGTCGCGCCGGAAGCGGTCCTTGTCGAGGCGCTCGCGCGTCGTCGCGTCCCACAGCCGGCAGGTGTCCGGGCAGATCTCGTCGCCGAGCAGGATCGAGCCGTCGGCGCTCCGCCCGTACTCGAGCTTGAAGTCGACCAGCGTCAAGCCGCGCTCGGCGAGGAACGGCTGGAGGATGGCGTTGACCCGCAGGCTCGTCGTGATGATCGTGTCGAGCTCCTCCTGGGTCGCCATGCCGAGCACCGTCGCGTGCCACTGGTTGATCATCGGGTCGCCGAGCGCGTCGTTCTTGTAGTACAGCTCGACGATCGGCGCCGGCAGGACGCGCCCGTCCTCGAGCCCGAGCCGCTGGACGAGGCTCCCCGCCGCGACGTTCCGCACGACGAGCTCGACCGGGAAGATCTCGAGGCGCCGGACGAGCATCTCGCGGTCCGAGAGCCGCTCGACGAAGTGCGTCCGCACGCCCTCGCTCTCGAGCAGGCGGAAGAGCCGCTCCGAGATCGCGTTGTTCAGCACGCCCTTGCCCACGATCGTGCCGCGCTTCTGCGCGTTGAACGCGGTCGCGTCGTCCTTGAAGTACTGGATGACGAGCGTCGGGTCGTCGGTCGACCAGATCTGCTTCGCCTTGCCCTCGTAGAGCAGCTCTCTTCGTTCCATGAGCCTCGTCACTCCAGGCCGAGAAGCGGCGGCGCCGGGGGCAGCTCGGGCCGGACGGCGAGCGCCCGGTCGATGATCGTCCCGACGTGGGCGAGCGCCCGCTTCGGGTCGAAGACCTCGTCGAGCCGGGCGGCGGGAAGCGCGCGCGAGATGTCCGGGTCGGCCGCAACCAGCTCCCGGAACGAGCCCTTGCCGTCCCGCGCCGCGAAGGCGCAGCGCTGCACCCAGAGGTAGCCCTCCTCGCGCGCGACCCCCGCCTCGACCAGCGCGAGCAGCACGCTCTCGGAGAAGACCAGCTCGCCCGACTGCGCCGCGTTCGCCGCCATGCGCTCGGGATAGACCACGAGGCCTGCGAGGATGCCGGTCAGGCGCGCGAGCATGAAGTCGAGCACGCAGCAGGCGTCCGGCGCGATCACGCGCTCGACCGAGGAGTGGCTGATGTCGCGCTCGTGCCACAGGGCGACGTTCTCGAGCGACGTCCCGCCGTAGCCGCGCACGAGGCGTGAGAGCCCGCAGAGGTTCTCCGCCATCCACGGGTTTCGCTTGTGCGGCATCGCCGACGAGCCCTTCTGGCCGCGGGTGAAGGGCTCCTCCGCCTCGAGAACCTCGGTGCGCTGCAGGTGGCGAAGCTCGGTCGCGATGCGCTCGACGGAGGCCGCGACGAGCGCGAGCGTGGTGAAGAAGGCGGCGTGTCGGTCGCGCGGCACGACCTGGGTCGCGACGGGCTCGGGCTCGAGGCCGAGCGCCGCGAGCACCTCCGCCTCGAGCTCGGGCGAGGAGTGCGCGTACGTGCCCACGGCACCGCTCAGCTTGCCGGTCGCGACCTCGCGCGACGCGGTGCGCAGCCGCTCGAAGCCGCGGCACAGCTCCGCGTACCAGCTCGCCGCCTTGAGCCCGAAGGTGATCGGCTCGGCGTGCACGCCGTGCGTCCGGCCGATCATCGGCGTGTCGCGGTAGCGCTCGGCGAGGCCGCGCACCGCGCCGAGCAGCGCGTCGAGGTCGCGGAGCAGGAGGTGCGCCGCGTGCCGGAGCTGCACCGCGAACGCGGTGTCGATCACGTCCGAGGAGGTCATGCCGAGGTGCAGGTAGCGGCCGGATGGGCCGACGCTCTCCGCCGCGGCGGTGACGAAGGCGATCACGTCGTGCTTCACCTGCGCCTCGATCTCGGCGACGCGGCGGGCATCGACGCGCGCCTTGGCGCGGATCTCGCGCGCCGCCTCGGCGGGGATCGCGCCGCGGCGCGCGAGCGCCCCGCAGACCAGCGCCCCGATCTCGAGCCAGATGCGCGGCCGGTGCCCGTCGGACCACAGGCGGGCCATCTCGGGCCGGCTGTAGCGGGCGATCATGCGTGCTCCTCGGAATCGGTCGCGTCTCGTGCGGCGTGCGCCGCTCCGTCTTGCGCCACGGGCGCCGGCTGCGTGCGCGAGCCGGTGTGGCCGAAGCCCCCGGCCCCGCGCTTCGTCCACAGCGGGTCGTCCTCGCCCGGCGCCTCGGCGACGAGCTGCCACTCGGCGCGCACCACGGGGGCGACCACGAGCTGGGCGATGCGATCGCCGTGCCGGATGGTCCGCGGCTCGCTGCTCAGGTTGATCACCAGGATCTGGATCTCGCCGCGGTAGTCGGCGTCGATCGTGCCGGGTGTGTTGAGCAGCGTGAGGCCCTCGCGCAGCGCGAGCCCGCTCCGCGGCCGCACCTGCGCCTCGAAGCCCGGCGGCAGCGCGACCGCGAAGCCGGTCGGGATCAGCCGGCGCTCGAGCGGCGCGAGCGTCACCGGGGCATCGAGGTGCGCGGCCAGGTCGCAGCCGGCGGCGCCGTCGGTCATGTAGGCCGGCAGCGGCGCGTCCCCGCCGCGAACCCGCCAGATCGCGACCCGTACGGCCTCCCGCCGCGCTGGCGCGTCCCACATCGACGGCTCAGATCGGGCCGAGCAGCGCTTCGTTGATCTTGACCCCGGTCAGGTCGCCGAGCAACGCGACGCCGATGCGCCCCGAGAACAGCTCCCTCGCGAGCTCGATCACGTCGTCGTGGGTCACGCTCGCGATCGCCTCGGCGACGGCGGAGGGCTCGATGTTGCGCCCAAAGTAGATCTCGTTCTTCGCGATGCGCGACATCCGGCTCTCGCTGCTCTCGAGGCTCAGGAGGATCGTGCCCTTGATCTGGCTCTTCGCCCGCGCGAGCTCCTCGGGAGCGAGGCCCTTGTGCGCGAGCTCGTGCAGCTCGTTGCGCACGATCTCGATCACCTCGGCCACCGATCCGCTGGCGAGGCCCGCGTTCACCGCGAGGTAGCCCGTGTGGTGGAACGAGGCGAGGTAGGAGGAGATCGTGTACGCCTTGCCCCGCTTCTCGCGCACCTCCTGGAAGAGCCGCGAGCTCATCCCGCCGCCGAGCGCGGTGTTCATCACGTAGGCCGCGTAGCGCCGCGGGTCGGCGTGCGGCAGACCGGGCACGCCGAGCACCATCTGCACCTGCTCGAGGTCGCGCTCGACGAGCACCAGGCCGGGCTTGGGCTCGGGCGGCGCGATGTCGAGTGCCGTGCTCTCGCCGTCGAGCTCGCCGAAGGCCCTCTCGACCTCCGCGACCAGCCAGTCGTGGTCGACCGCCCCGGCCGCGGCGATCAGGATGCGGTCCGGGCGGTAGCGCTCCTCGAGGAAGCGCAAAAAGTGCGCCCGATGCATCCCCGACACGGTGTCCGCGGTGCCCGTGATCGGCAGCGACAGCGGATGCCCGGGCCAGAAGGCGCGGTCGAAGATCACGTGCACGTAGTCGTCGGGCGTGTCCTCGGACTCGGAGATCTCCGACAGGATCACGCCCCGCTCACGGTCGATCTCCTCCTGCACGAAGGTCGAGTGCAGGAAGAGATCGGACAGCACGTCGAGCGCGAGCGGCAGGTCCTCACGCAGGACCTTCGCGTAGTAGCAGGTGTACTCCTTGCTGGTGAACGCGTTGAGCACGCCTCCCACGCCGTCGATCGCCTCGGCGATGTCGCGCGCGCTGCGCCGCTCGGTGCCCTTGAAGAAGATGTGCTCAAGGAAATGCGAGATGCCGTTCAGCTCGGCCGGCTCGTAGACGGAGCCGTTCTCGACCCAGATGCCGAGGGTCGCCGAGCTGAACTGAGGAACCGACTCCGAGAGAACCCGGATCCCGTTGGGCAGGACGCTCTTCCGTACGGTGCTCGGATCTCCGAGGCTGGGCACGCGATCCCCTACTCCTGGATCCCTTCCTCTGCCAGCGCCTCGCGGCGCGACAGGCGGATCTTGCCGGAGCGGTCGACCTCGAGCACCTTGACGCGCACCTCGTCGCCCTCCTTGAGGACGTCGCTCACGCTGCGGATGCGCTCGCGCGAGATCTGCGAGATGTGCAGCAGACCATCGGTTCCCGGCATGATCTCGACGAAGGCGCCGAAGTCGACGATCTTGCGGACCTTGCCGCTGTAGATCTTGCCGACCTCGGCCTCGGCCGTCAGGGCGAGGATGCGGTCGATCGCCCTCTGCATCGAGGCGCTGTCGGACGAGGCGATCTGCACCGTGCCGTCGTCCTCGATGTCGATCGTGCAGCCGGTCTCCTCGACCAGCGCACGGATCACCTTGCCGCCCGGGCCGATCACGTCGCGGATCTTGTCGGTGCGGATCTTGATCGTGGTGATGCGCGGCGCGTACGGCGACATCTGCTCGCGCGGCGCCGAGATCGTCTTCGCCATCTCGGCGAGGATGTGCAGCCGGCCCGCCCGCGCCTGCTCGAGGGCGGCGTGCATCACCTCGCGGTTCACGCCGCCGATCTTGATGTCCATCTGCAGGGCGGTGACGCCCTCGGCCGTGCCCGCGACCTTGAAGTCCATGTCGCCGAGGTGGTCCTCGTCGCCCAGGATGTCCGACAGGATGGCGAAGTCGTCGCCCTCCTTGATCAGACCCATCGCGATGCCGGCGACCGGCGCCTTCACCTTGATGCCCGCGTCGAGCAGCGAGAGCGTGCCGCCGCAGACCGTCGCCATCGACGACGAGCCGTTCGACTCGAGGATCTCGGAGACGACGCGGATCGTGTACGGGAACTCGTCGGCCGGCGGCAGGATCGGCGCGAGCGCGCGCTCGGCGAGCGCGCCGTGACCGATGTCGCGCCGGCTCGGACCGCGCAGGAACTTCACCTCACCCACCGAGTACGGCGGGAAGTTGTAGTGCAGCATGAAGCGCTTGTAGGTCTCGCCCAGAAGCGCATCGATGCGCTGCTGATCGCTCGTCGTGCCGAGCGTCGTCGCGACCAGCGCCTGCGTCTCGCCGCGCGTGAACAGGGCCGAGCCGTGCGTCCGCGGCAAAAAGCCGACCTCGCACGTGATCGGACGGATGTCGGCGAGCCCGCGGCCGTCGAGGCGCTTCTTCTGCTGCACGATCATCGCGCGCACCGCCTCGTACTTGAGGTCCGAGAACGCGGCGGAGATCGCCTTCTCCTTCTCGGGGAACTCGGCGGCGAGCGTCTCGAGGGTCGTCTGCTTCGCCTCGTCGAACTTCGCGGCACGCTCGAGCTTCGCTGGCGTGGCGAGCGCCGCCTCGAGGAGCGGCATCGCGACCTCGCGGACGCGCGCGATGAGGGCCTCGTCGCGCGCGGGCGGCGGCACCTCGCGCTTCGGCTTGCCGACCGCCTTCTGCAGCTCGATCTGCAGGTCGATCAGCGGCTGCAGCGCTTCGTGCGCGGCGAACAGCGCCTCGAGCATGACCTCCTCGGGCACCTCGCGCGCGCCACCTTCGACCATGACGATCGCGTCGCGGCTCCCCGCGACGACGAGGTTGATGTCGCTCTTCTCGCTCTGCTCGGCGGTCGGGTTGATGCAGAACGTGCCGTCGACGCGTCCGATCCGCACCGCGGCGATCGGTCCCTCGAACGGGATGTCCGACACGGTGAGCGCCGCCGACGCGCCGCAGAGCGCGACCACGTCGGGGTCCGAGTCCTTCTCGGCCGAGAGCACCGTCGCGATGATCTGCGTCTCGTAGTTCCACCCTTCGGGGAAGAGCGGACGCATCGGACGGTCGATCAGCCGCGAGGTCAGCACCTCCTTCTCCGAGGGCTTGCCTTCGCGCTTGAAGAAGCCGCCCGGGATCTTGCCGGCGGCGAACGTCTTTTCCTGATAATCGACGGTGAGGGGCAGGAAGTCGACGCCCTCACGCGCCGTTGGCTGGGCGGTAGCCGTGACCAGCACGACTGTGTCGCCGTAGCGCACGAGGGCGGACCCGCCCGCCTGCTTGGCGAGCTTGCCGACCTCGATGGAGAACGGCCTGCCGGCCAGCTCCACCTGAACTACCTTAGGCTCCATACAGATCTCCGTACGTCACCGGCGAGCCATCGCCGGGACCAAAGCGGGAAGTGCGCAGTGGGGAGGGCAGCCTACTTGCGTAGGCCGAGCCGCTCGATGACCTGCTTGTACCGCTCTGGGGCCGTCCGCTTCAGGTAGTCGAGGAGCCGGCGCCTCTTTCCGACCAGCATGATGAGGCCGCGCTGGGAGTGAAAGTCCTTTGCGTGCTTCTTCTGATGCTCGGTCAGGTAGCTGATCCTCTCACTCAGGAGGGCAATCTGCACCTCCGAGGAGCCCGTGTCCTTCTCGTGGGACCGAAAGCTCTCGATCAGCTCTCGCTTGCGTGCCGCGGCTAACGCCACTGTTCTTCCTCCGTTTTCGTTGCGGGTGGGGTAGCACCCCGGTCATGGCCTGTAAAGCTGGGCTGCTTCGGGCAAAACGACCCGCCGGAGCACCCAGCGACCCGCCTCCGCCTCGAGCACCGCGAGCAGCCTTCCGTCGGGTGCGACGAGCGCCGCGAGGCGCTCACCCGCCCGGGGCGGCGCGATGCCGCAGAGCGCCGTGCGCTGCCCACTCGCCACGGCGAACGCCCGGGGGGCGTCGACCGGCACCCGGCGCGCCCCCCGGAGCGCCTCGAGCGACGGGATCACTGGCAGGTCGCCCGGCGGCCGGGCGAGGATCTCGGCGAGCGGCGTCGCCTCCTCGATCCGGAAGTCGCCGAACTCCGTCCGGCGCAGCGTCGCGAGCGCGCCGACGGTGCCGAGCTCGCGGGCCACGTCCTCGGCCAGCACCCGGACGTAGGTGCCCTTCGAGCAGGCGACCGCGAACTCGATCGTGCCGGGGGCGCCGGCGACCGGGCGGAGCTCGAGCCGGTAGATCTCGATCGGGCGCGCCTCGCGCTCGACGGTCACGCCGCTGCGCGCGAGCTCGTAGAGCGCTTGACCGCCGAGTACATGGGCGGCCGCTGCTCGCCCGGTCCGGTGAGCCGGCGCGCGAGCGCCGCGAGCTGGGCCTCGTCGAGCTCCGGCACGGGCGCCTCGGCGACCACCGTCCCCTCGAGGTCGAGCGTGTCGGTCGCGACGCCGAGGCGGATCGTCCCGGTGTACGCCTTGCGCTCGGTCAAGAGGAACTGCGCGATCTTGCTGCCCGCCCCGAGGCACAGCGGCAGGAGCCCGGTCGCGAGCGGGTCGAGCGTCCCGAGGTGGCCGATCGTCCGCACGCGGTGCGCCCGCTTCACCTCGCGCACCACGCCCGCCGAGGTGATGCCGGACGGCTTGTCGACGAGCAGGATGCCGTCAGGCGTCGCCTTCGCCGCCACCCTGCTCCTCGCGCTGCCTCTTCAGGTCCCTGATGATCGAGTCGACGCGGCGTGCCTCGATGATGTCGTCGTCGTAGGCGAAGACCAGCTCCGGGGCCTGGCGCAGGCCGAGCTCGCCCGCCACCGTGCGGCGGAAGAAGGGCATCGCGCTCGCGAGCCCCTCGAGCGCCTCGGCCTTCTTGCTCTCGTCCACGTCGAGCAGCGTGAAGTAGATGCGCGCGAAGTGCAGGTCGTCGTTCACGCGCACGCGGGTGATCTGCACGCGGCTCACGCGCGGGTCACGCGTGCGGTAGAGGATCTGCTCCGAGACGATGCGCTGGATCTCGCTCGCGATCCGGTCGGCGCGCCGCACGCCGGAAGCCGCGCCGCGCGCCGGCCGTCGCGGAGTGAAGCGCGACCGGGTCAAGCGTAGCGCTCGATGGGCTGCGCCTTCTCCGCGCCGGCGGACGGCTGGATGCGCCGCGCCACCTGCTCGAGCTCGTAGACCTCGATGACGTCGCCGGGCTTGATGTCGTTGAAGCCCTCGAGCCCGATGCCGCACTCGTAGCCGGCCGCGACCTCGCGCACGTCGTCCTTGAAGCGACGCAGGCTCGAGATCTTGCCCTCGTGGACGACCGCGTGGTCACGGAGCAGCCGCGCCAGCCCGCCGCGCACGATCTTGCCCTCGGTGACGGCCGACCCCGCGACGGTGCCGGCTCCGGCGACGCCGAAGATCTGGCGCACCTCGGCGCGGCCGACCGTGCGCTCGCGGACCGTCGGCTCGAGCATGCCCTCGAGCGCCTCGCGCACCTGATTGATGGCGTCGTAGATGATCGTGTACAGCCGGATGTCGACGCCCTCGCGCTCGGCGAGCGCCGCCGCCTTCGGCTCGGGGCGCACGTTGAAGCCGATGATGATCGCGTTCGAGGCGGACGCGAGCAGCACGTCGGACTCGGTCACGCCGCCCACCGACGCGTGGATCACGCTGACCTGCACCTCGTCGGTCGAGAGGCGGCCGAAGGCCTCCTTGAGCGCGTCGACCGAGCCCTGCACGTCGGTCTTGAGCACGACGCGCAGCTCCTTGACGGTGCTCTTCTCGAGCTGCTTGTAGAGGTCGTCGAGCGAGACCTTGCTCGACTTGGCCATCTCGCTCTGCCGCTGCTTGCTGCGGCGGTGCTCGGCGACCTGCCGTGCGGTCGTCTCGTCGGCGACGACGACGAAGGCGTCGCCCGCCTCGGGCACGCCCGAGAGACCGAGGATCTCGACCGGCGTCGACGGCCCGGCCTCCTCGACCTTGCGGCCCTGCGGATCGAGCATCGCGCGCACGCGTCCGTACTGCGTGCCGACGACGAACGGATCGCCCGGCTTGAGCGTGCCCTCCTGGACGAGCACCGTCGCGACCGGGCCGCGGCCGCGGTCGAGCTTCGCCTCGATGATCGAGCCGCGCGCCCGTCCCTCGCGCCGCGCCTTGAGCTCGAGCACGTCCGCCTGCAGGAGCACCATGTCGAGCAGGTGGTCGAGGCCCTCGCGCGTCTTCGCCGACACCGGGGCGAAGATCGTGTCGCCGCCCCAGTCCTCGGAGACGAGGCCGTGGTCCGCGAGCTGCTTCTTCACCCGCTCGGGGTCGGCGTCGGGGCGGTCGATCTTGTTCACCGCGACGACGATCGGCACGCCGGCGGCACGAGCGTGGTTGATCGCCTCGACGGTCTGCGGCATCACGCCGTCGTCCGCCGCGACGACCAGGATCACGATGTCGGTCACCTTGGCGCCGCGTGCGCGCATCGCGGTGAACGCGGCATGGCCCGGCGTGTCGATGAACGTGATGCGCCGGTCCTTGACGTTCACCGTGTAGGCGCCGATGTGCTGCGTGATGCCGCCCGCCTCGCCCTCGGCGACGGAGGTCTGGCGGATCGCGTCGAGCAGCGAGGTCTTGCCGTGGTCGACGTGACCCATGACCGTGACCACGGGATCGCGCGGCAGCGCCTCGACCTCGGCCGCCTCGGCGTCGGGGCCCTCGATCTCCTTGTCAGCGTCGAAGGCCACGTTCTCGACGGTGTAGTCGAACTCGCTTGCAACGAGCGTCGCGTGATCGACGTCAAGAACATGGTTGACGGTCGCCATGACGCCCATGTCCATGAGCTTCTTGATCACCTCGCTCGCCTTGAGGCCCATCGCCTTCGCGAGGTCGCCGACGGTGATCACCTCGCTGAAGCGGACGAGGCGCTTGCGCGCAGACGGCGTGGTGATCTCGGTGCGCTTCTGCTCCTTGCCGGGGGCGGCGCGCTTCTTGAGTGGCTTGCGCCCGCCGCGCACGCCGGCGCGGTCCATGCCGAACGGGTCGAACTGGCCCGGCTTGCGGACGACCTTCTTGCCGCGCTTGCGGCGGCCGCCGTCGTCGCCCGGCGCCTCGCCGGGAACGGGCAGCGCGCCCGGGATCGCGGGACCGCCCGCGGGGCGCGAAGATGGCTCGGATGTGCTTCTGGCGGCATCCTGCGCGCCGCTCTCCCGGGTCTGGGAAGTTCCGGGCAGGGGCGCCCCGGCCAGGAAGAGCCCGGCCA
>FWWM01008703.1_pt1 | contig 19298 bp, 12 predicted proteins | sample 2228351 | NCBI WGS metagenome assembly FWWM01 (sample SAMEA103939774, study PRJEB20133) | metagenome
TTTGCGCCGCGTGGCGGCTGGCCGCCGCGGGGCGGTCGGTGGTGGTGTATGAGCGGGACGGCGGGGCGATCGCCCCGCGCACCCTGATCGTCACGCCGCACCTGCGACGGTGGTGGCCGGAGTTCCCCGCCGAAGGGATTCGTCACCGCATCACCGGCTTCGACCTGTGGGCTGGAGGGGTGCGGCGGACCATCCCCCTGACGGAGCCGGACTGGGTGATCGAGCGGGCGGAGGTGCGGGCCTGGCTGGAGCAGCTCGCCCAGGGGGCGGGGGCGGAGATCCGCCGGGGGTGGGCGTTCGCCGGACGGGAGGGGGACCGGCTGGTCTTCCGCCGGACGGATGGAGCGGAGCACCGGGAGGCGGGGTCAGTGCTGCTGGCGGCGGACGGGGCTGCCAGCCGGGTGGTCCGGGCCTTCGGCCTTCCCCGGCCGCCGCGCCTGCTCGTGCTGCAGGCCCGGGTGCGGCTCCCGCCGTGGGCCCATCCCGAGCGGGCGGCCGTGTGGCTGGTCCCAGAGGACACCCCTTATTTCTACTGGCTGATCCCCGAATCGCCCCGCTTCGGCGTCCTGGGCCTGGCGGCGGAGCCCGGTCAGCCGATCCGCCAGCGGCTGGATCGCTTCCTGGAGCGGATGGGCCTGGAGCCGCTGGTCTATCAGGGCGGCTCGGTCGCCGCCTATCGCCCCGGTCTGCCGTTTCGGGCCCACCGGGAGGGGTGGACGATCTTCCCGATCGGGGATGCAGGGGGCCAGGTCAAGGTGACCACGGTGGGGGGGACGGTGACCGGGCTGTGGGGGGCGGCTGCGGCGGTGGCGGCGCTGCTGGGGAAGGGGGAGGGCCTGGCGCGGGGGCTGGCCGGGGAGCTGTGGGTCCACTGGTTCCTCCGGCGGATCCTGGGTCGGCTCACGGGGGAGGACTATGCGCGCCTGCTGGAGGGGTTGAACTGGCGGGCGGTGGGGACGCTGGGGCGGATCCCTCGGGACGCCTTCGCCGGCGGGTCCCTGCGCCTGCTCCTGGCCCAGCCGACTCTGCTCGGGCCCGCGCTGCGGGCGCTGCTCCGGTGAGCCGGAGGGGCGGGGCCTGGGCCACGCGGTAGGCCTTCCGCGGGCTGGATCGTTTTCGGCGGGCGGCTCTCCCGAGCCGCCGGTGCGGCGCGCTGGGAGGCGCGCCCTCCGAGAAACCCCATCGGCGCGCCTCCGGGTGCGCCTTCTGAAAAAGGGGATCGTGGTCTCTCGAAGCCGGGGGCAACGGGCCCTCCGTCGAGCCGCTGCTCCGGAGGGCCTCCCATAGGGGACGAGGGACCGAGGGGGCGATGGGAGGCCCTCTCGGAAGGGCGGAGCATTAATCCTCTCACAATTCACCGATCCACAGGTGGTTGGCCATGAAAGTTCTGGTCGTGATGGGCACCCGGCCGGAGGGCATCAAGCTGGCGCCGGTCATCCATGAGCTTCAGCGTCGGCCCGGGGTCGCCTGTATTGTCTGCGTGACGGCCCAGCATCGGGAGATGCTGGATCAGGTGCTGGATCTCTTCGGGATCGCCCCGGACTACGATTTGGGTATCATGACCGAAGGCCAGACGCCGGCCCGGGTGGCCGCCGCCGTCCTGCGAGATCTGGAACCGATCCTGGAGGCGGAGCGTCCGGACTGGGTGCTGGTTCAGGGCGACACGACCACCGTGGCGGCGGCGGCCCTCGCCGCCTACTATGGGCGGGCCCGGGTGGGCCACGTGGAGGCCGGCCTCCGGACCGGGGATCGTTGGCGGCCGTTCCCTGAGGAGATCAACCGGCGGGTGGCCGGGGTGATCGCGGATCTGCACTTCGCCCCCACGGCGACGGCCCGGGCGAACTTGTTGCGGGAGGGCGTTCCACCGGAGACGGTGATCGTCACCGGTAATCCGGTCATCGATGCACTCCGATGGGTCGCGGCCCAGCCGTTGCCGGCTGCCGCCCGCGAACTGCTCCGCCGAGCGGGGGCGTGGGAGGGGCGCCGCTTGGTGTTGGTCACCGCCCACCGCCGCGAGAGCTTCGGGCCGGGCATTGTGGCCATCTGCCAGGCCCTCCGGCGGCTAGCGGAGCGATTCGCCGACCTGACGATCGTTTACCCGGTCCATCCGAATCCCAACGTCCGTTGGCCGGTCTATCAGACCCTCCGCGGTGTCCCGAACATCGTGCTCACCGAGCCTTTGGATTACGCCACCCTGGTCCATGTGATGGCGCAGGCGTCCATCATCCTGACCGACTCGGGAGGTATCCAGGAGGAGGCGCCGAGCCTCGGCAAGCCGGTTCTGGTCCTCCGCGAGGTCACCGAGCGGCCGGAGGCGGTCGAAGCGGGCGTCGCCCGGCTGGTGGGCACCGATCCGGACCGGATCGTCTCCGAAGCGGCCCGGCTGCTGACCGACCTGTCGGAATACGAACGGATGGCCCAGGCCGTGAACCCCTATGGGGACGGTCGGGCGGCCCAGCGGATCGTCTCGGCCCTGCTGGGGGAGCCTGTGGCGCCCTTTGAGCCGGCTGCGATTTCCGAGGAGGCGATGCCCTGATGGCGAACGAGATCGTCTACGATTCCGCGCGGCGGCCCCCCGCCTTCTGGGAGGAGCTCGCGGCCCTCTGGGCCTACCGGGACTTGGTCCACCAGCTTGTCGCCCGAGACATCAAAGTCCGCTACAAGCGGTCCGTGCTCGGGGTGGCCTGGACGATGCTGAACCCTCTGTTGATAATGGTCGTGTTAACGATCGTCTTTTCCCACCTCTTCCGGTGGGACGTGCCGCGCTATCCGGTCTACTTGCTGTCGGGGACCTTGCTCTGGAACTTCTTCGCCCAGACGACCACCCTCAGCATGCAGCAGTTGGTCTGGGGAGGCGCCCTGCTCAACCGGATCTACGTCCCTCGCACGGTCTTTGCCGTCTCCGCTCTGGGGACCGGTTTGGTAAACTTGGTCCTGGCCTTGATCCCCCTGAGCCTGATCATGCTGGTGACCGGGGCGCCGTTCCGCCCGGCCCTCGCCTTCGTCCCGGTGGCCATCGTCCAGGCCGCCCTCTTCACGCTGGGGGTGAGCCTGCTTCTGTCGTCGCTGGCGGTGGTCTTCCCGGATATCATTGAGATGTATCAGGTGATATTGATGGCCTGGTATTTTCTGACGCCCGTTTTCTACCCCGCGAAGATTTTACCGGCCGAGTATTCCCTTTGGCTGAAGCTCAACCCGATGCACCAACTGGTGGCGGCCTTCCGGGGCCCGATCTACGAGGGGATCTTGCCGTCTGTCGAGTCGATGGCCGCCAGCACCGCCCTCGCCCTGGCCGTGCTGGCCGTCGGATGGTTGACCTTCACCGCCCGCGCCGATCGGATGGTTTACCGGCTATGATGGATCGAGGCGAGGCGTTCCCCGTCGCGGTGGAATGGATCGGTGAGGCCCGGTCCATTGCCGACCCCGTCATCCGGGTGGAGTCGGTTTCGGTCCGGTTCCGGATCCCGGTCGAGCCGATCCGCTCTTTCAAAGAGTATGCGATCCGGCGGATCCAGGGCCGGCTGGGCTTCCGGGACGTCTGGGCGCTTCGAGACGTGACCCTCGAGGTCGGGCGGGGGGAGGTCCTGGGGGTCATCGGCCGCAACGGTAGTGGCAAGAGCACCCTGCTCAAGGTGATCGCCCGGGTCCTGCGGCCGACCTCCGGGCGGGTCTGGGTGAAGGGGCGGGTGGCGCCTCTGTTGGAGCTGGGCGGCGGGTTCCACCCGGAGCTCACTGGCCGGGAGAATGTCTTCCTGAACGGCACCCTGCTGGGCCACAGCCGGCGGGAGATCGCCGAGCGGTTCGACTGGATCGTGGATTTCGCCGAACTATGGGACTTCATTGACGCTCCCCTGCGGACCTATTCGACCGGGATGGTGGCCCGCCTCGGCTTCGCGGTGGCCACGGCCTGGATGCCGGACATCCTGCTGGTGGATGAAGTCCTGGCCGTGGGGGACGAGGGGTTCCAGCGGAAGTGTCGGGCCCGGCTGGAGGAGTTCCGGCGGGCCGGCACCACGGTGGTGCTGGTGAGCCACAACGGCCACCTCATCCGGCAGATGTGCGACTACGCGCTCTGGCTGGAATCCGGCTGCGTTCGAGGGTTGGGGCCGGCTGAAACGGTCACGGCTTTATACGAGGGTAGTGTCCAGTGACGAGCGTGAAGGTAAGCGGTCTGCAAAGTCGCTCTCTAGTACCGCTTGCAGGATGGGGGGCTTCTGAGGGATGGAAAGGGCGGCTCCGCTACGGGTGGACACTTTGCTTTGCGGGATTCCACCGGCTCTTCCGTATGGTTTCGGCTTTCGAGCATGACCCGAGTCTTCATCGCTGGCTACTACGGTTTCGGCAACCTAGGTGACGAGGCAATCCTGGCCGGAGTCCTGCGGTCACTCCGGGTGGCCTGCCCCGACCTGCGGGCTGCCGTCACCCACGGCGGCGTGGGCCGCCCGCAGGCGGAGCCGGTGGCCTGGGATGACCTGCCCGCCATCGTGGAGGCCGTTCGGGCCGCCGACCTGGTCATCCTGGGCGGCGGGGGCATTTTCTTTGATTACTGGCCCTTCGACCCCGACGCCGTCCTCACCCGGACCTTCGCCGGGCCCAGCTACTACGCAACTTTCCCATTGCTGGCCGGCCTCCTGGGCCGGCCCCTGGTCATCTGGGGGGTGGGGGTCGGGCCGTTTAACTCCGAGGGCGCCCGCCGCCTCACCCGGCTCAGCTTGCTGCAGGCCGACGCCGCCACCGTCCGGGACGAGGTGTCGGCCGCCGCCCTGACGGCCCTGGGGGTGCCCCCGGATCGGTTCGCGGTGGCGGCTGACCCGGCCTTCGGCCTGAGCCCGGCCCCGCCGGAGACGTTGGACCGGATCCTGGCCGCGGAGGGGATCCCGGCCGACCGGCCCCTGGTCGGGGTCGTCCTCCGGGAGTGGGACGTGGGGGTCGATCCAGAGGCCTGGCCGGCCGAGGTCGCCGCCGCCCTGGACCGCTTTATCCGGGCTCACGACGTTACTCTGGTTTTTATTCCCTTCCAGTGGGCCGAGGGGCACCTGCTGAGCGACGCCCGGGCCGCCGGGCGGGTCATTGGGCGGATGGCCTGCGCCGACCGGGCGGTTCTGCTCCGGGGCGAATACTCCCCTGAAGAGACTGCCGCCCTGCTCGGCCGGTGCGAGCTGGTGCTGGGTATGCGCCTCCACGCCCTCATCCTCGGGGCGGTGGGGGGTGCCCCGGCAGCGGCCCTGGTGTATGACCCGAAGGTTCGGGCCGCCGCCCGCCAGCTCGGCCTGGAAGACTTCACCCTGGACCTACCGGAGCTTTCGGCCGACCGGCTCCTGGAGCGGCTGGAGGCGGCCTGGACGGCCCGCCGTGAGCTGCGGCCGCAGGTGGCCGCCCGGGCCCGAGAGCTGGCGGAGCGGTGTAGCCTGAGCGCCGCCCTGGCTGCCGAGGTGCTCGCGGGCCGCCGGCGGCGTCCCCGCGAGCCCGAGGTGGATGCCTGGGTCCGGGAGGTGCTGGTCGGCCACGGTGTCCGCCTCTGGAAGGCCGAGGGGGCGGTGGCGGAGCTCAGTAACCTGCGGGCCGTCCTCGAGGCCCGTCTGGCAGACCAAGAGCGAACCATCGAGGAGCTCCGGGCCGAGCTGGCCCGTGTAGGCCAGGAGCGGGCCGTCCTCGAGGCCTGCCTGACAGACCAAGAGCGGGCGATCGAGGGGTTGCAGGCGGCGTTGGATCGGGCCCAACAGGAGCGGGCGGCCCTGGAGGCGCAACTGGCCGGGCTGGAAGCACGGCTTCGCTGGAAACGGTATAGGATCGCCGATCGTCTGGTTGCTCCCTTATGGTATCTGAAGCATCCCGTGACAGCGCTCCGGAGGATCCATGCCCGGCTGCCATCCCTTTTACGCCGCCTCAGCGCCCTCCTGCGCAGCGCCTTGCACCGATGGATCCAGCCTCGGGGTCCGTTCAGGGACGGCTACGCCGTAGAGGATAACAGTCAAGTTATCCTTTTCGCAACAACCTGTAGCCTGTTTGCCGACTACCAACCTCGCGCCGATCTGGTCCCGAGGCCTTCGTCCGCCCTGCCGGTCCAGGTGACCCTGATTGCGCCGGCCCGGAACGAGGCGGGGAGCCTGCACCGGTGGTGGGAAGGCCTCATGTCCCAGACTCGCATGCCCGATGAGATCATCGTGGTGGATTCGGGGTCCACCGACGGGACCGCTGAGCGGTTGCGGGCGCTGGCGGCGAAAAGCCCGGTGCCCTTCCAGGTCATCGAAGCGCCGGGGGTGAACATCGCCACCGGCCGGAATCTGGCTGTCCGGGCGGCCCGGTATGATGTCATCGCCTGCATTGACTTGGGCTGCCGACCCCGGTCGGACTGGCTGGAAAAGCTCGTCGCACCCTTTGAGCTTGATCCGGAGATCCAGGTGGTGGCGGGCTGGTATGAGCCGGTCCGGGCCGATGGTCGGCCTGTGCGTCACCGCCACTGGTGGCCTCAATTCCACCGGATATGGCCGCAGGCCTTCCTGCCATCGAGCCGATCGCTGGCGTTCAGACGAGAGGCCTGGGAAGCGGTCGGTGGCTATCCGGAGTGGCTCACCCTGACCGGCGAGGACACCTATTTTGCGCTGGAACTCAAGCGACAGGGCGGCAAGTGGGCCTTTGTCCCCGAGGCGGTGGTCGAGTGGGAGGCGCCGGACTCCGTTCCGGGCTACTTGTCCAAGATGTTCCGTTGGTCCGTCGGGGATGGGGAATCCGGGGTTCATGCCCTGTATTACTGGCGGTGGGCCGTCAGCACGGTGGCCTTCTTAGGGATGGAAGTCATGGCGCTGGCCGTTCTAGCCGTGGGCCTGGGCTTGGGCGTGGTGAATCCCCTCTGGGCAGCCATCCCTGCCCTGGGCGGGCTCGCCCTGGCGGCGCGGGTGGGGGATCCGGCCGTGCTGGCTGGCCGGGCGGCGGCCGTGGCGGGGTTCCTTGCTGGTGCTCGACGGCGCCGGGAGGTCCAGGCCCGACGGTGGGCGCAGGTCAAGGGGGTGTGGTTCATCCTCTCCGGCGTTCCCATTGACGATACCGGCGGGGGCGCCCGGGCCACCCAGGTCGCCCTCGAGCTCCTGCGTCGGGGCTGTTTCGTGGTCTTCATCTCGAAGTTCCCCAAATACGAGAGCCGGGAGCTCGGCTTGAGGTTCGCCCACCCCAACCTGGAAACTTACCGGGTCGCTGAGTTTGACTGGGCCCGGTTTGTCCAGACCCACACCGCCTTGCTGGCGGACAAGCCGGTGGCAGCCTTGGTGGAGTTCCCGGTCGCCGACTTTCTCCCGATCGTGGATCGGATTCGGGCGGTCGGCGGCAAAGTGGTTTACGACCTGATTGACGACTGGTCCACCTCTTTGGGGGCCAGTTGGTACTCGCCGGAGGTCGAACGGCGCTTTATTGACAAAGCTGACGTGCTGGTGGCCACGGCCCCGGTTCTGGCCGAGCGACTGAGGAACATGAGCGGTCGGGAGGTTCATCTTCTTCCGAACGCCGTCAACCTGCGGCTTTTCGACCGGACCCGCCCTTACCCCCGCCCGAAGGACATGCCCGGCGGTGACTGGGTGATGATTTATATCGGCGCCCTCTGGGGCGAGTGGTTCCACTGGGACCTGCTCATTCGCCTGGCCGACGCCTACCCGGACGCGGCCGTGGTCGTCATCGGCGACTACCGGGGCCAGTGCCCGGAATCCCGCCCGAATCTGCACTTCCTCGGCCTCAAGCCCCAGCGGGAGCTTCCGGCCTACCTGGCCCACTCCCACGTGGCGATCATCCCGTGGAAGGTGAACGAGATTACCCTGGCGACGAGCCCCCTGAAGGTTTATGAATACTTGGCAATGCACCGGCCGGTAGTGGCACCTAACCTACCCCCTCTGCATGACATACCAGGGGTCTGGCTTGCGAGCAATGAAGATCATTTCATTATGTTAGCCGCTCAGGTCAGAATCTTGCCCTATCCCAGCGAGCAGGTCGACCGGTTTCTTTCACTCAATAATTGGCACTGTCGAGTTGGAGACCTTGTCTCCTTTGCATTCCCGGAACATTCATAATTAAACGCGACTGGAGTCGACTAATTAACGGACTGCTCTATCGAATTTTAATTAAGGCCAAACGTTTTATTAAGTTCAAACGCATGCAAAATCAGCCGGCTACTAATATGGAGTCTGGTACCGATATTTTTGCTTCTCCGTTCTTCGACGATCAAACATATCAATATGTCCTGAGAATGATCGACAGTATTGCAGGTAAGCCTGATACGCTTGGGATACCCTCCTTCAACAAATACTGGGATGCACGAAGAATAACTATAACAATTAACTACATGCGCCGCTTTGAGTTGACACGTGGTTTCATCATAGAAATTGGTAGTCCACAATACTTAGCTTCACGTGTGATTTGGGAGACTTTTTCTGATGTTCAGCCATTTTTTACCTCTAATGATCTCCGATATGAGCCGATTCCGGTGGCGGATAATAGTGCAGATGTTGTAATTTGTCTAGAAGTTATTGAACATCTGTCAGACTGGCCATACAGAGAGGCGACGACGCTTAATGGATTGTTCTTCTTTTTGGAGGAGGTGTTCCGTGTGTTGAAGCCAGGTGGGCGGGCATTGTTTACAACTCCGAATGCGGCGTCGTTGTGGACAATCACGAGGGCGTTGTTGCATCAGCCACCGATGTTGTATGAGTGGCATTTTCGAGAATACACGGTGGAGGAGATTCGGCAGATCATGGAGTATGTCGGTTTCAAAATACTGGAGCTACGTACAGAGTATGTGTGGCACCTGTGGGATTTCTCGGAGCTTGTCGGATTTATGCGAACGGCGGGATTTGACGTAGAGATGCGAGGCGACGACATATTTATAGTAGTGAGGAAACCGGAAAGACGTGTGAGAATTCCCCACAGACTCAGGCTGCCTGTGAGATCTGCTTAGGTGACTCGCATAGACAGGGGGAAACGTGGCTATCGTGCTCACCAGGTCAACCCCGGTGGCACCAGACCCGCGGGTGGAGCGGGCGGCTGGGACGCTGGGGGCGGCCGGGTGGACCGTCACTGTGCTGGCCTGGGACCGGGGCTGGGACCTGCCGCCCACGGAAGAGCGGCCGGGCTACGCCGTCGTCCGGGTCCGCATCCCTGCCCCCTTCGGCCGGGGCCTGCGCAACCTGCCCGGCGTCCTCCGCTGGCAGGCCGCCCTCTTGGCCTGGCTGGTGAAAAACCGCCGCCACTACGACGTCATCCACGCCTGCGACCTGGACACCGCCCTGCCGGCCCTGCTGGCGGCCCGGCTCGCCCGCAAGCGTCTGGTGTTCGATATCTTCGACAGCTACGCCGATGGGTTCCGGGTAGGACCGCTCCGGTGGGCGGTCCGGTGGTTGGAGCGGCTGGTGGCGGCCTGCAGCGACGCCGTTATCCTCGCCGATGATGCCCGGCGGGATCAGCTCAGCGATGTCCGGGTGCGACGGCTGATAGTGGTTTATAATTCCCCTCCCGATCGCCTCCCCCATCTGAATCTCCCGGAAAGCCGCCTCGGCTTCCGGATCGCCTATGTGGGGTTGCTCGACGCCGCCCGCGGGCTGTTCACCCTGCTCGACGTCGTGGCCAAGCGGCCGGAGTGGACGCTCGACGTGGCCGGGTTCGGGGTGGATGAAGAGCGGCTGGCCCGGCGGATCGGGGCGCTCCCCAACGCCCGCTTTCACGGCCGGGTGGATTACGATCGGGCCCTGCAGTTGATGGCGGGCGCCGATGTGCTCATCGCCACCTACGATCCCGCTGTCCCAAACCATCGGTATGCCAGCCCGAATAAGCTGTTCGAGGCGATGATGCTCGGGAAACCCGTGGTCGTCGCGCGGGGGACGCACGTGGACGAACTGGTGGAACGGCACGGCTGCGGCGTGGTGGTCCCCTATGGAGATGAAGAAGCGCTGGCCGCCGCCCTCGACCGGCTGGCGGCCGACCCCGGCCTGCGGCGGGCGCTGGGTCAGGCCGGCCGCCGGGCGTATGAAGCCTGCTATTCCTGGGAGCGGATGGCCGCCCGGCTGGTGGCCCTCTACCGGGAGCTCGGGGAGGCCTGACGGTGGGTTGGCGGGTGGCCCTCACGGTGAACAACGCGGCGGATATCTGGGTCTGGCGCCGGCCGCTGGTCCGGGCCCTGCAGGCGGCGGGCGCGGAGGTCGCCGTGGTCGCGCCGCCGGGCCCGCCGGTGGCCGCCGTCGCCGAGTTGGGATGCCACCCCCTGACGTATCCGCTGGATCGGCGCGGATTGAACCCGGTGATGGAGGCCCGATCGCTGGTCGGGCTCTATCGCATCTACCGCCGATGGCGGCCTGCCGTTGCCCACCACTTCACCATCAAGCCGAATCTCTACGGGACGCTGGCCGCCCGGCGGGCCGGGGTCCCGGTCGTGGTCGCCACCGTCACGGGCCTGGGCTACATCTGGGCCGACAACGGGCCAAAGGCCCGGCTCCTCCGGGCGGCCCTCGGCCCGGTTTACCGGGCGGTTCTGCGGCTGGCCGACGCCGTCATCTATCTCAACGAGGCCGACCGGGAGGTCCTCGGCGGCCGCCGAACGGTGGTCATCCCCGGCGAAGGGATCGACCTGGCCGAGTTCTCGCCGGAGGCGGTGCCCCCGGAGCGGCGGCTGGCCCTGCGGCGGGCGCTGGGCCTGGGGCCGGATGCCCCGGTGGTCCTGATGGTCGGCCGGATGCTCTGGCATAAGGGCGTGGACGAGTTCGTCAAGGCCGCCCGGCGATTACGGCCGGCCTTCCCCGAGGCCGCCTTCCTGCTGGTCGGCCCTTCGGACGACGGCAACCCGGCGCGGATCCCGGTGGAGGCGCTGCGGGCCTGGGAGGCGGCCGGGCTCATCCGCTACCTGGGTGCGCGGGAGGACGTGCGGGATTGGATGGCCATCGCAGATGTGGTGGTGCTGCCGACCTATTACCGGGAGGGCCTGCCCCGCGTGCTCGTCGAGGCGGCGGCGATGGGCCGGCCGCTGGTGGCCACGGACGTCCCGGGCTGCCGGGACGTCGTGGCGGATGGCGTGAACGGCTTTCTGGTGCCCCCGCGGGACGGCGCCGCCCTGGCCGAGGCGATCGAGGCTGTGTTGAGGGACGCCGAGCTCCGAGCACGACTGGGGATGGCGGCCCGGCGGCTGGCCGAGGCGCGGTTCTCGGACCGCCAGGTGGTGGACCGAATCCTCCGGCTCTATGCGGCGCTGCTGGACGAGAAAGGGCTCCCCCTTCCGAACGGGCTGAGGGCTTTCCTCGGGGGCAGGCCTGACGGAGCGGTCCGATCGCTGTAAAGTGAAAGAGCCTTCGAGGACCGATCCTGTTCCAATCCTTCCAACCGGTGAAGGTCCGATGGATCTCTCGCTCCGACGCGGTGCACGGGCGTTCCCCCGGCCCCTCGCCCACGGGTTCTCCTTGTGGGAGCGTCGTCTGGCGCTGCTCGCCCTGGACCTGGTGGCGGTCAACGGGGCGCTGCTGCTGGCGCTGGCCGCCCGGCCCCAATACGGCCTGGAGGCGGGCCTGATCGGGCGCCGCCCGCTCTGGTTCCTGGTCCTGAGCCTCCTCTGGCTGCTCTGGGCTTACGCCTTCGATGCCTACGACCCCCGGGTGGCCGGCCGGTTCAGGTCGTCGGCCGCGGCCGTCCTCCGGGCGGGCCTGGTCACCGCGGGCGCCTACCTGCTGATCCCCTACATCACGCCCCCCCTGCCGACCTCCCGCTCGGCCCTCCTGGTCTTCCCGCTCCTTCTCCTGGCGATGCTGCTCGCCGGGCGGGGGCTTTATCGGCTGGTGCTGACCCAGCCGGCCTTCCACCGCCGCGTGCTCATCGTGGGGGCGGGCTGGGCGGGCCGCACCATCGCGGAGGCCCTGGCGGAGCACGGCGACGGCACCTACCGGATCCTCGGCTTCGTGGACGACGACCCGGCGAAGCAGGGGGCTGCCCTGGAAGGGGCCGGGTGGCGGGGCGCCGTCCTCGGCGATCGCCGCGCGCTGCCCGGGCTGATCCGCCAGCATCAGGTGGACACGCTCGTCCTGGCCATCACCCACGACATCGACGGCGAGCTCCTGCAGACGCTGGTGGATTGCCTGGAGCTGGGCGTGGAGATCGTCCCGATGCCCGTGCTCTACGAGCGCCTGACCGGGCGGGTGCCCATCGAGCACGTGGGCAGCAACTGGTATGTGGCCATGCCCATCCACCACCCCCTCACCCGGCCCTTCAACCGGCTCGTCAAGCGGGCCTTCGACCTGGTCGGCGCCACCCTGGGGCTCCTCGTGCTGGCCCCCCTGTTCCCCCTGATCGCCTTGGCCATCTACCTGGACTCCCCGGGCCCCATCTTCTACACCCAGGCGCGGGTGGGCGAGGGCGGGCGCATCTTCCGGCTCTACAAGTTTCGGACCATGGTCCCGGACGCGGAGCGGGGGCGGGCCGTGTGGGCACAGGAGAACGACCCGCGGGTCACGCGGGTGGGCCGCCTCCTGCGCAAGACCCACCTCGATGAGTTCCCCCAGTTCCTGAACATCCTCAAAGGGGAGATGAGCGCCGTGGGGCCCCGCCCGGAGCGCCCCGAGTTCGTGGAGGAACTGGCCCGCGAGATCCCCTTCTACCGGGTGCGCCACGCCGTCAAGCCCGGCATGGCCGGCTGGGCGCTGGTCAAGCACGGATACGCCGCCTCCAAAGAAGAGGCCATGGTCCGCCTGCAATACGACCTCTACTACATCAAGAACTGGTCCCTCTGGCTGGACCTGGTGATCCTGGCCAAGACGGTCCTGGACACGGTGACGCTGCGGGGGCGGGCGTAGCGGGAGGTGTCGCAGATGACGGCGGCTTGGAATGAGGTCCTGCGGGAGGCGCTCGAGGCGGCGCGGATGACCCCGGAGGCGTTGCGACTGGAGTTGGCGGCCGCGCTGTATCCGCGCGGCCGGCTTTCCTTCGGCAAAGCGCGGGAGTTGGCCGGGGTTTCGGCCTGGGCCTTCCAGGAGGTGCTGGGGCTCCGGGGCATCCCGGCTTCCGATGACCTCGCCGAATACGAGAAGGATCTGGCCGCGCTGCGCGAGCGCGGGCGGCTATGAGTGTCGTGAGCGACAGTTCGCCGCTGATCCGCTTCGCCCGCCTCGGCAACCTCGAGTTGCTCCATACCCTGTACGGAGAGCGGATGGTGCCGGAGGCCGTGTGGGATGAGGTGGTCGTGAGCGGGGCCGGGCACCCGGGTGGGGAGGAGGTTGCGCGAGCCCCCTGGATTCGGCGTCGGCCGGTCGCGAATCGGCCGCTGGTGCAGGCGCTCCGGCAACACCTGGCCGCCGGCGAGGCCGAGGCCATCGCCTTGGCCCTCGAGATGGGAGCGGAGTTCCTTCTGATGGACGATCGGCTCGGGCGTCCGACCGCCCGTCGCCTCGGGGTGCGCCCGATTGGCCCGGTTGGCGTCCGGCTCGAGGCCAAGCGCCAGGGCGTGATCCCCGCAGTCCGGCCATACTTGGACGCGCTCCGCGACGCCGCGGGCTCTCGCCTTGGGGACGAGGTCTATGCCCGGGTGCTCCGCGATGCGGGCGAGGCGTAGTGGTCGTGTTTAGATTCATTCGTCCCCCGTGCCCCTCGCAGGTTCGAACGGCCTTCCCCCCTCGAATCCCCTTGTAGACGGCTCCGCTCTCCCGACGGCATCGGCCCGTAGGCCGCCCGCATCCATGCGCGGATGGCTTTCCCATGAAAACCGAAAACCATGGAAAATTGGGATCCGGCGCGCATGGGAGGGGAGGCCCGGGCGGCGCCGGCCCCGGTGAGGGGTCGGATCTCCGGTGGAACGCGGACGAAGAGGATCAACGGGCAAAGGGCGAGGCGGTGATGCGGATCGTGGTCACCGGCGGGGCGGGGTTCATCGGTTCCCATATCGTGGAGGCCTGCCTCCAGGCCGGGCACGAGGTCCTGGTCGTGGACAACCTGAGCCGGGGCCGGCGGGAGAACCTCCCCCCTGAAGTCCCCCTCGTGCCGATGGACATCCGGGACCCGGCCCTCGAGGCGGTCTTCCGGCGGTTCCGGCCGGAGGCCATCAGCCACCAGGCCGCCCAGATCGATGTGGCCGTCTCGGTCGCCGATCCGGCCGAGGACGCCTCGGTCAACCTCCTGGGGACCCTCCACGTCCTGCAGGCGGCCGTCCGCGCGGGCGCGCGCCGGGTCGTGGTGGCCTCCAGCGCCGCCGTCTACGGGGAGCCGGAGCGGCTGCCGGTGCCGGAGGATCACCCGCTGCGCCCGATCTCCCCCTACGGCCTGAGCAAGATGGCCATGGAGGCCTACGTTCGATGGTTCGGGGCGCGCTACGGGCTGGAGTGGGTGATCCTGCGCTACGGCAACGTCTACGGCCCCCGCCAGCCGGCCGCCGGCGAGGCGGGGGTGGTGGCCCGCTTCCTCGCGGCGGTGCGCAACGGGGAGCCGCCGGTGATCCACGGGGACGGGAGACAGACCCGGGACTTCGTCCACGTGGCCGACGTGGCGCGGGCGAACCTCCTGGCCCTGGAGCGGGGGGCGACGGGGATCTACAACATCGGCACCGGGCGCGAGATCTCCATCCGGGGGCTGTGGGAACAGATGCGCGCCCGGCTCGGATCCCCGCGGGAGCCCGTCCACGGGCCGCCGCGGCCGGGGGACATCCGGCGGATGGCCCTGGCGGTGGCGCGGGCCGCCGCGGCGTTGGGCTGGCGGCCGGCGATCGGCCTGGAGGAGGGGCTGGCCGGCCTGATCGAGGAGGCGGGATGCGCGCCGGGGTGAGGATCCGCCGCTTCGGCCCGCTGGCCCTCGCCGCCCTCGCCGGGCTCGGCCTCGGGCTCGGGGTCCGGCCGTATGCCCTGGCGGTTTTCCACACCGCCCAGGGGATGGCCGCCCTGGACGAGGCCCTGCGCCCCGTGTTCCCCGACCGCCTGGCTCCGGAGCAGATCCTCGACCCGGGCCGGCTGGCCCAGGGCGTCGCCCACCTGCAGGCGGCCCTGGCCTGGGATCCGCGCCATCGGGCGGCCCGGCGCGGGCTCGCCCGGGCCTACGCCGCCCAGAACCGGCCGGACCTCGCCCTCGAGGCCTTGCGGCCGGCCCTCGTGGCCTTCCCCAATGACCCCCTCCTCTGGCTGGAGTGGGGCGATCTCCAGGACATGCGGGGGGACGCCGAGGCGGCGGTGGAGGCGTATGAGCGGGGCCGCGTGGGGAACCGGGCCGCCCCGCTGATCGCCAATTATTTTAAGCTGGCGGACGCTCAGGTCGCCCAGGGGAGCGGGGAATTAGCGATCCGGTTCTGGCAGCGGGTGCTGGCGCTGGACCCCGGCAACCTCGCCGCCCGCTACCGGCTGTGGCGCGCCGGGCGCGCCTTGGGGGATATGGCCGCGGCGGTGGAGCAGACGGCGTGGTTGCGCCGCTTCCCGGCGGGGAGCGTCCGCGTCCCGGTGGACCTGGACTTCCGGCTGCCGCGGGCCCAGGGGGAGACGATGGCCCGCCTGGTGGAGGAGGGGATCTGGGATGCCGCCACCCTCCACCGGGTGGTCGGGGCCCAGGCGGCCCGCTTCGCCGACGGCCTCGAGGGCCGGATGACCGAGCAGCTCCTCAGCGCGCTGGAGGGGCGCCGGCCGTTGGACCCCCGGATCCGGTTCGCGCAGGCGGAGGTGCGGCACCGGCGCGGGGAATGGGAGGCGGCGGCGGCCCTGTATCGGGCGGTCCTGGAGGAAGACCCGGAGGACCCCCGCGGGGCGCTGCGCTTGGGGATGGTCGCGGAGGCCCGGGCCGCGGCGGGGTCGCCCGAGGCCCTGCAGGAGGCAGCGGCCTGGTATCGGGCGTATCGGGATCGGGTCCCGCTGGACCTCCTGGGGCTCCGCCGGTGGGTGGAGGCGTGCGAGGCCCTGGCGCGGCAGGGGGGGGCGGCGGCCGCCTGCGCGGGGAGCGGGGTGGGCCGCCGGGAGCTGGAGGACCGGATGGAGGATCGGGCCCTCGTGGCGCGGCTGCTGGGGGTTCCGGTGGAGCGGCTGATCCTGGGGCCGAACTTGGTGGAGAACGGCGGGTTCGAGGCGTGGGCCGAGGGGCAGCCCGTCGGCTGGTCCTGGTCGGACATGTCGAACCGGCCGCCCTGGGATCCGGGCCTCTTCCTGGGCGGGGTGGAGGCGCTGGACGCCTACGCCGGCCGGCGCGCCGCGCGCGTGGACGGCCTTTGGGTGGCCCGGGAGGAGGGCCGGGAGGCGGCGCGGGCGGGCTATTGGGCGGCGAAGGTCCCTCTGCGGCCGGGGGCCCTCTACCTGCTCTCCTTCGCCTACCGGTCCGATCTGGCGCCGGGGGCATGGGTGGGGGTGTGGGTTTCCGACCGGCCCGAGGTGCTCTTCGCGGGGGATCGCTGGCTGCCGGACACCGGCGGGGCGTGGCGGCGGGCGGTGCTCCTCGGCTGGAACCGGGCGGCGGATGGGACGATCGCCGTCCTGCTCCGGCTGTGGGGGGAGGGGACGGTCCTCTTCGATGAGGTGGCCGTGCGGGAGGTCCAGGGGGCTAACGCCGCGGCCCTGGAGGCGCTGTCGTTCCCCATCCTGGTCCTGCGCTGAGGGGGCGGGGATGTCGTTCCGGCGGGCATGCGGGGGATCGGATGGTGGGGGGCGGAGGTGGGCGGCCCTGCTCGTGGGGCTCGCCCTCGTGCGGGGCCTGCTGTATGCCGCCCTGATCCCTCCCTGGCAGGCGCCGGATGAGACGGGCCATTTCGAGCATGCGTGGCTCATCGCCCGGCGGGGCCGGATCCCCACCCCCCAGGATGCGGATCCCGCGCTGGAGCGGGCGCTGGTCGCCTCGCTTTACGAATGGCGGTATGGGGAATGGCTGGGCCGCCCCTTGCCCCCGGTGATGCCGGAGCGCCTGGGGCATCTCCCCCCGGAGATCTTCGCCGGCCACTCCCGAACCCTCGGGCGGTTCTCCCCGGCCTACCTCTGGCTGGCGGCCTGGATCTGGCCGGTGCAGCGGGACGATCTGCTGCTGGGCCTTTACATGGCCCGCTGCGCCTCGGTCGTGCTGAACGCCCTGATCCTCGTCATCGCCTGGCGGTTGTTCCGCCTGCTGGCCCCCGGGCAGCCGGCCCTGGCCGGGGCGATGGCCCTCGTCCTGGCCTTCCACCCCCAGCACACGTTCATCAACGCCGCGGTGGGGGAGGGGCCGCTGGCGGAGCTGGGGGCCACCATGGCCCTTTACGGCTGGACCCACATCCTGATCCGGGGCTGGACCGCCCGCGGCGTGGCCTGGGCCCTCGGGGGGACGGCGCTGGGGGTGGCGGCCAAGGGCACCGCCCTCTACCTGATCCCTCTGGCGCCGGTCGCCCTCTTGCTGGCGCTGGCCCGGGGGTTCCGCCGCCATCCGGGGCGCGCCCTGCTCGGCGGGGCGCTTACGCTGGCCGCCTTGGGGCTGTTGGGGTGGTGGTTGCCCCGCATCCCCGGCGCCTCCCTGTTGGATGCGCTCCTCGACGCCTGGCGGTCCGGCGAGCTGGGGGTCCAGGGGAATGGTCCTCGGTCTTTCGATCGGATCCTCCAGGCCGGCGTCGAGAGCTACTGGTTCAACCTCGGGTGGATGAACGTCCCGGCGCCGAGGGGATGGTATCTGGCGCTCTGGATCGCCATGCTTTGGGCGCTGGAGGGGTGGCTGCTGCCGCGGTCGCCGGGGCCGCGGACGCCGCCGGCCGCGCTCGCCCTGATGGCGGTGGCCGCCGGGCTGGCGGTGGGGGGGTGGATCGCCTTCCTGGCCACGCCGCGGGGGATGGGCTATTATCAGGGGCGCTACTTGTTCCCGGCCGCCGCGCCCCTCACGTTCCTCCTGGTCGGGGGATGGGCGCGCGCCCTGCCGGAGGCCGCCCAGGCTCGTTTCCCCGCCTTCGCCGCCGCCGCGATGGCGGCTCTGGAGGCGGTGGCGTTCTTCCCGGTGGTCCTTCACACCTTCTATGGTCGGTGAGGAGGCATGTCAGCGGCTTTGATCCGATGGGCGGTGCGGGGGTTGATCGGGCTCCTGCTGCTATCGGTTCCTGGCGCGCCGGGCCAACCGATCGTCTCCACCCGAGCGGAGGCTCCCATCGCGCTCTACCTGCCGGTCGTGATGCGGGGCTTCAATCCCAGCTGGCGTTCCCCGATGGGGATCACGATGTATGGCGCGGTGAACGATGAGGAGGGGTTGTCGGCGATGCAAGCGGCGGGGGCGCGGTGGGTGGTGACGGTGCTGAGCTGGGCGGCCGTCGAGCCTCAGCGGGGGCAGCGCAACTGGGCTGCCTTCGATGAGAAGATCGGCAACGCCCGGGACGCCGGGATGCGGGTCTTCGTGCTCTTCCACGACAACCCGCTATGGGCCGCGCCCTATCCCGACGGCCCGGTGACCGACACCCAGGATCTGGTGAATTTCCTGGCGGCGGCGGCGGAGCGTTATGATGGGGATGGCGTGGATGACGCCCCCGGCTCCCCGCGGGTGGACGTCTGGTCGTTTTATGCGGAGCCGGACGCGGGGGACCCGGTGCGGTATCCGTGGAAGGGGCATTGGGGCCGGCAGCCGGCGCAGTATGCCGAGATGCTGCGTCAGGCGGCGGAGGTCATCCACCGCAAGGCGCTGGGGGTGTGGGTGACCAATGGCGGCCTGGCTTACGATTGGTTCGAGGAAGACGGCGGGCCCTTCGTCCGGACCTTCCTCACGGATACCTTGCGGGCCTTGAACGAGATGGGGGGTGCCCGTCGCTACCTGGATGCCGTGGCCGTGCACTATTACCCGATCTCCGGCCACCGCTGGCCGACGATCCGCGAGAAGCTGCAGGAGATCCGCGGGATCATGGCGCGCCACGGGGTGGGGGATCTGCCCATCGTGGTGCCGGAGATGGGCTACTGGAGCGATCCGGTCCCGGGGGCGCCGGACAATGATGAAAGGCAGCAAGCCCGCCGCCTGGTCCAGATGTTCGTCCGGGGCTGGGCGGAGGGGGTGCCGCTCCTGGCGTGGTTTGCGGTCTTCGATCACGGCCCGGGCACGGAAGCCCATGGCCTGTTCCGCGATCACGATCTGAGCCAGCCGAAGCCCGCCTACCATGCCTACCGCACGCTGGCCCGCGAGCTCTTTCAGGCGGACTTCGTCGGCCCCCTGGAGGCGCCGGGGGTGGAGGGGTATCGGTTCCGGACCCCCGGGGGGTGGGAGAAGGTCGTGCTCTGGTCCACCGACGGTCAATCGCATCCCTTTGTCTTCCCTTACACCTGCATCCGTTTGGTGGATTTGGATGGGGATGTGTTCATGCCCATCCAGGATGGGGATGGGAATTGGGATTGGGACGGACA
>FWWM01008706.1_pt1 | contig 19286 bp, 16 predicted proteins | sample 2228351 | NCBI WGS metagenome assembly FWWM01 (sample SAMEA103939774, study PRJEB20133) | metagenome
CTCCCGGGAAACAACCCGCCAGCGGGGAGGGTTTGGGAGGGCGCAGCCCTCCCGGGAATAATTATTTTCATTCCGGCGTTGTGCGGCGTAGCCGCATGAACGACTGAAGTGTTGAATGCCTTGCCAGAAGTTGACGGGTTGCCGTTCATTGTTTTGACATGCCGACGTGGCATTATCAGCCTGGCGACCAGAGGGCGGGCGTGGGGAAACCTGGTTTCCCCACGCCTCTAGAGAGCATGAGAAGGCGCAGCCCTCCCAAACTCTCTTCCAGGGAGTGGGTAACCTCGATTTTCCCTACTTTTCATCCTCGTCCCTTACGCGGCCGCGCTGTAAACTACAGGAATGAAAAGCGATTCTCCCCGGAGAGCTTTGCTCTTCCAAACCCTCCGCCGAGGGAGAGGTGTGGGGAAACCCGGTTTCTCGATGTTCATATCAACTCTTGCAGCAATACTCCTCGCCGCACTCCTGGCGACTACGCTGCCGGGGCCGCGCGTCGGAGCGCAGGAGGGCGGGGACCTCGGGGTCCAGCAGGTTCTCGAGGCTCAGCCCGGTGCGCTCAAAGGTTACCGCGAAGACGGGCGCAGCGCGACCGAGATTATCGAGAGTGCGGCGCTTTTCTACGGCCTGAGTCCTCGCCTGCACCTGGCGCTGCTCGAGGCCACCGCGGGGCTGCTGAGCAACCCGGCACCCCCCGATGCGGCCCTCCGGCAACCCTTCGGTCCTGCCGGTCCTGATGGCTTCGCCGCGCAGATCGACTGGGCCAGCCGCGAACTCCGCGCCGGCCTCGGTCCCTACGAGCGCCCGCCGACCCTGCGCTTCAGCGATGGGCTGACCCTCACCCTCACCCTCGAACAGGCCCCTGAAGGAGTGGCCGTGCAACGCTTCCTTGCCAGGGGGCGCACCCTGGCCGGGTGGCGCGCGGTGGTCGAGCGCTTCAATCAGGCCTTCGCCGCATACTTCAACAATGAGTTGGTCCAGTCTGGCCCACCGGCCCTCGGCGCGAGCCTGCCGTCTACGGGCGACGGCGTCGCGCCTGCACCCACGAACGCGCCAGGCGGGCTAACCCTGCTCCAGCCCTGGCCCGCCGGCGTCAGGATGGTCCATCTTGCTTACTTCGATCACGCCTACCCAACCGTTGATAGCGGCGACGATGGCAACGGTGTGGTGGTGAACCACCTGGGGCAGGGAAACGTGCAGTACGATGGGCACGACGGTCACGACTACTACTTCCCTGACCGGCCCATCGGCACGCCCATCCTCGCCGCTGCCGCCGGGATGGCCTACGCCCGCACCCGCCCCGACAATGGCGTCGTGATTGTCCACCCCGGCGGTTACGAAACCATCTACTGGCACCTGGGAGGATTCGCCCCGCTCTTCGAAGGCCGTATCAACACGAGCCAGGGTCTGCCCGTGACGGCAGGCGCCTTCCTGGGCGTCAGCGGGCCGAGCCGGCTCGCCGGTGGCACCCCCCATCTCCACTTCGAGGTGCGTCGCTTCGGAAAACAGATCGATCCCTACGGCTGGTTCGGGCCAGGGCCGGACCCCTGCGCGGCCTACGCCGGCTGTCTGCCCGGTGAGTGGCTCTGGGCGCCGTCACTCATAGGCGCCTACGACTTTACCCCGCCCGGCGCCATCACCCCCCTGCTCAGCAGCCAGTTCCCCAGGCCAGACCAGACGCCGCCATCGGCAGCGATCACCATCAACCCCCCCGATGACTTGCTGTTCGCGGTTGAGTTTGACGGGCATCCGGTGCAGCGTGTGGGGCAAGGTTTCCCGCAGATCAGCGGCACGCCCCGCTTCGGGCCCGGCCACGTCGGACAGGCGCTCGACCCTGGCCCGGCGGAGGTCGCCTATCCCCTCGCCGGCAACCTGGACCTGCGCGCGGGCACGGTGAGCCTCCGGGCCGAGTTGCCCGAGCGCTATCCCGGCGGCGCCGTCCCCCGACATTACCTGTTCGCCGCCAGCGCCAATCCCGATGGCGCGCCGGTGTACAGCCAGACTCTGGCGCTCCGCCGCGACGCCAGCGGGTCGGACGGCGGCCCGGCGTGGGTTTTCTGGACAACCGGCAGCGCCGCGGCCAGCCGCGATCTGCTTGCTGCCCCCGATACCCTTGACGCGGGCTGGCATCATCTGGCGATCACCTGGGACGCCGAGGGGGGGCACAAGGCGCTCTACCTGGATGGGGTGCTGGTGGCCCGGGCACAGGGCGTTGCGTTGCCGACCGACGTGGGAGAGGTGTTGCGGCTGGGGCGCTTTGCCGCCGGGGGTGGGCACAGCGGGGTACGCCTGGACGAGCTGATGATTTTCAACCGCGCCCTGGATCCGGCAGAGATCGCGGCACTTGCCGAAGCGCCGTCCGGCGAGACGGAAGCGGTCGTGCGGCTCCGGGAGCGCACGGTGCGAATTGACACCAACGCCCTCGACGACCAGGGTGGGATCATGGCCGTGCAGTTCGGGCTGAATGGCATCTTTGAGGACCCACAACCCTACTACGACGCCTACCGCTGGACCTTGCCGGTCAGTGAGGGGCGACACATCCTGGCGGTGCGCTTCAGCGACCGATGGGGAAACACAACCACCGTGACCCGGACGATCCAACTGAACGGGGGCCGCCGGGTGTTATTGCCGTTTCTGAGGTAGGGCACGTGGCGGTAGGGAGCAGGGGAGAGCGCAGCTCTCCCCTGCAAAAAACTATTGCCGCAACCCGCTTGACAGGCCACTAGTCCAGATAGCCCTGAAGGCGCGTGCCCACGCTCGGGTGGCGCAGGCGTCGCAGCGCCTCAGCCTCGATCTGGCGGGTGCGCTCGCGGGTAATACCAAAAGCTACGCCCACCTCTTCGAGGGTGCGACGCTGACCGTCAATCAGCCCGTAGCGCAACTGCAAAATCTTGCGCTCACGCTCGGGAAGATCGTTGAGCGCAGCGTTCAACTCGGCGTGGAGCATATTCGCCGCGGCGATCTCCATTGGCGTCTCCTGATTTTCATCGGCAAGGAGTTCGCCGACCCGGCCCTCACTATCGTAATTGAGCGGTTGCTCGAGCGAGACGGGCTGGGTCGAGGCGCGCAGCAGGCGCTTCACCTTTCGCAGGCTCATCCCCATCGCGTGGGCGATCTCTTCAGGTGTCGGCTCGCGCTCAAGCTGCTGCTCCAATTTGTAAATCGCGCGGCGCAGATGCACAATCGACTCACTCAGGTGCACCGGCAAACGGATCAGGCGGCTTTGTTCGGCGATGGAGCGGGTGACCGCCTGGCGAATCCACCAGGTTGCGTAGGTGCTGAACCGGTTGCCCTTGGTGTAATCAAACTTCTCAACGGCGCGCATCAGACCGATGTTTCCTTCCTGGACCAGATCCATAAAGGCCATCGGGCTGCCAATATATTTCTTCGCCACACTGACCACCAGGCGCAGATTGGCCTGGATAAGCTTGCGCCGGGCCTCCTCACCGCGAGCGACGTCCTGCTCGAGGCGGAAGCGCTCCTGGCCCGAGGCATACTCCTCATTGTTGAGGCGCTGGCGCGCTTCTTTGCCGCGGGCGATCTTGATGGCCAGGTCGCGCTCTTCTTCTGCGGTCAGCAAGGGAACCTGACCAATCTCTTGCAGGTAAAGCTGGACCGAGTCCTCAACCGGCTCGATGTCAGCAGCTTCAGGCTCCTCAACTTCGAGCTCAAGCTCTTCAGCTTCAAGCTCAGCCTCTTCAGCGTCCCACTCCTCAGTCTCCTCCGGCTCAGTGGTGGAGGAATTGAACGCCAGTGCCTCATCGGTATCAGTATCGGTGGATCGGCGGAAGACCTTCACGGTTCGTTCTCCTGAATGACGCGGGCGGAGCCTACAACAGACGCGGTCCGTTGGCGCCGTTGCCAGAGACTTGCCGCTTTGCGGAGCGGAGGATCACTTGATGCTTTTGACCTGAGACATCTGGAGCCTCAACCATTGAAGCGCCACTATTTTCACCTTTTGCACAGGTTTTGTCAAGCCCCGGAAGCGAACAACCTTCAATATTCGTCGGATCTCCATTGATGGGCATCTACAATCTGGCCGGTTGCTCCACGAGGGGGCAGCGCGGCCAGGTCAACCGCGGCGGCGGTGATCGTCTCGGGGGCAAGGAGGCCAGAGCGAACCTCAGGCGCCGTCTCGCGCACGAGGCGCGTATCGGCGAAGCCACCCGGGTGCACAGCATTGACATTAATACCGAAGCGGCGCAGGTCCCTGGCCATGACGCGAGTAAGGCCGTCAACGCCGCACTTTGCCGCATAGTAGGCGCCGAAGCCAGGGACGGCGATCCGCTCGAGCGGGGCGCCGATGGTGATGATGTTGCCGCCGCCGAGTTCGATCATCTGGGGGATCACGGCGCGGCAGGCGAGGAACGTACCCTTGAGCAGCGTATCGAGGACCGCGTCCCACTGCGCTTCGCTGGTTTCGTGGATGGGAGCGCGGAGACCAATGCCGGCGCTTGTCACCAGCACGTGAATCGGGCCCAGAGACTCACGGGCGGCAGCAACCATAGAGGCCACCTGGTCAGCATCGCGGACATCGGTGGGCAGGGCTATGGCGCGACCGCCCTGCTCGGCGATCAGCCAGGCCGTCTCGGCCAGTTCATCGGCGCTGCGCGCGGCAATCGCCACTGCGGCCCCCGCCCGGGCAAAAGCTATGGCGATGGCGCGCCCGAGCCCTCGTCCACCCCCGGTGATCAGTGCTGTCTTCCCTGCGAGCTTCACCCCTGGACCTCCCTTGCCGTGCAATAACTGTGCAAAGCATTTGCAATAGTTGTACCATAGCTCCAGCCCGTTGGCTAGACCCGCGGCGAAAAATGAGAGGGCTTTCATTTTTTGGAGCGCGAAAACGTCCTGGGAGCGGGGCGTCTCGCCATCGGGCGCCTACGAGGGTGAGACGCCCTTGCTCCCGGGTCGTCCCGGGACTTCTTCGCGCTAACCATTGTTTGAGGCCAGGCGTTGGGGGAGTGGGCGACCGGGGTATTCTGTATGCCTGCTCACGCGGGGGGTGTGGGCGGGCGCCAGGTTCAGGAGCGGACAGAAGGTATGGGCGCCGACGGGCGTGATGGCGTTGGGATGCGCTGGTTGGTCCTCACCCCCTCCCCTCTCCAGCGAAGCTGGAGAGAGGAGACCAGAGCCATGCGCGGGAGCCTTCCAATGCGGTACAAGGGAAGAGCTTGCGACCGGCGTCAGCCCTGGAGGTCAGGCCTCCCGGCTGATGACGAAGTAGGCGAGGTCTTCCAGCGTCTGCAAAGCCAGCGAGGGAGGAAACTCAGCCAACTGGTCAATAGCACGGGCGACAAAGCGCCGGGCCTCGGCCATAGCCGCCTCGACACCGCCGGCTGCGATCACTTCGTTGACCGCGGCGCGCACCTGGCTCTCACCGGGGTTGTCGTGGGCCACGATAGCCCGGAGTTGCGGGCTATTGCTGCGGGCCAGGGCGTAGATCAGCGGCAGGGTGATCGTTCCCTGGCGGAGATCGTTGCCGGCGGGCTTGCCGAGGGTCTGTTCATCACCGACGAAATCGAGCACGTCGTCTACAATCTGGAAGGCCATGCCCAGATCGAAGCCGTAGCGTCCCAGTGCGGCAATCTGCGCATCGCTGCCGCCGCCGGCGGCCATGCCGGCTTTACAGGCTGCCTCGAAGAGCGACGCGGTCTTGGCCCCGGTTTTGTAGAAGTACTGGTCAAGGGCCGTATCGAGCGGTTCGGCCACGAGCACGGGGCTGAGCTCGCCCTCAACAATTGTTTGCACTGCCTGGGCGTAGTAGGTGATGATACGCGGATCGGGGCTGAGGGCCATTTCGCCTGCGGCCAGGGCGAAGAAGTAGTCGCCTACCATCAGGGCAACGTCATTATCCCAGCGGGTATGCACGGTCACCTGGCCCCGCCGGCGCGCGGCCTGGTCTACCAGGTCGTCGTGGACGAGTGATGCCGCCTGGATGAGTTCGACGGCAGCCGCGGCATGGATCACCTGCGACAGGTGATAGACGCCAAGACGCGCGGCCAGGAGGGCCAGGGCGGCGCGCAGGCGCTTGCCGCCAGCGCGCACAGTGTAGGCGCTGGCCGCAGCGATCAGTTCGGAGCGTGAGGCCGTGCGACGCAGGAGCAACTCCTCGACGGCGCGGAGATCAGCGCTCAGCTCGGCCCGGGTGAATAGTTCGGCCAACCCGGCGATCTGGCCGGTAGACGAAGGGAGGGATATGGTTTCGGCGCTGCTCATACGCGCGCCAACTGCCACGGCGCTCTCGGTCGCCGGGGAATGGGTGTGGTGCCCGGCCATCAGGCTATTCCTCATTCTAGGGCCTGTCGGCGATCGGAGCGGTTCCTGGGCAGACACAGGCGAAGTGAGGAGAACACTCGCTTGTGATTTTCGCCACGAACTGCACTATAGCACATTCCAGGCCGCTGTCAAGCTATCTCAGACGCCCGTGCGGCTGCGCCGCACAACAACACGATGCAAAGAGGTTTTCCCAGGATGGCGCAGCCCGACTGCACCCGCTCCCGGGCAGGGGCATGGGGAAATCCGGTTTTCCTGGCGTCGCTTTGCGGAAGGCGTGGGCGGTTTGCGTCAGTCCAGACCTGTCCCCGGGCATGGCGGGGAAACCCGGTTTCCCCTGCGGGAGCATGCCTGGTAACGCACACCTTCCTATCAATACTTTGCACAACTTTGCCGGGGCTGTCTGTAACCTGCAACACGCTGTATCAATATAATACCGCATACTGGCCCTCCGGTCACGATGCGTGAGGGGTGAGATGGCGGCTAACCCGGGGGTAGCCGCGCTCTGAGACATTAGCGCCTGTGGGGTGGCGCGCCCCCGTACCGGGAGGGTTTGGGACGGCGCAGCCCATCGAGGAGAATCGCGCCGCTGGGAGCGCAGGCAGCTTATCCGCCTCCAGGGCATTACGGGCGGGAGGCCCACGTAGCCGGGGTGGCGCCCTGGCCCAAATGGGAACAGGTACGCAGAAAGATCGGATTGACGCGGCATCTCGTGTATAATACAGGCTGCCTTCATCCGCAGCGGCGCGCGTGGCGATGCATCCACAACGCCGTGTAGCTGCGTATTATTCCCAGAGGGGCTCACTTGGCTGTATCCCCGGATCCTGATATCGAGGGAGAGGTTCTCAGCGACGAGAACCTGATCGCCAGGGTTGCTGCCGGCGATACCCGGGCGATGGAGTACCTCTATACCCGCTATGCCCGCGTCATCTATGGCCTGGCGCTGAAGATTCTGGCTAATGCCGAACTGGCCGAAGACGTGGTGCAAGAGACGTTCTGGCGCGTCTGGAACCGCGCAGCCACGTTTCAGGCCGGCAGTGGCGCCTTTGCGGCCTGGCTCTTCGGCATTGCGCGCAATCTCTGCATTGATGAGCTGCGCCGGCAGCAGGCCCGCCCCAGCGCGCCCGGCGCTGGCAGCGATGCTCTGGCACTCGATGCCATCCCGGATCCGCAGGCCAGTATGGACGAGGTTACGTGGGAGGCCGAGCGCCGACGTCTGATCACCAGCGCCCTGAGCGAACTGCCCGCTGACCAGCGCCAGGTGATCGAACTGGCTTACTTCGGCGGCCTCTCGCAGCGTGAGATCGCTGATCGCTTGAATAACCCGCTCGGGACGGTGAAGACGCGCGTGCGTCTCGCGTTGCAGAAACTGAAGACGCTGCTGCAACATCAGGGCATCGATCTCGATGACCGCTAGAACTTCTGGACCGTCAATGATAGCTCACGACCACGACTCAGCTTCTACCGCGAGCCAGATTGGTGCGTATGCGCTTGGCGCCCTGGATCTCGAAGACCGTCTCGCGCTTGAGGCCCTTCTTGAACGTTCGCCCGAACTCCAGGAGGAACTGCGCCAGTTGCGCCAGGTTGTCGCCCTGCTGCCCTACGCCGCGCCGCCGGCTACACCGCCTGCACGGGTCCGGGAGCGTCTCTTTGCCCGCATTGCCGCTGCGCAGACCGATGCCCTCTCCAGCCGCGCGGCCCCGTCACCAACGGGCGCTATGCCGCGTCGGCGCTCTGGCTGGCTCTTGCCCGGCCTCGTGGCTGTGCTTACCGCCCTGCTTATCGCCCTCAGCTTCGCGACCTTCTCCCTCAATGCCGGCATAGCCCAGCTTGACCGGACGAACCGTGAGCTTGTCGCCGATCTGGAACGGTTGCAGCAAACCCTGACCGAGGCCGAGGCCCGCCAGGAGCGCCTCGCCGCGCAACTCGCCGCCGGTCAGGAACAACTCGAGAGCCTTGCGGCCCGTCTGGCCGCCAGTGAGGAGCGGGTGGCCCGTCTTACCGCCGACCTGGCGCGTGACGACTACGTCATTTCCTTCATCAGCGCGCCTGGCGTGGCTACGCGCCAGTTACGCTCGGCCCGTGCCGGCGTTGTGGCCCAGGGTGAGATGTACATGTACCCCGGTCATTCCAGCGCCGTGGTCATCTTCAGCGGGCTGCCCCCCCTGGCGCCCGGGCAAGTCTACCAGTTCTGGTTTGCCGATGAGGCCGGCCAGGTGGCGGGAAAGACTTTCGAGGCCGATCCGACGGGTATAGGCTATATTATCGTCGAGGCGCCGCGTGAAGTGAACGCCTTTCGCGAAGTGATGGTCACCGTCGAGCCATCTGGCGGCAGCGCCACCCCCAGCCAGAATGTCATTCTCGAGGGCGCTCTTTAGTGGCGCACTCGCCAGGTTGTCTGACAGGCGCCGTGGGGAAACCGGGTTTCCCCGTGCTCCTGCCCGGTGGGGAGGGCCTGGAATGCGAGTCCCCCTCCCGGTGGGGAAGGTTTGCTGTGCCCATAGGCAGGGGGATGGGGAAATCCGGTTTCCCCATATGTTCACCTCAGTCATCCATGCGGCTGCGCCGCACAACGATAAAATGAAAATGGGTTTTTCTTGGGAGGGCGTAGCCCTCCCAAACCCTCCTCGCTGGCGGGTTGTTTCCTGGGAGGGCGTAGGCGCGGCACCGCCGCGCCTCTACGCCCAAACCCTCCCGCGCGCAGGCTATTTTCACCTTAGAACCGCTCCGTGTCTCCCCGGTGCCCGGCACCGGCCAATCTGACAATCCCGGTTCGCAGGTTGCCCCAAAACCCGCTTATGCGTCGTTCTAGACTCATGCCACGATCATCGGCGCTCCGCCGATGTGCCCCTGGACGGCACTCGAACGCGCGCCTGCCCACCCGGGCGACAATCCGATCGCGGACGCTTCGGCGTTGAAACTGCTCCTACCACCACAACTCGTACGCGTTTGTCATCCTCTGATCATCCTGCGCCCTTCTCACCTTCAGAGCGACACCCTACAATCAAGCTCATAGAACGGTGGCCCTTACGAGCTGCCCACAGGGCCTGACACCTCACGCCGTGCTCCGAGCAAACCTTCATCTCTGCGGAGCGACTGGCGCAGGGGCAGCGCTCGCCCGTGCGCTGGCTCGTGATCATGGGGTGCAGGTTTCCCTTTCCGCGCCTGCTGGTCAACGGCCAGCGCAGCCCGCGAACCGGCGCCTCGTGGGGTCCGTCGACGCCGTCTGAGCCGCAGCTTTCCCGACAAGCCGCCGGCATCACGCGCAGCAAGAGAGTTGAGGAGGCTATGATCACCCAGCCGATCGAGACACTCCCCCGCAACACTCCGGGCCTGTCGCCCAGCCCTTGCGCTTACCCCGGCGCAGGTCGCGGTTTGGCAACTGAACTGGACGCTGCCGCTCTGGCGGCCATGGATTTGTCCGCACTGATGCAGCACTGCGTCATCGAAAGCGAGCGCTTCTATCGGGGCCAGCAGCACGATACGCGCTTCAGCTACGAACTGTTCCGGCGGGCGCTGGTCGAACGGGATGAAGCGGCCTGGGAGCAACTGTATCTGCACTACAGCGGTCTGGTTGAGGGCTGGATTCGGCGCTGTTCGGCATTCGCCAACACTGGAGAGAGTAGCGAGTACTTTGTTGTCGGCGCCTTTGCCAAGTTCTGGCGTGCCCTTTCCCCGGAACGTTTTGCGGCTTTCCCTACCCTGGCCTCGCTGTTGCAGTACCTGCAATTGTGCGCTACCAGCGTGGTGATCGACAGCGTTCGCGCCCAGTCCTGGTTGGGAAGCCTGTTGGAAGAGACGACCGCGCTCGAACGCGACCCCGCCGCTGCTCCTGATGAGGAGGCGATGAACCGGCTGGATCGGGAGGAGTTCTGGCGTTTCATTGACACGCAACTCCAGAGCGAGATCGAGCGAGTGGTCGTGTATAGCTCCTTTGTCCTCGGCCTGACCCCCCGCGCGATCTATGCGCGACGCCCCGATCTCTTCGACACGGTAAACGATGTCTACAACGTCAAGCGCAACGTGCTGGGGCGCTTGAGTCGCAACCAGCAATTGCGCCAGTTGATTGCCGGCTAGCGTTACCTGGAGCGGTAGCTGCTCCAGGATGCGCGCCTTCTGCCGGTGATCCTCCCCCTGCTCGAGCGCCCTCACGACACGCCACGTGAGGGCGCCTCGTTGTTGAGAGCGTTACGACGGGGTTCACGAGCGGGTATGCCAACGTTACCGTACGTTCTCTGCGCGGGAGGTGCAGGGCTGCACCCTCCCAGAGCCTCCCGGCGCGGGGTGTGCGCCGCGCCCGTGGGGAGGGGGATGGGGAAACCGGGCTTTCCCATCCCCCAACCGCCATACCGGGGCAAAGAATGGGCTATACTACAAATGATAAAATTGTGTAAAAAGCGTTTGGAACAGCGTTTCATACAGTACAGACGGAGTTGGGAACCGGCTGTAAGCTCAGGAGCGCGGAGTATGACCAACGACGAGGAGTGGGAACAGCGGTGCACCGGTTCACCGCCTCTAAGCGGCAGTGCGTTGATCGCGGCGGCCGATGGCGAGGCGGATGAGGCGACCCTGGCACATCTGCAGGTCTGTCCGGCCTGTACGGCACGCGTGATGCATCTGCGCGCGCTCCAGGCGTATCTGCTGCGCCGGCTCTACCGACTCCACTGTCCATCCACCGACATACTGGTGGACCACTGTCAGGGTTTGCTGGATCCGCGCGCGGCTGCCACGGTATCGCACCACCTGGCGATCTGCCCGTACTGCGCGGCAGAGGTGAAGCTGCTTGAGGATGGACCGATCCTGGCACACGCGGTTGGCCGCCGCAGGCGCACACTGGCCTCCAATCTCTGACTGTTGAACGCAGACGGGGACGCAGTACTGCGCCCCCGTTTGTGTATCGGAGAGGAGATGGGCGTGCTTAGCCCTCCCCGGGAAAACGGCGTTATTTGGGCAGTGAGCGACTCTGCCGCGCGGGTGTAGTTGGCCTACTCGAAGTGATCGGCGAGGTAGGCAGTCAGGTCAGCCACACGCACCGAGTAGCCCCACTCATTATCGTACCAGGCGATAATCTTGAAGAAATCATCGCCCAGGCTGTGGGTCAGCGGCAGATCCACGACGGAGCTGTAGGTTGTGCCGATAAAGTCGCTGCTCACCAGCTCGGCCTCGCTAACCCCCAGAATACCCTCCAGTTCTTCGCTTTCGCTAGCTTCGATGAAGGCCTGGTTGATCTCCTCGACGCTGGTGGGACGGTTGAGGAGCACCGCAAAGTCCACCACGGAGACGGTGGGGGTTGGGACGCGAATAGCGTAGCCGTGGAACTTGCCTTTCAATTCGGGGATGACCAGAGCCACGGCTTTGGCCGCGCCGGTGGTGGTGGGCACCATATTCATTGCCGCGGCGCGGGCGCGGCGCAGATCCTTGTGGACGTTGTCCTGCAAGTTCTGGTCCATCGTGTACGAGTGGATGGTTGTCATCAGGCCGCGCTGGATGCCGAAGCGGTCATTGAGCACCTTTGCAACCGGCGCGAGGCAGTTGGTGGTGCAGGAGGCGTTGGAGATGATGTGGTGCCGGGCGTGGTCATAGCTTGACTCATTGACCCCCAGGCAGATCGTCAGATCTTCGCCTTTGGCCGGCGCGGTGATCAGCACTTTCTTCGCACCAGCCTGGAGGTGCGCGCGGGCCTTCTCGGCTTCGGTGAAACGCCCGGTCGACTCGATGACGATATCTACCCCCATGTCGGCCCAGGGAAGCTGGGCGGGATCGCGTTCGGCAAGGGCCGCAATCTCGTAGTGGTTATCGTCGTAATCAACAATGAGTTTATCTTCGGTCACCATCACCTCGCCATCGAAGAGACCGTAGGTCGAATCATAGCGCAGGAGATGGGCGAGGGTCTCATTGTCGGTGAGGTCGTTAATCGCAACGATCTCGAACTCGTCGGGGTGATACTCGAGCATCGCCTTAAAGCTCTGCCGACCGATCCGGCCAAAGCCGTTGATAGCGACACGTACCATGACGGTCTCCTTCCTATCACGTTGGCCCCCACGCTCTGCCACGGGACAACTGCGCCAGAAGGGGCCGGGCACAACCCGGGCGGGAGGCGGGCCGGGCAACGTTGGCGGTAGGCGCGGACGCATTATAGCACGTTTGCCGGGCGACTGACGCTTCCTTGCACTGTGAGGCAGGGCCGTCCGCGCGCCGCAGGGGATGAGAAAGGATGTTCCCCGGCGGGTTGCACCCGCCCAACCTCTCATACCAATTACCGTTGATGATGCCGCATTGCTTGAAGTGGTTTCAGGGGTTGTGCTGCCCAGCGTGGCAATCTACAATCCAAAATCCAAAATCTAAAATGGTATCAGGGGGTCAGCAGGTCGATCACCAGGCCCTCGTAGGGGCGCAGGTCGAGGTCGATGAGGGCGATGTGGCCGGCACGGTCCATCGCTGTGCTGGCAGCGATGACGCCTTCGGCGGCGACGTGCCGCAGATCGAGCCGACAGGGGCGATCGGCAACGTTGAGCGCTACCAGCAGGTGCTCGGGGCCACGGGCGCGCAGGTAGGCGAAGACATGGGGATTGCCGACCTCAACCGTGCGGTAACTGCCGGCGTTCAGGGCGGGAGAGGCATGACGCAGCTCGAGCAGATGGCGCACCAGCGATAGCATCGAGTGCGGATCGGCGCGCTGCGCCGCCACGTTGCGCTGGCGCGCGTCGGCGGCCAGGGGCAGCCACGGTTCGCCCCGCGTGAAGCCGGCGCCAGGACTGTCGTCCCACTGCATGGGGGTGCGCACAGGGTCGCGGCTATACCCGGGCACGCGGATGCCCAGGGGGTCAACCACACGTTCCGGCGGAATGGGCACATCTTCCATGCCGATCTCGTCACCGTAGTAGAGCGTCGGGGTGCCGCGCAGGGTCAACAGCAGCATCTGAGCGATGCGGGCAAGGGCGGGGCCGAGGCGCGAGGCGATCCGGGGCCGGTCGTGGTTGCCCAGCACCCAGTTGGGCCAGGCGCCGGGAGGCAGGGCGCGCTCGTAGCGTTCGACCAGGTCGCGCACTCCAGCGGCGCTCCACTCGGGCAGGGTGATCAGGTTGAAGTTGAAGGGGAGATGCACCTCGTCCAGATTGGCGCCGTAGTAGGTCACCAGTTCCTCCACCGGCTTGTAGATTTCGCCGATCAGCACCCGATCCGCAAACTCATCAGCCACGGCGCGCATCTCGCGGATCACCGCGTGGACCTCGGGCTGATGCTGGTCGTAGATACGCAGCAGGCGGTGCTGGGGCGGCTGAGCGGGCGTCCAGTTCGGATCGGGTGGATTGTCGGGCAGATCGGGATGCTTGATCAACATCCAGATCACATCGACGCGAAAGCCATCCACCCCTTTGCGGAACCAGAAGCGCATCACGTCGTAAATCGCCTGGCGGACGGCCGGGTTGCGCCAGTTGAGATCGGGTTGTTTGGGATCGAAGAGGTGCAGGTAATACTGCCCGCTGGCCGGATCGAGGGTCCAGGCAGGGCCGCCGAAATGGCTGAGCCAGTTATTGGGCGGGCCGCCATCGGGCGCCGGATCGCGCCAGATGTACCAGTCGCGATAGGGATTATCGCGAGCGCTGCGCGCCTGGCGAAACCAGGGATGCTCGTCAGAGGTATGGTTCGGCACCAGATCGAGCACGAGCTTCAACCCGTGGGCGTGCGCGGCAGTGAGGAGGCGGTCGAAATCCTCCATTGTGCCGAAGCGCGGGTCTATGCCGGTATAGTCGGCGACATCGTAGCCAAAATCGGCCATGGGCGAGGGAAAGATCGGCGAGATCCAGATCGCGTCGACGCCGAGCCACTCCAGGTACTCCAGGCGTGAGGTGATGCCGGGCAAATCGCCGATACCGTCGTCGTTACTGTCCTGAAAGCTCCACGGGTAGATCTGGTAAACCGTACCAGTCTGCCACCAGTGATGGGGCGCGCGCATGACAGTATCCTCACACGTCGAACACACCGGGCTCGGGGCGCGGCGTGATCTGCTTCCTGAGCAACTCCTCCAGGGCGGAGGCCTGGCGGGGCGAGAGGGCGCGCTGCGAGATGATGAGCAACTGGCCGTTGCGCAGGGTGAGTTCGTACACACCCTCGGCCTTACGCCAGGCGCGGAACTCGTCCCAGGCAAAGGTGTTGCGGCCCTGGCGTGAACTCATCTCGACACCACGCTTATCAAGCTCATAGCGGGTTGGCAGGTAGATCGGCAAACTGGTATCGCGGCTGCGCCGTGTAATGACGATCCAGCCGACGATGGCGTAGACAAGCAGGGGAAGCCAGGCAGCCAGGTAGAGGATCTTCGGCGCGTCCGGCGCAAAGAAGCCGTAGGCGGTCAGCGCAGTGGCGACGAAGGCATAGAGGTAGAAGCCCGGACGCCGGAAGTGCCGGCTCAGGGCATGCCGCAGAAACTCCTTGCGCGAAATGGTGCTTTCGATAATCATGACCCTGTCCTGAGGTGAACATATGGGGAAACCGGCTTTCCCCAACCCCCTGCCTGTGGGGCGCCAGCCGCTCCCAACAGCGGTTGGGAACTGGGGAAACCGGGTTTCCCCAACCCCCTCCCTGAGAGGTGAACATACGGGGAAACCGGGTTTCCCCACCTGCGGTGAGCCTGTCGAACCGCACCCCTGCCTGGGGGGGCGCCAGCCGCTCCCAACAGCGGTTGGGAACTGGGGAAACCGGGTTTCCCCAACCCTCTCCCTGAGGGTAGGGTTTGGGAGGGCGCAGCCCTCCCAGGAATAACCATTTTCACTCTGAGGTGTAAAACGTACTATGTATCCCTGCGTGCATCTCCACAGCTCCACACCTGCACAGACTCCTCGCCCCCATCATCTTGATGAGTGTACCCGATCTGTGCGCCGTGTGCCAGGGCATTCATACCTCGAAAGTGGCGAGTCGCATCCGCACAGCGGGGAAAGCCGCTCTCCCCGCATCCCTTCACACCCTTCCCGGACGAACCCGCCGGGGTTAGAGCTTCGGGCCGACAGGCTGTTCCAGTACTCTGAGGTGAAAGTACGGGGAAACCGGGTTTCCCCATCCCCCTGCCTGTGGAGGCGCCAGCCGCTTCCAGCAGCGGTTGGGACATGGGGAAACCGGGTTTCCTCACTCTCCTGCCTGTGGGGGCGCCAGCCGCTCCCAACAGCGTTTGGAACATGGGGAAACCGGGTTTCCCCACCTGCGGTGAGCCTGTCGAACCGCACCCCTGCCTGGGGAGGCGCCAGCCGTATGGGTGGTTGGAGAGGGGAGACCAGCGCTGTGCGCGGGGGAGCCAATGCGGTACAAACGTTGGCTCGGATGCGCTGTGCGCCCCTAAAGGGGCTGGAGAGGGGGTGAGCAGTCCGGGAGGGCGAGGAGGCGCAGCGGTGCTGCGCCTCCTCTTGCTCATTGTGCCAGTGTGCAGCGCAGCCGCACGCGTGTCTGGCGCGACTCACGAAGCCTGATAGACCAGGCGCGCCTCGCTGCCCGTGACGCGGGGACTGACCTCTCCAACCGCGCCTACAATCTCGCGGAGGCGGGGACCAAGGACCCGCTCCCAGTCGAGGTTTTGCTCGGCGAATACGCGCCCGTTGGCGCCGATCCGCCGCACCAGCGCCGGGTCCTCCAGGGCGCGAATGGTCTGATGGGCCATCTCTTCGGCGTTCTGCGCCAGCAGCACATGCTCCTCGTGCCGCAGCGGCAGCCCGCGAATCCCCGCGGGCAGCGACACCAGGCATCGCCCCATGGCCAGAGCCTCGGAGACCTTCATCTTCGTCCCCGATGCGTCCTCGTAGGGGCTGACAAAAATGGCGCTCTGGCGGTACACCGGGCGGATGTCCGGAACGCGTCCGGTGAACTCAACTCCGGGAATGTTGGCGAATTCCTGGCGGGTCTCGTCACTGAACGCCCCACCCAGGACGAAGCGTACATCGGGCACGGCGCTCCGCACGCGCGGGTACACCTGGTGCATAAAGAAGCGGAGCGCTTTCAGGTTGCGCACATCGGAGGTGCCGGTAAAGAGGATCGTACGGCCAGGATCAATTGACCAGTCGGGGGAGAAATACGCGCAATCCAGGCCGTTCATCAATACGTCAACCTTCGCTGTCGGGCTAACTTGTAGCGTAAGCTGCCGGTCTTCCTCGCAAACCGAGAGGATACGCCCGAAACGCGGGTAGACCCGGCGGCAGAAGCGGTAGGTCTGATTGCGATTGACACGCGCCACCAGGCGCAACAGTGGATTGCTGAACTGCTGGGCGTGCACATCCCAGTAGTGCACGTCGGCGTCCCACTGGTCGAGCACCCAGTGCGGCCCTGGCGCCTCGAGGATTGGGGCCGTCCACAGGCTCAATGCGGCGACCACCCAGTCGCCTGGTTTCGGACGCAGCGCCCGGAGCTGGGGGTTGGCGGCGAAGGAATGTTCCGCCATTGCCGCGTGGTACGATAGACCACGGGTGAGCGCCCGCCGGGCGATGGCCAGTTGATCGCGGAGGGTGGTGTCGCGACGCGGGATCTGGTGGATGGCCCGAGCGTAGGTTTGAAGTTCCGCCTTCTGTTCGTCAGTCAGCGGCACGCGCTGCATCAGGTAGAGTTCGATCGGGAAGCCGCGCGCCAGCTCTTTCAAGAGATAGTAACCGCGCCGCGTCCCGCCGGCAAAGTTCATTTCGAGCACAAACAGCTTGAGGGGTTTCATGCTTGCTCTCCTGAGGTGAACATAGCCCGCGCGCGGGAGGGTTTGGCGTAGAGGCGCGGCGCCGCCGCGCCTCTACGCCCTACCAAGAACAATACTATTTTCATTCTGGCTTTGTGCCGCGCAGCCGCATGGGCTGCCCGATGAACCCTGCACCCGTTGATGCCGCAAGCGCAGCTCGCCGCAGCGGAACGCAGCCCATCCTGCGGCTATGCTAACAAACGACCCGGGCTAGTTTCTGAGGCAGGGGTGACAAATTCGACAGCGCGCTGATGAATTGCCATTCACCGAGGGGGGCGGAGATCGGCATAGGTCGCCACCACGATATCGTGCCGCCCTTCCGGGCCATGCTCATTGAGGTCGTTCGCTAGTAGATAGCGGCGATAGGTGTGCTCCAGAAGCCCGGTCTGGCCAAGCTGGCTGTAGGCGCGCAGCAGCCATGCCACCACGTCATCGGCGCTTTCATCGCGGTCGAAGATCTGGCTGCACAGCGCAGCACACTCGGCGAAACGGCCGGCGGTGTACAGTGCTTCGGCGACGCGCTCTGCGGCGATCAGGAAATTGCCCCGGAGATGGTCGCGTCGGGTGTGCGCCCAGGGCGCGCCGTTAGGAAGATCGATCATGTAGGGGCCGCCGTAGAGATGCAGCGCCTGCCGGTAGAGGGACGCGGCGGCTTCCAGGCCTCCGGTCGTCTCGGTGTGAGTGGCGAGGGCAAAGGTCTGCTCAAATGCCTGCACATCACTGCGATAGACGTCGGGGTTGAGGAGGCAGTGGTTGTCGGCGATAATCAGAGCGTGCTCGGCAAACGCCGCGTCACGCAGGCTGATCAGCAGATCGCGCAGGGTTTGCAGGGTCCGCCCGGTGGTGGCTGCGCGCGTAGCGCCCCAGATGGCCGTCTCCAGAGCGGCGATGGTGGTCCCCTGCCGACCGCAGTGCAGCAGGTATCCCAGGACGCCCCGAAGCTTCTGCCAGCCCACGCTGCTGCGCTCGCGGCGCACCCAGGCATCGAGATGCACTTCCTGGTGGTCCACAAACAGGCGTAGCCGGCCCAGAGACTCGATGTAGAACCCTCTGAACGGCTCTTCGTAAATAGTCACCCCGCTGAGGCGAGGAATGCGCTGCAGCGCGAGGTGGGCCTGCTGGCGAAGGTGGGTGTCGGGAGAGGACAGGCAGCGGCGCAGCAGGGTGAGCGCGTGGTTGCCATACGTGCTGAGGAGGATGGCGCAGGCGTGTTGCTGGACCGTAACGTCGGGATGCGCCAGCAGGGGCAGGTAGGGCACGGCGGGGTTGTAGTCGGGCGGCTGCATCGTATGGGCGCTGTCAGGATCGTTCTCGAATCGACACGCGGCGCTCCCACTCACTGCGCAGAATGGCGTACAGGTGCGTATCGCAGCGGACGCCAGTGGCGTCAACACTGGCGGACCGCAAGGAGCCTTCACGGATGAGGCCGTTCTTTTCGGCTACGCGGATACTGGCGTGGTTGCGCGTATCGCATTGCCAGAACAGCCGCTGCCAGGGCCAGGCAGTAAAGCCCCAGTCCAGCAGGGCGGCCAGGGCGCGGGTACCCAGGCCGGCTCCGGCGCGGGTTGCGCTGATCCACAGACCGATCTCGGCGCTGCCGGCGGCCATAGATCCGTAGCGCAGGTGATAGCCGCTGCCACCCACCAGTTCATCGCCGATCCAGATACCCAGCACGAAATCCTCACCCAGCAGGTAACGCCCGGCGAAGCGACGGCAGATCGCTTCCGCCTCCTCGACACTCTGCTCGGCTCGCGCCCAGCGCATCCAGGGGCGCAGGTGGCGGTAGGAAGCGACTGTGGCGCGCTGGAGGGCCGGGCCGTCACCGGGACGGTAGGCGCGGATCAGCAATTCGCCGCTGCGATGTTCAAGGGGCGCAAGAAAGGGTTCGGATGGCATGGGGAAGGTTTCCAGAACCTCCAACACAGGCGCCCCCGACGACATACGTTCGAAGGGGGCGCGCTTCGCGGAGGTCTCATGTTCTGCGACTCCGAGTGGGCTCGAACCACCAACCTACAGCTCCGGAGGCTGTCGCTCTATCCAATTGAGCTACGGAGTCTTGTTGCGCTTAGAGTATAACGTAGGAGCTCACGCCTGTCAATGGCGATGCGTGGCTGCGCGGTACGGGGCGAGTGTGAGGTCATAGTATGCACGGCGCCCGCGCGTGGAACGATCCTGTCGGCCACGGGCAGCGTCGCCGGGGCGACGCGCAGTGGGGCAGTGGAATATCGTGGGGGCGTCCCGGGGTAACGCGCAGCGCGCCAGGGGGCGGCGCGGGGTTCGCGGGGTTCGCGGGGGCGGCGCGGGGCGGCGCGGGGTT
>FWWM01005332.1_pt1 | contig 19277 bp, 16 predicted proteins | sample 2228351 | NCBI WGS metagenome assembly FWWM01 (sample SAMEA103939774, study PRJEB20133) | metagenome
GGCGCAGGCGTCGCTGTATCCGTTGGCGTCGGCGTATTCGTTGCCGTATTCGTTGGCATATTCGTTGGCGTGGCGGTCAGCGTCTCCGTGGGCGTGGACGTCGCCGTGTCGGTGGGCACAGGCGTCGGTGTATTCGTTGCCGCATTCGTTGGCGTATCCGTTGGCGTGGCGGTCAACGTCTCCGTGGGCGTGGACGTCGCGGTGTCGGTGGGCACAGGCGTCGCTGTATCCGTTGGCGTCGGCGTATTCGTTGCCGTATTCGTTGGCATATTCGTTGGCGTGTCAGTGGGCGCAGGCGTCGCTGTATCAGTGGGCGTATTCGTCGGCGTATTCGTTGCCGTATTCGTTGGCGTGTCGGTGGACACAGGCGTCGCTGTATCCGTTGGCGTATTCGTTGCCGTATTCGTTACCGTATTCGTTGGCATATTCGTTGGCCCGGGCGCCTCGGCGGCGGTCGTCGCGGCGGCGGCGAGGGTGGCCGCCAGAGCTTTGGCGGCGGCGCTGGCCGCTTCCAGGGTAGCCATAACGGAGGCCGGGCTCTCGGCAGCCGGCGGCGCGCCCTGGTCGCCAGCCGCGGTCGGCGCGGCCTCAAGGGTGGCCATCAAGGCATCCGACGGGGAGATGGTCGCTGTAGCGGTTGCGGCTGTGTCGGTGATGTACGCCAGCGTGGGCAGCGTACGCAACAAGGCCACGGTGCTGGTGGGGGACGCTGCAGGGAGCGGGGGCGTTGTCGCCGTCGGGGCCGGGATCGTCGTCGCCGCCTGGACAATGGCAGAAGCCGTGGTCGGCGTGGCAGGGATCGTCGCCGTTGCCGCCGCCAGCGGCGTAGGTGGCGGAGCGAACTCGATCTTCGGCGTCAGATTGGCCAGCCATACGGCGCCAGCGATCACGATCAGCGCGATCAGGACGCCGACGATCAACAGACGCGAAGCGCTCATCGACCGCAACCTCCGAGATAGTGTCACTGTAGTATACTTCACTGCATGGAGAATCCGAAAACGGCTTTGCTCAGACCAACGTGCTCATGGGCCATTGCTACATCGAGAGTTCAACCGATCCCTGAAACATCTCATCACGGAGAGGCATTCTGATGATGTCCATCCACGTCCATGCCCTCGCTCATCTGCGCGCCATGTTAGGGCCTCAAGCGACCTTTCGGCCGGGCCAGTGGGAAGCCATCGAAGCAGTCGCCGTCCACAGACGGCGCGCCCTGGTCGTCCAATGCACCGGATGGGGCAAGAGCCTGGTATATTTCCTGGCCACCAAGCTCTTACGCGAACAGGGCGCCGGCCCGACCTTGCTCATCAGCCCGTTGCTCTCCTTGATGCGCAACCAGATCGATATGGCGGGGCGCATCGGCGTGCGCGCCTACACCATTCACAGCGCCAATCGCGACGAGTGGGACGCCGTCGAAGCAGCGCTCCAGGACAACGCCTGCGATGTCCTGCTCATTTCGCCAGAGCGTCTGAACAACGAACGCTTCTTGCGCTCCATTCCGCCAGGCATGGCTGGCAGAGTGGGGCTGTTCGTCGTCGATGAGGTCCATTGCATCTCCGACTGGGGGCACGACTTCCGCCCCGATTATCGTCGCATCGCACGCATTTTGCAGATGCTCCCTCGAGGCGTCCCGGTCCTGGGGACGACTGCCACCGCCAATGATCGCGTCGTCGCCGACGTGCAGGCGCAACTGGGCGGCGATTTGCTCATCCTGCGCGGCGCCCTCGCCCGCGAATCGTTGCGCCTGCAGGCCATCACGCTTGCCAACCAGAGCGAACGCCTCGCCTGGCTGGTCGAGAATCTGCCCAAGTTGCCCGGCAGCGGCATCGTGTATTGCCTGACCCGGCCCGACACCGAGCGCGTGGCCGGATGGCTCAAGCGCAAAGGGTTCTCCGCGGAGGCTTACCACGCTGGCGACGACGATGATCTGGACCGCCCTGCCCTAGAACAGGCGTTTCTGAACAACGAGATCAAAACTCTGGTGGCGACGGTGGCGCTCGGCATGGGCTTCGACAAGCCGGACATCGGCTATGTGGTTCACTTCCAGCGCCCTGGCTCGGTGGTGGCGTACTACCAGCAAGTAGGACGCGCGGGGCGGGCAGTCGATCGCGCCTACGGGATCCTGCTCAGCGGCGCAGAAGACGACGAAATCCAGGACTACTTCATCGAATCCGCCTTCCCCAGCGTGGAGACCATGCAACAGGTCCTGACGGCGCTCGCCAACAGCGAAGGGCTGATGGTCAACGAGATCCTGGCGCAAGTTAACGTCAGCCGCAGCATGCTCGACAAGGCCCTCAAGCTGCTTGAAGTCGATGGCGCCGTCGGCGTCGTCTTTGAGAAAGGTCGGACCGTCTATTTCCGCACCCCTAATCCCTGGCAGCCCGACATCGCGCGTATCGAACGCGTCATCCACCTGCGACGCGCCGAGCAGGCTCAGATGCGCGCATACATGGCGCACGCCGGCTGCCTGATGGAGTTCCTGCAGCGCGCCTTGGACGACCCGCACCCGCAGCCGTGCGGGCGCTGCGCCAATTGTCGGGGTAGAGGCTTGCCGCGTGCCGTCTCGCGCGACCTTGTCATCGAGGCGGAGACCTATCTCAAGGGTGCGTCGATCCGCATCGAGCCGCGCCGCATGTTCCCGCTAGGCATCTTCCCCGACCAGAAGCGTAAGATCCCGCCTGAGCTCCTTAATGAGGTGGGGCGTTCGCTGTGTTATTATGGCGATGCAGGTTGGGGGACGCTGGTGCGCGCTGGGAAGTACGAGCGCAATCACTTTTCGGATGAGCTGGTCGAGGCCGCCGCGCGCCTGATCAGCCAGGACTGGCGGCCCGAGCCATTTCCCGCCTGGGTGGCTGCCATCCCCTCGCGACGTCATCCGGAACTCGTGCCCGATTTTGCCCAGCGATTGGCCAGGCGGCTCGGCATTCCATTCGAGGCCGTGCTCGTGCGCATCTCCGACGCCCAGCCGCAGAAAGCGATGCAGAACAGCTCGATGCAGGCTCGCAATGTATTGAACACGCTCGCAGTGCGCGGCAAGGTGCCCAATACGCCCGTCCTGCTGGTGGACGATATCCTCGACTCCGGCTGGACGCTGACGATGGCGGGCTGCCTGTTGCGTCAACATGGATCTGGGGTCGTGTACCCGTTCACCCTGGCTCAGGCCACCACGAGGAACCCATGATTGCGCCCGATGCACAGGTTTTACTTCTGCTTTGCTCTCATCTCGGGCTGACAGCCGACCCGGAATTCGCGCCATTGACGTTGCGCGAATGGAACCAACTCGCCCGCAAGCTACAGGCCGCCCATTTGCGTCCCGCTGCGCTGTTGGAGTGGCGCGCCGCTGAGCTGCAAAGGCAGCTTGCTCTCTCCGCTGAGGAAGCCAGACGCATCGCGGCTTTACTGGAACGCGGCGGCGCCCTGGCGATTCTGCTCGAACGGTTGGAGGCGCTGGGGATTCGCCCCCTCACCCGCGCCGACGCGGATTACCCGCAACGGTACCGCCAACGGCTGCGAGACTCCGCGCCGGCAGTGCTCTTCTACGCAGGCGAAAAGGCCCTGCTCGGACAGCCGGGGATCGCTGTCGTTGGTTCGCGCCGCCTCGATGAAGCCGGTCAGGAATGCGCCCGCCTGATCGGAAACGCCTGCGGCCTCTCCGGCCTGGTGCTGTATTCGGGCGGAGCACGGGGCGTGGACACGATCAGCATGGAATCTGCCCTCGAGGCGCGCGGGACTGCGGTAGGAGTGCTGGCCGATAGCCTGGAACAGGCCTCGCGGCGTTGGTCGTCCGCCTTGCAGCGCGGCGACCTGTGTCTGCTCACGCCTTACAGCCCGAACGCGGGGTTCTCCGTCGGCGCGGCGATGGGACGCAATCGTCTCATCTATTGCCTGGCCGACTACGCCATCGTCGTTGCTTCCGACGCTGAGACCGGCGGCACCTGGGCCGGCGCCACCGAGGCCCTTCAACATGGCTGGGTTCCGGTCTTCGTGCTGGCGCATGACAATATGCCCGCCGGCAACAAGTTGTTACTGCAAAGGGGCGCCCTGCCCTTCCCCCATCCCTTCAAAGAGCCGCCATCGCAACTGGCGGACTGGCTGGCCAGGGAAGCGGCCAGGCGCCCCAGGCCGCCTGGTCCACCTGCGCAACTCAAGCTGTTCGGAGAGACGAGTGAATGATGAACCCAGACAAAAATGGTAAAATAGGGCGTGTTGAGCGAGCCGCGAGGGTGGGAGGATGGCGAGTTCATTGACGCTTCTCGATCATCGAAAGGGGAGAGCATGGAGACCAAGGCGCGCGTGGGGCTGACCGCTGCGACGGCGCTCGGCGGCATCCTGGCGGGAGCCTGGCTGGCGAGCGGACGCTTGATCCGTCGTCGGATGCCGGACCCGGCGGTTGATCCTGCGGTATATGGGCTGGACGCCGATCCGGTGCGCATCCCCAGCCGCGATGGGCTACTGCTGGGCGGCTTCTGGATCCCGGCGCGTCGTCGGCGGGGGACCGTGCTCCTTCTGGCCGGCCAGGGAGGGAGTTTTGATCCCGACCTGCGCCATGCTCCTGCGCTGGTCCAGCATGGCTACGATGTATTGGTCTTCGACTGGCGCGCCCACGGCCGCAGCCAGGGCCGCTATGTCACCTGGGGATGCACGGAGCGGCTGGACCTGCTGGGCGCGCTCGATTTCTTGCGGCAACGCGAGATCACGCGCGTGGGCGTGATCGGCTTCTCGATGGGAGCTGCCGTCGCCTTGCACGCCGCGCTGGAGAGCGCGGCGATCGCAGCGATCATCAGCGACGGCTGCTACACAGACCTGAACGCCGCCGCGCGCGGCTGGCTGGCCGCGCGCGGGCTGGACTGCCGCGCCAGCGAGCTGTTCGTGCGCCTGGTCGTGAAGATGGCGAGCTGGCGCGTGGGCTGCGACCTGGCGGCGGCCGCGCCGCTGAGATGGGTGAGGCAGATCGCCCCGCGTCCCCTCTTGTTCATCCAGGGCGATCACGATCCCTTCGTCTCGCCGCAGGAATTCGAGCGGCTATGGCGGGCGGCGCCTGAACCGAAGGAACGCTGGCTGGTGCCGGGGGCCGGCCATCGCGAGGCGGACAAACTGTATCCGGCCGCCTATCGGCAACACGTGTTGGATTTCTTCGATCGCCACCTGGCCGGTTCAGGCGGCCGACGGGCGGCGAAGCCAAGGCCAGCGCCAGGCGGGCCGCTCGCCTCGACCTGAGCCACGACGGGCGACAAGGAGGATGCGATGCGCAGGCGACAAGGAATTGGCGTATGTACGATCTTCGTGATGGCCCTTCTGCTCGCCGGCTGTCCGTTGCAGCCGCCGGCCGGGGACGACGGACGCCTGGTGTACGCCGGGCCGACGGAAATGCGCCTGCGCGCCGGGGAAACGCTGGCGCCGACCACTATCGTCTTCGTGGGGGTGACCGATGGCCGTGGCCAGTTCATCATCGATGGCATGAGGGCGACGCGCCAGATCGGCGATTCGTTGGATTGGGACGGGGAGCCGCTCCCGGGCGTGCGCCTGAGCCTGCGCCTGCGGGTGGTGTGGTATCCGGGCCAGGAAGCGCAATTGGCGGGCACGGTGCGCATCGAGATCGACGGCGCGCAGGCCGTCGCCGGCGACGTCGATGAAGAGGCCCCCATCCGGTATCGGGTGCCGGTGACATATCGCGTCGCGCGCGGCACCGCTATCCCGGGGACGACGGTGACCTACAACGGAGAAAGCGATCGCGGCGCTGAGCTGCAGGGGTTGAACGAGTACCCCTATCGCAAGATCGCCGATTCGATCCTGTGGGAAGGGTATCTGCGACCGGACGTCGGCCTGTCCGTGAACCTGCGCGTGGCCTATTTCAATGCGAACTCGCTGGAGGTCGCTGGCGTCGCCACAGTCGTGTTGCACATAGGGGGCGGACGATGAGGATCTATATCAGCGTCGATATGGAAGGGATCGCGGGCGTCGTCCTGCCGGAGCAGTTGCAGCGCGGCGCTGCCGAGTACGTAGAAGCGCGCCGCCTGTTGGTCGCCGAAGCGAACGCTGCAGTGGAGGGAGCGCGCGCTGGCGGGGCAGACGAGGTGATCGTCGCCGACATGCATGGCAGTGGGTTCAACTTTCCGCCTGAGGAGCTCCACCCTGAGGCGCTCTGGCTGCATGGTGGACCGCATTGGCCGCGGTTCCCGTTCCTGGAAGGAACCGCTGGCATGATCTTGCTCGGCTACCACGCCATGGCCGGGACAGCGCAGGCCGTGCGTGACCACACGATGTCGTCGGCGGCCTGGCAGGAGCTGCGCATCAACGGCGCGCCTGCGGGCGAGATCGCCATCGACGCAGCGCTGGCAGGCGCGCTGGGGGCGCCGGTGATCCTCGTCACGGGAGATGACAAAGCGTGCGCCGAAGCGCGCGCGTTGCTGCCGGGGGTGCTCACAGCCGAGGTCAAGCGAGGGGTGGCGCGCCATCGGGCATTGACGCTGGCGCCCACAGCCGCGCGGGCGCTGATCCGCGCCCAGGCAGAGGAGGCAGTGCGCCAGGCGGCCAGCCGGCGCCCCTATCGGATCGAAGGCCCGGTCACGCTGCGCCTGACCTACACGGGCACCGACCTGGCCGACATGCGCTTCTTCGACGGACGAACCTGGGCGCGGGTGGATGGGCGAACGGTGATGATCACAGCGGAGGATATCGTCACCGCCCTGGGATACCTGCTGGCGCACTGAACAGCAAAGATCCACGACCTCGCCTCTAGCGCCTTGTTAAGAGCTTGTCCGAAAAACGGTTCTGGCTGGTCAGGAGACCAGCCAGAACCGTTTTTCGGATGGGCTCTAACTCGGCGACGGCGACCTTCCGCCGGGAGAAACGCGCCTCACACGGTGCGATCGGGTTGCTTACGCCAGGCCTGCCAGCGCGTCCGCAGCGCGTGCAGGATCTCCAGGCGATACTCGCGCCAGACGTGGATCATACTGGGCAGCGCCGAGACGAAGATGACGACGGCTACGATCAGGAGGAAATAGTTGTCGATGCCGGGGATCGATTCGCCCAGAAAGTAGCCTGCCACCGTGACACCCGCAGCCCAAAGCAACCCACCCAAGACATTGAAAAAGAAGAAACGCGGGTAGTTCATTCCCACGGCGCCCGCTACAATCGGCGCGAAGGTGCGGATGAAGGGCATAAACCGGGCGAGGACGATCGTCTTGCCGCCGTGCTTATCGTAGAACGCCTTGGCCGCCAAGAGGTTCTTGCGCCGGAAGAGGAGAGAGTTCTCGCGGCTGAAGATCGGCGGCCCGACTTTCCTGCCGAACCAATAGCCGACGCTGTCGCCCAAAATGGCTGCTGGAGGTAAGATCAGAAGCAAAATGGATAACTCGAGATGGCCCTGGGCGGCGAGCAGCCCGGCGGTCAACAAGAGGCTATCTCCAGGGAGAAAGAAGCCGAAGAATAAGCCAGACTCGGCGAAGACGATCGCAACGAGGCCGATGTAGCCGACGGTCTCAATCAGATGTACGAGATCAAACCCCACCAGTCGCTCCTTGAGAATCCCCTGGTTCCATCAGGGACAACGCAGCCCGTAGAGGCGCCCAGCAAACACATTCCCTCACGCTACGAGCCGCTCGAATCGACGCTCCAACGGACGATCGCCAGCCGCAGCATTATACTGGCGGAATCGGAGCTGGGCAAACCAGCGCCGAGGAGGGTTCGGATCAAGAGCCTATCCGAAAAACGGTTCTGGCAACGGTCCTGGCTGGTCAGGAGACCGCGCCGAAACTTTTCGGATAGGTTCCAAATCAGAGGCGGGTCTCCAAGCTCGAGCCGGCAGGCGGCCTGACCATGCGCCGCTTTATGGAAATGGCCCGCCAGTGGAAGTCGTATTACCGTCATTGGCAGGCTTCTCAGCGACTCTTAATAGAGAAGCCAGAGAGTTGCAAAACGCTTTGACATAGCCTTGCGCGGTGTGTTACACTCGTCATGGTAGAGGATCGCGCTGCAAGGAAATGGAACGCTCGTATGGGATCTAAAGTCATTCGCAATGGATTGATCTACCTGGTCGTGTTCGTCGCCCTCGCCACCTTCTTCTTCACCAGCTTCGCCCGCGGGCGCGACAACACCCCCTGGGTGACGTTGGATCGCGTGGCGCAACAGGCGAAGGAGGGGACGATCGCGCAGATCATCGTGCGCGGCGATGATCTCGAGATCATCTACCGTAAAGGGACCAGCCCCATCCCACGCGCAGCCTCGCGCAAAGAATCGGATGCCAGCCTCGTCGAGACGTTGACCGTCCTCGGCGTACCCCGGGAGAAGCTCGCTGCGATCGAGTTCGAGTTCGCCGCCCCGAGCCGCTGGGAGAACTGGGGCGCGATCCTGGGCACTTTGTTGCCCCTGATCCTCGTCGGCGCTTTCTTCTTCTTCCTGCTGCGCCAGGCGCAAGGCGCTGGCAACCAGGCCTTCGCCTTTGGCAAGAGTCGGGCGCGCATGTTCACGGGGGACAAGCCGACGGTGACCTTCGCCGACGTGGCCGGCGCCGATGAGGCCAAAGAAGAACTGCGCGAGGTCGTCGACTTCCTCAAGGAACCCCAGAAGTTCGCCGCCCTCGGCGCCCGCATCCCCAAAGGGGTCCTCCTCGTCGGCCCCCCAGGCACCGGCAAAACCCTCATGGCCAAGGCCGTCTCCGGCGAGGCCGGCGTCCCCTTCTTCTCCATCTCCGGCTCCGAGTTCGTCGAGATGTTCGTCGGCGTCGGCGCCTCCCGCGTGCGCGACCTCTTCGACCAGGCCAAGCGCAACTCCCCCTGCATCATCTTCGTCGACGAGATCGACGCCGTCGGCCGCCACCGCGGCGCTGGCCTGGGCGGCTCCCACGACGAGCGCGAACAGACCCTCAACCAGATCCTCGTCGAGATGGACGGCTTCGACACCGACACCAACGTCATCGTCATGGCCGCCACCAACCGCCCTGACATCCTCGACCCCGCCTTGTTGCGCCCCGGCCGCTTCGACCGTCAGGTGGTCATGGATCGCCCCGACATGAAGGGGCGCGAGGCCATCTTGCGCGTCCACATCAAGGGCAAACCCCTGGCCCCCGACGTCGATCTGTCGGTGCTGGCCCGCCAGACGCCCGGCTTCGTGGGGGCCGACCTCGAGAACATGGTCAACGAGGCGGCGATCCTGGCCGCACGCCGCAACAAGCGGGCCATCGGCATGGCCGAGTTCGAGGAGGCGATCGAACGCGTCGTGGCGGGGCCGGAGCGCCGCAGCCGCATCATCTCCGACGAGGAAAAACGCATCATCGCCTACCACGAGGCCGGCCATGCCCTGGTGCGACGCATGTTGCCCGACGCCGATCCCGTCGCCAAGATCTCGATCGTGGCGCGCGGTATGTCCCTGGGGTACGTGCGCCGGCTGCCGGAGCGCGATTATGTGCTGATCAACCGCAGCAAATTTGAGAGCGAGATGGCTGCCACGCTGGGAGGGCGCGCCGCCGAAGACATCGTCTTCGAGGACGTCACCGACGGCGCGGCGGATGATCTGGAAAAGGCGACCAAAATGGCGCGCTCGATGGTGACCCAGTACGGGATGAGCGAGAAACTGGGGCCGCTGCAGTTCGGACAGAAGGATGAGCTGATCTTCCTGGGGCGCGAGATCAGCGAACAGCGCAATTACTCGGAACTGGTGGCCAGCGAGATCGACCGCGAGGTGCGCCGGCTGGTCGAATCCGCCTACCGACGCGCGCGCGATATCCTACTGGCCAATCGCGCGGCGCTGGATGAGATCGCCCGCCGCCTGCTGATCGAAGAGACGATCGAGGGCGACGAGTTCGAGGAGATCTTCCGCAACCTGCCCCAGCCAGCGTTGGAGCCAGTGCCAGCCTGAGGCGACCGGTTAGCCTCTCGGCAGCTCCAGGCGAGCGCCAGGCTCGGCCGGCCGTCCAGGATCGATTACCAGTTGTCCTTCCTCATTCCAGGCGACGGCCAGCACCGGCAATGGGCGCGGCGCAGGGCCGTCGAGAGGAGCGCCGTCCGCATCGAAGCGGCTGCCATGACAGGCGCAAGCGTACCCCCGCTCAGATGCCTGCACCAGACACCCCAGATGCGTGCAAATGGCAGAGAACGCATAAAACCCCGCTTCGTCGCGCAAAACGAAGGCGCGCGCCTCGGCGACGTACAGGCGTCCCCCGATGAGCAGGCCGGTCGCCGCAGGGACGGCGACTGGCGTCGGCTGTGGGGTAAGCAGTGGGGGCGTCACAAAGCGCCAGAGAGCGCGCAGCACGACGGCCAGCGCACATCCCAGCGCGCCGCCGATCCCCCAGCGCAGCAGCGCGCGGCGGCCAGCGGTCGCATCAAGGGGCGACGACGGCTCCCTGCTCTCGATCGTAAGCGTGGCAGGCATGACAGTAACGCGACTCCTGTTCGTCAGGTTTCTGTGGACAGGCGGTGCCGTAGGCCAATGGCACCTCCAGCGTCTCCCCAGAGACCTTCAAGGTTTGCACGAAGCGGCCTGGCTCGATCTCGCGCACAGTCCATAGCTTCTCTCCTCGCGCGGTGACCACCACGCGATCCCCGACCGCCAGCGCGCCGCGGCCGTTGAGGCGCGCCTGACGCAACGCGCGCTCATCCTCCTCGACGATCGGCGCAGTCTGCGGCAGCTCCCAGACGGTGCCGTGACAGGTGCGACACTCGATGACGCGGCTGTCCTCGATCTTGCCAGCGATATGGCCATTGCCCATCGCCTCATCGCTGGTGTGACAGTCGATGCAATCCAGCTCCCACTCGCACAGGGTGAAGGGGCCAACGGGCTGGTAATACTCGGCGAGGCGCCGCCCTTGACGAGACAGAAACTCGGAGAGGGGAGGGCCGGCCGGCGGCAGATCGGGACGGTCATGGAACTCCATCGCGCGCAAAGAATAGACGCCGCGGTTATGGCAATGGTTACACTGGGTGAAGGGGATGGCGGTCGTCAGGCGATGCTCGCGCCCATGCCCTGGCTCATCGCGCGCGATCGTGAGGTCGCCGCCAGCGTACAGCCCATCATCGGCATACAGATAATGACAGGCCGCGCATCCTGTGCTGCGCATGCGGTACGGCGCAGGGGTGGCTGGCTCCCACAAATGGCACCCGCCGTCCAGGCATCCCTGACGGAAGCGAGTATCGATCGGATGCTGAGAGACGTCGAAGCTCTGGCCAACCAGCGCCGGAGGGATGTCTTCTGCGGCGGAAAATGGCAGGGTCGCCAGCGCCGCCGGCTGGTCGGGGGGCGGGTTCGGATCCGCGACCGCGCGCACCGCATAGCGCGCGCGGCGATCGGGCTGCGCGCCGAAGGTGAACCGGACCAGGGCGATGCCTCCCGCATACGTCGCCTGCAGGCTGCGCAGCACGCGCTCCACCTGATTCTGGTCGGCGTGGGCCGCATCATGGCCGCTGTGGCAATTGGCCTGGCCGCACGACTCGGCGACGACGCTGAGATCGGAGGGGTTGCGCCCGCCGCGCAGGGTAGCGTGGGCGCGATCGGCGTCCAACGCCAGTCCATCGCCGCCGTGACAGATCACGCAGCCGAAGGCGTCCAGCGGATGGCTGGAGCTGATCTCCTCGATGCCAAGATGGCAGGTGGTGCACAGCTCGGTCCGGCCGGTGAGCGTAGGAGTCAGCGGTCGCGGCGCGAGGGGGACTGTTTGCTCAGGATGAACAGCATTGTAGCGGCGCAACCACTGGCGCCAGGGCGCCTGGCTGGCGCGCCAGCCGGCAAGCGCCAACGCCAGCAACAAAAGCACAGCAGCGCTGGCCAGAAGTCGCTGTTGTCCGCTCATGACAACGCCTCCCATAGAGAGAGGACGATGAGGGCCAAAGCCAGGAGCAGGAAAGCGCTGTGGGCAGCCCGCTGGCGAGGCTGAAACCAGACGCCCGCGCGCGCATGGGAATCGAGCCAGGGCAGCGCGGCCAGAAACAGGAGCAGAAGCGCCGGCAACGCGACGCCCGCCCACACGGGATCGATCCAACGCAACAGGCGCTGCACCCAGAGGAAGATCCAGGGCGCCGTCACGTCGGCCGGCGGCTGGGCCAGATCGGCGGCCGGCCCGAGGGGGGCTGGCGCTAAGGCGGCGAGCGCGATCAGGCCGCTGACGGCGATCAACGTCGCGATGGCCTCGATGCGGATGAGGTCGTCCTTGCCTGCCAACCGGCGCGGCTGTCCGGGCGGACGCGGCGGACGGGAGACGCCGCCATCGACCTGAAGTCGGAACAGATGGTAGGCGACGCCGAAACTGGCGACCAGGGTCAGGCCGATGATGTGCCAGACGGAGAAGCGGAGCAGCGCCGCCGCGCCGACCGCTGCATCGCCGACCAGCGCCAGGTACAAAGAGGGGCCGATGACAGGGATCTGCTGGATGAGGGCGACGCCCACCAACAAAGCCCAGTAGGCTCCCTCATCCCAGCGCAGGACATACCCGCTGAAGTCCCACAGCAAGAGCAAGACGAGCAAGGCCAGGCCGATGAGCCAGTTGAAGCGACGCGGGCGGGCATAAGCGCCGGTGAAGATGACGCGCGCCATGTGCAAGGTGGCCGCCGCCACTGCGACCTGCGCGGACCAGTAGTGCAGGGCGCGGATCAGGCTACCCCAGGCGACGACATCCTCGATGAGGACGACGGAAGCGTGGGCCTGGTCGGGGGTGGGAACGTAGTAAAAGGCGAGGAGGACGCCGCTGCCGATGGCGATCAGGACGGCGAGGAACGCCAGGCCGCCCAGACCGAACGTGTAGGTGAAGCGCAGGCTGGCGACGGGGATACGGTCCGGATGCAAGGCGTAGAACAGGGATTGGCGGCGTCGCCACATATAGCGCCACAGATGACGGCGTGGGCGGGGCGGACGCGAATCGCTGCTGGTCAAGTTTCGCCTCTTCTACTGGTCGATCTCCGCGCCTCGCCACTGGCGCGCCCGCTGACGCTCCCTCTGGAATCGTCTCCCCTGCCGAATCAGCTTCAGCACCCTCCCTTGGGGTCAGCGCCAGCCTGCAACCACTGGTAGAGGCGTTGGAGCACGGCGTCGCGCATGTGCTCCGGCGCGTGCTCGGGGATGCGATCCGCCGTCTGGCGCATCCTGGCTCGCTCCATCTCGTACGGGAAGGTGAGGCCAGCCAGGCCGGGAGCCTTCCCGCTCCCCTGGGCGAAGGGGCCGTGACAGCGATCGCAGCCGAAGCTGGTCCACACGCTCATGCCCAGGATCGGCCCCTCCGGCAGTTCCTCCTGGCCGGGCTGCAGCACGACGACAGCCGCCGCGGCGAGAGGCGTCGCCTCCCCCTGAGGCGACAGCCCCTGCACCCAACCGTAGATGTCATAGACCTCCTGATCGGAGAGGACGTCGGCAGCGAAGGCTGGCTTGGGCGGGATGGCGTTGCGTACCTTGTCGAGGAAAGCCGCGAACGAGAGACGGGTCTGCGCGAGCGGCTGGCCGACGCCGCCCAGGGCCTGAGGGCCATGGCACGCCGCACATTGCTTCTCCACCCAGAGCTGCGCGCCGCGCGCGCGATCCGGCTCCGCCAGGGCCAGGCCAGGCGTGGGCGTCGCCGTGGGACGCGCGGGGGCTGGACGCACGGGATTGCCGATACAGGCAGCGATCAGCGCTCCCGCCGCGAGGCAGGTCGCCAGGGCTGGCCACACGCGCAGCAGGCGCCGGAACAGAACCGCAGGGATCATCGATGCCCCTCCTAGCGCGCGATGACCGGCAGCAGATGCGAGGCCTGGCCAGCGTAAACGAAGACGTAACGCAGGAAGAAGCCGCCGATCAGGACGAGCAGACTGCTGACGATGCCCAGCAACCGACTATACTTGAGCGCGCCTTCCTTGAGGATCAACGGGAACAGCTCATAGCCCTCGATGGCCAACGGCGCCAGAAGGCCGACCACGATCACCCCTCCCCAGAAGAGCGCGGTGTATGGTCCGCCCAGCACCAGTTGCAACGAGGCGGCCGCGCTCCACGTGTTCAGGCTCTGGTGCAGGAAGAAGGGGATGATCAGAAAGATCTCGAACACGATGAGCACAGCATCGACCGAGATGAGCAGGTGACGTTCATGGCGCAAAGCCTCGCGATCGACCCAGCGGCCGATCAGAGCCGCGATGAGGAGAAGGAACGCGACCCCCGTCGAGAGCGCGGAGAAGAGGAAGAGCTGCGCCACCATCGGCGTATTCCAGAAAGGACGCGCCGGGATGGCGCCGAGCAATACGCCCGTATACATGCCCACGCCGAGGGCGACAGGGAAGCCAATGGCGGCCAGGGCGCCGCGCCCGCGGCGGATCCAACGATCGTCGAGTGGCTGCCAGCGGCGCGGCGAGGCCAGATCGCTCCAGGCGGCGGGCAGCCGCACCAGGTTGCGCAAGGGTCGCGGCAACCAGGCCACCAGATAGGCCAGCGCGATCACGACGAAGAGGGTCAGCAACCAACTGCCGATCGACATGGGGGAGGTGTACTGGAGGGTTGTGAACAGCAGCCAAAAGTGCAGCGGGCGTCCTAAATCGAAGACGAGCATGGCGAGGCCCAGCACGATCGGCCAGGGCGCCAGCAGCGCGCCCAGGCGCGCCAGGCGACGGTAGCGACCGCCTCCCAGATAGGTGGCCAGGCCGGAGACCGCAAAGAGTCCCGCGCTGATGCCTGCCGTGTATAGATAAATGACGACGAGCAGCCCCCATTCCATTTGCCCGGTCATACTCCCCTCTCTCGCTCAACGCAAAAGGTGAATCCCCCGCCGATCATTCGGTGATGTAATAGATCGCCGGCCCGCTGCCCGCCTCGGGGTAGAGGGTGTACGAGCGGCGGCGCGCCAGCAGCCTGGAGACCTCGCTCTCAGGATCGTTGAGGTCGCCGAAATGGCGCGAGCCGCCGACGCACGTCTCGACGCAGGCGGGCGGCAATCCGGCGTCGAGACGATGGACGCAGAACGTGCACTTGTCGACGACGCCGCTCTCCTCATCGAAGTAACGGGCATCGTAGGGGCAGGCCTGCATACAGTACCGGCAGCCGATGCAACGATCGTAGTCGATGAGGACCAGGCCATCCTCCCGACGATAGGTAGCGCCCGTCGGACAGACGCGCTCGCAGGGCGGGTTTGTGCAGTGATGGCAGTTTTCAGGCGTGAAGAGGACGCTGACGTTGGGGAAGACGCCCTTCTCCTGATGGCCGATCCAATTGCGATGATGGCCGAGCGGCACGCCATTTTCCACCGTGCAGGCGATCATGCACGCTTCACAGTCGATGCAGCGCTTAGGCTCCATCACAAAAGCCCAGCGCGGAGTGGGACGATTCGTATCGGGCATAGACTGTTCCCTCATGCCTTGGTGACCTTCACCGTGGTCTGCGTCAACGCCTGCGAGCCGCTGATGGGATCGGTGAAGGTGAGATGCAGGTCGGAGGCGCTGGCGCCTGCGCCGTAGGCGGTACGCCAGGCCTTGCTGACATGGCCGAAGCCAGGGGCAGGATAGACGCAATCGGGGCGGATGCGCTGCGTGATGTGGACGCGCATTTTGACGCGCCCGGCGGCGCTTTCCACCCATACTTCATCGCCGTCGGCGAGGCCGCGCGCGGCGGCTGGCTCGGGATGCATCCACAACGGATTGTCCGGCGCGCGCTCGTGCAACAATCGGTTGTTGTGGGTAGCGAACTGCGTGTGTTGCGCGACTTTACCCGTCAACAGGTAGAACTGGCCTTCCGGCGCTTCGGGTGGCACCTGCCAGGTGGGCACGGCCGGGAAGCCCGCGTTGCGCAACACCTCGCTGGCCAGCTCGATCTTGCCGCTGGCGGTGTTCCAAGTGAATCCCTCGGCAGCGTCGTGCGCGCTGGGCAGACGATAGAAGCCGCGCTGCTTCAGCTCCTCCAGGCTGATGCCCAGCGGCTTGAGCTGCTGACGCAGATAGTCTTCCTCATCCGTGTATTGAAAATAATCGCCCAGCCCCAGGCGCTCCCCCAGTTGCTTGAAGATCCATAGCCCCGATCGGCTCTCCCCCTGCGGCTCGATGGCTGGCTGGCGGATGAAGACCATGCCATCGACGACCGTCAACGGGTCGTAGCGTTCGAGGTAGGTGGCTTCGGGCAGCACGACATCGCTGAACCAGGCGGTGTCGTTCATGCTGATGTCGATCGTGACGATGAGGTCGAGCTTGCTGAACGCCTCCAGGGTCTTACGGCGCTCGGGCAGGGAGTTGACCGGATTCTGGCGATAGATGAACCAGCCGTGGGCCTGGTAAGGCTCGCCGCGCAGGACGTTGTCGCGGATCTCCTGGAAGACGCCGAGCTTGAGAGGGACGAGAGGATATTTCCAGGGGACGCCGTCCAGGCGCAGCGCGGCCACGCGCGGGTAGGGCGGCTGCGGGATGGCGCCCAGGCCGCCCGCCTCCTCGCCAGCCGCCGGCTGCAGGCCGCCCGGCTGGCCCCAGTTGCCGACGATCGCGTTCAGGATAGCGATCGCGCGCTCGGTCTGGAACGAATTGAGGAAGTTGCTGGTGCGCCAGTTGGGATGCGCGAAGGCATGCGGCGCGGCCAGGGCGAACTCGCGCGCGATGCGACGGATCGTGGCCGCCTCGATGCCGGTCTTGGTCGCCGCCCACTCCGGCGTCGTATCGCGCACCGCTTCCTTGACCTCCTCGAAGCCGACCGTAAAACGCTCGACGAAGGCGCGATCATAGAGATCGTTGTAGATGATCTCGTGGAGCAGGGCGAGATGGAAAGCCAGATCGGTCCCCGGCTTAATGGGCAGCCACTCCGTCGCCTTGGCTGCCGACTTGGTGAAGCGCGGATCGAGCACGACGACTTTCGCGCCGCGCGCGAGGGCCGCCGTCAGCGCCTGCGTCTCGGAGTTGGAGATGGCCTCCAGCAGATTGCGGCCGGTGTAGATGATATATTGAGCCGCGCTGTAATCGCGCCCCGGTTCCTCCAGGCCATACGTGAGCAGGTTGGCGACGATCATCGAATTGAAGCAGAGGGACCGCTGCGTGCCATAGTTGGGAGAGCCGAACGCCTTGAGCAGGTTCTCGAACTGCGTCTGGATCAGGTTATGGGTCGTGCTGAAGATCATCGCCTCGGGGCCGTGCTGCGCCTTGATCTCCAACATACGCTGGGCCACATAGTCGAGGGCCTCCTCCCAGGTGACGCGCCGCCACAGGCCGCTGCCGCGCTCGCCCGCGCGGATGAGCGGGTAGAGAAGGCGGTCGGGATCGTAGAGGGTTGCGACGCCAGCCTGGCCGCGCGGGCAGAGCATGCCGTTGGAATGGGGATGGTAGGGATTGCCATCGAGCTTGACGACGCGCCCGTCCTTGACTTTAGCCACCAGACCACAGCGCCAGACGCACTGTTCGCACAAAGAGTACACGGCGCGATCGAAGACGACGGGCGGCGCCTCCCCACGGCGCGCGCGGAAGACCGCGGCGGGTCGGGCGTCCGCTGTCGCGCGGCGGCCCAGCGCCAGCGCCGCGGCGGCGCCGACAGCCAGCCCCAAGAAACGACGTCGGCTGATCGACTGCGCTTTGCGCACGAGGTCTGCCATCTCCTGCACCTCACCGGCTCGCCGGGCGGCGCGGCTCGCCCGTCTTGCCCAGCACATAGAAGAGGATCAACGCGATCTGCGTGAAGAGGATGATCACCAGCCAATGATTGACCTGAAACAGGTCGGGAATGACGGCGCTGCCCAGGTTGGCAAGCGCTGAGATCTGGGGGAAGACCTGCGCGTACGTCAGCCCATAGACGATGGCGCCCGTCAGGAAACCGAGCAGGCCGGGGATCAGATAATCGAGATTGCCTTGGCCGCCGCCGGCGACGCACGTCCCCGGTCAGAAGCCGGCGCCGGCCATGCCGACGCCGAAGATCAACCCGCCGATGATGTTGCCCACCACGTAAGTGGGGGTGATCGTCGCCAGTTTCAGCAGCCCCAAGTCCTGGAGGCCGTAGAGGCCGATCATGCCCACGACCAGCGCCGACAGCATGAACTTGAGGACGGAGAGATCGGTGAACCGGAAGACGTTGACGATCTTATGATACTTGGTCAGGCCAGCCTTCTGCAGAAGCCAGCCGAAGCAGAAGCCGAAGACGAGCGCGAGCAGATAGTCCCACATAGACTCCTCCCTCCTAATATCGCGAACCGTACAGCAGCATCGCCGTGAGGATGCCTGATACGAACATGCCGCCGATGAAGAGGAAGGCGGCCGGGGCCAGGGCGACGCCCCCGGCGATGGCCAGGCCGCTCGTGCAACCGCCCGCGATGCCAGCGCCATATTCGAGGACGACGCCGCCGAGGAAGGCGACGATCCAGCGCTTCCAACGGTTCGGCCCGAAGACCGCACGCCACTGAGGGTCGGGCACCGCCGCCAGGCGAAACGTCCTCGAGAGCCTGGATGCGGCGAAGGCGCCGCAGAAGACGCCGACCATGAGGATGACCTGCCAGGTGATGCCAGGGGGCATGATGAACCGGAAATAGAGGTTGTTCGCGACGAGCGTCGGCGCGATCGCTTGCAGGATCAGGCCCCCGATATTCTCGAACGAGCCGGAGGCGCCCAACGGATGCGCGCTCAGCGCGACGCTGAGCACAGCCACGACCCCCAGGGCGGCCCCAGACCAATAGGGAGACCACTCTTCCTTCTTGAGGATGGCGAGGATCTTGTTCATTTCAACTCCTTGTGCAGGGCGATCAACAGCTCCACCTCCTGGGCGTTGAGCCGATCTAGGGCGGACAACAGGCTCAGATCGAGCCGCGCCAGGGCCTTGAGGGCGCGCGGTCCCAGCGGGCGATCGGCCAGCAGCTTGATCGCCGCGTCGACGGTCGCGCGGTCGGCGGCGGCCAGCGCGGCCAGCGCGCGCGCCAGCTCGGGACGATCGGCGAGCAGCCGCGGCCAATCGTGGGCCTCAGGGGTTGGGGGCGCTTCGGCGATGGCTGCGCCGCTCAGGGGCAGGGCGCCGCCCAGCGCGCTCGCAGCCGCGGGCTGCAACGCCGGCGCCAGATTGGCCTGCCACCAGGCGGCCAGACGCTGCGGGATACGTTCGAAGCGCCAGACGAGGCCCAAGAAGACGAAAGACATGAAGACGATCAGGACGATGAGGATCAGATCCCCCCTGGAGATCGCCGGCTCCTCGGCGGCGCTCTCGACCAGAAAGCGATTGAAATCGATCACCTCGCCGCTGCTGGGCGCGATGACAGCGGAGGCAGCGGGCTGGGCAGACGTCGCGGCTGAGGCCGCTTCGGCGGCTGAGGCCGCTTCGGCGGCTGAGGCCGCTTCGGCGGCTGAGGCCGCTTCGGCGGCTGAGGCCGCTTCGGCGGCTGAGGCCGCTTC
>FWWM01008719.1_pt1 | contig 19257 bp, 14 predicted proteins | sample 2228351 | NCBI WGS metagenome assembly FWWM01 (sample SAMEA103939774, study PRJEB20133) | metagenome
GAATAGCTTGCGAATCCAAATCGTAATTTTCCCACAGTTTAGCCTTTGCGCCATCCCCCCACTATCAAGCCTCTTTCCGAACTTAGCGCCATTCGGCAAGGGGTTCTGCTCCTGGGGCCAGACGAAAGTCCTGTACGAGGCAGCGCAGCAAGAGCTGGGACCCGGCGGCAGACGTGAGCGCCGTTTCTCACCCGCATCCAAGGCACGGCCAGCCTCGCCGCAATCGACGATCTCATCGACAAGATGCCGATCCTCGGCTTTCTCGACCGCGCCGGCGCTGCCAATCTCCGCCTTCCCCTGAGCACGGCTCTGCTGTTCGAGCAACGGATCGGACTGGCGCGGCTCAGCGTTGTCGCTGAGCGTATCGGCATGCGGCTGCTCACCGCCCCTGCTCATGACGCCGCCGGCGCCGTCCGGAACTTCCATACGCCGGTCACCGTCACCCAAGGCACCGAGCCCATCACCGCGCTCCTTCGCGCCACACCCGGCGCTCCAGTCCTTTTCGACGCGGCCTGGCAGAACATCGACGAGGAATACCGCGACGTGCAGGCGCTCGCCTATTCAACCCGAAACAGCACCCCCGCGCCCGGCCCCAGCCAGTCCATCTCCCGCCCGAAGGGCTCTTCTTTGCCCGAATAAGGCGAAACCCGCAACAGCTTGCTCCAGCCGTCCCGCAGCTCGATGCGGAACCGGAAACTCTGGCTCAGGTCTTTGTTCACCAGCATCAGGTACGGGCGGCCGCTCAGGTCCTCGAACTCGCCAATCAGAAACCGCCCCGCCCGCGGCGGCCGAACGTAGCGCTGGCTCATCTCCACACTCTTGACCAGTTTGCTCTCCGACAACGGCCGGCACTCCTCAGGGACTTCCGGATGGTGATAGACCCCGGTGCTCCGCAACCCGACGATCGTCGGCGCCAGCGCGTGGATCTCCTTGTTGATGCGCCGCAGCATGTCCCACGTCGGCGTCCGGTTGCCGAACTGGTCGATCGCCCCCAGCCGGTAGTTGCCGATCTGCGGCGAGTAATACGTGAAGTACTGGATCCCCCGGCCCCCATACGCCAGCGTCGCATACACCTGGAGGTGGAACGTGGCGTCGGACGGCTCCATGTAGTTGAAGTGCGCGTTGGCCAGAACGCAGTTCCAAAACGGCACGCCCTTCTCCAGCGAGATGCGCCGGATGATCTCCAGGTTGTCGTAGAAGTAATCCAGCATCTCGCCCCCGACAAGCGAGTAATTGTCGTAGCTGACAAACGGCTGCTGGATCGTGTCCACCAGCATCCGCGCGTAGGTTTCATAGTCCGGCGCGCCGACCCGCTCCGCGCTCACCCGCGAAGGGAAGAGGTTGACGTACGGCCACCACTCCGGCTTCAGTTCGCGGACGATCTGGCCCACCTTCCCAAGACCCGGCATCAGCGACGCGTGCGGCTCGTCTCGCAGGTAGAATCCGATGACCGCCGGACTGTCGCCCACCAGCCCCACCACTTCCCGCGCTTTGTCCCGAATCTCACTCTCCGCCGGCAACCGCTCCCAATCGTAGCCACGAATCCGGCTGTCCGAGACAAAACACGTCAGCCCGGCGCTCGCGACGCGCTCGACATCCTCCACGCTGCAAAAGCCCGCAATATTCAGACCGGCTTCTTTCATCAGCCTCAATTGCTCGCCATCCGACGGCGTGCGCCCCCACGCCATGATCGCGAAGTCCCGCGGCGCGGGCGCCTCCGGATGGAAGATGATCTGCGCCCAACCCAGCCCGGACACGACAAGCCCCGCCACAACCAGCTTCGTCAGCACACAGCGCGGCACGACAATCCTCCTTCCGGCAAACGAGTATATCGCGGCGCCCCCTCGTCTCTGCCCTACAATAGCAGGGATGCCCCAGGGCCAATGGACCATCGCCGAGATCCGCCAGCAGCCGGCCACCTGGCGCGACACCGTCCAACGTGTTCGCCAAACCGCGCTGGCCGTCTCCGAGCCGGCCGTGCTCACCGGCGCCGGTACGTCCATGTACGCGGCCATGGCCGTCGAGGCCGCCTGGCCCGGATCGCGCGCGGTCGCCTCCACCGAGCTATTCCTCGATTTCCACCAGCCCCTCGAGCGCCGGAACCTTCTCGTCTCACTAGCCCGCTCGGGAAACAGCCCTGAGAGCCTCGCGGTGGTCGAGAGAATCCAAAAGGCCCTCCCCCGCGTCCGCCATCTCGCCATCACCTGCAACGCAGACGGCAAACTCGCCCATTGCCCCGGTGTCACGTCGCTCGTGCTGGCGCCCGAAACCAACGACCGCGGCTTGGCGATGACCAGCTCCTTCAGTAACCTCGTCTTGGCGGGCTGCTGCCTGGCTCGCCCAGGCGAAGTCGAGCGCGCGCTCGACGCGCTTTGCACCGCGGGCGAAACCGTTCTCGCCCTCCACGAAGCCGCCGCCCGCGAAATCGCCGCCTCACCCCCCTCCCGCATGGTCGCCCTCGCTTCCGCACCCCTGTTTGGTGCGGCTCGCGAAGCGTGCCTCAAAACACTCGAGCTGACGGCCGGACGTATCGCCACCCTGCCCGAGACCTACCTCGGACTGCGCCACGGGCCGATGAGTTTTCTCCAGCCGGATTCCCTCGTCCTCTGTTTCCTGTCTTCGGAGCCTCGGCGCCGCCCTTATGAGCTCGACCTCGTGCGCGAACTCCGCGCCAAAAACATCGGCCGCCTCATCGCCCTCGGAACCCCCGGCGAAGCTCACCTCTTCGATCACGTGATCCAAACCAGCGCCGCGTCGCTCCCCGATTACCTGCGCACCCCCGCCGAAATCGTCTTCTGCCAGTTGCTCGGCTATTACTTCAGCTTGAGTGTCGGCCTCGACCCCGACAGCCCGAGTCCCGGAGGCGTCATCCACCGCGTGGTGGAAGGAGTTCGCATCTATGAAGACCAGCCGCAAGCTTGACATCATCGTCGCCGGAGAGGTCAACGTCGACCTGATCCTGCGCGAAGTGCCTCCGCTCGAGCTCGACAAGGAGAAATCCGCCAAAGATATGGACCTCATTCTCGGCGGCTCCAGCTCCATCACCGCCTTCAACCTGGCGCGCCTCGGGGCGCGAGTCGGCTTCGTCGGCGTGCTGGGCCAGGATTTCTTCGGCCGCTTCTGCGCCGAACGCCTCAAGTGGGCCGGGGTCGATCTGACCTACCTGCGCTGGATGCCCGGCGTGAAAACCGGCATAACTGTCTGGAACACCCGCGGCCCGCGCCGCGCCGGCGTCACCTACCCCGGAACCATCGAAATGCTGCGGGCCTCCGACGTGCCGGATCACTACCTCCGAAAGGCCCGTCACCTCCACGTCGGCGCCTACTTTCTTCAGAGGAAACTCCACCGCGGCGCGCCCGGCCTCTTCCGCCGCGCGCGCTCCCTCGGCTTGACGACGTCCCTCGACACCAATTTCGATCCCGCCGAAACGTGGGATTCCTCCCTCCGCCGGACATTGCGTCACACCGACGTCTTTCTTCCGAATGAGGACGAAGCCCGGCGCCTCACCGGTCGAAAAACCGCTGCCGCCGCCGCCCAGGCCCTTCGCAAACTCGCCCGCATCGTCGTCATCAAATGCGGCGCCCGCGGCGTGCTCGTCGCAGGCCCCGAAGGAATGTTCCAGGTCCCCGCCGTCAAAACCCGCGTCGTCGAAACCACCGGCGCCGGCGACAGCTTCAACGCCGGCTTTCTGACCCAATTCGTCCGCGGAGCCTCGCTGCTGGAATGCGCCCAAGCTGGTGTCGCCGCCGGGGCTCGCGCCGTCACGAAGGTCGGCGGAACGGCCGCGTTCGAATAACGCCAAACTGCCCTACGCCGCCGGGCCCTCCACACCCAGCTTCACGTACCACGGCTTGGCCGTCTTCAGCGCGTCGTTCACCTTCCGGATATTCCGGACCCCGTCCTTGGCCAGCCAGCCTTCCAGAGCTGCCAGCCCCTTTGTCGCGTAAACCGGAACCCCATCCTTCCACGTCGCACGCCCGCACAGCACCCCGGAGTAGTCAACCCCGGCTTCGCCCGCCAGCTCCAGCGACTCCACGAACTGCTCGTTGCTCACCCCCGCACTCAAATAGATGAACGGCTTGGTCGCCGCGCCTGCCGCCGCGCGGAAGTGCTCCAGCGCCTCCGCTTTCGAGTACGCCTTCTGGCCGCAGTAGGCCACGCCCCCCTCCATGTACTTCGTGTTCACCGGCACCTCCACCTTCAAGACGTCCACCTTGTACTGCGCCTGGGTCAGCTCGGCGATCGTCTTGGTGACCACTTCGGGCTTTCTCTTCGCGTACTCAAACCCTTTCTCATCTCCGCCGCCCGGATCATAGCCCACCGGCTCCAGGAAGAACGGGATCTGGTACGCCTCGCATTCCGCACCGACCCGCTCCACGAAGGCGTGCTTGATCTCGTTGATCTTCGGGTCTTCAAAGGGCGAGTAGTGCATCAGGATCTTGACCGCATTGGCCCCCCAATTCACGATGCGCCGGACCGAAACCTCGTCCAGCAGATCCGGCAGGCGCCCCCGCCGGCGGTTGTCGTACCCGCTCTTTTCATACGCCAGCAGCAGGCCCGTGTTCTGGCTCCGCTGCGCCGCCGCTTCCAGACCATACTCCGGATCCAGCAAGATGGCGCTGGCGTACGGGCTCAGCACACGCGTGACGGCCGCCTTGAACTCCGCCATCATCTCGGCCGTGACCTCACCCGCGTCAATCCCCTTCGCGTCGGCAATCATCTTCCTTAGGTTCCCCCGCTGGTCCATCGCCGCCGCCGCAATCACGCCTCTCTCGTCCGACAACGCCTCCAGGTGTTTGCGCTTTCCATCGCTAACGCTCATTGTCTGCCTCCCATAACCGGGCGCTGAAAAAGACCCCTGATCCCTCTTCAGAATAGCAACCGCCGCGCCCTACTGATGCGCCCGCGCCAGGTCGATTTGCGCCTCCCGGATCGCCAGCCGCCGCACCGGCGGGTTCCGGCCCAGCGCCTTCTTCAGCTCCTCGGCGGCTTCCTGCTTCTGGCCCCGTTCCGCCAGCACCAGAGACAGCAGATAGTGACCGATCGTCTCAGCGGCGCCCCGATATTCGAACCGCCCGGAAGTCCGTTTGCGCGCCTCAGCCTCCAGGCTTTTCAGCAGCTCCGTGTACTTGTCCTCCCTGCCCTGGGCTTTCCATGCCAGCGCCTGGTACAGGGTCCCAAGGTGTGGCCTCGTGTACTCCTCGGCCGTGATCTGGCGCAGGTACTCCTGCGCCTTTTCCGACTCATTCATCGCCATGTAGAGCTTGGCCAGGTTCCAGTTGACGTGCGCCCGGAAGTCCGGCGTCCGCGGCGCCACCTCCAGGTTCCTCGGATAATCGGCCGCCTGCTCAAAATGCCGCCGGGCAGTCTCGTAGTCTTTCCGGGCCATCGCCAAGTCGCCCAGCTTTTGATTGACCTCGACCCAGGCGTGGTGAATGCCGTAGCGGCCTTCCCAACTGTGGAAGTGGCGCGTCTTCAGCGTCTCATACGCTTGGCGAAGATACCCCTCCCCGCCCGCCTCCAGTTGCAGGTCGATCAACCGCGCTGTCAGATCGTCCCGGCTGCTTACCGCCTCCCGGCGGCCTTCCAGATACGCGAGCCGTTCGCCGGAGGGCACACCCAGCGCACTGGCCACCTCGTCCGCCTCCAGAAGAATCCGGGCATCACCCGGAGCCAGCGCCGCTGCCCTCTCATAGGCCTCCCGCGCCGCGCGCAGATCCTGTCGCAGGTGCCGCTCGCCGTAGCCGATGTTGCGCCACGCCAGCCAAAGCTGCTCCTTTAACTTCGCCGCCTTCCTCCAGAGCTGCAAACCTTCCTCCCGCCTCCCCTTCGCATACAGCAGGTTGCCGAGAAACAGGTGGGCGTTCGCGTCCCCCGCATTCTCCGCCAGCGCCGCCCGCAGCGCCGCTTCGGCCTCCATCCGGTGCGGGAGCGTGTATTCGGGCCGCCCTCGCGCCGCCAGTTCATAGAATCGCCGCGCTCCCGCTGCGTCGCCCTGCAACCCCGTGTAATAGCCCCGAAAGTAGTTCACCATCGGCTCCAAAGCCGCGTCGTCCTTGCGCCGCGCGAACCCGTCGAGCACCGCCACCGCATCCCGGTAAAGTCCCGCGCCGCCATACGCCACGGCGAGCTCCAGGTAATTCTGTGCCGCATCCCGCATGATCGATCGCCACTCCGCCTCCCAGTCACGTTCAACCTGCCCGGTGTTCCGCAGCGCCAGCACACGCTCATACCCCCCCATAAAGTGCATCGGATCGAGCTCCAGCGCCCGGCTGGCCGCCGCCAGCGCCTTGTCGTGCCGCCCCAGGCGCCGGTACGCGGATGCCTTCAATGCCTCAATGTCGGCAAACCGCTCGTTGTGCGCCTGCGCTTGACCGAGCTTCTCGATCGCACCGCGAAAATCACCCCGCCGCATGTCAATCCGGGCGAGGTTCAAGTACCCCGGCGCCAGATACTCGTACGCATAGGTGGCGCGATAAAAGGCACTGTACGCCTCCTCCACGTTGCCCAGGCCAAGCTGCGCCAGGCCTCGGCCAAAATGCAAGCGCCCGTTGTCCGAGTCCCGCTTCAGCGCCCTCTCAATATGATCGAGAGCTTCCCGCCACCGCCCCTGCTTGAGCGCCAGATAACCCAGTTCGGCGTTGACACGGCTGTCGCCCGGATCCCGCTTGATCGCCTCGCCGTAATAGTTCAGTGCTTCCTCGGTGCGGCGGAACCGGTCCAGCCACTCCCCGGCGTGGTACAGCTCGTCCTGGTTCATCTTCGCCGGATCCCCCGGATCCTTCTGCCCCTCCGGCAGCTCCACCTTCCTGGGAGGCCGCTGTTGCAACTCGATGACCGGCTTTCCCCCGGCGTCAAACACCGACAGGCGCAGGTCGTACACCGTCAGACCCGCCGGCGCCGCCACCTCCACCGTGTACGGTTTGTCCGGCGAAATCGTCGCCACCGCCTCGCTCAGCGTCGCTCCACTCCGGGTGTCCTTCACCACCACCTTGACCTCGCGGAACACGCCGGTCGCATTGACGCCGGCGAACGCCTTCCCATCCCGCACGTCTGTGTTCACCGCAAAGTCTCGGTTGGCGTTGTGAAAGCCCCGGATGTCGCGGACCGGGTACCAGTAGTCGTGCGCCGTCTTGACTTCGTGCGGCGCCATCCAGTGGTAGTCGGGCTGATTGTCGCTCCAGGCGCCCGCCTGCGGCTCGAAATACGGCCCGCCTCCGTCCGACAAAATGTCCTCCCAGATCCGCCCCGAGGGCCCCGAGCCCCACGTCCACAGCTTCTTGCCCGGCATCACGTGCACGTTGGCGTAGTGCACCGTCCCGCCCTGCGCCTTGTGGTCGTACGTGCCGAACCATTCCGACGGATTGTTGAAAGCGAAAAAGCTGCTGGCGTTCGGCACGTTCTTCCACCACGTCAGGTCCACCCCCTCGTGGATCGGCCAGTTCCAGAACTCGTGCTTGCCGTGGCCCGTCACCATATCGCCCGGGTATTGCGCCTGCACGTGCTCGTTGGCGTGCGTCGCCGCCGTCGCCCAGAACATGAACGAGTGCCGGTGATCCGTCGGGTTGATGAACACGTAGTCGCACCGCACATAACTGCGCCCCGGATAAACCGTCATCCCCACCAGCCACCGCATCCGGAATATGGGCTCCGTCTCCCCCACCCACACCGTCGCGCTGCCGTCCTTGTGCCTCACGACCCGGTAATCGACCGGCATGAAGCATGACGGACGGTGCCCGTGCGGGAAATTCCATTCAATCCCCCCCGAAATCCAGGCCCCCGTCATGCTGATCAGGCCCGGCTTGATCGTCCTCTGCCAGTACAGCCAGACGTAATTGTTGGTCTTGTCCAGCGCGCCGTGCAGCCGGCCGCCGATCTCCGGCAGCACGAGCAACCGGATGTACTCGTTCTCTAAAAATATCCCCGTATACGTCTTGTCCACCTTGCGGTCCGTCAGCGTCTCGTTCAGCGTGTACGGATAAATGTGGCGCCCGCTGTCCGGAAACAGCGGGTGCACCTGCGGCGGCCCGATCTCCCACGTCGGTATGGTGATCTTCTCCACTGACACGCGGACCTCCGCCGGCACAACTCCCGAAGTCACCAATAAGCACAGGCACAACACGCTTCCCCGTACCCCCGCTCTCCATAGGATTCGAAGCTTCATCAGGACCTCCCGCCGATTGCCGTCTCGCTGAACGAGTATACTCCGATTGAACACAGTTGAGGACCCGATGCGGCATTTCTACACAGCCAAACCCTGCTTGTTCCTCGCGCTGAGCTTCGCCTTCTGCACAGCTTGTGGCTCTCGTCCCAACGCCCCAGGTCCCAAATGGCGCATCCTCGGCCCCGGCGGCGGCGGCGCGCAGTTCCACCCCACTATCAGCCCCCTCAATCCGAACCGCGTCCTGGTGGGCTGCGACATGACCGGCTCTTATATCTCACACGATGCCGGGCAAACCTGGCGCATGTTCAATTTGCGAACCCGCGCGCGCTTCTTCGGCTTCGATCCCGTCCAGCCCGATGTCATCTATGTCGGCGCCAATGGCCTCTGGCGCAGCACCGACGCCGGCCTCACCTGGAACCTGATCTACCCCGACCCCGCCCGCATCACCGGGCTGCTGATGCCGGACGACCACGCCGGCGTCCGCTACGCGCTCGACAACGGTGACCTTGGCGCGATCGTCGCCCTGGCGGTGGATCCCGCCGATTCCTCGATCCTGTTCGCCGCGTTCCGCCGCAACGGCGGCTTCGAGCTCCGCGTTTCTACCGACCGCGGCGCATCCTGGAGCGCCCCGGAAGCCCTCCCCGGCGGCGCCCGCAAGATTTGGGTCGATCCCAGCTCTGCCCCGAAGGAGCGGACGCTGTACGTGGCTGGGGAGCGCGCCATTGCCGTCCGTGAAAGCGGCCGCTGGCGCACCGGCGCCGCCCCCGAAACAGTGGATGCCTTGGCCGATGTCTCACTCGGCTTCCCCGCCGCCGGCGGCGCGCCCGTGGTCTACGCGGTCAGCACAAGCGCCGTCTACATCTCCGCCGACGGCGGCTCTACCTGGACAGCGTCCAACTTCCCCGGAACCGGCGCCCGCTTGCAGGCCGTCGCCGCCAGCCTCCATCACCCCAGCGTCGCCTATGTCTCCTACCGCGGCCTCCGGCTCGACGGCGACAGCTATCTCGGCGTCGCCAAGACGGCCGACCGCGGCCGGTCCTGGGAGCTGGTCTGGAAAGATTCCCGGCCCAAAGGCGGCGACAACATGCAAGACGGCTGGATCCGGGAGCGTTTCGGTCCCACCTGGGGTTCCAACCCCTTTCACCTGGCTGTCGGCCCCGACGACCCGAACATCTGTTACGGCACCGACTACGGCCGCACCATGCGCACCCTCGACGGCGGCAAGACCTGGCAGGGCATGTACTCCGTCCGCCAGCCGGACGGCTCCTGGGTCTCCAACGGACTCGACGTGACTACCTGCTACGGGGTCCACTTCGACCCGTTCGACCCCCGGCGCATCTTCATCAGCTACACCGACATCGGCCTTTTCCGCAGCGAGAACGGCGGCCGGAGCTGGACCAGTTCCACCACCGGTGTGCCCCGCCCCTGGTGGAACACCACCTACTGGATCGCGTTTGACCCCAAGGTCAAAGGACGGGTCTGGGGCGTCATGAGCGGGGTCCACGATCTGCCCCGCCCGAAGATGTGGCGCTCGCGTTCCCCCTCAACCTACAACGGCGGCGTCTGCCTCAGCGACGACGGCGGCCGCTCCTGGAAGGCCTCCAACCAGGGCATGCCAGAGACCGCCGCCACCCACATCCTTCTCGACCCCGCCAGCCCGCCCGGAAACCGCATCCTGTATGTCACCGGTTTCGGCCGCGGGGTCTTCAAGTCCACCGACGACGGCAGGAGCTGGACCCTGAAGAACAACGGCATCGAAGGCGATGAGCCCCTGGCCTGGCGGATGGCCCGCGACCGCAACGGCGCCCTCTACCTGGTGGTCGCCCGGCGCAGCGACGACGGCAGCATCGGCGCCTTCCAGGACGGGTCCTTGTACCGTTCCACCGACGGCGCCGAACACTGGGAAAAGCTCGCCCTGCCGGATGGCGTCAACGGCCCGAATGGCCTCGCTATCGACCCCGAAAATCCCCAGCGCCTGTACTTGGCTGCGTGGGGACGCCGCACCGATCGCGGAGCCGTCAACGGCGGTATCTTCCTCTCGACCGATGCCGGCGCCACCTGGCGCTGTGTCCTCGACCGCGACCAGCATGTCTACGACGTCACCATCGATCCGCGCAACCCCAACATCCTCTACGCCGCCGGCTTCGAGTCCTCCGCCTGGCGCTCCCAGGACCGCGGTCAGAGCTGGAGCCGCATCCGCGGCTACAACTTCAAGTGGGGCCACCGTGTCATCCCCGATCCCGCTGATCCGGATCTGATTTACATCACCACCTTCGGCGGCAGCGTTTGGCACGGCCCGGCCCATGGCGACCCGACCGCCGTCGAAGACATTGTCACCCCGATCCTCTCCTATCACCGCTGAGTCGCCGCCGGACATCTCCGCCATCCTCTGTTACAATCTCCTCGTGTGATGTCGGCAGGCCAGCGCACGGCTCCATTCTCAACACCCCTTTCAACACCACCGAACCGTTTCCGGGCCGTCACCGCTGGAAGCGGCCTTCGCTGCTCGCTGACCTAACACCTGAAATTAACTCAGAGGAGACAGATCGCGAATGCCTGAGAACACCGTTTATTCTCCTAGCCCCGAATTTGTTAGCCAAGCCAACGTGTCCGGCATCGACGCCTACCGCGCTCTCTATGACAGGGCGCTTGAAAGGCCTGAAGAATTCTGGGGAGAACTGGCGGAGAAAGAAGTGTTCTGGTTCAAAAAATGGGACCACGTCTTCGAGTGGAACCCGCCCTTCGTGAAATGGTTTGTCGGCGGCCTCACCAACATGTCCTACAACTGCCTGGACCGGCACCTCGACGGCCCCCGGCGCAACAAGTACGCCATCATCTGGGAAGGTGAGCCCGGCGACGAGCGCAAAATCACCTACCAGGGCCTTCATAAGCTCGTCTGCCGCTTCGCCAATGTGCTCAAAGACCGCGGGTACAAGGCCGGCGATCGCGTCATCATCTACATGCCCATGGTCCCGGAACTGCCCGTCGCTATGCTCGCCTGCACGCGCCTTGGCATCACCCACAGCGTGGTCTTTGCCGGCTTCTCATCCGAGGCGCTCAAGGCCCGCATTCAGGACCTCGGCGCGACCCTCCTCATCACCGCTGACGGCGGCTGGCGCCGCGGCCGCGAAGTCCGCCTTAAGGATGCCGCTGACGAGGCCCTCCTCGAGTGCCCGAGCATCAAAGAAGTCATCGTCCTCAAACGCACCGGCTCCGAAGTCCGCATGCTGGAGGGACGCGACTTCTGGTGGCACGACCTGGAAAAGCAAGTCGGTGACGACTGCGAAGCCGTGCCCCTTGACGCCGAACACCCCCTCTATGCCTTATACACCTCCGGTACCACCGGCCGGCCCAAGGGAATCCTCCACACCACCGGCGGTTACATCCTCCAGACCACCGTCACCATGAAGTGGGTCTTCGACCTCAAAGAGCACGACATCTATTGGTGCGCCGCCGACATCGGCTGGGTTACCGGCCACAGCTATATCGTCTACGGTCCCCTGTCCGCCGGCGCCACCACCGTCATCTATGAGGGCGCCCCCGATACCCCGGCCTGGGACCGGTGGTGGCACATCGTCGAAAAGTACAAAGTCACCATCCTGTACACTTCCCCCACCGCCATCCGGGCATTCCTGCGCCAGGGCGACCACTGGCCCAATAAACACGACCTCTCCAGCCTCCGCCTGCTCGGCTCGGTCGGCGAGCCCATTAACCCCGCCGCTTGGGAGTGGTACTACCGCACTATCGGCAAACAACGCTGCCCTATCGTCGACACCTGGTGGCAGACCGAAACGGGCTCGATCCTCATCTCCCCGATGCCCGGCGCCGTGCCCATGAAGCCCGGCTCGGCCACATTCCCGCTCCCCGGTGTGGTCGCTGACGTGGTCGGACTTGACGGTCAGTCCGTCAAAACCGGCGAGGAAGGCTACCTCGTCATTCGCCGCCCCTGGCCCAGTATGATCCGCACCATTTGGGGCGATCCAAAGCGCTACGAAGACCAGTACTGGAGCCGTGTGCCCGGCGCTTACTTCACCGGCGACGCCGCCCGCCGTGACGAGGACGGCTACTTCTGGATCCTCGGCCGCGTCGACGACGTCATGAACGTCAGCGGCCACCGCCTCAGCACGATGGAAATCGAATCAGCCCTCGTCAAACACCCCTCAGTCGCCGAAGCCGCCGTCGTCGGCAAGCCCGATGAGCTGACCGGCCAGGCCATCTGCGCCTTCGTCAGCCTCAAAGGCGGCAACTGGGATCGTGACACGCTCGCCGCCGAACTCCGCGACTGGGTCGCTCGCGAAATCGGCAAGTTCGCCCGCCCGGCCGAAATCCGCTTCACCGACGCCCTGCCCAAGACCCGCAGCGGCAAGATCATGCGCCGCCTGCTGCGCGAAATTGTCACCACCAAACAAGTCCAGGGCGACGTCACCACGCTGGAGGACTTCACCGTCGTCAGCAAGCTCGCCCAAGAGGAGTAGCTCGAATCTTCTTTCGCCATCGGCTCGACGCTTCCGGGTGAACGTGACGGACCAGCTGGGAGATTTTCTGAGTGCCTCACCTCGCAAGCGCTTTGCTTACCCGTTGGCAACCCCACAGAACGACGCATCGAAACGCCAGGGCCGCTCCCGGGAGACTCCGGATCCTGAATTGAACGGACCGATCGGAATTCTGTGCCCCGGCCCCTGACATTTTCGCCCTTACGGACGCTAACTTAGTGACGGATTGGGCGCACAACGGCTTCCTCGGCCGCTAACTGAGCTGGCCCTCGCCGCCACCGCTGCCGCTCCAACCCCCAAACTGGCAACGCAGCAGCCCCGGTGAGCCTATCGGTGCGTCTTGTCGTCCACCCGGCTCAAATCCACCCCGTCTGACAACACGCCGAGCGTCACGATGGCGAAGGTGAACACGTTGGTCCCCGCTTCCAGGTGCCCGCCGAACGCCTTGTCGGCGTCGGCCAGCGTAATGTGCGCATGCACCCGGCCGTCGATCACGTAGCCGTTCATCCCGATAATATCCGCCGGGGCCGTCGGGTCCTTCACATAGATGTTCTTTGACGGGAACTCACGGTTGCTCACCGAGTGGACATGGTAGTTCCGCACCGATCCCGCCCCCGCCAGAATCACCGCGTTGCGGATTCTCTCCTGCTTCACCATCTTCTCCAGCCCCGCCAGCAGATCGGCCTGGTATTTGAACCGCAGGATCACCACCCGCTCAAGCTGCCCCGGGATCGCATACACCTCCTGCACCGCGTCGCTGTTCGGCTTGGAGTCATCTTCCGGCGTCGTCGGCTTGACGACCTCCGTCCGCGTCTGCTGCGCCGCGGCCACCAACCCCAAGAACGCTCCCGCCGCCGCGATACGTACGATCGCCCGCATATTCCGCTCCCGCTGAAACTCTGGCTTACACCTTCTCCGGCACCACATACGGCGCCCGGTAGTCCCGCGTCAACAGCTTGCAGGCTTCCTCGTCGCCGAGGCACCGCTCCGTCTTCGGATCAAAATGAATCATCCGGCCCGTCCGCCACGCGATGTTCGCCAAATGCGGCAGCGCCGACGACAGGTGCAGCTCCTCCGGCCCCGCGGTCGCCTCCTTCGGGTTCCGGCTGCGCACCGCCTTGAGAAAGTTGTCGAAATGTGGCTGGTCGGTGATGTCTCCCGCCCCCACTTTGCTCGCCACTTTCTTCCTCGGCACCGCTTGCCGCGGCACCATGCCGCCGGCCACCGCCCCGCCGCGCTTCGGCTCCGCTTCATGGAACACGTGGTAGCTCGAGTAGTCCGGCAGAATCATGTAGCCTTCGGTGCCGATGAAGATCACCCCGACCACGTTGCGCTTGTCCAGAAACGGGTACTCCACCCCCATCCCCGCTTCGGCATTCGTGTGCCCGCTGCGCGTCTCGAACGTCACCAGCACGTCGCGGCCCGCCCACTCATACATCACCGCGTGCACCTGCGGGTACTGCTGTGCCCCGTGGTCCACGTAAACGCCGCCCATCGACGCAATCTTCGTCGGATGCTCATTCAGATCCAGCGCCCAGCGGATAATGTCCAGCTCGTGCACACCCTGGTTGCCGATGTCCCCGTTGCCGTAATCGAACAGCAAGTGCCAACCCCGGTGCCGCTGCCTCGCATACGGCTGATACGGCGCTGGCCCCTGCCACATGTCCCAATCCAGACCCGCCGGGACCGGCTCCTCGACGATCCGCGGGAAGCCCTGCCGCTTCTTGTAGGCGATGCCCCGCGCCAGGTACACCCGCCCGATGATCCCTTCCTTCAGCTTCTGGATGCCTTCGACGATGTTCGGGCTCGAACGGTTCTGCGTGCCGTGCTGCACAATCCGGCTGTACTTCTTCGCCGCCTCAACCACCTTGCGCCCCTCGAAGATGTTGTGCGAGCCGGGCTTCTCGACATAGACGTCCTTGCCCGCCTGACACGCCCAAATCGTGCCCAGCGCATGCCAGTGGTTCGGGGTGGCGAAACCCACGGCGTCGATCGAGCGGTCGTCCATCACCTCCCGCATGTCCTTGCAGGTTTTCAGTTTCTTGCCGGACCGCTGCTCGTACTCCGTCGTACGCTCCGCCAGCACACTTTCGTCCACATCGCAGAACGTCACGATCTCCACGTTGTCCTTCTCGAGGCTGTGAAAGCCGTTGATCAACGACTGGCCGCGCCCGCGCAGCCCCACCACGGCCACGCGAATCCGGTCATTCGGACTCTTGCGGCTCGCCGCCACAGCCGGCGCCCCTAGTGCCGCCACCGCTCCGGCCGACGACCTCAAAAACTCACGGCGATTGCTTTGCTTCATGACACCTCCTTCTCGCTGCCGCGGGCTTGCCGCCCTGCGTAAACTAGGATCTAATGATACATCGCGCGCCGTTGCTCGGCCTAACCCTGCTCTCGGCCGCGCTGGCCCAGTCGCCTTGCTCGGACACCCCCACCTACTCCCCGTGCGAGTTGATCTTCGAGCTCAACGACCAGGAGGCCGCCCAGCACCCCAACCCCTATCTCAGCATCGAACTCCACGGCGAGTTCCGCTCGCCCGAGCATAAGACCTTCCTCATGCCCGCCTTCTGGGACGGCGGCCGCCGCCTGGTCATCCGCTTCTCCCCCGTCCAGCCCGGCCGGTGGGATTACCGCATCACCAGCAATATCGCCCGCTGGAACGGCCGGTTGAGCTCATTCAACGCCGTCAAGTCGGACTCCAAGGGCTTCGTCCGTGTCAACAATGTCCGCCACTTCTCCTACACCGAAGCCGGCGTCCGCCCCATCCCCCACCTCTGGATGGGTGACACCATGTACCGCTTTCCCGTCATCGGCCGCGCCCTGTTTGAAAAAATCGTCGATGTCCGCGCCGAGCAGAAATTCAACCACATCCGCGGCGTCATCCTCCCCCGCCCCCCAGACCCATCTGCCTACTTCGATCCTGACCGCCCTAACCCCGACTACTACCGCGAACTCGACCGCCGCATCCTCTATATGAACGCCAGGGGCATCACCGCCGACCTCGTCCTGGCCGGCGACAACAACCACCTCGTCGAGCTCTTCCCCAACTGGCAGCAGCGGGAGCGCTACATCCGTTACCTCGTCGCCCGCTACGCCCCGATGAACATTACTTGGCAGGGCGTGCAGGAATTCGAGGAGTACGACAATGGCCGGGAGCTGCTCAAAGAAATCGGCTCGCTGCTCAAGAAGCTCGACCCCTATGGTCACCCGCGATCCACCCATACCCTCGCCACTTCGGCCCCGCTCCTTCAGGACGGTTGGATGGATTACATCGTTTACCAGTCCTCCGACAACGCCCTCGGCGCCATCGAGCACCAGCTCTACGCGGTGCCCCAAATCAACGCCGAGTTCGCTTACGAGGACACCGGCGCCGGCCGCGCCTACCCCCACCACGTCGACACCGACACCTTTCGCAAGCGCCTCTGGAACGCCGCCATGAACGGCCAGTACCCGACCTTTGGCAACACCGGCACCTACGGCGGCAAGTTCGAGCCCCGCGCCGAATACCTCGACTCCCCGGGCGCCCGCCAAATGACCCATTGGTTCGATTTCTTCAGCAACACGCGCCACTGGGAGCTGGAACCATTCTTCGACGTCGATGGCGGCCGCGCCCTGGCCCTGACCGGCGTCGAGTACATCGTCTACCTCGAAAACCCCGGTCCCGTCGAGCTGCTCACCGAGAGGAAAAGCTACAAGGTCTACTGGTTCAACCCGATCACCGGCGAGTCGGTGAAACAAAAAAACGACTATAAGGGCCGGCGCTTCTCCGGTCAGCCCCCGAACCTTGCTCACGACTGGGTCCTGCACCTCTCCCGCGACGACCACAAAAAGGATATGCTCAACCGCTGGTATTTCGAATCCCGCCGCGTCCCGATCCAGGAGATCGAGCTGAATCCGAAGAATCTCCCCTATGAGATCGCTGAGCCCTCGGCCGCCGAACTGCCGGTCAACAAACCGGTCGCCTACCGGGCCAGGCTCACCCGCGAGACCCGCGCCACCAGCTCGATGATGTATCTCTGGACCGGCGAGGTCACCGCCGGCGGCCAGGGCTACCGGGTTCTCGCCACCGGGGCCGAGGGCGAGTTCCGCATCCCCCCGCGCATGGCCGGCAGGCTCCCCGCCAGCCTCACCCTGCGGCTGCTCGGAATGAACGCCTTGGGCAAGGTCTATTCCATCAGCCGGGTCTACAGGCTCACCCCACAATGACCCGCATCCTCGCCCTCGACACCACCACCGAGTTCGGCAGCCTGGCTCTCCTCCAAAACGGCGAAGTCATCGAAGAGATCCTCATCCATTCCCCCGACGGTTTCGGCCATATCCTGTTCGGTCATCTCGACCGCCTGCTTTCCCGCCATCGCTGGCGGCTCGCCGACATCAATTGTTTTGCCGCCGCTTCCGGTCCGGGTTCCTTCACCGGCGTGCGCGTGGGCCTGGCGGCCATCCAAGGCCTCGCCGAAGCCGCCGGCAAGCCCGTGGTCACCGTCTCTAACCTCCAGGCTTTGGCCTGGTTCGGCGCCGCACCCCTCCGCGCCACCGTGCTGGACGCCCGCCGCGGCGAAATCTATGGCTCCGTCTATGACGCCCAGCTCGAACTGGTCCGGCCCGAGGTCGTCAAGAAATTCCCCGCCTGGCTCGCCTCCCTTCCCGAAGACGACCTCGAGTTCGTCTCCACTAACTTCGCCCCCTTCCGTCCCGCCCTGGCCGGCACCCGTTTTGAAAGCGCACGCGTCGTCGACGCGCCCCGCGCCCTCGCCGCCGCCGTCGCTCGCATCGCCGCCCGCCGCTTCCAGGCTGGCCGAGTCCTCGACCCGGCCGCGGTCGACGCCAATTACCTCCGCCGCTCCGACGCCGAGCTCGCCTGGAAAAACACCGCCCGGTGATCGGGCAATTTTTGCTCTTGACGCCGGATGTACGACGGGCAACAATGCAATCGGAGGGACAACATGGCAACGTACATCATCCTCAGTCGGCTGTCGCCGGAGGCGTTCCGCGATCCCAAAGATTTCAAGGAACTGGCTTCGACTGTGGCGGCGAAAATTAAAAGCGACTGTCCCGGCGTGACCTGGAAAGACAGCTATGCCACGATCGGGCGGTTCGACGTGGTGGACATCGTCGAGTCGGATGATATCCAGCAGGTCGAGAAGGCGGCCATGATCATCCGCGCCTACGGGCACGCGACCACTGAAACCCTCGTCGCCACCCCTTGGAAACAGTTCCTGGCAATGCTTTGACGGCGAGCCCGTTCGTCCGGCCATCCCGTCTTCAACAACGCGACGACGGCAAAGTCCGCTGCGCTGTCTGTGAACGGCGCTGTGCCCTGGCCCCCGGCGCACTCGGCTGGTGCCGCACCCGCGCCAACCGGCAGGGTGAGCTCGTCACGCTGATCTACGGCGCAGTCTCCTCCCTATCGGCTAACCCCATTGAAAAGAAACCCTTCTACCACTTCCACCCCGGAACCGTCGCCCTGACCGCCGGAAGCTGGTCCTGCAATTTCGGCTGTCCTTGGTGCCAGAACTGGGCGATCAGCAAGGTCCGGCCGCCGTTTGCCGGTAAGTACTTCTCGCCGGAACACTTCGTCCATCTTGCCCGGCGGCGGAAGTGCGCCGGAACCTCAATCTCCTTCAACGAACCGACACTGTCGCTCGAGTGGTCACTCGACGTCTTTCGGCTGGCGCGGCCCCGCGGCCTCTATAACACCTTCGTCACGAACGGCTATATGACGCCCGAAGCGCTGTCTCTGCTGGTCGAGGCCGGCTTGGACGCGATCAACGTCGACCTGAAAGGGCCCTCCGCCGCTGTACGAAGGCACTGCAAAAAGGTCGATGGGGAAAAGATCTGGTGCCTCTGCCGCTTGGCCCGCTCCCGCGGAGTCCACCTCGAAATGACGACGCTGGTAATCCCTGGTGTCAATGATTCCGATCGCGCGTTGCAGGAAATCGCCACGCGGCTCGCTACCGAACTCGGACCCGACGTGCCCTGGCACGTAAACGCTTACTTCCCGGCGTACCGGTTTACCGCCCCGCCGACGCCCCCGGCCACGCTGAGCCGCGCCCGCGAATTGGGCCGCGCCGCCGGACTCAAGTTTGTTTACGCCGGCAACCTCAGCGGAAACGGCTGGGGCGATACTCATTGCCCCGAGTGCAAGACCGTGCTGGTTCGGCGGTCCGGCCTCTCAGTGCTCGAGAACAACCTGCGTCACGGCCGCTGCCCCCGATGCGGCAGCGTTATCGCCGGTGTGTGGGACGCCTGAAACCGGCGCGCGCGCAGCGCCCGGCCGCCTGGCCCGGCTAAGCTCGCAGGACCTCCTTGAAGCCCCCAGCCTCTGATATCACGGCACGGTTTGATGGAAACCGGCGCCATCGACTTCCTCCAGTTCGATTGCCACAAAAACGCCGGCATCACCGAATGGCGCAAGATCCCCGGCATGGCCGGCATGATGCACAGCCTCATTCAATGCCCGCGCTCTGGTGCGCTACGGCACGAACCTGGTCTGAGGTCGCAGGTCACATCGGCCTTGACAGCCTCACAACCCGCCCGCTACGCTGAAATCGTAGTCGCGCCTCAACTGTGCGCCCGTAGCTCAGCTGGATAGAGCGT
>FWWM01008720.1_pt1 | contig 19245 bp, 16 predicted proteins | sample 2228351 | NCBI WGS metagenome assembly FWWM01 (sample SAMEA103939774, study PRJEB20133) | metagenome
TTCGGCGCGCATATGCCCACGCTCGGTTCACAAGTCGTACCGGCCAGGATGCTGGAGTTGAGGCGCCTGCTCGCGCAGCTCGATGCCGGCGACCTCGGCGCGCTGGATGAGTCGTTGGGCGAGTGGATGAATCGCCCGCTGGGCCGAGAGGCGTTGGTCAGCGTCGTGCTACCCGTCTCCGGCTCGGTTTATCTGTGCATGCTTAACTTCGAGCCGGCTGGCTTGATCCTGCTCGAACGCGGGACTATCGCGGCGCGCATCCGTGCGCTGGCCGTCGCCTCGGACATGAGGCGGCGTGGCCTGGCTCGCACCATGCTCGAAGCAGCCGAGTCTACGGCCCGTCAGGCCGGCTTGCATTGGCTGTGGATGACGGTGCCCTCGGATAACCTCCCGGCGACGAGCTGTGCGCTGGCGTGCGGTTATCGGCGCTACCGCCCGCAGTTCATGCGCCGTCAGCTCGGCCAGGCCTTGCCCGTCCGCGTCGAACGCGCGCGCGTCGAGCCACTTACCGGTCGTGAAGCCGATGAGTATCTCCACCACTGGATCGGGGTGGCGGCAAGCCAGGGCGACGCCTGGTGCGACGATCTCGCGCGATCCGACCTGCTCGCCTGGAATACGGCGTCGCTGGATGGCGACCGGCTGTATTTGCTCGTAAGCGGGGCAGATGAAGTCGGCGTGGCACATCTGGGCGGTACGCCGGCGCATCGCGTCGCAACGTTGTGGCTGGACCGCGCGCTGTGGAACACGCCGCGCGAAATGCAGGTGTTGAAGGCCGTGCTGGACTCCGTGGCGGATGCGCCGCCGACCCTCGACGTCGAGTTCGGCAGTGGGGGACATCTGCGTGCATCGGCGCCAGCGTACAAGGCACTGGGCTTCAAGCCGGTGTTGCGCAGGCAGGTGGTGATGGTCAGGAAGGTTGGTTGAAGCCAGGGTGCGGCTTCGCGATGGTTTCAGCGGCCGGTTCTGCGCCGGGCGATCTTCGCCAGCTGTTCCCTTTCGGCGTCGGTCAGATCTGTCGGCACGGTGACCGAGACGCGCAGATAGAGGTCGCCGTATTCGTCCGGCTTGTTCAACTTCGGCATGCCGCGTCCGCGCACGCGGATGAGCTTGCCCGATGATGTGCCGGCTGGCACCTTGACGACGATCGGCCCGGCGAGCGTGTCTACCTGTATCTCCCCGCCGAGCATGGCCGTGAACGCATCAACCTGGATGTCGCGGTACAGGTCGTCTTCTTTGCGCTCGTAGATCGGGTGCGGCTTGACTTCGATGACGAGGTATAGATCGCCGGCCTGGCCGCGAGCATTTTTGCCGCCCTGGCCACGCACGCGCACGCGCGAGCCGGTCTTCACGCCGCGCGGGATCTTGACCTCGATGTCGGGTTGGCCGGACTTTTGCACCAGGCGCGTCGTGCCGTGGTATGCCTCTTCCAACGTGATGTCCACACCCTGCTGGAAGTCGCGCGGCTGGCGCACGGTCTGTTGGCCGCTGAACATCTCCCGGATGAACTCGCCCAGGTCAATATCCTGTTCGTAGACGCGGCGTGCGCCTTGGCCAAACCCGAAGGGGAATCCTCCATTCGCCCACTGGCTCCAGTCATAGTCGCGAGGGTTCCCGCCTGCGCGTTGGTATTCGCGATAGCTGGCGCCCATCTGGTCGTATAGCTTGCGCTTCTCCGGGTCGCTTAACACCTCATAGGCCTCGTTGATTTCCTTGAACTTCTCTTCGGCCTTTTTGTCGCCTTTGTTGGCGTCGGGGTGATACTGGCGTGCCAGCTTACGAAACGCCTTCTTGATCGTCTCCTGGTCGGCATTTCGGTCCACGCCGAGCGTTTTGTAGTAATCCTTGTATTCCATAAGCGATTCGATCGCGCTGCCGGGCGGGCGAAGCGCGCCGATACAACCTGATCTCGCAAAAACGTATTAACAAAATCATTGTATACCTTCTGCGTCGTGCGTGATGCAATCGCCTGAGCTCATGCGGCGAGGGTGAACGTCCCCGATGGCCTTGATGATCCGGCCGGGAATTTCGAGCATATCGGGCCTGCGCTAAACTCGCTGCATGTTCAAGAATCTCAACACCGGAGCGCTCGGGCACGTCGTTCCATTCGATCGCACATGTGAGCTGGCCAAGCAGTATGGCTTTGTTGGCGTAGATCTGGACCTGAGTTACTTGATGAAAATTACCGAAGCGCATTCGCCTCAGGCGGCGGCGGACTGGTTCGCTCAGACCGGCTTGAGGCCCGGAGCGATCGGCCTGAGCGTGAAGTGGCGCGAAGGCGACAGCGACCTGGCCTTCGAAGACAGCCTCACCCGGCTGGCCGATGAGGCGCGTCTGGCCGCTGCGCTTGGTTGCACGCGCTGCATCACGTGGGTCCTCCCCGGCTCGAACACGCTCGACTTCTACAGGCACTGGGATCTGGTGGTGGCGCGGTTGCAGCGCGTGGCTGCCGTTCTGGCCGAGCACGGCCTGTGGCTCGGCATGGAGTTCATCGGGCCGGCCACCCTGCGCGCCAGGTTCAAGCATGACTTCGTGCACACCATGGACGGGATGCGTGCGCTCGCCGCCGCAGTCGGCGCGCACACGCACAACGCTGGGCTCTTGCTCGATTGCTTTCACTGGTATACCGCGCATGCGTCGGTGCGCGACCTCGAATGCCTCGATCCCCAGGAAGTCGTATACGTGCACGTCAACGACGCCACGGCCGGGCGCAGCGCTGACGAGCAGATTGATGGTGAACGTCAGATGGTCGGCGCCAGCGGCGTGATCGACATCCATGGGTTTCTCGCCGCCCTGGGCAGGATTGGCTACGATGGCCCGATTACCGTCGAGCCTTTCAACCAGGCTATCCGGTCCATGCCGGTCGAGGAGGCCGTACAGGTCACCAGCGAGGCGCTGGATCGGGTCCTGCGCAGTTGAATTTGCGGTATCCGTTGTGCGGTCTTACACTGCGCAGTGCGACAAACTATATAACCACCAAGTCGTTCTGTCTGACTGCGGGTCGGCAGTGGGTGCGCCTTCAGTCAACGCTGGCCAGCTTGCCAGAATTCATCCCAGGGGATCCGGAGGGAAAAGGTCATGAAATCCAAACGTTTTGTTTCAATGCTCGTGCATGGGGCGCTGGCGGCAGCACTGTGTCTGGGCGTTCAACAGCCGACCCAGGCGCAGGCTGCGACGCCCGCTCAGGTGTCGTCGCTCGACGACGTCGGGAAGGCAGTCGCTTTCGTTGTGGCCCAGGGCTCGTTCTGGGATCCGCAGACTGCAGCTCAGGTCGCGGATAACTGGACGGGCACAGCCTTCATCATTGATCCGTCCGGTTTGGCGGTGACGAACAATCACGTGGTTGCCGGCGCGGCGATCCTGGAGGTCTATTTGATGGGCGAAAGGGAGCCCCGCAACGCCAAGGTGCTGGGCCGGTCGGAGTGCTCCGATCTGGCCGTGATTGCCATTGACGGTGAGGACTTCGAGTACCTCCGGTGGTACGAGGGCACGCTAAAAGCCGGATTGCCGATCTATGCCGTCGGGTTCCCGCTCGGCAACCCGGAGCTGGACATCGAAGATGGCATCATCTCCAAGGTGAAGGCCAGCGGCGATACGCGCTGGTCGTTCGTCAAGCAGGTGATCGAGCACAGCGCAGCCACCAATCCCGGCAACTCCGGCGGGCCGATCGTGACGCAGAATGGTGAGGTCGTCGCCGTGCACTTTGCTGGCTTCGACAAAGCCAGACAGTACTTCGCCATCGCGCGCGATGAAGCACTGCCCATCATCAGGCAGTTGATGAGGGAGAAGGATGTGGACAGCATCGGCATCAACCCGCTAGCCGACATCCTGGAATTGGGTGGGCAAAAGTTCGGCGGCATCTGGGTGCAGGCCGTGCAGTCCGGGTCACCGGCCGACGACGCCGAGATCAAACCGGGCGATCTATTGATCGAGATGGAAGGTAAGCCGCTTGCGGAGAACGGCACCATGCGCGAGTTTTGCTCGATCATCCGCAGCCGCCGCCCCACCGACAAGATGAACATCAAGGTGCTGCGACCCTCCACCGGTGAGTTGCTTGAAGGTCAGATCAACGGCCGCCCCCTCAAGGTGATCAGTAAGATTTCCTCTACGCAGGCGACCACGACAGAGTCCCAGGAAGCCCCTAGCGCCACGCTGGACATCGTGAACGAATCGGGCCAGACCATCAGCGGTTTAAACATCGTCACGCCGGATGCGACCGAGTGGGGCAACAACGTGCTCAGCAAACCCATCGCCCCTGGCAAGAGCACCACCCTCGAAGGCATCCCTGCCGGCATCTATGACATCCGTGCGCTCGACGAGGAAGGGAACTTCCTGTCCGCAGTGTTCAGCGTGAAGCTGGAAGGCGAGCAGACGTGGACGATCTATCCGCGCTGGGCCAGTTGGCCGAAGAACACCAGGGAGCTGATCAAGGATAACTTTGCCAATAACGCCAACAAGTGGCCGCTCGGCTCCACCGATGCTGCCGACTTCACCCTGGCCGATGGCACCTTGAACATCCTGATCAAATCGGATAACTGGGTGTCCTGGCAGACGTATCAGCGCCAGTTGTCCGGCCAGTTCATCGGCGAGGTGCTGTGTCGCACCAGCGGCGAAGATGCCGAGTGCGGCCTCGGATTTGCCCTGGACAACAAGAATTTGATCTGGTTCCGGGTCAATCCCGCCCAGCAGGAATACTCGCTGCGCTTGTTGGAGAAAGGTCAGTGGTCCGAGGACCTGATTGAACCCAATACCTCGGTCTACATCGCGCCGGTGGGTTGGAATCGCTACACGCTGGGCCGGGTCGGCAAGAACGTCGTGCTCTACGTGAACGGCACGCTGATCGATCTGGTCGAGACCAACAAGATCCCGCGCGGCAAGGTGATCTTCGGTGGCGCCTCCAATGCCACGCCGGATGTGCAAATTCAGCTCGACGACTTTCTGGTGTGGACAGTGCAGTGACGGCGATTCTCCCAGAACCTATCCGAAAGACTCCATGGGTGGGTGAAGGCATGGCTCTGCCCAAACCAGGCGTCTCACCGGTGAGTTTTCGGATCGGTCCCTAATCCACGCCGCGCGGAAGGCGCTCTGGCCGCGCCGACGCCTTCCGAAATCGTAGTGCGCTGCTGGCCTTTCGCACCGCCGGGATGCGAAGGGCCAGCAGCATCAACACGACTGCTGCGAAGATGAGCGGCTCCGGCCGGCTGCTCAGCGACTTGACCAGCAGCGCGAAGTGCAGCACAGCGATCGGCACCGCCAGGTAGACCAGCCTGTGCAACGCCTTCCAGCGCTTCCCCAGCCGGGCCATCCATCCTCGCGTGGACGTCGCCGCCAGCGGAACGAGGATGAGAAAGGCGACGAAGCCGGCGATCACGTAATACTTCTCGACGATTGCCTGTCCAATGAGCTGCAAGTCGAGGCCGTAGTCCAGCACCGCGAAGATGGCCAGATGCAGCACGACGTATGCAAAGCCATACAGCCCCAGCGCGCGACGCACCTTGAGCGCCTGCCGGAAACCGAGGAAGGTGTTCAGCGGTGTGCAGGCGAGCGAGAGCACAAGCAGCACCAGCGCGGCTTTGCCGGTGCGCACGGTGATTTCCTGAATGGGGTTGGCCGTGAGGTTGTAGCGATAGTTGTCCAGCAGGATGAAGCCCAGCGGGGCGAGTGCGCCGATGTGCACGACCACGCGCAGCCAGTTCGCCTTGAGCCAGTTCATGTCAATAGTTGGCTTGTAGGTCCATGCCGGCGTATAGGCTGGCGACCTGTTCCTCATAGCCGTTGAACATGAGGGTGGGGCGCCGTCCGGGTTCACCGATGCGTCGCTCGCTGGCCTGCGACCAGCGTGGATGGGGGCGCTGTGGGTTGACGTTTGAGTAGAAGCCGTACTCGTGCGGCGCGAGCGTGTTCCACAACGTCTTGGGTTGTTCGGCGACCAGCTCGATCTTCACGATGGCCTTGATGCTCTTGAAACCGTATTTCCACGGCACAGCCAGCCGCAACGGTGCGCCGTTGGCATTGGGCAGCGGCTTGCCGTACAGGCCGGTCACCATCAACGTCAGGTCGTGCATTGCTTCATCCAGCCTGAGGCCCTCGCTGTAGGGCCAGGGATACAGGCTGAGTGGGCCCTGATTGGGATACTGCCCGGGATCGAGCAACGATTCGAAGCGCACGTACCGCGCCTCGGCCTTCGGTTGCACTTCCTTCAGCAGCTTGTGCAAAGGGAAGCCGATCCACGGGATGACCATGGACCAGCCTTCGACGCAACGCAGCCGGTAGATGCGCTCCTCCTGGTCGAACTTGCGCCGCAGGTCGTCTATGTCGTATGTCCGTGGGTTGCTCACCAGGCCGCCCACCGTCACCGTCCACGGTTCGGCTTTGAATCCTGCCGCCAGCCGGGCGACCCCTTCTTTGTTCTCGGTGAACTCGTAGTAGTTGTTATAGGTCGCGATCGTCTCGAACGGGGTGGCTGGATCGCCGAACTCGTCGCGCTTGATCTGAATGGTGGATGTGGGGACCGTGGTGGCGCTTTCGGCCGGCGCGCCGGCCGATGCGTTCGTGGTTTCGGTGCGTCTGGAGAGCGTCTCGCCAAGCTGGCCACCGCATGCCGTCATCGCTGCCGATCCGAGCGCGAGCGCGCCCAGCCGCATGAACCGTCGGCGCGAGAGATACACATGCTCTGGCGTGATTTCGGATGGACGAATCCTGTGCATACCCACCTCCGTTAGATCGCCCGGCATCGTACCGCTCGAACATTACAGCCCGATTAATCGGTGTTCCCTGCAGGGACCATCCTCGCCCGCAGCCAGTGCGTTGGGCTGGGATCGGTTGGGCTGGGATCGAATGTTACACTTCGACCCGATGGCCGATCCGTTCGTTGCTTCGAAGTTCGATGCATCCACGTTGTTGCGCTTGTTGAGAGAGCATTTCGGCCTGAGCGGCTTCCGGGCAGGCCAGCAGACGGCGATCGAGCATGTGCTGGCAGGGCGGAACACGCTCGTGGTGATGCCCACCGGCAGTGGCAAGTCGCTAATCTACCAGTTCTGCGCGATGACCCTGCCCGGCACAGCGCTGGTGATCTCGCCGCTCATCGCCCTGATGAAGGACCAAGTGGATCGCCTGCGCACGATTGGTATCCCGGCTACCTTCATCAACAGCTCGCTCAGCCCAGAGGAGCAACAACGGCGCATCGAAGGGCTCGAACGCGGTGAGTGGCGGCTGGTGTACATCGCGCCGGAGCGTTTGCGCAGCGCGACGTTCGTGCACGCACTGCAGCGCGTGCACGTCTCGCTGCTCGCCATAGACGAGGCTCATTGCATCTCTCAATGGGGGCATGACTTTCGCCCCGACTATCTGCGCATCGGGGCCATGCGCAAGGTGCTGCACAATCCGGTCACCGTCGCGCTGACGGCCACGGCCACGCCGGAGGTGCAGGACGACATCATCGCCCAGCTCGGGCTACCTTCGATCGAGCGGGTGATCACGGGCTTTGCCCGGCCCAACCTCGTCTTCTATGTCCACTTCACACCCGACCTGCAGGCGAAGCTCAAGGCCGTTCGCAAGGTGCTCGGCACGGTGCGCGGCGCCGGTATCATCTACGTCGGCACGCGCCGCGAGGCCGATGAGTTGGCGACTACGCTGGAGGCGGAGTGTGGCGTGCCGACCTTCGTGTATCACGGCGGCATGGAGCGCAGCCAGCGCACACTGGCGCAGGATGCTTTCCTTGACCAGAAGGATGCCGTCATGGTCGCTACCAACGCTTTCGGCATGGGCGTGGATAGACCTGACGTGCGCTTCGTGGTGCACTACAACATCCCGGGCACGCTCGAGGCGTACTATCAGGAAGCGGGCAGGGCAGGGCGCGATGGCAGGTTGGCCCACTGCGTGTTGCTCTACGCGCCTCAGGACCGCAGCCTCCAGGAATGGTTCATCAACAACGATGCGCCCTCGCAGAGCGAGTTGCTGGCGCTGCACAGAGCTATCGCCGACCGCCTCAGGGACGGCGTCGCCCTGGTCTCGGTGGATGACCTGTTTCGATCAACGCGACTCTTCGAGGTGAAGTTGCGCGTGGGCCTTGCGCAGTTGGAGCGCGTCGGCGCGATCGAGCGCCTGGGTGAAGATGCGAGGGGGACGTGCTTCGTGGTGAACGCGCTGACCGAGGAGGCCCTCAGGCAGATCCAGGCCGATGTGCAGCGCTGGCGAGCGCACAAACGGGCTCAGCTCGACAAGATGATCGCCTATGCCGAGACGACCACCCGTTGCCGGCAGAAGATGCTCATCGAGCACTTCGGCGATGGGAGTGAGGTGAACGCCCGGCCGTGTTGCGACTTTCACGTGCGTGAGTCGCGCGGCGAGCCTCACCCACAGTTCACAGCGCCCTCGCCTGCGCAGCCCAATCCGCAGGAGAAGCAAACCTCGGTGGACGTGACGGCAGACCTGTTCGACTCTGGGATGAATGTCCGCGAGGTTGCCGCCCGACGCGGTCTGGGCATCAGCACGGTCTATGTGCATGCGGCCCAGCTCATCATGGCCGGCCGGCTGGAGTTGCGTCGTGTGGTGAGCGAGGCCGACGAACGCGCGATTCGCCGGGCTATCGCCACTGTGGGAGCGACGGATAAGCTGGCTCCCATCAAAGCCCTGCTGCCGGACGACATAGACTACGGCGAGATTCGCTGCGTTCTGGCACAGATCGCGCGCGAATAGCTGCGCGGATCGTCCTGCGACACAAGCCGGCCTCGAGCGGTGCGCGGGTCAAGCCTCGCTCGAAGCCTGCGCGAGGATTTCCATGGTGTGACGCACCGGCAGCGGATGGCCGGTGCGCTTCAGGTGAGTGCGGATCTGCACCAGGCAGCCGATGTTGCCGGTGGCTACGACCGTCGCGCTAGTCGCCAGGATGTTGCGCGCCTTGCGCTCGCCCAGCCGATCTGCGATGTCGGGGTGTTCGATGTTGTAGGTGCCGGCCGAACCACAGCAGATCTCTCCTTCCGGGATCTCGGCGATCGTGAGGTTGGGGATGGCCCTCAGCAGCCGGCGGGGCGCGCCCCAGATGCCCTGGGCGTGCGCCAGGTGACAGGCGTCGTGATAGGCGATGGTCATTGGCTGCGGCAACGGTCGCAGCTCGCGCATGCCCAACTCGTCGAGAAACTCGCTCACGTCTCTTACCTTGTGCGCAAACGAGCGCGCTTCCTCCTCCAGTGGCGTGCCCCGGAAGAGTAGTTCGTACTCCTTCATGGCCGACCCGCAGCCTGCAGCATTCGACACGATCGCGTCTACGTCGCGTGGGAAGGCTTTCACATTCTGTGCCGCGAGACGGACGGCGCTTTCGGCATCGCCGGTGTGCATGCCCAGCGCTCCGCAGCAGCCTTGTCCTTTCGGGATGACGACCTCGATGCCGTGGGCAGCCAGCACGCGCAGCGTCGTCTGGTTGATCTGTGGGGCGAGCACCTGTTGCACGCAGCCGGCGAGCAGCGCCACACGCGCCCGTCGCTCGCCGACGGCTGGGTGCACCTCCGGCAGCGAGTCGCCTTTGGGCGGGATATCGTCCGGCAGCAGCGCGAGCATGGCTGCCAGCTGGCCTGGCAAAGCGCCCCTGAACGGGGCGGCCAGCTTGCCGGTCATCGCGGCGGCGCGGAAGCGATCGGGGTAGGGCAGCGTTTCGCGAACCAGCCGGCGCGTCAGGCGGTCTACGAGCGGGCGGGCGCGCATCGGCTCGGTGTAGGCGCGATAGGCGGTAATCAGCTCGCCGTACCTCACGCCGGATGGACATGCTGTCACACAGCCGACGCAACCAAGGCAACGGTCCAGATAGGGTGCTGCTTCCTGCGGCGTGAGCGAGCCTTGTAGCACGTCGCGCATCAGGATGATACGGCCACGTGGGGAGTCCATCTCCTCGCCCAACACCTTGTAGGTGGGGCAGGCAGCCAGGCAAAAGCCGCAGTGCACACAGGCGGCAACGGCATCGGCCATGACCTGGCCATTCGGCCCGATTCGGTCTACAGGTATTTGATGCTGCATGGGTTGTTTTCGTAGGGCGGCGCATCGTCTACGCGCCGACGAACTTGCCGTGAGGATCGAGTGCGCGTGCGACCCGTTCGGCGAAGGGGTTGCTCGTGCGTCGGCCGATTCGCGGTTCACCGTCGGCGTTCAGCAACACCAGGCCTGGCAGGTCGAGTGACTCGAGCACTGCGCCGAGCCCCCCGGCTTCGCGCGTGGCGATCCAGGCCACGTTGCCGCCAACGCTATAGCGGCGACTCGTCGCCTGCAAATGGACATCCAGGTCGGGGATGCGGCTGGGCGTGATTGGCACTTTGACGACGCACTCATCCGGCGCGCGCCATTCGAACTCGCGCACAGCGTGCCAGAGGTGGTTTTCTTCGTCGCCGGTGATGATTTCGCCGCCACCGCACAGCGCGCGCACGCGGTCCATGCGTTGCGACAACCCGGCCGCCAACCCCCCCACGCGGACGTATACAGTCGCGTGGCCTGCCGGGCTCATGACCAGATCAACGGCGTTCAGGTCATAGGGGCAGTTGGTCAGTTTGGGCAGCAGCGCCAGGGCGGCTGCGAGCGAGGCACACTCCAAACGCAGTGTGGCGTATGCTTCGGGCCTGGGGAAGACTTTGAACGTCACCTCCACCAGCGCGCCCAACCGGCCAAGGCTGCCGACCATCAGCTTGGGGTAATCGAAGCCGGCGGCGTTCTTGACCACGTTGCCGCCGCCGCGGATGAGCTCGCCTCGGCCGTCGATGAAGCGCACCCCGATCAGGAAGTCACGCACGCCGCCGTAGCGATACCGTTCCGGCCCACAAGCGTTGGTGGCCACCGTGCCGCCCAGCGTCGCGCCGCGCTCGACCAGCAGCGGATCGAACGGCAGATACTGGCCGTGTTCGGCTAGCAGCGCTTGCACGTCGGCCACCGGCGTGCCCGACCAGGCTGTGATGACGAATTCGGTTGGCTGGTAGTCGGTCACGCCGACGAGCTGCTTCATGTCGAGCGCTGCGTGTGCCTCGAGCGGCGCGTGCAGCTTCGTCATCGCCCCCTGGGGATGCACGCGCGCGTGCCTGCGTATGGCATCCTGGAATTCACGAACGCGATCGGCAGAGGACATGATGGCTCGGTGAGCTAGCGAGGCGCAGCGAAGTCAACTACGAACACATAGTTGCCGGACGCGGCGTGGCGGGCGATGCCGATGCCGACCTCGCGATATTCGGGGGAAATGATGGCCTGGCGCTGTTGTTCGTCGTTCAACCAGCTCACGAAAGCATCCTGCCACCTGGCGAAAAGGCCCCAGTTCTCTGCACTGGCTCCGAGGGGATAGCCGGTGGCCTGCATGCGCGTCGCCGCCGGTGTGCCATCCGGGCCTAGGTGTGCTGCGTCGCCCAGGGTCGTCAAGGCGTCCAGGGGCATGCCGGCCAGGTGCTCCGCCTGCTTCTGGGCAACTTGCTCGAGCGCTGGCGAGATCGTGTAGGTAGGTAGCCCATATCCCGTTCGCACCTGGTTGTGCAGCTTGAGCAGCGCCCATCGAATGCCGGCGATGTCGTCTGCGGCAGGTAGCGGAAGCGGGGTCGGTGTGAACGTCGGCGACGGCCGCCGGGTAGGAACGGACGTCGGTGTCTCCGTCGCCGTGGGTGTCGGCGCCTCGGCTGCTGCAGGCGCAGCCGGAACGGGCGTGGTGACCAGCACGGGTGTTGCCTCGACGCGCGGCGCAGGCGCCGGCTGGCGCTGCGTCCACGCCTGACATCCGGCGGTGAATAGAACGATACCAAAGGCGGCCATGATGGCCCTGATCTTCAAGATGGTGCACATTGTGCAGTGCTTTGGCTTATTCTCTCGAGATGACTCCTGCTTTCTCCAAGGGGTGCGAGCCGATCTGATGCAGCGCCGGCGCTTCGCCATCCGGAAAGACCTTGCCCCGGTTAGCCAGTTGCTTTGGGTCGAGCGTCACGCGCAGTTGCCACATCGCGTCCATGTCGGTCTCGCTGAATTGACGTGGCATGTATTGGCGCTTCTCCATGCCCACGCCGTGTTCGCCGGTGATCGAGCCGCCGAGCTGGATGCAAAGGTCAATGATCTCGCTGGCCAGGGCTTCGGCGCGATGCAACGCCCCCGGCTCGCGTCCGTCGAACATGATCAGCGGGTGCAGGTTGCCATCGCCGGCGTGAAAGACGTTCGCCACGCGGATGTTCCACTTCGCGCTCAGCTGCTCGATCTCCTTCAGCGCTTCGCCCAACCGGCTGCGCGGCACCACGCCATCCTGCACGATGTAATCGGGGCTGAGCCGGCCCACGGCGCTGAACGCGCTCTTGCGACCCTTCCAGATCTTCATGCGCTCTTCGTCGTCGCGCGCCACCTTGATGAGGTAGGGTTGTGAGGCGTCGATCACCTGCTTCAGGCGAGTCCACTCCGCCTCGACCTGTGATCGCTCGCCCTCGAGTTCGACGATGAGCAGCGCCGCGGCATCTAGGGGGTAGCCGGGTTTCACGGCAGCTTCGGCGGCCTGGATCGAGAGGTTATCCATGATCTCCAGCGCGCCTGGCAACAAACCGGAGGCGATCACGCTGGACACTGCGTCGCCGGCGGCCTCCAGGCTGCGGTAAGCTGCCAGCAACGTGCGATACGTCTCCGGCTTGGGCAACAGGCGGACGGTGATCTCCAGCGCAATGCCGAACAAGCCCTCGCAGCCGACGAACAGGCCGACGTAGTCGGCGTCCACGCTATCCAGGCTGTCGCTGCCCAGCGTCGCTACCTCACCGTCGGGCAACAAGACTTTCAACCCCAACACGTGATTGCTCGTCATGCCATATTTCAGGCAGTGGGCCCCGCCGCTGTTGAAGGCGACATTGCCACCAATCGTGCAGATCGGCTGGCTGGATGGATCGGGCGCGTAGAGCAAGCCGTATGGCGCGGCGGCTTTGGTGATGTCGAGGTTGACTACGCCCGGCTCGACCACGGCAATGCGCTGCTGTGGGTCCAGCTTGAGGATGCGGTTCAGGCGGTTGAGTGCGATGACGATGCCTTCTTTGATCGGCAGCGAGCCGCCGCTCAGGCTGGTGCCGCTGCCGCGCGCGACGAACGGCACGTCGAAGCGGTGACATGCGCGCACCGCCTCGATCACCTCGGCCTGCGACTCCGGAATGACGACGGCGATCGGCCGGGCCTGGAATGCGGTGAGGGCGTCCGATTCATAGGCGGCCAACGCTGCCGGCGCCATCAGCAGCCGATCGGGTGGGAAGATCGTGCGCAGCGCGGACAGGAATTCGGCCTGGCTCATCGGAGGAAAGCATACATCGCCTCGTTGAAGGCGTTGGGTTGTTCGAGTGGCGTGAGATGGCCGGCGTTGGGGACGACGACCAGCTTCGCCCCATCCACCTCGCGCGCGATCAGCTCAGAATCGCTGGGTGGCGAGATCACATCCTTCTCCCCGACGATGGCCAGCGTTTTCACCTGCACGCGGCGCAGCCAGTCGGTCATGTCCTTGCGCGCAGCCAGCGCCTCGAGCGTGGCGACGATGGTGTCGGGATGCGTGCGCTCGATCATGTGGCGCACTTCGTTGCCGCAGCGCTCTATGTTCTCCGGTGCGAGCAACCGAGGCAACATCTCGTCGGCGTATGGCCGTGTGCCTTGCGTCTTCACCAATTCGGCCTGGCGTTTGCGGTTGGCTTTCGTCTCTGGCGTGTCGCCGGCTGCGCGTGTGTTGGAGAAGATCAGGCGTCGCACGAGCTTGCGGGTGGCCAGCCTGCGCCAGATCGCCAGCGCGATGTAGCCACCCATGGATAGCCCGACGAAGTTCGCGCTCTTGATGTTCAGATGTCCGAGCAGCGCGACGATGTCCGCGGCGAAGGTGTCCACCGTAAGCGGCGTCGGCTCCGGCGGTTTCTTCAGCTCGCTCGATGCGCCGAAGCCGCGCAGATCAGGCGCGATGCATCGGTAGCGCATCGAAAAGTAGTCGAGCTGATGTCGCCAGATGCTGTGGTCGAGTGGGAAGCCATGCAGGAAGACGATTGCGCCGGTGGGATCGCTGCTGCTGCGATCCTCGTAAAACATGCGGAGTCCGTTGAGTTCTGCATACATTTTAGAATCATCCTGAGATCTGCCCGGCGGGACCTTCGGGTGGCTTGATTGTGATGCCCGGCCGGGCCGTCATGCACCGTATGATTTCTCTGCGTCCGGCGATCAAAACAGACCGAGCAACCATTCGGCGGATGGTCTACGCGGAACGACTCGATCCGACGTCGCTGAACTGGAAGAATTTTATCGTCGCCGATGACGACGGGGAAATCGTCGGCATCGCCCAGGTCAAACCCCACCGCGATTGTCGGGAATTCGGCAGCCTTGTCGTTCGTCCATCGCACCGGCGTCGTGGCATCGGCGCCATGCTCATCGAGGCAACCCTGGCTGGGGAGACAGGCGAGGTCTATTTGCTGTGCGCGTCGTCGCTGATGTCGTATTACGGCAGGTTCGGCTTCGAGCAGATTGACGATCGGGATGCACCGCCCACGCTCAGACGCAAGCTATGGCTTGTCGGGCTCCTCCGCTTCGCCGGCGTGCGCGTGATATGCATGAGGGCGCGCCCTCGCGAACGAGGCGCCGGGCGTCTGGCTACTGGCGACGACACTGGTGCACCCGCGCCCGATTGGCTCGATCTTCGATCATGAATTACGGATGCGTCAGTGATCGGCTCTTACGCATCGCGAGCTGCGCCTCTGTTCGCTACCGTCAGGATCCGGAGTGTTCCGATGTCAAACTTGGATAACATACTCTTATCATTCGAATAATCTTTTCTTCACTGTGGGCGATTAAAAGTAGGCACCTTATGAGCCGAAATACAGACAGGAGAAGAAAACCATGAAAACATCGCTTCGCACAGGAGTCCTCGGGATCGCCATGCTTGGCTTGCTGGGAACGAGCCTGGTGTTTACTAACACACCGGCACAGGCTCAGTCCGGGCTGGGAAAGATCATCGGGGTTGCCTTCTCTGATGACAATAAGAACGGCAAGCGCGATCCTGGTGAGAGCACATTGTTTGCTCGCTACAAGGTCACGAACGGCGGCAACTTCTGGGTGTGCGGCAGCACGGGATCGGGCGCGACGTATGGCGTGACGGTCACCCCAGGCAAGTACTTCGTCATGCCGATTGCCGGTCCGGGTTATTACACGACTGCGCCTGTGATCCAGGTCGAGGTGAAGGGTCCTGGCCAGACGGCCGTTGCTGATCTTCCGTTCGCGCCGTCTGCGCTTGCTAGCCCCGATCAGTGTGGTGCGTATGCGCCCAAGCGCGCTGCGCGCGTGCCCTGGAACATCCCCGACGCAGCGCTGGCCAACGGTCTCCTCACCCTCAGGACGGCCATTGAAGCGGCAGGGCTATACGACACCCTGGCGGGCCCCGGTCCTTTCACTGTTTTTGCTCCCAACGATCTGGCCTTCGCCAAGATCAACGACGAAGACCTGAATGCCATCCTGAAGGATAAGTCGCTGCTGACGTCTATCCTGACCTATCATGTCGTGCCTGGCCGCGTCTCGGCTAATGACGTAGTAAACTCGGATACATTGGTCACGGTGAACGGCAAGTCGCTGAGCGTGGAGCTGGTGGGTGATGAAGTGCTCGTCGGCGGCGCGCGCGTGATTGCGACTGACATTCAAACGGCCAACGGCATCGTCCATGTGATTGATACTGTCCTGGTGCCGTAAACCTTTCGTTTCTCGCCATACAAAACGAGCACCAGGCAATTTCGCCTGGTGCTCGCTCTCTTTCCCAATCTGCGAACGCTCGTGTGCGAATATTCACCGTTGAGCATCCCACGCGGTCTGGCCTATGGGTAGGCGAAGGCATTGCCCCTCGCCTACCCAACGATGGTTCTTAGCCGAATCTACCCGTCACGTAGTCCTCGGTGCGCTTGTCCTTCGGTTTTGTGAAGATGGTCTCGGTGGTGTCGAATTCGATCAGCTCGCCGGCGCGGTCGGGGCGCATCATCATCATGGCGGTGTAGTCGCTCACGCGGGCAGCCTGCTGCATGTTGTGGGTCACGATGATGATGGTGTAGTCTTTCACCAGCTCCTTCATCAGCTCTTCGATTTTGAGGGTCGCAATCGGATCGAGCGCCGAACAAGGCTCATCCATCAGCAGCACTTCCGGCTCGACGGCGATGGCGCGCGCGATGCACAGCCGTTGCTGTTGGCCGCCGGAGAGCGCTGTGCCAAGCTGCTTGAGCTTGTCCTTTACTTCGTCCCAGATCGCTGCGCGCTGCAGCGCCAGTTCCACGCGGTAGTCGAGCTCCGACCTGGAGATGCGTGGGTTCATCAGCCGGATCCCGAACGCGATGTTCTCGTAGATGCTCTTGACGAAGGGGTTTGGCTTCTGGAACACCATGCCCACCCGCTGACGAACGACGACTGGGTCCACGTCTGGCGCGTAGATGTCTTCACCGTCCAGCTCAACGCGACCTTCTATGCGCGCCTCCTTGACGCGGTCGTTCATGCGATTGAAGACGCGGATGAGTGTGCTCTTGCCGCAACCGGAGGGACCGATGATGGCAGTAATCTTCTTCTCGAAGGCTGGGAAGTTCACCCCTACGAGCGCGCGGAAGTTTCCGTAATACACGGACAAGTTTTGCGCCGACATCTTGATGGGCAGCAGCGCGCCATTGGCGGACGCCAAACGCGCAGACAACGCGGACAACGTCACCAGGTCGCTTGTCTCAGTGGTTTCGAGCATGGTCATGAGTGTCCTCGGCAGAAAGCGCGATACTCAGAGTGACTTGCGCAGCCGGTTGCGCAGGATGATCGCCGTCAGGTTGAACAGGATGACGACCGACAGCAGCACAACGATAGCCGCTGCTGCCACGTTGCGGAAGGTCTGTTCCGGCAAGGCCGTCCACGCCCAGATCTGAATGGGCAGGGCGGTGAAGCTGGAGAACAGGCCGGAAGGATCAACGGAGATATAAGCGGCAGCCCCGACCACGATCAGCGGTGCCGACTCGCCCACCGCGCGCGACATCGCCAGGATGATCCCGGTCATTATCCCCGGAATGGCCATCGGCAGCACATGGTTCCACACTGTTTGCCAGTGCGTGGCGCCCAGGGCCAGCGCGCCGTCGCGTATGGACTGGGGCACCGCGCGAATGGCTTCCTGAGTGTTGATGATGATGAGCGGCATCACCAGCAGCGCCATGGTCAGGCCGGCGGAGATGATCGTGCGACCGTTGGGAGGCGGGTCCGCCACGCCGAATCGCGCGCCGGTGGTCAGCTCGGATAGCGCGCGCACGAAGATCGCCACACCCATCAGGCCGTAGATGATCGTCGGCACGCCGGATAGGTTGTAGATGTTGGCCTGGATGAACTGGTTGATGGGGTTGGGCGTTGCGAATTCCTCCAGGTACGTCCCGGCGGCGATCCCGATCGGGATCGCGACGATCATGGTGGTGAGAACGATCAACACCGAGCCGAGGATGGCTGTGCGCAGACCGGTGGTCTCCGCACGGGTCGTCTGTGGGCTGACGACGAACTTCGGCGTCAGCCACATGCGGAACTCATAGTCTTGCCCAGGGTATCTTTCCTGGATGTCCTTGACGATCGCCGGACCGTTGAGCAGGGATTCGAAGAGCGGCCAGCTCTCGACGACCCGTTCCTCCAGGACCTCCGTCTCGAATACTTCTACTAGTTCTTCTCGGCTACGCTGGGCTAGGGGCCTCTCCTCATTTAGCTGGTCAAAACGCGCATTGGTGACGTTCTCACTGATGATCTGAATCAGCTCTTCGTTCGACAGCTCATCGGGCGATCGCGAAGCCAGCAACAGATCGAGGTCGGACACCTCGGAGTAGATGACGTTGATCTTGTCTTCCTTGGACAGTTCCTCCAGCGAGTTTGCGAAGAACTCTTCCGGAATAGCCTCCAGGCGATCCTCCGGCACGTTCTCCCGGATGAGCGCCAGAAGTGCTTCGTCGTCGAGCTCTTCAAGGTCAATGGGTGGGACGACCGTTTTCGGGTCGATTCGGAAGCCATATACTACGTAGCCGCCGATCTGGTTGACCACGTTGAACAACAGCGCTGTGAGCACCAGGAGCGCCAGGATCAGGGAGGAAAGCAGCACGACCTGACCCACAACAGCGACGCGCAAGCGCCGGCGTATTGCCGGCTTGCTGTCCTGGCTTAGCGGGTCGGCCGATGGATCGAGATCGGGCGCGGTTTGCTCGTAGGGCGTGCCGGTCATCAGTACACCTCGCGAAAGCGACGCACGAACCAGCGGCTGATCAGGTTGAGCGTCAGCGTCATGACGAACAATAGCAGACCAATGGCGAACAGGCTGATGTAGTCCATGGATTCGTAGCTCAGGTCACCGGTGCTGATGCGAGCAATATGACCGGTCATCGTCTCGGCAGACTGGAAGGGGTTGAAGGTGAAGTTCGGCCCGGCCCCTGCTGCCAGTAACACGATCATGGTCTCGCCCATCGCTCGCGAGACGCCGACGATCACGGCGGCGGCGATGCCCGAGATCGCGGCAGGGACGACGACGCGCAGACTGGTCTCCAGCTTGGTCGCGCCCAGGCCATACGATGCCTCGCGCAGGCCGCGCGGCACAGCGCTCAAGGCATCTTCGCTCATCGAGGCGATGATGGGCAGCACGGCAAACCCAAGCACGATGCCGGCAGAGAGCATGTTGTAATACTGAACTCGATCTTCGCCGAAGATCTGGCGGATGAGCGGGGTGGCGAAGGTCAACGCGAAATAACCGAAGACGACCGTCGGCACGCCCACCAGCAACTCGAGGATCGGCTTGAGCAGGCCGCGCGCCCGTGGCGAAGCGTATTCGCTCAGGTAGATCGCCGCTGCCAGGCCAACCGGCAGCGCGACGAACACGGCGATGACGCTGGTGACGAACGTGGCCGAGACAAGCGGCAAAACGCCGAAGGCCCCGAATTCCGGCGCCCAGGTGGTCGTGAAGAAGAACTCACCCAGGGTGACGCCGGGGGCGGTGAAGAAATGAACCGCCTCATTCAAGAGCGTGTATAAGATGGCGAGCGTCGTAGCGATCGAAATCGCTGCGCACACGAATAGGATGATGCGAATGGTGGTCTCGTCGAGCCGAGTGCGTTTCTTCAGTTGCCTCTGCTTCTTGAGCGGGGCCAGAGCAGGCGCCTCATTGGTGATCGCGGCCATAGCAATCGTCGGTTGCTTCAAAGTAGTTGAGCGGAATTCAGCCTGAGGCTGGATTCCGCTCTATTTTGTCACACGCGTAACGTCGTTTCTTCTGTGATCTCG
>FWWM01008727.1_pt1 | contig 19233 bp, 10 predicted proteins | sample 2228351 | NCBI WGS metagenome assembly FWWM01 (sample SAMEA103939774, study PRJEB20133) | metagenome
CGGTGCCAAAAAGCCCCTATTCGCCTGGAAAAGTGCCCCTGACCGCCCCAAAAACGGGCTGCTTTATGCAACTAGGGGGTGGATGCAGTACGGCCGCATTCAAGCAGTGCTCCTTCAGGGTGAAACGTACTTGGCAGATCGCACTGCTTGACGCGCAGCGTCAAGCAGTGGCACACCCGCCGCCGGGCTTGCCCGGCGGCAGGACAGTCCCGAGCGAACGCGGCAAGAAGCGCCGGCGAGTCACACGCGCTATCGTCATCGGACCAAAGGTCTGCCAGCGCCGCTTCCCGCGCGGCGTCGTGTGCGGAGGTGGGTGTCAGGCCGGCGAGGGCCATGATCGCCTGGTCGTCGAGGTTTTCTCGAAGTTCCTCGGCCACGGGATCGAACCCTTGCGCGTGGATGCGGTCGATGGCGTCCCGGCGCGTCATGCGGCGGGCACGGCCCGCGTGCGAGGCCGCCTGGCTTTTGGGGCCTGGCGCGGGCCCGCCTACTTCCTCGCTGCACGCGTCCCGCGCCGCGCGCCGCCTGGAGTTTAACGCGGCGTGGCCGGCAAGTCCAATACCTACGAGGATGAGCGTGCCCGCGGCCCGGTTCTCGATAGACCAGGCGGCTGGGTTCAGCCAAAGGCCCAGGCGTGCAAGGTCGAAGTCGTCGAGGCCAAGGCCTGCGAGCAGCGCAGACAAAAAATCCCCGTCGGCCGGGCTTGGCCACCCATGATGGCGCTGGGAACGCCCCATTGCCACCGTTTCTGCCTCACCCGGACCGACGAGGACTTTGTCGCGGTCGATCACGACCGCTCCCGTGCCCGCCTGCTCATCCTGCGCTGCACCTGTGGGCCAGACGCCTTCGTTCCTATGGACGATGCCCACGAGCACCTGGTGACCGGCGGTGAAGCACGCTCCCGTGTTACGTGCGCCGGCGATGGCGCCAATGCCGCCGATGATGGTGAGCGCCCCGCCGGCCACGTCTCCGCTGCGCATCTGGTCGATGCCGATGCCCACCGTCTCGGCGCCCAGCACCATCTGCGTGCCGCGCAACAGGGGCGTAGCGATATCGCACGTGCGGTCGGCGACTTTGCCGAGCATCTCGCCGGCGTTGCCGGCGAGCTTGCCGAGGCCGCCCACGGCGTCGCTGGCCTTGCCTGCGGCCTTGAGCGCGCCGCCCGCCTTGGAGAGCAGCTTGGCTCCCTTGCCGATGGCATCTCCAATACCCGGGATGGCGCCCACAAGGTTCAGCAGGGCGCCTTGCGTATCGCCACGGGCGTAGGAGATGCCGGCATTGACCAGGTCGCTGATGCCGGTGGGGTCCAAGAAGCCGATCACGTCCAGCACGGTCTGCACGGCGTCGAGGATGTCTTCGGTGGTCACGTGGGCTTGCTGGGCCTGTTCCCAGGCCCAGCCCGCCGGCTGACCTTGGTGAAATCCGAAGGTGGCGCTTGTGTATACAGGCGGTTGCTGGTAACTGAGCGTTTGGGTTGAGCCGTTGAAGGTCTTGGTGTATTTGGTGAAGGTGCTCAGGCTCACGCCCGAAAGCTCGATGCCGAACTGCGCACTCCCGCCCCCCAGGTTTGTGCCGATGTTCGTGTACCAGCGGCGCTTGTCGTGCTCGTGCTCCCACTGGTACAACCCGTCGAGCTGGAACGACTGGGTGTGGCGTACGGTCTCGCTGACTTCCTTGGAGACGGTGTACACGCCCGAACTGCTGGTGGTTTGGCCGCTGGCGTACTGGCGTGTGGTGTTGTTGCTGAAAGACTGTTTTGTGGAGGCCTGAGCAGAGTAGCTCTCTTGCAGATAGGGCAAGGCGGAGCCGAACGTGGTGCCGTACACGTTGCCCAAGGTCAAGCCACTGCCGCTGCCGCCGGTACTACCGCCGCTTCCGCCGCCGCTAGTGCCCCCGCTGCTGCCGCCCGAACTTGAGCCGCCATTTAGGCTGATGGGGTTATTCTGGGCCCATACGAGTCCGCCTTGGGCCAGGACGTCAGATGGGCTAAAGCCGTAAGTGATGGTCGGCGGCGGCATGTTGACCGCCATGTCGCCGCACATCCAACCACCCGGACCGCTGCCGAGCCAGTGGTAAACGCCTAGTTCGCCCGGCGTGAGGGTAGCGGCGGAGCCGGCGCCGGATCCGCCGGATCCGCCACCTGAGCCGCCGGAAGCTCCTGACCCGCCGCTAAAGCTGGGGGTGCCAAGGTTTCCGAAGCCTGCCTCGTAGGTGATGGTGGTGCTGGTCGTGGTGCTGTTGCGTTCGTTGGCCGACTCGCTTTGCGAAGTGACGGTTCCCTGGCCGCCTGCCTGCGTCCCCATCTCGAAGGTGAGAGTGCCCTGGTATGTACCATCGTAATCGGCGTCCTGAGTCTCGGTGACTTTGCTGGTATGCGTATGCTGCGTGGTGCCTGTGTCTAGCCAGACGGAGAGATTGACGGTCTTTCGCACGCTGGAGTTGCCGGTGAACTTTTGCAAGTACGTCTCAGACGTAACGCTCCAGTGGCTCATGCTGCTGCCGCCGCCGGTAACGGTTCCGGTGGCGCTGTAGCTTTCGGAGGCGGAAGTCTCATCCGTGATTGTCTCAACGAGCAGGCCTTTGCGCGACGGCGCATCGTAATGGGCTGTCATGGAGTCGGTGCTTGTGCTGTGTTCCGTCTCCGTACGCGTGGTGCTGTAGGTCTGCGTGTGGCTGTAGTCGCTGCCAGTCTTGCTGTACGTTCCATGGGCTCTGGAATCGGATATGGTGGTGCCTGTGATCTCCAAGGTTTGCACGAAACTGAGTGTCTGGTCCGCGCCGGAGGGTTGATAGGGCGTCGGCTCGTATGCGCCGGGCTTGCCGCCCATGCTGGCGATGTTGTTTTCGTAATGTATCTCGGACCAGGGAATGCCGTGGAAGAGGTCGATGATGACATTTACCGGTGCCGCGATCCCGCCGCCCGAGTTGGTCAAGGGTGTGGGCCGGTCGGCCTCGGTTGGGGCGCCAAAGGCCTTGCTCACGCGCGAAGTTGTGGCCGTGGCTGTGAGACTTGAGGAGAGGCTTGTGCTTTGGTTGGTCGTGTACTTCTGGTCGGTGGCCGTGATCACACCGCCTTGACGCGTAAAGCTGCCTCCGCCCGCGTATCCGCCTTGGGAGTCGACCTGCAGCCGCTGCGTGACCGTATGCATCGGGGCTCCAGGGTGTGACAGGCCCGTGGGCGTACTTGTGTGGGTCAAGTCGCTTGTGGCCGATGAGTTGTCGCTCTCGCTAAAAGTACCCGTGTGCAAGTCGTTGACGTAGCTCGTATTCTCGGAATAGCCGTGGTTGCGCGTGGTGGTGCTGTAACCGCCCGATACCATGGTCGTGTAGGGGTCGGAGTAGACGGCATACCGTTGGGCCGACTGGTTGCCCTGCTGCCAGGTGCTCTTGGAGAACGAGCCGGTGCGCGTGGGCGCAGCCGTACCCTGTTGCACGAAGGTGCCATTCTCGCTCAGGGTCACCGTGGCGTGTGTGTTGTACGAAGCCTGTGAGCCGGTCACCGTTGAATTGAACGGTAGATTGATCCGCACCGTTCCCATCACCTCTTGTCCGCTGCTGGTGGTGCTGGTGGACTCTGAGGTCTGGAAGGAGACGGACTGGTGGATGGGCAGGCTGCCCATCCACTCGCTTGTGCCGCTTTGGAGGGTAGTGCGGGCGGTATTGGTCTGCGTCTGATGGCTGCCGGAGCCGCTGGTAGCCATGCTGCCCTGTGTGGGCCAGGCGCGGAACGAGCCATAGGTGGGGTTATCGTTGGAACTTGCCTGGCTATCGCTGGCAGAGTTGGTCTGGAAGCTTGCCGAGCGGTAGACGCCGCCGGGGCCGGCAACATAGGTGCCGGTCTCTGTGTGCTGCGTACGGCTGTTGGTATTTTGCCAGGAGGAGTAATTCCCGCCGTTGATGCCGCCAGGGGCATAGCGGCCGTAGCTACCCGCGTCGGTAGCCACGGCGGTGGCAGTGCCCTGTCCCTGGCTGGTGTAGCTGGCCGAGCGCGTCTGGCTGTAGGCGTTCGCGGTTAGCGTGCCCGACTCGCTGTAGGAGTGCTGGCTGGAGTTCTGCTGCACGAAGGTGGTGGTGCCCGAGGCGACGATTCCTACGTAGCTATGCTGCCCCGAGGAGGACGAAGTGGCGCTGCCGGAGCTTGTGCTCTGGAAGCTGCCCGAGGCTGTGTATTGTCCCGTGTGCGGGTTGGTGAAGCTGGTGTTCTCCTGGGTGGAGCTGGTGCCGGAACTGGATCGCTGCTCCTGGTAGGTGCCGCTGGTGCCGGTGGGGACGCCCAGCACCATCACCACGGGCGAGGCATAGGAGCCGCTGCTGCTGGAGGTCTCGGTGAAGCTGCTTTTGCGATTGCGGGAGGAGTTCCCCGAGAGCACGTGGCTGGTGGGCGTGGTGGTGTAGGAGCTGCTTTCTTGTGCGTTCCAATCCACCTGTTGAGACCAGTTGCCGCTGCCGCGGCCGCTGCTCGTGCCTGTGGGGAAGGAGTAAGAATAGTAGCCCGAGCCCTGGCCGCTGGAATTGCTGGTGCCGCTGGAGGTACGGTTGATGTTGCCGCTGGTGGTGTTGCCCGCAGGCCCGCGGTAGAAGGTGCCGGTGTGCGAAGAGGCGGCGGCGAGCTGCGAATCTTGCTGGTAGGTATAGTTGCTGCCGATGTAGGGCGAGCTATGGCCGCCAGACATGGCGAGCTGCTGGCTAGCGCTGGTGCTGTTGGTGCTGGTGAAACTGCCGCTCGTGCCGGCGTCTGAGTAGCTGCCGCCCTGGGCCTCGCTCCTGCTGCCCGAAGCGGTGTAGGACAATACGAATGCGCCGCTCACGGCGCCAACACCGGCCGCCCAGGAATAGCTGCCCGAGCTTTGCAGGCTCGAGCTGCTCTGGGCCGCGAGGGCGAGCTGATAGCTGCCGGAAATGGCGGCCGAGGTGCCATCGCTCTCGAAGCTGCCGGTATCGGTATAACTCCCAGCAGAGCTGCCCGACTCGGAGCGTGTGAAGCTCGAGGAGCTGATGGTCGAGGTGCGCGTTCCCGCGAGATCGACCGTGTAGCTATAGTCGAAGTCGTTGGCAGACGAGAAGCTGGCGCTAGACGAACTGCCGCCGCCGGGATGGCGTGTAAACGTGCCGCTGCTATCGAATTGGCTGCTGTAGCTACCGGTCTGGGAGAGGCTCGACGCGTAGCTGGACGTGGCGTTGCTACCAGAGCCGCTTGAGGCGAGGGTATAGCCGCCCGTGGCGGTGTAGGCGACGCTGGTGGTGCCGGTGGCGCTGGTTCCCTGCGGGCCGATGCTGAAGCCTGTGCCGCCGCTGGCTTGCGTGAGCGCGCTATCGCTGCTGCGGCTGCTGAAAAAGCTTGCCTGGAAATTGGGCCCCTGGCGGCTGCTGCTCTGCTGCACGGTCTCTGAGTGCACGAACGAGGCCTGGCTGTCGAACAGCATGCCGCTCACCAGGTAGGTACCGTTGGAGAGCGTGTATGTCCCCTGCTCCGAGTAGCTAAAGCCCATCGAGCCGGTGGTAATCTGGCAGACGTAGCTCGCGATGCCGCCGGCGGCCACATGGGAGGCGAGCGCGGTGCCGATGGCCTGGCGCACGGCGGAGAGGGCGGCAGGTTCCGTTTTCCTGTGGCAAGAGTGCCAACCGTGCAAATCACCACCACCCGACGAGTTTTGCTACAAGCGCACCGGCTGCGCACAGAATCATCAGCAGGCAGCCGATGTCGCCTGGAGCCGGATCATCGCCCTTGGGCTGCCACCGAAGGCGCGGTTGGGGGCGCCAGCCGGGCGGGGGAAGCGAACCGGGTGGAGGAACGGGGATGGGCATAACGGTATCCCAACGGCATGGGCGTGCCTCGCACAAGCGCCGCCGCGGCCGTCACGGCATAAGCGGAGCCGGGGCGGGTGCGAGCGGCATGGGCGCCGCGGGCGCGGCGGGCAACGAGGGCGCCAAGCCGGGCGGCGCCAGACCGGGCGCAGAGAGATCGGGCCACTGGGTGCTGTGCAGCTCCAGCCCGCCGGGCGACGGTAAAGGCGGCACCGCCGGCCGCGGCCCCACAGGCGCACCGGCACGCCCGCAACCCACGGCAACCACCAACAGCAGCCCGAAAACGGCAATTGCACGCATGTCGCAACCTCCCACCAGCATTCGGCGAATTCAGCAAGACTCTGTAAGTAGAAACGCAAATGGCACGTCCGGATGTGACACGCCTGCTGTGCGGAAGCGATGCGGTACGAGTGATACGAGCAAGGCGAGCCGCACAATACACGTACAACGTGGTGAACGCTGGGAGCGAGAGTCTGGGAGGACCAATGAAGAATGAGGAAGTCCGCACGGGGAAGTTCACAAGAACGACCTGCCTGCTGATTGAGTACTGCCCACAACTAGGAATTCTGCTCTTGCCCCAGCAGAGGTGCGTTGAGCAGGGGCACACAGAGGGTGCCTGGGAGGTTTGGGGGCACGCCATGTTGACGCGAAGGGTCAAGGGTGCGACTCTCTTGAATGCGGCCGCCGATGGGGTTCTTGGAACCGAATCGAGCCTCATCGGCCGCATCCAAGCAGTGGTGCGGCGAAGGTGGCGTGTTTGGCAGATCGCACTGCTTGACACTGCGCGTCAAGCAGTGGCACACGCGCCGCCGGGCTAACGCCCGGCGTCGGGGAGAAAGAGTTTGGTGCGTGGGGAGGCCGCCGGTCAGTCATCGCCTCAGCGCCGCACGCTTGGTGGTGGCGATCGAATGCACCATTTTACGATGGGGGGCACCGTTACCTCCCGCTAGTGAGGAGGGTTATGTGGGATCCCAGACGCCATGCAGCGAAGCACAGGAGGGGGCCGGGCTACGCCCGCTAATAAAGAGGGTTAAGGAGGACCAGAAGCGGCTGCTGTACGGCCTGGCCGAGCAAGCGGGGCCGGATGGTGTGCGGGGGTGAGCAAGCGGGGAGGCTTGCGCTAGGGCCGAGCAAGCGGGGACGCTTGCTCTACGTAGCATAAGCGTCCTCGCTTGTGCGCGGTGGCAGCGGGGTTTGGCGCGCGGGAGCAAGCGGGGACGCTTGCTCTACGGAGCATTAGCGTCCTCGCTTGTGCGCGCTCGCAGCGGGGTTTGGCCTGCTTGAGCAAGCGAGGACGCTTGCTCTACGTAGCATAAGCGTCCTCGCTTGTGCGCGCTGGCAGCGGGGTTTGGCGCGCGGGAGCAAGCGAGGACGCTTGCTCTACAGAGCATTAGCGTCCTCGCTTGTGCGCAGTGGCAGCGGGGTTTGGCGCGCGGGAGCAAGCGGGGACGCTTCCTCTACGGGGGTGAGCAAGCGGGGACGCTTGCTCTACGGGGCTGGCGGTCGCGGCAGCGGCGGCTTAGCATGGTGATCAACCGAGCTGGCCTGCAAAGATGCATGGCCCGCAGTGCAAGAATGGCCGTAGCGCGTGTAAAGGGAAGAAGGAAGAATGAGTCATGTCAGAACGGCCCCGCGTGCGCGGCAGAGGCCGCAGCCCGCAGGGGATGGGCCGCCCGAGCCAGATCTGAAAGCGGCCCGAGAACTCGTCATGAAGCTGCTGGCCATCGAGGGGCCCAGCGGCCGCGAGGGTGCTGTGGCAGAGTTCATCCGCAAAGAGCTGCTGCGGGCGGGCGCGCCGCGGTCTGCGATCCGCATGGATCAGGCGCATCGCAGGATCCCAAACGGGGGAGAAGTGGGGAATCTTGCTTGCCATCTGCCCGGCACCATTCGGGGGCCGCGCCGGTTGCTGATGGCGCATATGGATACGGTTCCGCTGTGCGTGGGGGCTGTGCCGCGGCTGCGGCGCGGGTACATCGATTCTGCCAATCGCGCATCGGGGCTGGGCGCAGACGACCGGGCCGGCTGCGCGGTGGTGCTAACTGCTGCGTTGGAGATACTGCGTCGCAAGCTGCCTCATCCGCCGCTGGTATTCTTCTGGCCGATCCAGGAGGAAGTGGGGCTGTACGGGGCGCGGTTTGCGGACCGTGCGCTGCTCGGCAACCCGAAGCTGGCCTTCAATTGGGATGGGAACCAGGCGCAGCGGTTGAGCATTGGAGCGACGGGGGCATATCGCCTGACCATCGAGATCGAGGGCGTGGCGAGCCATGCGGGCGGGGCGCCGGAGCAGGGCGTGAGCGCCATCACGATCGCGGGCCTGGCGATTGCGGAACTTGCAGGCGCCGGATGGCTGGGAGACGTGCGGCAGGGAGATCGCCGCGGCACGAGCAACATCGGGGTGATCCAGGGCGGTGCGGCCACGAACGTGGTCACAGACCGCGTGATGCTGAGGGCAGAGTGCCGCAGCCACGACCCTGAGTTCCGCCTGGAGATCCGCCAGGCGTTCGAACAGGCGTTTACACGAGCGGCAGGGCAGGTGCGCAACGTGGCAGGCGCATGCGGCAAGGCACGGATCAGCAGCCACTTGGACTACGAGGCCTTCCGCCTTGCGGACGATGAGCCATGTGTGCTGGCGGCCGAGGCAGCCATTCGCAGTGTGGGATTGGAACCTGAGCGGGTGGTCACCAACGGCGGGCTAGACGCGAACTGGCTCACGGCGCGCGGTATTCCCACGGTGACGCTGGGCTGTGGGCAGGTGAACGTGCACACGGTGAACGAGCAGCTTGATCTGGCGGCGTTTGAGCGGGCGTGCCGTATCGGCCTGAGGTTGGCCACAGGCACGGAAGAATGGAACTCGACGACGAAGTCTGCCTCTGCTTCCACGTAACCAAGCGGAAGCTGCTAGCCTTTTTGCGGGTGGAGAAGCCGCGGAGGGCGGGCGAGTTGAGCAACTGTTTTGGTGCGGGGACGGGGTGCGGCTGGTGCCGAGGCTACTTGCGTCGCATGTTTGCCGAGGCGGTGCGCGGGGGGATCACCAAGGCGCACGAGCCGACGGCCGAGGAGTACGCCAAGGCACGCGGCCGCTATTTGCGTGCGGGCCGCGGCACTCCGCCGGCAGGGGCCACGCCGCCCCCGGAGGAAGGCTAGTGGCGGCGGCCGCAAGGGGCGGCGGTAATTGAGTGATCTGTGGCAGTTCCGATCCGTCCTTGTCACACACGCAAAGCGTGGATGCCATTGCGGGCGCGCGGGGCGGGGACGCGTTCGCGTGCCGCGGTGCATTTTCGAGGCGGGCCGCGATGCATCCCTCGGTGTGAGGGGCGATGTAAAGTGGCAAGCGTCACTCCCTTTTTGAGTGTGGCAGCAATGCCAGGCGTAACATGGGCGAACAGGTCTGTCAGCCGTCTCCTGCGGCTTGTGCCGGCACTGGGTTCTGCTTGCTTGTTTCGAGGAAGGCAAACAGGTCGATGATCTCCTCGGGAGAGAGGTCTTTGAGCAGTCCCGCGGGCATGACGGACTGTTTGGAAGGGGCGATTTCTTCGATGTTTTCGCGGGCAATCTCGAGCCGCGTGGCGTCTGGCAGTAGGAGGACGATTTTTTCTGCGCTCGATTGTGCCAGGGGCATGCCGGTGAACACTTGTCCCTCGTGCGTGACCACCGTGATGGTGCGGAACTGGTCTGAGACGATCTGCGACGGGAAGATGACAGACTCGATGATCTCCTTGCGTTGGAAGCGTCTGCGAACGGCTGTAAGGTCGGGCCCAGCGCCTTCGCCTTGGCTGAGAAAGCGGTGGCACTTATTGCAGCGCGCCTTGGCGAACACAGCGGCGCCGCGTTGGGGGTCGCCGGCCGTGGCGAGCGTGTGGTCGCTGAGCAGCTCTACGAGTTCATCGAGGGTGTAGCGGTTGGCCGTAACATCGTCCTGGGGCAATTCGGGCGGCGGTGCATCGGGGAATTGCTCGCGGAACCATGCCTGGTACTCGGCGAGCGCGGCGAGGGCGTCCAGCCCTCCGCGGGCTTGGAGCCCTGTCCAACGGCGGAGCAATTCGACGGCTGCCAGCCCCCCCTCCTGGCCCAGCTTGAGGCCGGCGAGGATGACGGCGCGGTATTCGTCGGGTTTTTCGGGGCGAGGGGAAAGGCGGGCGAGGGCCGCGAGCGAAAGCTGTAGCGTGACTTTGTCGTCGAGTTGGAGGCTGGCTACTAGCACGGGCCAGTCCTCGGGGCTGGCGTTCTCTGCAAGCAGCCGGGCCAGCACCTCGCGGCGATCGGGAAACCGTTCGTACAGCGAGCGCAGCGTAGCCTGCGCCCGCGGGGTGCGGCTGCGGGCAAGCGCTTCCATGGCGGCAGAGGCCACAGCACGTCCGGCAGCCGGGGGAGGCTCCTGCTCAAGCTGGGTGAGCAGCTCCAAGACAAGGTCCTCAAAGCCGGCGATCTGGTCGGGGCGGCTGGTGCGCAGAAGCAATTGCGCCGCGAGCGGCCGCTTGCGCCACTCTCGCAGCAGCGTTGCTCGCTCCTCAGGGGGCCAGGGGTCCATGGTGGCGGCCATGATGTTGTCGATGTTGGCGCGCAGGCTGTGCCCCCCCTCCCAGTGCTGGGTCGACTCGTACCACTCGAGCAACCGACGGCGCAGCGCGAGGTCCCAGCCGGCGCGCAGGTACCGCAGCGAGAGCGCGTAGTGCAGGCGGTCTTCTTGCGTTCGCCCCTGCTGCAATCCGGCGATCAGCAGCGGTGCGGCCTGCGGAAGTTGCAAGAAGGCCAGCAGCCGAGACGACTCGTGATTGAAGGCCGTGACCAGGTCTGTTGGACCTTCGGCAGGGGCAGCCGGAAAATGCGCCAGAAGCAGTTGGCCCAGCCGGCGTGCTGGGGGGAGTGCGGCGGCGATAAGTGCAGGCGGTTCGCTTGAAGCCTCTTGTGCTTCGTCTGCATTGGCACGTTCTGCGTCGCTTCGGCTTGCGCGGTCAGCGACAGCCGCCTCGTCTTTGCAGGCCAAGAGTGCAAGCTGACAGAGCCGCAACGCGTCGAGAGATTCGTACGTGGGGCGGTCTAGGGGCAGACTTTCCACGAGCTGCACGGCCCGTTCGAGCAGATCGGCCGGTGGCATGGCCCGCGGCTCGGCGCGGTAAAGGGCCAACAGCGCCGTCAATCGCTGCCGGGCGGATCCAGAAGCGAGGGCCGGCAGCCACAGGTCCGTTGGAGTGCGTTCAAGCAGCAGGCGGGCCGCATAGGCCAGGAAACGATCGTCCGACCCGGCAAGCCTCGCCAGCGGCTCGACATCGAGCGGCGGCCGACCCGCGCGAACCAGGGCCTCGCAGGCGCGGCGTGCGACCAGCGGGTGCGGGTCGCCCAGCAGGCGTGTCATGGCTTCGAGCGCTGGGGGCGTGTCGCATGCTGCCAGCAGCCAAACGGCAGTGGCACGCACGGCAGGAGACGGGGCCCCAGTGAGCGAGAGCAGCAGCTCTGCATCGGGTTGTGGCCCAAGCTGGCACATGAGTGCCAGTGCGCGCAATTTGCGATCTTCGTTCTGCGTGCGTGCAGCCTCGCGCAGGCCGTCTTGCCACGCGCGGCCCAACGACGCTTGCACACGCGCCGCTTCTAGGCGGTGCCATGCCGCCTGCGGTTGTGGCAGGTCAAGGAGTTCTTCCAACGATTGGGGCGGACGGAAGGCGGCCTCTTCGCGGCCCGCCGGATAGCTCAGACGATAAACGCCCCCTTCTGTGCCACGGCCGCCGGTGCAGAACACTACGCTGCCGTCTATTGCGACCTCGATGTCTGAAACATTGAGCGGGTTGCCGCTGACGAGCGTCTCCCACGTGGCCGCATAGCTCGCCCCCTGGGGCTTGAGAAACACGGCGATGATGCGGCCAAGCGACCAGTCGCACACCAGCAGCGCACCCCGATAGGGCTGTGGGAATTGGCGATGCTCATAGAAAACGACGCCCGTGGGAGACCCACGGCCGATATCGACCACGGCTGGCAGCGAGTCGTAGTAGTACGCGGGCCAGTTGGCGGTGCCGCTGCGCCAGCCGAAGTCGGCCCCCGGTACACAATGGTTGATGCGAACGGGCCGATACCACGGCTGGCCTACGTCCCACTCCATGTCGCTATCGAAGGTGAACAGCTCTCCTTGCTGGTTGAATGCGATGTCGTATTGATTGCGAAAGCCCGCTGTTTCCAACCACCAGCGCCGGCCATCGGGAGTGAATCGCCAGACGGTACCTGCCGGAACCTTGATGCCCGCCGCATGGCCGTGGCCGTCCTCGAAACGCGGCTGCAACAGGTGCCCCTCGTAGGGGCGCTGCACAGGCGAGTTCGGCTCTGCGTTCTCCCGAATAAAAGCATGATTGCCCAGGGCGTGGTACAGCCAGCCGTCCGGACCGAAAACCACGGCATGCGGCCCATGCTCGCCCATCCCCCCCCGAGCGCGCACGACAAGCTGCGCATCGTCGGCCCGGCGATCCTGGTCGCGGTCGGGCAACCGGTAGACGCCGGCGCCTTGCGGCCCATTCCCCACGGCAAACAGGTCATCTCCCACCAGGCACAACCCCTGGCAGTTGGTAACATCGGCAGAAAACTCTTCGGCATGGTCGTAGCGGCCGTCTCCGTTCGCGTCGCGTAACGTGAGAATAGGGCCGCCTTCCCGAGACACCAGCAGCCTCCCCAGACGCCCCCAGGTAAGGCAGACGAGCGAGCCTACCAGGTCGGGCTCGGCAATCCGCTCCAGCTCAAAGCCGGGTGGCACGTGGAAACGGTCGAGATAGCTCTCCTCGTAGCGCAGGCTGCTCCAGGGGCTGTGTTCGTGGTAGCCAAGGTCGCGTGCTGGCCGCCAGCCCTCTGCGGCAAAGCCTGGCCGCAGCCAGGCGTCTCCCTCCGGTGCAGTGCGTGTGGCATCCCAGGCCGGCCCGGTGTCGAGCGAAATGCTGCCACCCCCCTGCGCGCGTATCTCGCCATCCAAGAGCAAACCGGCCCGACCGCCGCGATTCAAAGCCTCCACCCCAATCACATTAAGCCCCCGCTCCACGATACCGTTGAGGTTATACCGGTACACCTTGCCAGATTCGCCCTCGCCGACTCGCTGGCCGTTCACCCAGAGCACAAAGCCGTCGTCCGCCGATACGCGAGCAATGCCCGTAGACGGCTCGAATACACGTACCTCGAAGCGAAACCACACCCTGCCTGCCGGAGCCTCGACGGCCGGCTCTCCCTCATCGAACCAAATCCAATGTGCATCGAGCGGATTCTCTGCGCGCACGCTGGGGACGAGTGCCAGGAAGGACAAGAGTGCGACAAGCGGTCGGACCATGCATTCAGTCTCGCAAAGCGTTGCGATGGCGGGACAAATGGGCGGGACTCTACATCATGCGCTCGCGGCGGCGTCGGGGGAAGAGGAGAGCGGCTGTACCTTGCGAGTAACGCCGGCCCACAGCGGTCTACTGGCAAGCATACCGTGCCGCTGCCAGCATGCTTAGAGGCTCGGTCGACTCTCCGTATTGGGCCTGTTTAGCAGCAGTTCTCGCAGCCATTGGCAGCACTGCTTAGAGGTAACCGTTCACACGCTTGCAGGCTAATGGGGCGTACTGGGGAGACGGACAAGCGGATGTCGCTCCGCGGGCAGCCACGGTAGAAGCGTCTAGGCTCAAAGGCGCGGCAGCGACGAACGGGCGATCAGGAGGCCCAGGTCTTCGATGTCCGGGCGTAAGCTGGAGATTGGCCATGGGCACACATCGCGGGCCACTATGTTGGGGTTGCAGCAGTCTGCCCTGACACCCCGTTTAGCAGCGTCGCTGGGTTACCTGCCGGCCACTTGTAGGCCCTGGCAAAGCCCCTAGAACGGCCGTAGACCAGCCCCACTCCGCGCTATTGGCAGAGCCTCTTAGCAGCCTGGCCATCCGCCGCACGAAGGCCCTCTACTTGGCCCGCATGAGGTAAACCAAACCTGGGTGACGTCGGACACCTCGGCCCTGTCCGCGCGCGCGGCTGAACATAGTGCAGGTGAAAAGTCGGGGCGGTTACAAGTTGGGGCCGGTGTGCCGGCTACGAGGCTCGTCTACCGGGGCCATGCATGCTAGATTGATGGCATGTGCTGCATGCGCCCATATAGGTTGTTTTGGTTTGGTGTGGCAGCCGTTTGGTGGTTGGCGGGCTATGGTTGGCTGCCTGCTGTGGCCGACAGCGGACCATTCTCTCGCGGTCCATGGCCCTTCGTTCCGCTCTCGCGGCCCGAGCCGCCGCCGGCAAGCGCTTGGTGCCGCAACCGGATCGATGCTTTCGTATGGCACAAGCTGGCTGCGGCCGGGCTTCAGCCAAATGTCCAGGCCGAGCGGCTAGCGCTGCTGCGGCGCGTTACGTTCGACTTGACGGGCCTTCTTCCTACGCCGGACGAGCAGGCTGATTATCTGGCCGACCCTGCGGCCGATGCTTACGAGCGGGTGGTCGACCGCCTGTTGGCCTCGCCGCGGTTTGGGGAGCGTCAGGCCCAATTCTGGTTGGACCTGGTGCGCTTCGCCGAGACAGACGGTTTCAAAGCCGACGGCCATCGTCCGCTGGCCTACAAGTACCGTGATTATGTGATTGGAGCTTTCAATGCAGATCTGCCTTACGACCGGTTCCTGCTCCAGCAGCTTGCCGGAGACGAGTTGGAACCAGCGAATGCTCGGGCAATTGCCGCCACCGGGTTCTTGCGGCTGTATCCTGATGAGTACAACGCCGCGAACCTCGAGCAGCGCCGGCAGGAAATCCTTGACGATATTACAGAAACAGTTGGCCTGGCCCTGCTGGGCCTAACGGTGGGGTGTGCACGCTGCCACGACCATAAGTTCGACGAGCTGTCTCAGGAAGAGTATTACCAGCTCCAGGCTTTTTTCTCGCCGCTGCAAGAGCGAGACGATCTGTGGGCAGGCACACCGGAGGAGCAAGCGCAATATGCCGAGCAGGCTGCTGCGTGGCAGCAGGCCACGGCTGGGCTGCGCGGGGAGATCGAGGCATTGATTGGCCCGGCGCGCGAGGCACTTCGCAACGAATCGCTGGGAAAATTCCGTGCGGAGATTCAGGCCGCCGTGCTGGCGAGCGACGCAGACCGCACGCCGTACCAAAAGCAGATTGCGGCCATGGCCATGAAACAGGTCACGGCACGCGATGGCGAGGCGGTCACGCGGCTAGCAGAGCAGGACAGGGCTCGGTATGAGCAGTTGTGCCGCGAGTTGGCTGCTTTCGACTCGCTGCGCCCTCCGCCACGAGAAACCTTCATGGCCGCTACAGACGTGGGCACCGAACCGCCGCCCACGTATGTCTTGGCCGGCGGAAACTGGCAGCGGCCAATGCAGGCGGTCGAACCCGGCTTTCCCGCATTGATTGGCGGAGGCACGCCTGTATTCGCCCCCATGGCCGGCCAAACCACGGGCCGACGCGCGGCGCTCGCCCGCTGGCTAGTGCGGCCTGATCATCCGCTGACCGCACGCGTCATCGTCAACCGCATCTGGCAGCAGCACCTGGGCGTGGGGCTGGTTCCTACTGCCAACGATTTTGGTGCCCAGGGAGAAGCCGCCACGCACCCCGAGTTGTTAGACTGGCTGGCCGCAGAGCTGGTCGAGAGCGGCTGGAGCCTCAAGCACATCCACCGGCTGATCGTGACAAGTGCCACATACCAACAGTCGTCGTTCCTCGCCGCACATGCGTGCGCAGCGCAGGCCCTGGAACGCGACCCGCAAAACCGGTTGCTATGGCGTGCCCGCCGCCGTCGGCTGGAGGGAGAGGCACTGCGCGACTGCATGCTGCAATGCGCGGGAACGCTCACCTACACCATGGGCGGCCCGAGCGCCCGACCCGAATTGCCCGCCAATGTGAGCCCCAATTACGCCTGGCAGCCCGATGCAGAACCTGCCAGCCGCAATCGCCGCAGCATTTACGTGCTGGCCAAGCGCAACTTGCGCTATCCCCTGTTCGAGGTCTTCGATCAGCCGGATCTGCACCATAGCTGCCCCCGGCGGCCTGTGACCACAACCGCGCCGCAGGCACTCTACCTGCTGCACAGCGACCTAGTGCGCCAACAGGCCGGCATTTGGGCAGACCGCCTGTTGGCAGCCCACGGTACGGACGTAACGGCGATTGCCGATGCCGCCTTCAGGCAGGCATTCTGTCGGTCGCCCGAACCAGCAGAGCTGCACGATGTGGCCGCGTTTGTCGCCGCGCGGACCAATGAGTATCGCCTGGCGGCAGCAGACAACCTGCCAGAACCTAGCGAAGCTGCGCATGCGGCCGGGGCATTGTCTGCTGAAAACGCCCCTGTGTCGGCCAACGCTGGCGCGCAGGGAAAAGCAGCACAGTCGCCATCGCCAGACGTACCACAAGCAGATGCAGGACGGGCGACAGACGGTGGGCAGGCAGCAAACGAGAGTCCGGCAGGAGCTGCAACGCAAGCCGCACATGCATCGCAAGCGGCCGGATTGCAGCCTCCCGAACATGCGTTTCGCGCCGCGGTGGCAGACCTGTGCCACGTGCTATTGAACACGAACGAGTTCATGTACGTTGATTGATGTTCGCCTCCGTATCTAGTCTGCCGTGTGCCTACAGCCGCCGCGAGCTGCTATTGCGCGCCGGCAGCGGGTTTGGCGCGCTGGCATTGGCCTGGCTGGGTGCTCGAGATGGATGGGGCTTGGACGATGCACGCGCCGGCCAGGATGGCGACTCAACGGAGGAGATACTAAACCCTCTGGCGCCGCGGCTGCCCCATTTTGCACCCCGTGCGCGCAGCGTCATCTGGTTGTTCATCGACGGCGGCCCCAGCCACATCGACCTGTTCGATCCCAAACCAGAGCTGAAGAAGTTAGATGGCCAACCGTTGCCTCCCGGCGTGCCGCGCCCGGTAACCGCCATGGGCCGTACGGCGAACACGCCGCTCTTGCCCTCCAAGCGGACCTTTAGCCAGCATGGCCAATCCGGCCTGTGGGTGAGCGATTGGTATCCAAACCTCGCCCGTCACGCAGACAAGCTGGCCGTGGTACGGAGCTGTTATGCCGACGGCCTCAATCACGTGGGCAGCGTGTGCCAGATGAACACCGGCAGCATTTTGGGCGGCAAGCCCTCGCTGGGGGCGTGGTGTGTGTATGGCCTGGGTTCCGAGGCAGACAACCTGCCGGCGTTTGTTGTGCTGGCAGACTATCCCGAGGATCCGCCCGGCGGCAATCGCAACTGGGGCACGGGGTTCATGCCGGCCCAGTATCAGGGAACGAGGCTGCGCGAGGGGCCGCAGCCGATTTTGCACCTCGCGCCGCCTCAAGGGCAGACGGCTGCCAATATGCGGCACAAGCTCGATCTGCTCCAGACGCTCAATGCCCGGCACCATGCCCTGCGGAGCGACGAACACCAACTAGCCGCCCGCATACGAGTTGGCCTGGCGCATGCAACGAGATGCCCCCGAGGCGATCGACCTCGGTGCCGAGAGCGCTCACACACATGCGCTCTACGGCCTGGAGCGGGAAGAAACTCGCCGTCTGGGCCAGTGCTGCTTGCTGGCACGGCGGTTGGTGGAGCGTGGCGTGCGGTTTGTGCAGATTTATTGCGGCTCGGGCAGCAAGTGGGACGCACACCGAGACGTGGAAGGCAACCACGGCCGCCGCTGTCTGGAGAGCGATTGGCCCCTCTCCGGCCTGCTTGCCGACCTCAAGCAGCGAGGCCTGTTAGAAAGCACGCTCGTCGTCTGGGGTGGAGAGTTCGGGCGTACCCCGATGAGCGAGAGCGGCGATGGCCGCGACCACAATCCCTGGGGCTTTACCGTTTGGCTGGCTGGCGGCGGAGTACGCGGCGGCATCACGTATGGAGCCACGGACGAGTTTGGCCTGTATGCGCTCGAACCGCGCGTTCATGTCCGCGACCTGCATGCCACGATCCTTTATCTTCTGGGCCTCGATCACGAACAGCTCGTTTGGCCGCACAACGGTCTGGGCGAGCGGCTTACCGGCACCGGCGGCCATGTGGTGCACGAGTTGATCCTATGAGCCAGTATGTCGGCCGTTTGCGGCGAGATCTTCGATGGGCCACATGCAGAACCGTTCCCAGCTCCTGAGAAAGTGCGCTGCCAAGGTGGTGGACGCCTTGATTGCATCGGGCAAGCTCGCTGCGGCGCAGCGGCCGGATCTGGTTACGTCTCTTGTTCGTCAGTGGCTTACCTACGACGGCAAGGCGCTGCTTTTCTGCACAGACTGCGAGATGTATTACGAGATTTCCTGGCCGCGTGCGGGCAAGCTCGTGGTAGACGAGGACCGCAAGCCGCTGAGGTGGATCGACAGCGCCATGCGAGATTGGAAGATCGATCCCAAACACAGGCCGCACATCCTTGAGCAGCTCAGCCTGGCCCAGAATGCAGAGGTGGTGAGCGAAGGCGGCACGCCTATCCGCATTTGGGTCGATCCCCAGCGGCGGCGGACCTGTATCGAGCCTCTTGAGCCGCTGCCGCAGAGGAGGGGGCGACTGCCGAAGCCGAATTACGAGCGGATGGCCGCCGACGTGCTCGCCGACCACCTTCCGCCGTTTTTTCCTGAGAAGGACATTAAGTTGCTGGCCAAGTCCGTAGTCCGACAGTGGCGCACGTATGACGGGGCTGCCAGCATCTTTTTGCCGCGTCAAGAACTCCAGGTCAGACTCCAGGAACACGAAGACGGCAGTTGCATGGTGTCGGTGCAGCGAGTGCGATCGCGGCTCGAGTCGCATTTGCGGCGACTCGGCTTTTCGCCCCACGATGTGCTGGCCGCGATCTCGCTGCTCAATGAGGGCAAACTGGTCCCATTCATCGATTGTGAAGGCAGGCCATCAGAACTTTGGCACGATCCAAGTGTTCGCCGCATCGAGGTAAGGCATGCATCGAAGCCGCCCCGTGCCGGGTTGGCGGCGAGCAGCCCGCCGCACTCCCGGCCGGCTCCCCAGAGGTCGCGGCGCTCTAAGCCGGGGCCAGCCGGGCCCCGCCCCCCGGTGCCGGGAACGACTCCCCCCGTCTTCTGCCCCCAATGCAACGCCGTGCTTGTGCCTTGGGAGCCGCACCAACGCGCCCAAACCTGCTCAGCCTGCGGCTACGAGGTGACGCTTCTCTAATCCGGGCGTCCCGACTGTTCTGTGCAATGTGTAACGCCTGTTCCCCTAGAGCAAGCGTCCCCGCATCGTAGAGCAAGCGTCCCCGCTTGCTCAGGCAGGGCGAACACGTTCGGCAGCTCCGCACAAGCGAGGACGCTTATGCTACGGCTACGTAGAGCAAGCGTCCCCGCATCGTAGAGCAAGCGTCCCCGCATCGTAGAGCAAGCGTCCCCGCATCGTAGAGCAAGCGTCCCCGCTTGCTCAGGCAGGCCAAACACCTCCAGCAGTTCTGCACAGGCGAGGCCGCCTGTGCCACCAGTATTTCTGCACAAGCGAGGACGCTTATGCTACGTAGAGCAAGCGTCCCCGCATCGT